>JAEEGH010021037.1_pt1 | contig 13511 bp, 9 predicted proteins | sample 9134181 | NCBI WGS metagenome assembly JAEEGH01 (sample SAMN16246544, study PRJNA631951) | gut metagenome | biome: gut microbiome; feature: rumen; material: DP-attached | host: Bos | place: Iran: Karaj | collected 2018-10
CCCCGGACGAGTCGGCCCTCTTCACGGTCCTGCCCGGCCAGAAGTACCTCATGAGCGGCCGCGGCTACGAAGGCACGATGATCACCTCGGTCGGGGCCCTCGCCGGCGCCTGGTTCCTCCTCCTGGTGGTCGCCCCCTGCGCCCCCAAGTTCCTGCCGATTTCGCAGCAGGTCCTCAAGGGCCACATGCACTGGGTGCTCTGGATCATCATCACCTTCATGCTCATGAGCGAGTGGCCCAAGGGCGGCAACCGCGGCCGCGCCGGATGGGCCAAGTTCTTCGACGCCTGGAAGACGCTGCTCGCGGGCCTCGCCACGTTCCTCCTGGCGGGCTTCATGGGGTTCGTCCTCCTCACCTCCTCCCCGGTGAGCCATGAGATCGCCTTCCAGAACATCATGCCGGCGTTCGTCGGACTCTTCGCGATTCCGTGGTGCCTGCTCAACATCATTTCGGCGGCCGACGTGCCCCCGCAGCACGTGACCAACTCCCTGGACCTCGACGGCGACATCATCCTGCGCAGCGTCTGGTCGGGCGGCCTCGGCGGCGGCATCGCGGCCTACTTCCCGATCGTCACCGGCGGCGTCGGCGGCATGCTGGCAGGCCACGCCTGCGCCCAGCGCGAGGAGCGGATCTTCATCATGGGCCAGGGCGTCTCGAAGTTCATCTACTACGTCGGCTCCTTCATGCTCATGTTCGTTCCGGGCCTCTACCTCACGCGCGGCGGCGGCGCCTGGATGGTCAAGACGCTCTACGTCCCCTCCGGCCCCGGCGACTACTACATGGTCCTGGGCTGCATCGCCATCTCCTCCGGCCTCTCCTACCTCCTGATGTCCCCCATGGCGCGCCTCACCCTCCACTTCATCGGCCGCTTCAACTACCGCCACGTCTCCACCGTCGCCCTCGTCATCATCATCGCGATGGTCGGCGCGCTCACCGGCTGGATCGGCCTCTTCATCGCCGCCGTCGCCACCGGCATCGGCCTGCTCCCGGTCCTCTTCGGGTCCCGCCGCCTCAACTGCCTCGGCATCCTGCTGCTCCCGATCGCCTGCAACATGTCCGGCTTCGGAACGGCAATCGCCCATTTTCTCCATCTGGACTAGGTCACGAAAGGAAAGGAGCAGCCATGAAAGGTTTTTCGCATTTCATGTCGGGAGTCGCAGTGGCCTCGTTCGGCCCCTGGGCCGTCGAGGCGGCCCTCCACGGAAACCCCATCTTCTTCATCCTGGGCGGCGCCTGCGGAATCCTGCCGGACACCCTCGATTTCAAGTTCTACCGCTTCTTCTACAAGCATGACGTCTACGTCGAGCCCGACCCCGCGCACCCCGACCCCCAGATGGTCGCCAACGAGGTCGCCCGCGCCGTCAACATGGCCGCCGACGAAAAACGCTACGTCCGCCTCAAGCTCTCCAGCATCCGCCTCGGCGCCGACTTCTGGCAGCAGTACGAGGTCCGCTTCGACAACATGAAGCACGAGGTCACCTGCAAGTTCGGCCCCGTCGTCAACACCGGACAGGTCCCCGTCGAGGGCACCGCCGACCGCTACCCCGAGGTCGGCCGCGCCCCCATCCGCGCCGGCGTCATCCAAACCTACGACGCCCCCCTCAAGGTCGACATCTTCGACGGCCCCACCGCCGGCCTCGCCCCCCGCAAGGACGGCGACTTCGACCTCGAATTCCTCCCCTGGCACCGCGAATGGTCCCACGCCCTCACCATCGGCATGTTCCTCGGCATCCTCTGGATGCTCGGCTGCTTCGCCGGACTCCTCTTCGGCAGTCCCGCCGCCGCCTGCTGGACCCTCGCCTGGCAAGGCTTCGTCACCATCGCCGGGTGCTACGCCATCCACGTCATCGAGGACCAGATCGGTCACATGGGCTCCAACCTCTTCTTCCCCTTCACCAAGCACCGCACCGAAGGACTCCACTGGATGCACTCCGGCGACGGGCTCCCCAACTTCACCGCCGTCTGGCTCTCCTGCGTCCTGATCTTCTACAACCTGTCCCGCAACCAGCCCGCCCTCACCCATTCCTTCTCCCTCGTCCGCCTCCTCATCTACGCCGTCGTCATCCCCTACGCCATCTTCGGCATCCTCCGCCTCCTCCTCTGCCGCGGCAAGCCCCCCGCCGCCAAGCCCGGCGACGACGCCGACGACGAGTGGAACGAAATGAAGGCCTCCTAGCCCCCTCTCCCCTCCCCTTTTCCCCCTCGAAAACCTAGAAATCTAGATGATCTAGACAATCTAGAACATCTAGTCCCCTAGCATTCCAGGGGCCAGGGATGTGCCGCAAGCCAGTGGAGTTCTTCGAGATCGATGCAGTTCGGAATCTGGCCGGTTTCGACGGCCCGGATGCATTGGTCCAAGGGCATCCACGCCAGATCCGAGATTTCGGACGCCTGGGCCCGAAGCCGGAGGTTTCCAAACGGGACGGGGAGCAGATAGACGGCAGTGATCTGGCGGTCCACGTACCGCCGACCGTGGAACATGTTCCGCAGAAAGACCCTGCGCTTCCCGAGAAAGACCAATTTCTCAGGGCGGACACTCAGCCCGAGTTCCTCTTTCAATTCCCGCAACGCGGAAGGAAGCCATTCCTCGCCGGCCGGAATGTGACCGGCGCTGGAAATGTCCCAGCACCCGGGAAACGAATCCTTATCCGGGGCCCGGCGCTGGAGCAGGACCTCCGGCCGCCCCTCCGGATTGCGGCGCAGAAGCCACACGTGCGCCGTCCGGTGCGGAAGTCCGCACCGGTGAACCACTTCACGGTCCGCCGTTTCCCCGGTCGGATTCCCCTGTTCGTCCACAATGTCCAACAATTCGCCCATCCGCCGATTCAACCAGAATCCCCCTTGGCCGTCAAGTTTGCGCCGAATTGACTCGAATTGACTCCTGCCGCGGGGCGCGATTTTCGTTTGTTGCCTGGCCCATCGGACGCGCTTGTCGCGTCCGCTTTTTCTCGAAATTCACCGTAAAACAGCAACAAATCCCCCCCTCCGGGAGGGGGGATGTCGCCGTCAGGCGACAAGGGGGAGTACGCGCGCCTCCTATTTCTTCTTCTTTCCCGTGATCCAGAAATCCTCCCCGGGGCCGCGCACGTCCTCCAGGATGATCTTGATGTCCGCCACCGGGACGCTTGCCGCCATCTTCGCGATGGTGTAGCGCTCGTCAGGCCGGATCCACACCCACATCCGGCCTTTGCGGATGAACAGGCCGTCGAATTTGCCCTCCGGCTCGATCTTGAGGCATTCCACCTTCCCATAGCGCGGGAGTTTGACCTTCTCCTCCTTCTGGGCCGTGAGAATCATCTCGTAGACCTTGTTATCGGTCGCCACGTCGTAGGTCTTCACGTCTCCGACCTTCTTGACGGGGTCGCGACGAATCCAGAACATCTGGCTCAGCAGGTCCCGCATGTTGCGCGCGATCTCAAACTCGCCGCCCTTCTCCTTGATCAGCGACTTCCAGGTCGCCTTTCCCGCCGCGTGGTCATACTCGGTGAAGTCATGCCGATGGTGCCGCCCCTCATGGCTGTTTTTTTCGAAGGTGAGCGGCAAGAACGAATAAGGGTCCACCACCGTCCGCAAGGTCTCCTTCACCGGATAGAGCAACTCCACCAAGCCGTTGCTTTCGGCCTCCACGACGATTTCGAGGAAGCGGCGGCCCTCGTCCCCTTCCTCGCACCACCCCACGCGCGCCGTTCCCGTCCCGACCGTCATTCCCAGCCAGGTCACATGGTATTCCACCTCCTCGCCCACCGGGAACCAGTACTCCGGGAGCGGGTCATCCGCGGCGACTCCCGCAGGCGCGTCGGGATACACCTCCATTCCTGCCCGAGGCAGCTCCACGACCGCCTCTCCGCCCAGCGCCACGCCCCCCAGCACCGCACCCAAACCCGCCATCAACCATGTCTTCAATGTTTTCATTACCTTATATTCTACTCCTGTGCCTGCACTCGCCCAAGTAAAAACGATTCGCCGCCGATGAATTGGCGGCATCGCTGTTGTTTAGGTCGTTTCTGTCATCTCTGTCGTTACCATCGCCCCCCACCGCTGAACCTTGGCGGGGGGTGCGGCACTCAAATCCAAGATGGTGGCGCTGGCACCGAATGCAAACTAAACTCTAGGAGTGCAGGACTTGACAAAACAATTCGCCATTGAAATAAAATCTGTCGCTACGAATGGAGCCACCCCGCTTTGCGGCGAAAAAGCCTGAAATGGGCTATTCCGCCTTCTCTTCCGCGAACTGACCAGTCTTCAGGAAGCGAATGGTCAGGTCGATGACATTTTTCTTGCGCATCATCCAGGTGTGGCCGGCGGGGACTTCCAACAGGTCCTTCACGCCCTCCTCCCCGGCGCTGGCCACGGTCACCTTGCCGTCGCTGGGGCCCGGCAGGAACCAGCCCAGGATGCCGCCCTTCGTCCCGGCGATGACCCCGCACTCGAATCCGATGGGCGGCAGGCTGTTCGGGTAGCTCGTCGGGGCCGTCCCCAATTCCTGGGCTGGCCGCCCCCAAACCGAGAAGAAAAACGGCAGTCCGCCGAACCGGTCGATGTGCTCGGAACCCTGGTTCGGAGGCCCAAGCATGACCACGCGCCCCAGGTTGTCCGGCACGCTCTCTCGGAAGGCGTCCCGCACCAGGATGCCGCCCAGCGAATGCGTCACGAAATGCACCCGCGACACCCCGGCCGTCACGGACGCAAGGGCCGAAAACACCCGTTCCGTGGTCTCATGCACGCCCCACTTCGACGGATAATCCACCAGCGCCGTCCGATACCCCTCCTTCCGCAGCCGCTTCGCCATCTTGCCCATGCTCCCGGACGACCGGCGGTTCCCGTGGATCAGCACCACCATCTCGGCGTTCTCATCCCCCTCGACGCGCACCCTCACGTCGTTGCGGGCCTCGCACGTCGCTAGTCCGCACAGCAGGAACGCGGCCACCATGAGGAGGGAGCAAATCCATGAGCCCCCCCTTCTCCCAATCGCTGGCCTAATTGAGTTCTCCCATGTCATCCTTGTCGCCATTTTGGACTCCGCCGTCTTTTTCGGCCGCATGAACCACATCGTTCAGGACCCCGGCCAACACCCGACCTAGCCCGAGGATATCTTGGGCGGAAGAGGCACGGAGGTACACCACATAAGGTCCTGCCGTGAACCACAGATGCTTGTCAGAAACAGAACGTTTTATGGGCCAATCCCGCACGCAAACATCTCCGGTGTCTCCCCAAGTGACCGTCTTCGAAAGGGAAAACGGGACGACGGTCATGCTCACAAGCGAGACCATATTGCTACAAAGCAACCGCCGTGCCGCCGCAGGATTGTCGGCAATCCACAACTCCCCCCCGGCGCTCCTCGGGCGAGGTACGGTCTCCGAGTAACAGAGCTCTCCCAGATAGACACCCTCTTTTTTCGCCCTTCTGAGCCGCAGAATGCCCTTGTCGAATTCCACCCCTTCTTCCAAAACAGGAATGGATCTGATTTGAGGAAAAATCCTCCTATCTTCTTCGTCTTTCACGCCTAACAGGCGCATCATGGCAGCCCCAGCTTCCATGCCCGCCACTTCGGCCTCCAATTTTTCCTCTAACTGTCCGAGACTCATTTTCCCCTTTTCAACCGCTCGCACATTGGCCTGGATAGTCTTCTCGTCCCATCCCAAGGATTTCATTCTCGCAACATAGTGAGCTAACATTTCGGCGTCTAGCCATACCCTCGCCTTGGCATCCTCGTTGGCATCATCCCTGGAAGCCAGAATCCCCCAAAAGGCTAACACCGCGCCCAGCAGTAGCGCAACCACCGCCACCCCCGTCCCCCATGTCCATCTCCGTCTTTTCATCGCGCCCCCTCTTTATCCCATCCCCCCGCCCCCCTCAAGCCAAAACGGGAACCACAGAATGTTTGGAGTGCACTTGTAATTTGTGAAAAAGCCCGTTATCGTGCTTACTCCCCCCTGTCGCCTGGCGGCGACATCCCCCTTCCCGGAGGGGGGCATAAGCTGCTGTTTTACGGCGAATTTCGAGAAAAATCGGCGATATTTGCAACCTCGCTTGAGAGTAATTCCGGAAAAGATGCAAATGTTCGGCAGGCTTGGTAGGGGCCGACCGCCGGGCGGCCCGTGTGCAAGGGCAGTTTTTGGGATGTCCCTTTCGAATCCCTTGGGCTCGGCCCGCCCGGCGGTCGGGCCCTACCGAAGAAATCCTTCTGCTGCGAAGTCAGGAGCGGCAGGGTCAACGGGCCAGAAAACCACGCAACCAGGGCGTTTTCTCTTTTGTAAAAACGCAGATGCGTACAAACAGGCATGAACAAGCGTTTTGACGTTGCGGGAAGGGGGGGAATCGTGGTAGGGTTGCGGAGTTGCGCGCATCATGGCGCATGGAAGAGCCCAGACAAGGAGTCATAGGATGAAGATTACGATTGTCGGAACTGGATACGTCGGACTGGTGACAGGGGCGTGCTTCTCGGACGCCGGGCACGAGGTGATGTGCGTGGATAACAATCCGAAGAAGATCGAGATGCTGCTGAACGGCGAGCTGCCGATCTACGAGCCGGGGCTGGATGTCATCGTCAAGCGGAACGTGGAGGCCGGGCGCCTGCATTTCTCGACGTCGGTGGCGGAAGGCACGAAGTTCGCGACGGTGATCTTCATCGCGGTGGGGACGCCTCCGGGCGTGGGCGGCGAGGCCAACCTGACGTACGTCGAGCAGGTGGGGCGCGAAGTGGCCGAAAACATGACGGAATACCGCCTGCTGGTGGAAAAGAGCACGGTTCCGGCCAAGACCAGCGAGCATCTGAAGCGCGCGATGATGAAGTATCTGAAGGAGGATGTCGACTTCGACGTCGCGTCCAACCCGGAATTCCTCCGCGAAGGGACGGCCATCGAGGATGCGACGCATCCGGACCGCATCGTCGTGGGCGTGGAAAGCAAGCGCGCGGGCGACATCCTGGAAGAGATCTACAAGCCGATCCTCGCCAAGGGCGGCGGCCAGTTCCTCCGCATGAACGTCACGAGCGCGGAGCTGACGAAGCATGCGTCGAACTCGTTCCTGGCCCTCAAGATTTCGTACATCAACGCCGTGGCGCGCATCTGCGAGATGGCGGGCGCCGATGTCGAGCAGGTCGCCAAGGGCATGGGCCTCGACCCGCGCATCGGGCCGCGGTTCCTGCACGCGGGCGTCGGCTACGGCGGGAGCTGCTTCCCGAAGGACGTGGATGCGTTCGTCCGCCTGTCGGACGCCGTCGGCTATGACTTCCGCCTGCTCAAGGAAGTGCAGTCGATCAACAAGTCGCAGCGCGAGTTCGTGATGCAGAAGATCAAGCGCGAGCTGTGGGTGGTCCAGGACAAGAAGATCGCGATCTTCGGGCTGGCGTTCAAGCCGGAGACGGATGACGTTCGCGAGGCCCCCAGCCTCTACTTCGTGCCGGCCCTGCAGGAGATGAAGGCCAAGGTCGTGGCGTGGGATCCGATCGCCGAAGGCAAGTTCCGCGAGGCGCTGCCGGATGTGCCGCTGGAGACGACGCAGGACCTGTACGAGTGCGCGAAGGACGCGGACCTGGTGCTGATTCTGACGGAGTGGGACGAAGTCCGCAACATCGACCTGGCGAAGCTGAAATCCGTGATGGCGTGCCCCGTGATGATCGACGGGCGCAATGCGTTCGATCCGGCGACGGTTCGCGCGGCCGGGTTCACCTATCACTCGGTCGGCCGGGCCTGATCCCGGGCCGACGACGGCGGCGTGGCGCATGGCGCGGGGGACGCAGGCGACGCGCCGCCAAATGATATATGGATTTGTAAACAACTGTTTCATTATTCGGATTTCCCCATGAACCTGAAAGTCACCGCCACGTCCATCCCGGATGTCCTGCTGCTCACGCCGCATCTGTTCGGAGATGCGCGCGGATTCTTCCTGCAAACCTTCCAGACGGCGGAATACGCGGCGGCGGGCATTGAGCGGACGTGGGTGCAGGACAATCTGTCCCGCAGCTGCAAAAACACGGTGCGGGGGCTGCATTACCAGCTGCGGCATCCGCAGGCGAAGCTCGTCAACGTGGTGCGCGGCGCGGTGATGGACGTCGTGGTGGACATCCGCAAGGGCTCGCCGACGTTCGGGAAGCATGTCCAGGCGCTCTTGACGGAGGAAAACCGCTGCCAGCTCTTCATCCCGGAAGGATTCGCGCACGGGTTCAAGGTGCTCAGCGACATTGCGGATTTCACCTACAAATGCGCAGATTTGTACACGCCGGGGGATGAATATGGCATCCTCTGGAACGACCCGGCGCTGGGCATCGAATGGGGCATCGGCGAAGCCGACGCGGTGGTGTCCGACAAGGACCGCCGCCATCCGACGCTGAAAGACATGCCCGCCGAGCATCTTCCAACGTACTCCGGCTTGGCGATTGCCGCCGGGATGGCCCCCTCCGCCTCCGAGGCCCCATGAGCGGACTGGCCAGAGTCTTCTCGGGGGCGGTGTACGGGGTGGACGCCTATGAAGTGGAGATCGAAGTCAACGTAGGCAACGGGGATCCGCATTTCGTCGTGGTGGGACTGCCCGACACGGCGGTGAAGGAATCGACGGACCGGGTCTGGACCGCGCTCTGCAACTCCGGGTTCATGCCGCCGATGGGGCGCGTCACGGTCAATCTCGCGCCGGCCGACATCAAGAAGGAAGGCCCCTCGTTCGACCTGCCCATCGCGCTAGGCGCGCTCGTGGCGGAACGCCAGCTGGCGACGGACGCCCTGGAGCGCTACGCGGTGGTGGGCGAGCTGGCCCTCAGCGGCGAGGTGCGGCGCGTCCGCGGCGTCCTGCCGATTGCGCTGCGGGCCCGGGCGCAGGGCCGTAGCGGGCTGCTGGTGCCGCCGGAGAACGCCGAAGAGGCCGCCGTCGTGGCGGGTCTGGAGATCATCCCGGTGGGCTCGCTGAGCCAGGCGGTGCGGTTTCTGGCCGGTGACGAGGATATTCCGCCATTCGTGGTGGACACGGCCTCGGCGTTCGGCGACGGGGCGTCCTATGCGCTGGACTACGCGGATGTCCGAGGCCAGGAATCCGCGCGCCGCGCACTGGAGGTGGCCGTGGCGGGCGGGCACAACATCCTGCTAGTGGGGCCCCCGGGCACCGGCAAGTCGATGCTCGCCAAGCGCGTCCCGACCATTCTGCCGCCGCTGACCCTCGAAGAAGCGCTGGAAACCACGAAAATCCATTCGATCGCGGGGGTGTTGCCGGCGCATCAGGCGCTTGTCTCGGCGCGGCCGTTCCGCGCCCCTCACCATACGATTTCCGACGCCGGCCTGCTGGGCGGCGGCACCCACCCGATGCCAGGCGAGGTCTCGCTGGCGCACAACGGGGTGCTTTTCCTGGACGAGCTGCCCGAGTTCCACCGCAACGTGCTGGAGGTGATGCGCCAGCCGCTGGAGGATGGCGTGGTGACCATCGCGCGCGCGGCGGCCACGGTGTCGTTCCCGTGCCGGTTCATGCTGGTGGCGGCGATGAATCCGTGCCCGTGCGGGCATTACGGCGACTCGCGCAAGGAATGCCGCTGCACGCCCACGCAGATGCAGCGCTACCGCAACCGCATTTCGGGACCGCTGCTCGACCGCATCGACATCCATGTCGAGGTCCCGGCGGTCGAATACCACCAGCTCGCCTCGACCGAAAAGGGCGAATCCTCGGCCGCCATCCGCGAACGCGTCCAGGCCGCACGCGCCATCCAGCAGGAACGCTTCGCCGGCAACGGCGGCATCGCCCACGGCGTCCACTGCAACGCCCTCATGCGCTCCAAGGATGTCCGCGAACATTGCATCCTCGGCGAAGGCGCGCAGATGCTGCTCAAGGCCGCCATGGCCGACTACCGCCTCTCCGCCCGCGCCTACGACCGCATCCTCAAGGTGGCCCGCACCATCGCCGACATGGCCGGCGCGCACGACATCGCCGAAGATCACATCGCCGAGGCCGTCCAGTACCGCGCCCTCGACCGGCAGTATTGGGAATAAGGTCGCGCTTCCGCGCGACCAGGACGCGCGGAAGCGCGTCCCTCCCCCACGCCACTTCTCCTCCCCTCCGTCCTCCCCCCCACGATCCAACGATCAAACGAGCCAACGATCCAACGAGCACCCTCTGGCTCCGGCGCGAAAAACCTTGCGCGGCGGGGCCGAAAAGGATAGAAGCACGGCTTCGCGATGCAACATCTTCACAGCCATAATCCTGTCGGCCGGCCTGGCGGCGGAATGTCTCCGGCGGGGCCGAGAGGCGACGCCTCGGATGCGCTCGGAACCGAGCCGGTCGGACGGATGCTCTGGCGGCTGACGCTGCCGGCCGTCGTCGCGTCGACGGTCCAGGCGGTGTACAACCTGGTCGACAGGCTGTACATCGGGCGGTCGGTGGGCACCGATGCGATGGCGGGGCTGTCGCTGACGTTCCCGTACATGATGGTGCTGGCCGCCTTCGGGGTGCTGGTGGGGGCGGGCTCTGGGGCGCTGCTGTCCATCCGCCTGGGGCAGGGCCGGCGCGACGATGCGGAAAAGATCCTCGGCCAGCTGGTGGCGCTCAAGCTGCTGTTCTTCTTCACGGTCCCGGTCATCGCCTACCTGCTGCTCGACCAGACGCTGGTGCTGTTCGGCGGGACGCCGCAGGCCATTCCCTGGGCGCATTCCTACCTTTCGGTGATCCTGATCGGCAACGTCTTCTCGCATCTCGCGTTCGGCATGAGCAGCCTGATGCGCGCCGAGGGCAACGCCCGACGCGCCATGACCGGCATGCTGATCGGGGCCGGCACCAACATCATCCTCGATCCGATCTTTATCTACGGCTGGTTCGGACTGCCCGCGATGGGCCTCAAGGGGGCCGCCTGGGCGACCAACGCGGCGATGGCGTGCTCGGCGGCGTTCGCGTTCTGGCATTTCCGCAGCGCCGGCTGCGTGGTCAAGCTGCGGTTCCGCCGCATCCGCATCTACCGCGGACTCGTCGGGCCCGTCTTCGCCATCGGCCTCTCGCCCTGCATCCATCACTTCGTGATGAGCATCATCCAGATCGTCTACAACAAGTCCTTCGTCCACTGGGCGGCGGACGACGTCGAATCGACCCTCTTCATCGCGGGGGCCGGCATCATCAACAGCGCGCTGATGTTCGGCATGCAGCCCGCGTTCGGCCTGATGCAGGGCGTCCAGCCGCTCATCGGCTACAACTTCGGGGCCCGCAAGCCCCGCCGGATGCTCCGGGCCTTCAAGCTCGCCATGGGCTACGCGACGCTCGTCCTGATCTGCTGCACGCTGGTGGCCTGGATCTTCGCGGACCCCATCGCCAGCATCTTCACGCAGGACCCCGCCCTCCACGACACCGTGAAATGGGGCCTCCGCGTCCTCTCGGCCGGACTCCCGACCATCGGCGGCCCGTTCATCAGCGGCACCTACTTCCAATCCGTCGGCCGCGCCAAGATGGCCATCATCCTCTCCTCCATGCGCCAGGTCCTCATCCTTCTGCCCCTGATTCTCATCATGCCCTTCTTCTTCGGCGTCCGCGGCATCTGGTACGCCGCTCCCGCCTCCGACGTCCTCTCCTCGGCCATCATCCTTCTCGTCGTCTTCTTCGAGATGCGCCGCGTCGTCCGCTCCCAGGACTACCAGAACGACGACAGCTTCCCCGCTTGACGATTTTTCGACTTTTTCGAGAATATCGATAATATCGATAATATCGAGTGAGATTGCGCGCCTCCTGCAAATACGTTCGCATCGTCTTGTCCCGTTGTGATACGCTTGCGGGCGTTCCGACAGGCCCAGGAGATTCCGCACCTCATGTCCAACCGTCCGCACCCCATCCGCCCCGACCGGGCGCCATCCGTCCACGCCGCCTTCCTGGCGCTGGCCGTCGCCACGCCGCTGCTGCTGCTCACGGCCTGCCATACGCCGGGCCCTGCCCGCGCCACGCGCCTGCCGCCGCGCGAATACTGGACGATCACCACCAACGTCACGGTCACGGCCAACGAGTTCTCGCCCACGGCGGCCCCGATCGAGACCTGCATCGACCTTGACCTTTCACGGCCGACCATGCTGTCGGCGGCGGCCGTCAACTGGGCCTCCGACGGCGTCCCCTCGGCCTACATGCTCCAGGCCACGACCGACCCCGAGCACGCCCCGTGGGTCACGCTCGCCACGCCGCCCGACCCGACGCCGGGCCTTCGCCTCGTCAGCTTCACGCCGACGCTCGCCCGCTATCTCCGCGTCCGGGTCCCGTCCTCGCCCGCGGCGAATCCGCCCATCCTGCGCGCCTTGCTGCCCGTCGCCTACGCCACGCGCCCCACGGCGACCTGGACCCTGCCCCCGGCCTCCCCCGTCCAGATTCCCGACACGACGGCCTTGTTCGACGACGACCCCGGCACGTTCTTCGCCGCCCCGCCCGCCCCTCCCGGCTCGAAGGTGCTGCTGGACATCGACCTCCATTCCTACTTCCCGATTGGCGCGGTCCGCCTGGACTGGGCCTCGCTGACCAACCGTCCCTCCGCGCTTTCGCTCTTCTTCTCCCGCGACGGCGCGAACTGGGTCAAGGCCGGGGCCATCGACCCCGCCTCCGCCGACGAAATCGACCTTGTCATCGCCACCCGCTCCCTCCCGACCCGACACATCCGCCTGGAAGCGACGGCCCCCGCCCCGGCGAGCGCCGAGGAAGGCGCGGCCGCCCCTTCCTCGTCATCCTCCGCCGCCCCCCCGCCCGCGTTCATCCTGACAAGCCTGCAATTCAGCGATGTCTCCGTGGCCAGCCGCCCGTGGCAGCTCTACGAGTTCGCAGCCGAGCACATGCCCGCCGCGCTCGCCCCGTGGGCCCTGCTCGGCCGCCAGCCCTACTGGACGGTCGCCCTCGCGCCCGACGCCGACGCCGAGCCCCTGCTCTCCACCGAAGGCGCCTTCGCCCCATCCGCCACGGCCCCCTCCCTCTGGCCGATGGCGATCATCGGCACCAACGCCTACACGCCGGCCATCGCCCGCTCCACCTCCTACTCGATCCCGGCCCCCGGTGTCCCGCTGCCCGCCGCCACCTGGACGTTCCCCAACGGCCTGGCCCTGTCCATGCGCGTGCTCCCGGTCACCCCGGCGTCCTCCACCAACACCTTCTACCGCCCGCTGGCCCTGGCCTCCTACGAATGGTCCAACGCCTCCGACGCGCCCCTCCCCGTGCGCCTGGCCTGGGTTCTCCGCCCGCTCCGCATCCCCTCGCAGGCCGCCAAGGGCGGACTCGCCTTCATCGCCCGCCTCCGCTCCTCCCGGCCGGACCCTGACGCCTCCCCCGACCTCCAGGAAATCCGCGTCAACGCCGAACCCCTCTACGCCACCGCCGCCCCCGGCCTCCGGTTCCTGGCCTCGACCTTCCACGATGCCGACATCGCGGTCTCCCTGCTTTCCGGGGCCACCGCCGACCTCGCATCCGACGACCAGGTCACCGACGAAAATGGCCTGGCCTCCGGCGCCTGGGTGCTCGACACCGAGCTCGCCCCGCATTCCACCAACCGCGTCATCATCGCCGCCGCGCCCCCGATCTTCGACTCC
>JAEEGH010021038.1_pt1 | contig 13511 bp, 7 predicted proteins | sample 9134181 | NCBI WGS metagenome assembly JAEEGH01 (sample SAMN16246544, study PRJNA631951) | gut metagenome | biome: gut microbiome; feature: rumen; material: DP-attached | host: Bos | place: Iran: Karaj | collected 2018-10
GCAACTTTGTAGCCCTCGTAAGAACCGACGGCCTCACCCTCACGGCAGATAGAGTGGTTGTCCCATACGCACCACGTACCATTTACTGCACCAACGTTTGATCCGTCCATAGCGTCTTCTGCAGAATAGGTACTATTGCTACCACCACATGTAGAGGTATAGTCAACACCCATCTTCTTGATTTTGTTAGTCAGGGTAGAACCATTGAATGCTACGTTGATGCCCCAGTCCTTGTTCAACTGCTTGTTATAGTTGATAGAGAACTCGAAGCCTTTGTTGTCAATCTGACCGAAGTTAGTATAGATAGAGGTATTACCGGCTGACGGACGAATCTGACGCTCGATGAGCAGATCCTTGGTCTTACGGATGAAGTAATCCATGGTGATGTTCAGGTCGCCATTCAAGAAGCCGAGGTCGAGACCGAAGTTCAACTGCTCGTTGGTCTCCCACTTCAGGTTGGTATCTACCAGAGGAGCATAGAATCCTTGCTCACGGATAAATGAACCGGTAGAACCACCGCCCTGTCCCAATGTATAGAACTGGTACTTGGTGTCTGCGGAAGATAGGGCGTAAGTAGAACGTCCGGCGATACCACCGGCATTACCTGTCTGACCCCAACCGATACGAACCTTAGCGTTGCTGAGCCAATTGACATCCTTCATAAAAGGCTCCTCAGTGACACGCCAAGCGAAGGCTGCAGAGGGGAAGGTACCCCAACGGTTACCAGATGAAAAGTTAGAAGAACCGTCACGACGGATAGTACCGGTCAGAATATAGCGATCCAGGAGGTTGTAAACCAAACGACCATAGTAAGAAATCGTACGAACCTTAGCGTTAAAACCACCATTACCCGGGTTGATCGTCTCTGCGAGAGAGAGCTGACGGTTGTCTGCAGAAAGGAACGTGTGTGCACTTGCGCTAACCCATGCACCTTCATAATCGCTGACAGAATTACCAACCATCAAAGTCAGATCGTTGAAATCAGCCTTCCAGTTATATGTCAGATAGGTTTCGATGCCCTTAGAAATGCCCTTGCTCTGAGAAAGACCGAAATTGTAGTATTCCTTGTCACGACCTTCATAGTTAACCTTGGTCATCTTACCACCAATCATATTGTAACGCTCATACAAACCTGAGAACTCATCATTATCTGAGTGAGTTTCAGTCCAAGATGCAATGGAGTGAAGGTTCAGTTTATGATCCTTAAGATTGAGGAGCGTAATGTCAATGTAAGGATTGATAGAAACACGTGAGTTGCGGGTTTCACGACCGATTTCCATCTGAGTAGCATAAGGGTTCTGGGCACCTGCGCTCATACCTTCCCAACCATCAGGCGTTGGAGCCTTACTTGCACCATAGGTGCCGTCGGGATTGACAACATTCACCAGGACATGCTCACCTGTTACGTCATCGATGTAGTCGAGTGACGGAGCCATCTGAGCAATATCACGCTGTGAAGAAAGGTTCTGGTTATTACCAAGACCGATGTTGTTACCCTTAATCGTAGAATAAGAATAGTTAAAGTCACCACCGAACTCGATATAATCGTTCACCTTAGATTTTACGCTTGCGCGCGAGGTCAGACGGTTGTAACGGGTGTTGACAATGATACCCTTCGTATCGAGGTAACCGAGAGAGAAGTTATACTGGGTCTTTTCGGTACCGCCGTTTGCAGAGATACCATACTGCTGACGAATACCAGTCTGATACATCTGGTCCTGCCAGTCGATATAGTTGCGCTTGCCGTCGTAAACCTCTGACCAGATCTGGTTATTCAGGGTCTGACCGTCATTGGCCTTTGACTCGCGGATAGAACGGGCATAGTCGTCACCCTTTAGGGTTTCGAGTTTGTAGGGAAGTGTCTGGAAGCCCCAGTCACCGGTGATGTTGATATTCATCTTACCCTTCTGGCCGTGCTTGGTGGTAATCATGATGACACCGTTGGCACCTGCAGAACCGTAGATAGCGGTTGCAGAGGCGTCCTTCAAAATCTCAATACGCTCGATGTCTGCGGGATTCACGAAGTCGGCGTTAGTACCTACCTGTACACCGTCAACAACGTAAAGAGGGTTAGCATCACCGTTGATAGTGCCGATACCACGGATGCGGATGGCTGACTTTGTGCCAGGTGCACCATCCTGATTGGTAACCATCACACCAGCGGCAGCACCCTGGAGGGCCTGAGCGATGTTAACGGGGACCTTGCGCTCCATCTGCTCCTGGTTGATTGTAGCAACAGATCCAGAGATGTCGCTCTTCTTCATCGTACCGTAACCGATAACGACAACGTCGTCAAGTGTGCGGGAGTCTTCCTTCAGCACGATGGTGAGGAAGCTCTTGCCGCCTACTGCAACACTCTGACTTTCATAACCAATGTAAGAAACATTCAGCGTTGCGTTGGCATTTGCCCTTACGCTGAAGTTACCGTCCATGTCGGTGATGCTTCCTTCATTAGTGCCCTGTACTTTAACAGTTGCACCGATAATGGGCTCACCTGCTTCATCATTTACTACACCCTTTACGATGCTCTGAGCCATTGCTCCAGCGGGGAGCAAACAGAGCAGGAATAGTACTGCTAATGGCTTTTGTAGTTTTTTAAGATTCCACATAGAGTTAATAATTAAAATTTACGTTACGTTATTATAAAATATCTTTAGGTTCGTTTTGCGCTGCAAATTTATGACAATATTTATTAATCGACTTTGTGATTTGTAACAATAATTTTGTTTTATGTAACATTTGCTCCAAAATACTGTTAAAATGGGCATTTCTGCACTCAAATGTTACTTCATTTAAACAGATGAGGTACAAAGTTTCTGAAGCAACGACGCCACGTGAGCCACTCGTGATGAGTGCCCGGAGAGACATAGAAATCGGTGTTGATTCCCTGTTCGCGGAGACTCTTCACCAGGGCTTCGGTGCCGAAATTCTCCTCCGAGCCGCAGCTCAGATAGAGGTAATGCATCTTCTTGTTGAACTCATCGGGACGGGTAAAGATTCCGTCGTAGGCCGTCTTCACATCGAGTCCGAAGATGGCTCCGCTGAAGGCACCCATGTAAGAGAACAGGTCCATGTGGGTGAGAACGACGTCGAAGGTCTGGTGTCCGCCCCATGACAGTCCGGCCATGGCGCGATGCTCGCGGTCGCTCTTCGTGCGGAAGTTCTTATCGATGTAGGGAATGAGGTCGTTGATCATTACCTTGTAGAACGAGGCACCGTATTCACTGAAGCCCTGACGGTTGTTACCGCCGCCGAAGGGAGCCTTGATGTCGCCGCTTTCCATGACGACAATCATCGGGACGACTTCTCCGTTGTGAATCAGGTTATCCATGATGTGCTGCATGAATCCCTGACGGCTCCAGCCAGTCTCGTCCTCACCCATGCCATGCTGCAGGTAAAGAACGGGATACTTTTTCTTTCCGTTCTCGTACTCGGCCGGGGTATAGACCATGGCGTGACGCCATTCGTTGGTGGATTGTGCAAAGTAATAGAGGCTGCGTACCTGTCCGTGAGGAATGCCAAGCTGCGGACGGTAATAGTCGCCCTCGCTGCCCTCGGGAATCTCGATGCCGCCGGCCTGGCGGTTGCAGCCGAAGAAGGTGTCGGTATTCGGGTCAATGACGTTGACGCCTCCGATATTAATGAAATAATAGTGGAAACCAACCACCAGGGGATCGGTGACGGCACACCAGGTGCCTGTCGGGTCTTGGCGCATGTCATACTTCTTGCCGCAGATATCCACCTGAACCTGATTGGCGGTGGGAGCATTCACGCGGAAGTAGGCGCGGCGCTCGCCGTCAATCTTCGGGAACTCCTGTCCGGGAATGGTGGTGGCGGCAGTGAAGGCATCGGCAGGAACATTGAAGGGCGTGTGTACGGTATATCCCATGAGTTCCAGCATCTTCTCGCCATAACGGCGGCCCAGCTCACGGTATCCCGGTGCATCAAAGTGCAGGCGGTCAGGACCGTTGGTACAGCCGGTAGAAGAAATGACGTGAGCGGTGTGGAGGGTCTTCGGCAGTTCGTTGATCTGCTTGTTGCAGGCAATGCACTGTCCCTGGCCGTTGGCTTGAACAACCTCGCCGACCAGCAGGGGAACCTCTTCGGGCTTCAACTGCAGGTCACCCAGCAGGTGGTCATAGACGTTCTGTACTTTCAGTGCCCAGTCGGCTTCACCAGTGTTTGACTCGCCCTGATGCATGAGGACACCCTTGATGACACCGTCCTGCTGTGCTTTCTTGGCCAGCGTGACCAGACACTCGTAGGGGTTGTTGTCGTATGCGGCAAGCATGCCTTTCATCCAACCCGGAGCAATCTTGAGGTAGTTGGCGATGCTGTCGGGCATAAAACCCTCAATGCGGATGCCGCCGATGGCTACGTGGATGACACCTACGCGGATGTTCTCGGGCAGGTTTTCAATGAGTGTACGGCCAAAGTAGTCGGCGGGTGTCAGACCGGTGTTGGGACGGCAGAGTGGGGCAGAGGCCTCACACCATTCACCCTTCTTACGGTTACGCTGCGGGTCATCAACGGCCGGCATCAGCAGGAAACGCGGTCCCGGGCTGGCAATGTCCTGTGCCTCGGGGCGTGCAGCACCCTCCATGTTTGACTGACCGAAACACAGGAAAATGTAGAAATTGGGGTCAGGACCGTTTCCGACCTGTGTGGTCGCATTTGCTGCGAGCATGTTCTGTGACCATGCCAAGAGTGCAATTGTCACCAGAAATAATTTTTTTAATGTTTTCATTGTATAAAGTATAAATAAGTGTTTTTAGTTGTTGATTATGGTGCAAAGGTAGTGTTTTTCTTTGAAATGTTAAGGTCCCTTATGTTTCATAAACTTTTATATATGTATCAAAAATGCACAAACAGGGCTTTACACGGTGTAAAGTTCTATAAAAAAACGCCTAAAGCATTGATTTTCTCAGTTTTTATGCTTACCTTTGCCGCCGTTAAACTATAATATGATTTGTATGAAAAGGTTATTTATTTCGGTGGTTCTCATTGCTGCTGCCATTTCTCTGGAAGCTGCACCGCCTAGAACTCACCTTATTGTGTACGGCACCCAACTGCAGACCATCACGGGTTTTGGAGCAGCCTGCTGTGACGGTGCCATGAAACCCTTTGGCAACGACAATGGTCCTGTGAGCAAGCTCTATGGTGTGAAGTCAAAAATCGGATTGAACATTATGCGTATGGAAATCTCTCCGAGTTTCACAGGAGACAATTGGGGTGACTACGACTGGAACGGTTCGCTGCCATCGGCCAAGATTGTCAAGAAACGCGGCGGCATCGTGTTCGGTACTCCTTGGTCACCTCCCGGTGAGTATAAGACCAACGGCACGGCTCAGGGCGGTAATGCTGAGGACCAAGGCTACCAGCATGGCAAGTTGCGTACGGACTGCTACGACAAGTTCTTCCCTTGGCTGAATACCTATTTGGAGTGGATGCAGAATCATGAGGTTAATGTTGATGCCGTGTCTATCCAGAACGAGCCCGACTGGTGGGTGAATTATTCCGGCTGTCTCTATGAGCCGGCGGAACAGAAGACGCTGGTCAAGAACTATGCCTGGATGCTCGACCGCGAGAAGTTTCCTGGTGTTAGGATTATCAGTGCAGAGCCTTTGGGATTCAGGAAAGACTATTTCGATGCCCTGTTGAATGATGAAACCTGTCGTGAGCAGGTGGATATCTTTGCCGGACACATTTACGGTCATCTGCCTCTTCAATACATCAAGCCTGTTGCTGATGATGCACTTCCCTATGGCAAGGAAATCTGGATGACGGAACACTCTGTGACCGATAACATTGATCACATGCCCAATTGGAACGACAACCTGATTTTCGCCGAGGAGCTGAACGAGTGCATGCTCGCTGGTTGCACGGGATATATATATTGGTACATGCGCGCGCATTGGGCCTTCTGCGGTACAGGTCAGGCATGGGAGCATAATGGCCAGAGCTACAACTTCCCTGAAAACGAAAAGGATGCGTTGCTGCCTCGTGCCTTTGTCATGTCCCACTTCTCCAAGAATGTCACTGGCTCCACCCGTTTGCAGACCTCACTGGACAATATTACCGGTCGTCAGAACGAGAACGTTCTTTTCAACTATGAGTTCTCGGCTTATGTGAAGGGCGACTCCATCATCGTGATGGCCATCAACGCAACGTCAAATAGCCGCGAGTTGAAAATATCGCTTCCTTATGTGGTAAAGAGTGGTACGCTTTGGCTTTCGACAGGTAATGAAACTGCAAACCTTTGTCAGAAGTCAACTCTCGACATTCCCGAACCCACTGACGAGTTGATTTACCAGATGCCTGCCCAGAGCCTGAACACCTATATCTTCACGATTAACGGTAGCACCGCTATTCAGGATGTAAAGCTCTATCAGGAAAATTCTACTGGTTGGCATACGCTGGACGGTATTAGCCTGAACAAGAAACCAACCCAGAAGGGTGTCTATATCCACAACGGCAAAAAGGTCGTGATAAAGTGAGCGAAATGAGAGCTCGCTCTCATTTCCGAACGTGAACGAGCTCGAGCTATAGCTCAAGGTCGTGATTAGGTAAAGCCTCACCCCTAACCCCTCTCCAAAGGGAGAGGGGAACTGTGAGAACTCGAGATCAAGAACGCAGATTCTTTTTCTCAACCACGAATCTTACGAATTTCACGAATGGCTGCGCGTCCTGGGGAAGTAGATGAAATTCGTGTAAATTCGTAAAATTCGTGGTTGTATAAAAATGGTAAGGTATAATTGTATATAATTACCTAAATTAATATCACAATATCACACGTACTGATAACCAGGTAGTTATGGTGTGATATTGTGATATTATATTTGAAAAACGGCATATTTCGTAACATTCCCACCGTGGGAATGCTTCAGAAGTCGGCAGCAAACCATGCGTTCCCTCCGTGGGAATCCATCGTTTGCTCCGTCCTTTCTATGCGTCTGCTCCGTTCTAGTGATGAAAAACATCAGCAGACATCCATAAAACGAGCTGTTTTGACTCTTTTTTCGTGTAAAAGGTGAGCGTTATTATGACATCCCAGAACTTGACGGACTTGAAGATAATGAGAAAGAAGAATTCCTGATACAGATTTTTGACTATTTACGTCACAAACTCTGTATTTACTCAGCTGAGAGGAAAGAATCAGCAGTAAAAGATCTTACCAAAGCAGTACGAGAGAACTTGAAATCTCCTTGGACTCTTGACGAGACTGACAGTATTGACACCTCTCATAGCTTGTATATTATAAGACCAGATCGAAAACAACTTCATAATGCAGAAAGTGGTGGATTTAGAAGTAAACTTGGCATGTTTGTCAGAGATTTCCTTCAGAGCCACACTGGACAGGTTTTTGAGAATGAAGAAGCCTATAACGAATACATGATAAGGATCTTCGGACAGTTAGGCAATTACATAAACTGCGAAAACGGCAAATATCAATTAGATTGCAACTCTATACTCAAGGGGCGGAACCAGAGCAAGCGCTACACGCTTGACGACCGCTACAGCGTAAAGAAGTCCAAAGAGATGTTTATGATTATCCAATCTTATCACAACCCTGGCAACGACGTGGAAGTTGCAATCCGTTCATGGAACGGTGGTCCGCGTTACTCTAAGAAGGGCACTCAGCGTTACTATGAGCGAGTGATGAGCGAAATGAAGTAGAAATTTATTTCATTCTTATTTAAAAAGCGCGAGCAGTCAACCGACTACTCGCGCTTTCTTTTGTATTATAGTATTACCATTAATACCTCTTCCTGCGTCCACTACATGTATATTCTTCCTCCTCGTCAAACTCATCCTCGTCCTCATCGCTGAAGTAGTAGTGAGGTGCAAGCGACTGTCCTGGAATACCTCCAGTACCGTTCATGCCCATTGACTCAGTCAGGACACCTGCCGTGGTCTCCATCTTAACAACCAGCATTTCAGGATTTATATATTCTTTTTTCATAATCTATTTGTAGTTACATATTCTTTAATTATCTCTATTTTTCAAACTCCAAAGGCAAGCCCCTCCTTTTGGAGGGGTTGGGGAGGCTGTTACTTAATAATAACCTTCTTGCCATTCATGATGTACAATCCCTTAGTCGGATTCTCCACGCGGCGGCCGCTGAGGTCGTACCACTGGTTATCGTTATGGTTAACGTTAACGTTGCTGATACCTGTCGTGCCACCTTCGTCATCGAATGAGAGGAACGGAGCAAGATTCTCAGGAGCAGCGAGGAATGCCTTGTGTGGAGCAAGCTTCTTTTCATCCTCAGTGGTGTCACCAGTTATTACAAACTTATAGAATCCCACACCATTTGAACCATCCATCAGGATGTACGGAGTGTAATTTCCTAATTCCTGTGCATATCCAGAGATGATATAAGTTTCATCACCACTACCAACCATCAGATTGTTTACATCATTAGGAGCAGTTACTTCTGCATCATAATCAACAGACTTGATGACAGCACTTGCACCCTTCAGGATGATACCAGTACCCTTAGTGTATTTACCACCTGCAAATACAGGATCATCAACGTCTATCTTAGTCAACGTAGCGCTTGTGCCATTTGCAGCCGTAACCTTATATGCCTCAGCGCCTGTCACCTGGAACTTCTGGTCGTTCGAATATGTAGCATATCCAGCAGCCATAGTTATAGTCTTCTCGCAAGAGAGCGTGAAGCTATTTGAAGCAGGAGTGAAGTTGATTGTTACATCAGCATCGTTAGTAGAGCCGATTACCCAAACCTTGCCACTCTCATTGTATTCTGTTACACAATCTGAACCCTTATAGTTCATAAAGTTGATCAACCAGTCTGCGTCTTGCGTTACAGGACGAACAACTAACGACCAGTCAAGGATTCCATTTGCTGCTGTATTCAAGGCGGAGCCACGAGCAATGGCGAACAACTTATCTTCTCCGCTGACAGTAGCAGTATATACACCATCGGTTTCATCTATAACATCACCAACAGTCCATGAACTACCCTCGCCTGTGATTAAGCGATATACAGGAACAAGAACCTTCACTGAAGACAAAGAACAATCATTATATACATTGAAGGTAACGCCACCTTCTGGGAAATATTGACTTGGCACATATTCTGTTCCTCCCTTCTTAGCAGCATTCTTCAGGGCACCTATAGTAGTCCAGATAACAAAAGTCTTACCACCCTTTGCTGTAAGAGGTATACTATACTCATTAGCTCCCCATTCTTCGCTATTTGAACCTTGTCCAATACCCCAACCATTACGAGATGCAAAAGGATCTGTATCGTTAGAGAACGACAACTTAACCTTATAATCATCAGGATATTTGTCAAACTCCGAGGATTGTATTGTCTTACCATTACCATCAAGAGTCAAGGCGACCTCGTTAACAGCGTTACCTGACAACAATTCAACCTGCGTTATGGTGATACCAGGACTAGCATTGACAATTAACTGATTATCCATATAAGCAGTAGCAAAGGCATCTGAAACCACAGATGTCAAATAGCCATCACCGTATTCAACCTTGGCTTCAGGAGTAATCCAGTCTTTCTTAAGTTGGATACCACCTTCACCTGTGTAATAAACCTTAATAATGCTACCTTCTTGAGCACCAGCATTAATGAAATGATACTTGGAAACATATATTTGCGTCCAATCATCACCATTACCCATCGTTGCATTTCCAACCCAGATAGAATTCCCTGAACCAGTATAGACACCACTCTCTAAAGATACTTTACGAGAGGAATATCCATTACCAGTTATTCTCAAGCCATTGGCCTTAAGCAATGTCAGCATGTCGCCAGTAATAACAAACGCTGCATCTGTTACAGTTCCTGTACCAACAGGAACTCCACCCTCCAATTGCACCTCACATCCATCATAGGCTACCACCTGTGCAGACCATTCACTACCAGCAGTCACACCTTCTACAGCAACATGAAGGACATCACCAACATTTGCATTTGCAAATTTATCAGCATCAACTAAAATATAGGTATTACCCCAGTTAGGTGAAACTGGTTCATCCTTCGTCCAGATAGCGGTGCCAGGAACAGCGGGATTGGATACTGAAGCTGCATCCCAGCCAGTTATTTTTACATTGATGACTTCAGTATAATTCGAAATATCAATATCCTGAGTTTGGTTCCATTTATTATTCCAATTATTTTCAGTTGTACCTCCATTCATACGAACACAGATAATTGTGGTGTACGTATCAGGAACCGTTGCCTGATAAATGTATGTTTCACCAGCTTTGAGTTCGAAGTCTGTCCATGCATTATCTGAACTGTTGTACATGTAAAGTGCAAAACGTGCACCAGAAGGCCAGTTGACGTCACCAGATGGCGTTGCATCCAGATACACCGTCTTGTCTGCCAAGCTCGGCGTTACAAACGCCATGAGCAATGCAATAATAGTTAGAAATTTTTTCATACTCTTTTTGTTTTAAGTTAATTATGTTTACTATAATTTTTATCTCTGTATGACCAGCCGTCCGTTACTGATGACAAGTCCCTTGTAGTCGTCTCCAACACGCTGTCCGGCGAGGTTATATCGACCATTGTCCACTTTCAAATCTCCATTGTCAACGGTCTCAATCCCTGTCGCACCCATCGGCTTGTAGATGCGGAAGTTGCCAGACACATGCAGATATCCAAGGAAATACAGCATGCCGTCGTAGTAGCGGTAACGGCCTGACGGTATGGCTGTCTCCCAGAAGTCGTCGATGAAGTCCCAAGCAGCCTTCGTGTTGCTGGCCAGAACAGCCACCGCGTTACACGCCACCAGACCTGGCGAATGGTCGCTGTTGCCGCTGTCCTGATTGCCATCGAGCGTGTAGTTGCTGTAGTAGTTCTTCACTCCCTTGCTGATGAAGAAGTCATGAGTACGCTTGACCAGCGTCACCTCGTCCTCACACTCTCCAAACCATGCATAGTCAACGCCCATGTTCATCATGCAGCGCCATGCATCGTAGCGGAAGTTGTTATGACCACCCTCGCCGTTCGGCGTACCGTCGAAGTTGGCATAGTCGGGCATCAGCCCCGTCGTGGGGTGAGCAAACAAGGGGAACATCTCACGGCTCTTAGCCGCCAGCTCCGTATAGAAGTCGTTATGCTGATTGGCCCACTTCGCCCACAGGCTGTAGAAGGCAGGCAGATGGTACGACGGATCGGTCTTCGTGGCCGAAGTAGCAAAGGGCACGAACACCACCTGCTTCTCCTGCTTGTCGAAGAGAGGCTTCACGTCAGAATAAGGGAAGTTTCCCACGTCAGGCTTGTTCCAGCTATTCTCGAGTATGGCGTTAGCCTCTGCCTGATAGTTATATATGCCCTCGCCGTTGCCCCAGCGGTTGGCGGCGAACATCAGCGACATGACGAAGTACTCCTCGCCGTCAGGGGCAGGACTATTCTCACGCTTCGAACCGTCCTTGTTCATCACCCAGGCAAAGTAGCCCTTGAACTCGCCGTCCTGATGCTGCATGTGCATCTTCGCCCATTTCCACAGTCGGTTGAACTCCTCCTGCTTGTTCATCTGCACACAAATCATCATGCCGTACGACTGTCCTTCAGAACGCACGTCGTCGTTGTTCACATCGAGGATATATGCCTCGTCAGTACCCACTGGGTAATAGACGCGCTGACCATCATCACGACCGTCGCTGCCATAGAACAGCTGGTTCCACAGCTTCTGCAGGCGACTGTTCACCTCGGCTTCCGAGTAGCCAGCCTCAACAAAGAGGTTACGATAACTGTTTGTATAGAAGGCACCCTGCGACGGTAGCACAGGGTCGGTACGCTCAGGCATCTCTGACATCAGCTTGAACGTCACCTTATCGATGAACGTGTCGTTCGAGCCATTGTCCGTCTCCAGGTTCAGCTTCACCTGCGCCGTCACGTTGTCGAGCATCAGCTTCACCTGTGCCGTCTTGTCGTCAGGTGCCGTACCGTAGAACGTGAACGAGGTGACCTTCTTCCCCTCCACGTAGAGCACGATGCCTGCACCAGACGAGTTGCTGCTCGAACCACGTATGGTGACATCGTACATGCCGTTCTTAACAGGGAACGTCACATCTGCCGTTGCACAGTCGTTGTTGGCATAGAACCCCATGCCGTCGAAGGGAGAATCCAACGGGCCGGCATACTGACCGCCAGGCGTCATGGTCTCCGCCTCAATCACAACGGTCTGCGCCGTCATGCTGACAACAGACAGCAGACAACAGACTACAGAGAGCAGATACTTCTTAAACATAGGGCAGACGAATTAATGAATAAAGTTAGATTAAATTCCCTCATCCTCTGGGTTACCTTCACCACCTCCAACGAGTGATGGATAACTACTTCCACCATCGATCACGGCATTGGGCGAACCTGCCAGCAAGTGGTACTGCTGCTTTATCTTCACCTCCTCCATCATGGGAGTTATATATTGCTTCTTCATCATAACAATTAACTATTTAACAATTTTCGATGTACTATTTACTTACGATTCTTCAATTGTATTATTTAATAATAACCTTGTGTCCGTTCATTATGTATAGACCCTTCGTGGGATTCATAACACGACGGCCGCTCAAATCGTAATAGACATTATCCATTATCAACTGTTCATTGTCAATTGCATCAATGCCTGTTGCTTCTCCTTCTCCGTCAATTGAAAGCATAGGAGCAGAACTGCTGCCAGCAGGAACCACGAAGTATGCACGAAGAGCCTTCAGCGCACTAGTAGAGTTCGGAGTCTTTAATTTATTGCCAGCTGCAACGAATCGTGTGGTAGGCCACTCTGACTCTTGGAAAGACTTCTTCTCAAACAGGCCAACAAACTGATAGTCACCCTGTTCGACTGGTTGCGGCTGACGTGCCGTAATATTAACATTGAAGAAGGTGAACGAACTCTTTTCGCTCTGTGTTGCCCACACCAGATAAGGCGTACCAGCAACAAAGTCATTAATGCTCGTTAGAGACGTGAACTCCATCGTTTCATTTGAATTTGACACACCAGTAAAGGCTGCCACCTTATAACCAGAGCCAAACATCTCTGTAGCCTGATCAGCCGTAGGCTTGAAAGGCAGACAAATAGTATTCCAGGTATTGGCAGCAAACGTGCGAGTCAACTCAACCACCACGTTGTCATATTTCGTGATACTATTGTTTTCTGTCTCTGAAATGGCAAAAGACTTATATACATCAATAGAGTTTAAAGTAACAGAAGAGTTTGTACCGTTGGCTAACATTCCCCCTTGCATAATAACACCATGTCCTGTAAATGCATTAACTACATCGTTGTTAGATGCTTTCAACCACCACAATGTTTCTCCTATGTTAATTTCTCCTTTAGCGCCATTACCTCTTGAAACTGTTGTGCAATCAACAAATGGAGATTCTTTCCAACCATTGTTATCGCTTCTGAATCCAAGAAGAGTGGCATCCTTAGCTACGCCTTGAACGTTTAAAACAACATAATCATTAAGAGACATTCCAGAGAATTCACTTTGATTAATCTGTAATGCATTTCCA
>JAEEGH010021040.1_pt1 | contig 13510 bp, 7 predicted proteins | sample 9134181 | NCBI WGS metagenome assembly JAEEGH01 (sample SAMN16246544, study PRJNA631951) | gut metagenome | biome: gut microbiome; feature: rumen; material: DP-attached | host: Bos | place: Iran: Karaj | collected 2018-10
GGTGGGTATAGTCGAAGGTGCTGGGAGCCCCGATCCGGCTGCCGCCCACGGAGACATGGATGATGTCCGCGTGTCCGTCCAGCTGGCGGGCGATACGAATGCCCTCCTCGATGCCGTAGCCCCCCGGCTCGATCTCCGAGCCGCTGATGCGCATTTCCACAGGGAAGTCCCGGCCGCATTTCTGGTGGATGGCGTCGCAGATCGCCACAGCCAGACGGGCGCGGTTTTCCGGGCTGCCGCCCCACCGGTCCGTCCGGGTATTCACGGAGGGGGACAGGAACTGCTGCACCATCCAGCCGTGGGCGCCGTGGATCGTGACCATGCCGAAGCCGCAGCGCTTGGCGAAGGCCGCCGCATTGGCATAGAGGCCGATGGTCTCCAGGATCGTGTCCTCGTCCATCTGCTCCACATGGCGTCCGTGGTATTCCAGCTCCACGCTGGACCAGGACCGGCCGTTCACCCCCAGGGAGTTGGCGGCATAGCCCCCGTGCTGCAGCTCCACGGAGGGGATCGCCCCCAGGGAGCTGATGCCGTCGGCCAGGCGGCACAGCATAAAGGTATTGCCGCTGCCCGTCTGCAGATCGATATGACGGGGTCCCCGCATGCCCCGGAGCTTATCCATGGCGCACTCTCCGATGGTCACGGCTGCGGCGCCGCCCCTTGCCTTCCTGGCATAATAGGCGACCATGCGGTACGTCGGCGCACAGCTCGCGTCGGTATCCGTGTGTCCCGTAGGGGAGGAGATGATGCGGTTCCTGAACAGGGCGCCGCCCACCTGCAGGGGAGTAAACAGATGCGGATACTTCATGTCTTCTCTCTCCTTTATTCAAATTCTATACTGATGTACTAGGTAAGCTTATTATACAATACTTCCTGTAGGATTGCAACAGGAAATAAATAAAACTGCTCCGGAACGGCATAAAACCGATCCGGAGCAGTGCGGTTTCTCTTGGGGGGTATGCTTACTTCACCATGCTGGCGACCTCGGCGGCGAAGTCGTCGGCCTTCTTCTCGATGCCCTCGCCGGTGAGGAAGCGGATATAGCCCTTGATGGCAATGCTGCCGCCCACGGCCTTGGCGACCTCGGCAACATGCTTCTCGCAGGTGATCTTGTCGCCCTTCACGAAATCCTGCTGCATGAGGCAGTTCTCGCTGTAGTACTTGCCGATGCGGCCCATGACCATCTTCTCGATGATGGCGTCGGGCTTGCCCTTGTTCTTCTCATCCTGCTTGGCCTGGATCAGGAGGATCTCCTTCTCCTTGTCGATGGTGGCCTGGTCTACGCAGGACTTATCCAGGAACAGGGGGTTCATGGCGGCGACCTGCATGGCCAGATCCTTGCCCAGCTCGATGACCTGGGGATTGGTCTTCAGCCCGTCGGACACTTCCATGTTCAGCAGGACGCCGATCTTGCCGCCCATGTGGATATAGGAGACGGTGAAGCCTTCGCCGTAGCGGGCGAAGCGGCGGACCTGGATGTTCTCCCGGATGGTGGCGACCTTTTCCTTCCGCACGTCTTCAACGGTCTTGCCGGGCTCCAGCTCCAGAGCCATGAGGGCTTCCAGATCCTTGGGGGCCTTCTCGGCGGCCAGCTTGGCCACGTCGGCGGCAAAGGCGCGGAAATCCGCGTTGTTGGCGGCGAAGTCGGTCTCGATGTTGACCTCGGTCACGGCGGCGGGGCAGCCGCCCTCCGCCACGTAGGCGGCGCAGATGCCTTCGGCGGCCACGCGGCCGGCCTTCTTGGCGGCGGTGGCCAGGCCCTTCTCCCGCAGGAGCTCGACGGCCTTGTCCATATCCCCGTCGGCCTCGGTGAGAGCCTTCTTGCACTCCATCATGCCGCAGTCGGTCATTTCACGGAGCTTCTTAACATCAGCAGCGGTAAAAGCCATGATTATTCCTCCTCTTTCACTTCGGCGGGCACTTCGGGAGCGGCTTCGGGGGCCTCGGCGTCGGCGCCCTGACGGCCTTCCTGCACGGCGTTGGCCATGGTGGCGCTGATCAGGCGGATGGCGCGGATGGCGTCGTCATTGCCGGGGATGGGGTAATCCACCTCGTCGGGATCGCAGTTGGTGTCCACGATGGCGACGATGGGGATACGCAGCTTCCGGGCTTCGGCGATGGCGTTGCGCTCCTTGCGGGGGTCGATGACGAACAGGGCGCTGGGCAGACGGCGCATTTCCTTCACGCCGCCCAGGTACTTCTCCAGCTTGGCGATCTCGCCGGTGAGCTTGATGACTTCCTTTTTGGGCAGCATGTCGAAGGTGCCGTCCTCCTGCATCTTGCGGAGCTGCTGCAGCCGGTCGATGCGGGTGCGCATGGTCTTGAAGTTGGTGAGCATGCCGCCCAGCCAGCGGGCGTTGACAAAGTACATGCCGACGCGCTCGGCTTCTTCCTTCACGGCGTCCTGGGCCTGCTTCTTGGTGCCCACGAACAGGAGCGTGCCGCCGTTCGCGGCGGTGTCACGCACGAAGGAATAAGCTTCCTCCAGCTTCTTCACGGTCTTCTGCAGGTCGATGATATAGATCCCGTTGCGCTCCATATAGATGTCGGGCGCCATCTTGGGGTGCCACCGACGGGTCTGGTGGCCGAAGTGTACGCCGGCCTCCAGCAGCTGCTTCATGGATACGACTGCCATTTTCTGAGTTCCTCCTTTTAGTTTATTACCTCCACGGGGTCCGTCCCCACTGCCCGGCCAACGCCGGGAACATGGCGGGAATACACGTCCGTGTGCGTAATACCGATAAATTATAGCAAGTCCCTTTTGGGAATGCAAGACTTTTTTTCACAAGTTTTCGGCTATTTCAGCTCCAGCGTCTCGATCACGCTGATGTGGTCCCTGGCCCAGGTCAGCTCCACGGGCAGGCTCAGCAGCTCGAAGCGCTGGGAATTGAGGGCCAGCAGGTCCAGCCGCCGGTAGACGGCGCGCCGGTCTTCGCCCAAGGCTTCCTCCGCCTTCGCCCCCAGGTGCTCCGCCCCAGCCCAGAGGTCCCCCTCCCCGGCATCCACGGCGGCCCAGAAATCGGCGTCGTCCGTGAAATCCTGCACGATCAACTCCGCCCCCAGCTCCTTCAGCAGCTCTCCGGCATGGGACAACCCCGCCCAACAGGGATGGTCGCCCTTGCCCCCGCCGGGCACCAGGGCGGTGAAGGAAACTGTCTCTCCCTCCGGCAGGCGCTCCATCGCCCTGCGGAAGGCTTCCAGCGCTTCCTCCTCCGTTTCCTCATCGGTCACCGGCAGGGCCGCGCCGCTGAAATACTCCCCGGCGGAGGCGCGGCAGCAGACTGTAGCCAGCTCCAGCAGTGCTTCCTCCAATCCGGCGCGGGCCAGCCTTTCCGCATCCGCTTCCGTTTCCGTCTCTTCTTCCCCCGCAGCATCTTCCCCAGAATCCCCGGCGTCTTCCGCCCAATCCTTCGAGCGTCGGTTCAGGGTCAGGATGCCCCAGACGTCCGTGGAAATGCTGCGCAGGGCAAGGTCCGGCAATTCCCGCGCCGCGGCGAACAGCTCCGGACTGCCGGGGAGGCACGCAAGGTCGGCGCTCCCCTCGGACACAAGCTGCAGCAGTTCCTCCCGCGGGGCCGTCTCAAACCAGATCTCCCCCACCTTGGGGCTGCCGCCGTAATAATATAGGTTAGCTTCCAGATGGAAGCCCTCCTCCGATTCGGCCATTCGGAAGGGCCCGGCTCCTACGGCAGCATCCCGATCCCCGGCGCGCAGGGCGCTCAAATCCCGGTAGGGGAAGCCGTAGCATCCCTCCGCGGGGCGGAAAAGGCTTTCCTCCCCGTAGGCGGACAGGGGCAACAGCCAGAGCTGTCCCAGGCGTTCCAGGTCCTCCTGAGAGAAGCTTTCCAGCAGCAGGTCCACCGTATAGTCGTCCACCTTGGTGATGCCGGACACCTGGATTGCGGGGATGTTCTCAGGGTCTGCCTCGCCGCAGCGGCGGATGAATTCCTCCTTGGCCAGGCGCTGCGTTTCCATACCCAGGGCATCGTCAAAGGCCGCCGCGCTGCCGTAAGAAGCGCTGAAAAGGTCGATCAAGTCTCCCTCTTCCGGCAGGTTCCCGGCGGCGGGATTCCATTTGTTCCCCAGGCTGTCCTTCATGATGCCGTAATCGTCGGCCGGTTCCGCCAGACCGGCGCACCACATGGTGAAGGCCCGGAGGGCGCCTTCCTGCTCCAACGCTGCTTCCGCGGTGACGCCCAGGGCATAATAGGCATAGGATTCCAGATATTCCTCCCGGCAGCGCCGGGTCAGGGTGCGCAGGGACCGGCCCCAGGCCTCCCGCAGGCAGAGCTCCATAAGCTCCGCCAAGGGTCCCTCCCCGGCTGCAGCTTCGCCATAGAGCTCCTCGCATTTCTCAAGGACGGCCGGGCTCGTGCCGGTGCGATAGGCCTCCAGTCCCGCGATGGCGCTGTCCCGCAGGTCAAGGTTCCCGTCATAATCCGGGTCCAGCAGCACATACAGGGTAAAGATCAGGTCACTAGCGTCGGCGTAGCCGCCGTCGTCATAACGCACGTTCTCCCGCATGGTGATGCGCAGCAGCGTACTGCCTTCGCCTCGGCTCATGACGCGCAGTCCCGCAGCCCCAACGCCCTCCGCCGTTTCGGCAAAGCTGCCGTCGGCATTCCGGCACAGCAGGGGCGTCTGGGTAAGGCGCAGGAGCAGCCTGTCCGAGCCCTCGGCGGCGTCAAAGGGGTCGTAGCGGCCGGAAAAGGGCTCGCAGGCGATGGTCAGCGCCTCCTCCGGAGCGACGCGGATCGGCTCCTCCGTCGGTTCGGGCGTGGCTTCGGCGGAGGGCTGGGGCGAAGGGGCTGCCGTCGGCGCAGGCGTGGCCGCCGGGCCTGTGGGCCGCGGGGTATTCGAGGGGCCATTCCCACCGCCGGGAACGTCGCAGGCACAGAGGGCCAGGCAGAGAAGCGCAGCCAACAGCAGGCGGAGGGCCCTAGCCCTCCGTCTGCTCCGTATCGTCCGCTTATTCAGCTTCGTTCGTTTCTTCATTCGTTTCCTCGTCCGGGTTTTCCTCCCCGGTTCCGGCAGGCAATTCCTCGGAAGCGCCCTCCGCAGGTTCTCCCGTTTCCTCCGTCACCGCCGGCGGCGTGGGTTCCACGGGCAGTTCCGCATCCGGCGGCCGGTCCGGGTCCACCGGCTCCTCCGGAAGCAGTGGTTCTCCCGGTTCTTCCTCCACCGGCGGTTCTTCCTGCTCCTCCGGCGCTTCCACGGGCAGCCAGCCGGTGTGCTCCGGCAGCTTCAGCGTCTCCTCCCCGATCACCAGGATCATGGAATAGACATTGTCGATCACCTGGGGGAAGCGGTCCACGGGGTAGGGATCCTGGTGGATATAGGGGCAAAGCTCCAGGGTGCAGCAGAATTTCCCGGTGCGCAGCCGCTCCGTATTCACCATGTAGCCGCCCCCGGTGCTCATATCCTCCGCCCCCATGAGTCCGTAGCCGAAGGCATTGCCGAAGCGCTTGGCGATGGGATAGTGCTCGCTGTAGAGCTCCATGGTGTCCGTGTCGATCCAGTAGATCACCTCGCCGCGGATGTGCAGCGAGACCAGCATATCATAGTCGGTGGAATCCAACAGGTCCTGCATGGCCCTGCTCTCCGGCTCGCTGAGGGCTTCGGGCCCGCAGTAATTCGCCGCAGCGGGGCTGTTGACCCCGTCTCGCGGTCCCCAGCGGCTGGGGAAATTGCGGTTGAGGTCCACGCCGTTGATGTTGGCTTTCCAGCCGGAATAATCATAGTTATAGCCGTAGCGCAGAGCGGCCACCGCGTCCGGGTCCTTCGCGGCCTCGATGCCGTTCTGGGCAAGGTTCACCCCGTCCGGGTTCAGCATGGGCACCACGTGGAAGACCACGCTGTCCAGGATATCCCGATAGGAGATGCCTTCATAGCCGCCGTCGGCTTCATAACCCTGGCAGTACTGATCCACCACGTACATGAGGGCGTTGGTGGAGATGTGCTCGCAGGCATGCATGGAGGCGCAGAGGATGACCTCCCGCTCGCCATGGCCGAAGTCGAAGGCAATCAGATCCCGGCCTTCCACGCTCTGACCGATGCTGTAAACGGAGATCAGCGCCGGATAACGCTCCGCCAGCAGGCCGATGTCTGTCACCATCTGGTCATAGGTATAGATCTGGTAAGGGTTGACGATGCTGTTCTCCCCCAGCCCCGCCTCCGTGAAATCCTTTTTTCCGGTCCAGTCCACAGGCGCCTGGGTAGGCTCGGGGGTGGGCTGCGGCGTCGGTTCCGGGGTAGGTTCCGGTGTCTGCTCCGGGGTCGGTTCGGGCGTGGGTTCCGGCGTCGGTTCGGGGGTAGACTCAGGTGTAGGTTCGGGGGTAGGCTCAGGTGTGGGTTCCGGCGTCGGCTCCGGCGTGGGGGTCGGCGTCGGTTCCGGCGTGGGGGTCGGCGTCGGTTCCGGGGTAGGTTCCGTCGTAGACTCAGGCGTGGGTTCGGGGGTGGGTTCAGGGGTGGGTCCGGGTGTGGGTTCGGGAGTCGGCGCTTCCGTATTTGCCGCCAGAACAGGGTCGGCCGGGAGATCCCGGCCTTCCCCAAAGTGCAGAAAACAGAAGAGGCAGGCTGCCAACGCCAGCACAGCCAACAGGCAGCCTGCCGCCACCCGAACCAGCATTTTGCTCGTTCGATCGTTCATTTACTCGCCGCAAAAGACCTTTCTGGAAATCTCATAAAGGAGCCGGGATGCCTGGGGAGGCGCGCCGAAGGCGCTGCCCATGGCGTGGGGATGCTTCTCCACGAAGGCCTGGATGACGTCCCGCATCTGGGATTCTTCCATATCGGGCTTCAGGCCGGTGATGGGCATGCCCAGCACGATCTTGTCGCCGTACTTCTCGTAGAGCATCTCAAAATCGTTCATGGGCTGGCCGGACCAGGTGTCCACGCCGGCTTCGATCATGGCGGGGACCAGCATTTCGTTCTTGCCGCAGGAATGGAGCTCGAACTTCATGCCGCGCTTGTGGACGCTTTCCACGCAGCGCTTCAGGTAGGGCAGGATCATTTCTTCCACGGTGCTGAGGGAGAAGAAGGGTGCGCGCTGGGAGCCCCAGTCGTCGTGGAGGGTGATCACGTCGGGATGGAGATAGCGGTGATAGTGGTCGATGTAGTCGTCGTAGAAATCGGCCAGCTTATCGAAGAGGCGGTGGACGCCTTCCTGCTCGTCCTCGTCCACCAGGGCAAAGGCAGCGTTCTCAAAGTCCATGAAGGAGATGAGACGCTCGAAAAGGCCGGTGAGGATGGTGATATTCAGGGCCTTCTTGGGATTGACGAAATTCTTGTTTCTTTCGGCACAGGCTTCCCAGTCCATGACCTTATCCAGGTCGGGGAAGGTGATGTAGTCCTCCCAATGCTCGATGTCCGGGATCTTGGGATCGCCGGCGCGGACCATGCTGCCGCCCACGGTGGGGACGTATTCCCATTCCACGCCGAAGAAGTCGGGGCCGCCGGCCTCGGTGTTGTTGTCGATGCGCTCCGCCTCAAAGACGAAGCCGCGGGCGACGTTCTCCGCCAGCTTGCAGGTCATCATGGTGGAATCGCTCATGCCGGCGGGCATCCACAGGGGCACTTCGCCGCTGAGGAGCATCAGGTAGTTTTCCCTGGGGGTGATGGGGGTGGGGAAGATGGGTCTTCCGGGCATGCCGGGCATAAAGCCGGGTTCTTCTCCGATGGGGATGAGTTCCTTGGGGTCAAAGGGGATACGCTTCATGATTCTCCAACTCCTGTTCTATATTGATTTTAAATCATTTTCCTTTTGGGCTCCCTCAAGGAGGGAGCTGTCAGTCGCGAAGCGGCTGACTGAGGGAGTCTGCATCCTTGGCGCGGGCTTTTGGACTACCGCCCGCGCTCTCCCCCCAGTCGCCTTCGGCGACAGCCCCCTCCCGGAGGGGGCCGAAGAGGAAGGGGGATCAAAACGGACCTTTAGGGGCGACTTTTTCGTGGATGTGCTGGAGCTTCATGTCTTTGTCGGAGGCCTTGCTCTCCCTGTCCCAATACATGGTGACGGGCTTCTCCGCCGTGAAGGCGGGCCAGCCGTCCATGCCGGGATGGTTGGGATCGCCGTAGCGGGCGAAGGCCACATAGGACCCGGCCACGTCCGCTTCCAGCTTCTCCCGGACGCCGGGCTCCCAGCAGATGGGCACCCGCAGCGTATTGTGGAAGGCATAGGGGATATCCGAGCAGTGCCAGGCGGGCTTGCCGCCGTCATAAGTAAAGGTATAGGCAAAGAGGTAGTTCCACACCCTGGCGCGGCAGTTTTCCGCATGGTAGGCGCAGTATTCCATGGTGCCCAGACGGTTGGATAAGCTAAGCAGCTCCAATTCGTTCTTCTCCGGCCAGGCGGCCCGGAAGGCGGAGATCAGCCGGTCGGCTTCTTCCTCCCCGAACTGCTTTGCCACGATGGCGCGCTTCTCCGCGTCGCTCATCTTATCCCGGCCGGGGACGCCGGGGCCGAAGCCCCACTCGGCGATGACGCTGCCTACCATGACGGGGATATCCTTGGCCCAATCCAGGAAGCCCACGTCGTAGGGGTCCCCCAGATACCAGTCGTTGGGGGTGGGGGCCCACCAGCCCATGACGCCCTGGGCCTGCAGGCCGGGGCTGACGGCGCGATAGGCCATGCGCAGCTTCTCGAAGGGCACCGTTTCCAGGGCGGAGACGTCCTTCTCCCCCAGCTCCTTCAGCAGGGCTTCCACCAGGGGCTTTTTGCTCACCTTGGGAGCGGCGGGCCGCTTGCCCCCCACGCCGCTCATGAGGATGCCCTTGTGGAAAAGGCCCTTGGCCGCCGGGGTGTTCAGCATGGCGTTCACTTTGCCGCCGCCGCCGGACTGGCCGAAGATGGTCACGTTCTCCGGGTCGCCGCCGAAGGAGGTGATGTTTTCATGAACCCAGCGCAGGGCTTCTACCAGGTCGGCCTGGCCCGCGTTGCCGCTGTTGGCATACTTTTCGCCGTATTCGCTCAGGTCGAAATAACCCAGGATGTTCAGCCGGTGGTTCACCGTCACCACCACCACATCCCCGAACTCGGAGAGCTTGTCGCCGTCGTAGGCCACCATCTCCACGGCGCTGCCGGTGGAGTAGCCGCCGCCGTGGAACCAGACCATGACGGGCTTGCGGGCATTTTTATCCAGGCTTTGGGTCCAGAGGTTCAGGCTCAGGCAATCCTCGCTCTTGGGCCAGAAGCGGTGGGGGATCATCACATCCCCGAAGGGGCTTTCGTCGTCCAGCAGCGGGCAGACCGGCCCGGCGGCATGGGCGTCCTGCACCCCTTCCCAGGCTTCCACCGGCTGGGGCATCATAAAGCGTTTCGCCGTGGCGTAGGTCACGCCCAGGAAATAGAAGGTGCTCCCCACCTGATAGCCCCGGAGTTTTCCGGCCCTGGTCTCTACGATGGGCCAGTCCTCCCGGCAGACAAAGGCCTGCTCCTCATGGCAGCAGCTCATGGCTTCGCCCTCCTTTCAGTTCTTTTCATCCACGTTGTATTGTACCATTCTTTTTCTCCCGGTGCAACGGTTTTATCCGGGTATGCCGGATACTTCTCCCGGAGGCCGCTTTTCGTGAATTTCAATAAATTTGGGGGTGGGGTAGCTTATATCTTGACAAAAGTCACAATCTGTCTTATGATTCATGCATTACACAGGTAAGTAAAATACCCTGCCCTTTGTCAACCGAATCTGACAGAAAAGGAGACAAAACATGAAGAAAAGCAAAAAGATCCTGTCCTTGCTGCTCAGCCTGGTCATGCTGGTTTCGCTTCTGGGCGGAGCCCTGGCCGTGCAGGCAGCGGACGAAGCCTTCACCAGGGCTGCCGCTCTGGAAGCAGGCAGCGAATACCTCATCGTCACGGAGTATGAGGGCAAATACTATGCCCTGACCCTGCCGGAAGGCAGCGGAAGCGGCACTGCCCTGGGCATGATCGAGGTCAGTGTGGCGGGTGACGCCGTCAGCGAAGCACCCGACATCGCCGTGTGGCTGCCCGACGGCAGCGATCACCTGGAAAGCAAAGCCAATCCCGGCATGTATGTCTTCTCCGGCTCCTCCGAGGGCGCCATGGGCTTCTGCGGCTGGGAAGGCCCCGGCACCTATTTCCGCACGGCTGTCTATGACGCCGCTACCGAAACCATCGCCCTGCACACCAAATATGTGCTCACCTTCGACGGAATGCAGTTCTATCGCAGCACCGACACCGCGGAGGCCTGCAAGGTCCTCCTGTTCGCCAGGGGCGCGGCCGAAGCCGCTCCGGCTCCCGCTGCCGAGCCTGCCGAGCCCGCTGAGGAGGTCGTCTACCCCGCTCCTGAGACCGTACGCCGCGCCGCGGTGAAGAATGCCGACGGCTCCATCACCCTGGCCTTCACCTCCGACTCCCACTATGACGGCGTCCACATGAACCTGCAGACCTGGCTGGAGGCCGCGAATCTGGATTACATCGACGCCATGGGCTTCTGCGGCGACATCGGCTCCGCCGGAGCCAGCAGCCCCGCCGTGTACTGGGGCCTGGTGGGCGACGTCATGGGCTACATGGACGGCCTGATCGCCGAGGGCAAGGTGGGCGACGCCATTTATACCCACGGCAACCACGAATGGGCCAGCTATGCCGGCGGCTACTACGGCAAGGAATACGCCAACTACGAATCCGCCCAGCGCGTCCGTCAGGTGGGCGAAGCCCTGGTGACCGACGATTATATCATCTACTGCTTCGGCAGCGACTACACCGCCGTGGATTACCTCTTCGACTACAACGAAAAGGACATCGACACCCTGGCGGCCTATCTGGAAACCGCCCCCACGGATATCCCCATTATCATTCTGACCCACTACCCTCTCCATCAGTGGTTCGGCAAGCGTCTGGGCGTCGACCGCTACATGGCCCATGCCGGCGAGCTCATCGACGTGCTGAACACCCATGACAACGTGATCCTCCTCTGGGGCCACAACCACAATGACTTTGACGACAACTACTATTACCCCCTGTTCCCCGGGGATGAGGTCCTCATCGATCCCCAGGGCACGATGAAGGAGATCAACTTCACTTGCATGGCCGCCGGCTGCACCGCCGACACGGAATACTCCGGCCCCGACGCGGGCAGCGCCACCATCATGAACAAGGGCCTCATCATCACCATCAACGCCGACGGCACCCTGGATTACAACTACTGCACCATCGACGGCCAGCTGATGAACGTCCGCAGCCCCTGGCTGGTCCGCTACCGCACCGGCGTGGGCGATTACGAGTACTATGCCAGCGAGTATGTGGAAGACGGGCAGACCCCCACGGCCATCGAGGCCCCCGAAGTGGAGGGCTATGACTTCACCGGCTGGTTCACCTGGGTGAACAGTGCCGAGGTCCCCTTTGACTTCGCTGCGCCCATCACCCACAACATCCTGGTCACCGCCAAATACGCCAAGGTCGCCAAGCCCGTGGTCGTGCCCGACGCGTCGGAATGCGTGTTCGTCACGCCGGACGCCACCTGCGGCGGGGCGCCCCTGACCATGACGGCCGCCGGTGTGGACGACCTGATCACCGTGTTCGACCTGTCCTCCATCGGCTATGGCTCTGCCATCATGTATGGCTTCTGGTTCGAACCTGACGGCGTCGTCAGCTTCAACCAGGATGTGACCCTGTACTTCCAGGGAGCAGCCACGAATTTCACCCTGAATGCAGGGCAGTACTACAGCATCGAAGGCTTCGGCGAGCACTATATCCAGCTGGACGACGGGAACGATCTCCTTCTCCTTGAGAAGGAAAATCCGGGCAACTATGCCAGCCTTCCCGGCGATCAGCCCTTCTCTGCCTTCCCCGGCACCGTCGCGGTGGGCGGCGCGGAAGAAGCGGAGCCCGAACCCGCTCCTGTGGAGCCCGCACCGGTTCCCGCGGAGCCCGACCCTGCCCCCGTGGAGCCTGAGCCCGCTCCTGCGGAGCCTGAACCCGCGCCCGCCCCCGCTCCTGTGGGCCAGACCTACACCGTCAAGGCCGGGGACACCCTGTGGAGCATCGCCAAGCGGTTCTACGGCTCCGGCTTCCGTTGGGGCGACATCTACGACGCCAACTACGACGTCATCAAGAATCCCCGGATGATCTACGTCGGCCAGGTGCTTCTGATCCCCTGATGCATTCATGACAGTCTTCTGACAAAACCAACGGTATAAGGAAGGGCGGGCCAAAGCGGCCCGCCCTTCTTTTGCAGACAGTCAAAAAAGAGGATTAGTCAGGTTCAGTACCAGGGGTCCTCCCTGGGGATCGCCCATTCCCCGGCGTACTGCTCCAGCAGCGCCCAGGTATTCCGGGCGGCGGGGGTGACGATGATATTGTAATACGCGCCGTCGTAGGGGTCGTCCCAAGCGCCGGGGCCTTTGGCCTCGTCGGAAGAGCGCTTGCGCCAGCTCTGGAGGTGCAGACTATAGTATTCATCACCGGGATCCAGGGTGGAAGAGCCCAGGAACCAGCTGTTTGTGAGCTCCAGGGTGCCCGCTTCGGCGTCGGCCAGGATACCCTGGCGCAGGAGCTCCCGGCTCTCGGCGTCCTCCAGCTCAAAGCTGGACCACTCGTCCTCGATCATGCAGTCCACGTCGATATTCAGAAGGAGGTCCCCTTCCATCAGCATCAGCTCCAGACCGCCCCGCAGCTGCCGCTGGAAGAGGGCGCGGCATTCCTGCTCCGCCTCCGCCGTGAGGTTTTCCCGCGGGAAGGAACGGGCGACGGTCCTTCCGCTATGCAGGTGATAAACCACCTGGATGGTGGAGTAATCGGAGCCGGGCTCCTTTGCCCCGGCCAGGCTCCGGTGGATGGTCTGGATCGCCTGGACCTCCGCTGGGTCGTTGGTGGTGCAGCTCTGGCCAGGAACGGTCAGGACGGCGTATTCCACCTGGGAGGCGTCCGGGCAGTAGGAGGAGTAGCCCAGGCCGCCGGTGGCGCAGAATACCACCAGGAGCACCAGCAGCACCGCCAGGATGGGGTAGGTCTTCAGGCAGGAGCCGACCTTGAAGGACTTGCGCACAAGCATCTCCGCGATGAGCCAGCCCAGGAGGCCGCCCACGACCAGGAACACGGCCATAACGGCATAGTGATAGCGTTCCTCGGACACGAGGATGAGGTAGATGAGGTTAGCGAAGCACAGGGCGAAGCCGACGGCGAAGACCCAGCGGAACACGGGCTTCAGCCACTCCAGGGCCACGGTGTCCGTGGCGCTCTCCATGCGCCGCTTCTTCATGAGCCATAGGCCCAGGAAGACGCAGACAAGGCCGAAGACAGCATAGAGGGAGAGACCCAGCCAGTCCGGGAAGCTCGCGTCATTCCAATCAAAGAGGAACATGCGCACCACGGGGCTCAGGTCAGCGGCCAGCATGGGCAGCCCGCCGCCGAAGCCAGGCAGCAGCAGGTTCAGCACATTGGCGATCAGCGCCCAGAAGCCCGCTACCGCCACGTTCAGCAGGGCGTACACCACCGGGAGCACCCACAGCGTCCCCGTGAGCTGGGCGCAGAGGGAGCCGAAGCCGAAGAAGCAGA
>JAEEGH010021042.1_pt1 | contig 13510 bp, 10 predicted proteins | sample 9134181 | NCBI WGS metagenome assembly JAEEGH01 (sample SAMN16246544, study PRJNA631951) | gut metagenome | biome: gut microbiome; feature: rumen; material: DP-attached | host: Bos | place: Iran: Karaj | collected 2018-10
CGGAACCTACGTCTCCCTGCAGCAGCCGCTGCATCGGGAAAGGCCCCTGCAAGTCATTCGAGATCTCACTAATAACCGTCTGCTGCGCGCCGGTCAGCTTGTAGGGAAGTCCCGCTCTTACGGCGTCCGCGACAGTGTGCTTTTCGATGACGAAGCTGTTCGCCTCGCGAAGAATTCCCGCCTTCAGGTGCCGCATCGACAGCAGAAAACGGAAGAATTCATCATAGGAAAGGCGTCTTACCGCCTCCTTCGTAACGGACTCGTCCTTCGGACAGTGAATCTCCGAATAGGCGTCCGCTAGCTTCATAAAACCGTGGGCGCGGCGGTACTTTCCGGGCAGATAATCCTCCACCTCGGTTTCCGCAAGCGCTGCTTTAATTGCCTTCGAAACGGCGTTGCCGCTAAGCCCTGCCGTCAGATGATACACCGGACGGAGCGACTTCATACGGGCCCGGTACGTATCCTCGGTGAACACCTCCGGTTGCACCATGGATACGGTTCTTCCGTAGCGCGATGTCTTGCCACGGAACAGAAGCTTTCTTCCGACCGGCAGCTGCTTTAAGATGTATGGTGCGTTGAACCACCGAAGCTCCATCTCGCCGGAGACGTCCCGGATGCGGGCGACGACCATCTTCCGCGCGTTCCCGGGCACCGGTTTGGCGGAGCTCGTAAGCATCCCCTCCACCGTGCAGACGGTTCCCTCGCCGGCCGCCGAGATCAGTACCGGCGCCTCGTAGCGCTCATATCCCCGCGGAAAATGGCACAGCAAATCCCCGACCGTACGAATGCCTAACTTTTCGTACAGCGGAACACTCTTCTCGCCGATTCCTTTCACCTTTCGAATGGGGTCGGAAGTCTTCATTCCAGTCTCCTTTTATAAGTAAAGGGGCTGAAAGTCTCAGCCCCTCTTAATCCGATAAACCGGTTATTACTCAACGGAAAGCAGATAATAGTACACCGGCTGGCCGCCGAAATGCACTTCCACATCGAGATCCGGATGATTCTCGCCGATGGTGTCCGCGATCGCCTGCGCGTCTTCCTCGGTAGCGTCTGCGCCGAAGTAGATGCTGACCAGTCCGGAATCCTCGTCCACAAGGTCATCCACCAGTTCTACGGTAACCTCGGCAACGTCCGGTCCGACGGCAAGAATGCCCTTGTCGGCGATGCCCATGATGTCACCCTCGTGGATTTCCTTTCCGTCGAAGCTCGTGTCACGAACCGCATACGTTACCTCACCGCTCTTCACGGCGCCGAGTGCCTCGGTCATAAGCTGTTCGTTCTCTTCCGCGCTGTGATCGGCAAGGAAGCTTACCATCGCGCTGATACCCTGCGGTGCGGTCTTCGAAGGAATAACGAAGATGTTGCGGTCTTCCGTAAGAGCCTTGGCCTGCGTAGCGGCAAGAATAACGTTTCCGTTGTTCGGCAGGATAAAGATGTTCTTTGCGTTGACCTTATCGATAGCCGTCAGCATGTCCTCCGTGCTCGGATTCATGGTCTGACCGCCTTCAATGACATAATCCACGCCGAGTCCGCGGAAGATTTCATTCATTCCTTCTCCTACGGAAACTGCGATAAATCCCATCTCCTTCGGGGGTTCCTTAGGAGCCTCCGCGGGTTTCTCGGGAGCCGCCTGCTCATTCGACATGATAACGCGCTCGTTGTGTTCCTCACGCATGTTGTCGATCTTCATGCGTGACAGCTGACCGTAGGTAAGCGCCTTCTGAATCGCAAGACCGGGGTCATTCGTATGCACATGTACCTTAACGACGTCATCATCCGCAACGCAGACGATGGAATCACCAATGGAGGAAAGGAACGTCTTGAAATCGGTTTCTTCCTTCATCGTGAAGTCTTTCTCCAAAAGAATAATAAACTCGGTGCAGTAACCGAACTTGATGTCGGCCGTTGAAATGTTATCGGAGCCTGCGCCGCCCTTCTTCTGTTCCGTCTGCGCGGGCGCGCTTCCGGACATCAGCGAGGAAACATCCACCTCTTCGCCGTGAAGACCCATTCTTGCGCCGGTCATAACGGCAAGGAGACCGGTTCCGCCGGAGTCCACAACGCCTGCTTCCTTCAGTACCGGAAGAAGCTCGGGCGTATTCTCAAGAGCCTGCTGCATTCTCTCAATCACTTTATCAAGGAACTCTTCCACATCGTCGGTATAATCGCAGATCTCGGCAGCGGCTTCCGCTCCCGCTCTGGCTACCGTGAGAATCGTTCCTTCCTTCGGCTTCATAACGGCCTTGTAAGCCGTATCGACAGCCTTGTCAAATGCTTCCGTAACAAGCGGAATCGTCAGCGTATCGTAGTCTTTGATTCCCTTGCAGAATCCGCGGAACAGCTGGGAAAGGATAACGCCGGAATTACCGCGCGCGCCTTTCAGGGAACCCGAAGAAATCGCTTTTGCAAGCGACTGCATCGAAAAATCCGAAATCTGCCCAATCTCCTTCACCGCGGAAAGAATGGTCAGTGTCATATTGGTTCCGGTATCTCCGTCCGGAACCGGGAATACGTTCAGTTCGTTTATGGTTTCCTTCTGTGCTTCCAGATTCTTCGCTCCGGTAAGAAACATCTTCTTAAGGAGTGAAGCATCTATCGAATTAACTGCCACTTTCTTACATCCTCCTTCTGGCCACAACCCCACTCGGGCCGGCGCTTATCATCATTAATCAATAACGCGGACGCCGTCCACATGAATATTCAATCTTTCTACGTGCAGCCCGGAGAAGTCCTCAACGCGGTACTTGACATTCTCATACAGGTTTGTGCATACTGCCCGGATGCTGATTCCGTAGGAAACAATAATATGCAAATCAATGGTAATACGATTCTCATTCAGCTTAACCTTAACGCCGTGCTTTAAAGAATCCTTGCGAAGAAGTTTTGAGAGTCCGTCCTTCATGCTGACCGCTGCCATCCCCACAACACCGAAGCACTCGGTTGCGGCAGAGCCTGCGTACTTTGCGATTACATCTAAATCGATATAAACGTCACCGTTTACGGTTGCGATAGTTCCGTCCATAAGTTCCCTCCTGTAAATCTGTGCTCTTTTGAAGTAATCTACTCATAGATAGTAACATTTTACCATCAAAACAAAAAAAAAGAAACATCAAATTTCAAAAAGGCAAAAAAGAAAAAAGGGTATTCCCTTTCGGCAATACCCCCATGAATGATTATGCTCTTTCCACTTTGCCGGAACGGAGGCAGGAAGTACATACATGCATCTTCTGTGTTCCGCCGTTCACCTTAACGCGTACCGTCTTAACGTTTGATTTCCACATCTTATTCGCTCTTCCGGAAACCTGGCTACGCGTAATGCTGATCTGTCTGCCGAAAAGCGCGCCCTTATCACAAATATCACATTTTGCCATGAATACAAGCACCTCCTTCACTTGTGAATTGGTTGCGATAACCCGAACATTGTCATAATAACAGAAACGTCTTTCAAATGCAAGAACTTTTTTAAACTTCTGCGAGGCGTCTTTTTTCCATGAAAAACGGCGCCGTCATCAGCCCGAGAAGCATAAGAATTCCGGTCAGGGTAAGGCCCATTCCGATGCTTCTTCCGGGTGCGTGATAAATCATCTCGAAGGTCTGCTCTCCCGCTTCCGTGCGGCACCCGAGGAAACCGTTGTCCGCCCGGAACACCGGAACCTCCTCGCCGTTTAAGCGGACGGTCCAGTTCGGATCATACGGAACGGTCATAAGAAGAATCCCTTCCTCCTTCGGAGCGATCTTTCCTACAACGCGGTTGTTCTTCGGAATGGACAGCTCGGTTGCCATCGTCATATGCTCGCCCGCCGCGCGCACCTCCGTAAACGGCATGCGCTGAATCCTGGGCACCGAAACGATCACGTCCTCGCCGGTGAAACGGAACGTCAGCTCGTTGCAGGGCTCCGCCGAAGAAACCACGAACTTAATATCGAAATTGTCGTTCGGACGGGCGTTAACGCTTCCCGAGAGAACGTTTGTTATGCCATTTACCGTAACCGAAGTGTATTGCTTTCTTCTCTGCGCGATACGCATGGTCACAATGTAAACATAATCGCTCAGTGAATCCGGAACCGGTACGGTGAACTCCTTCTCCTGACAGTTGCCGAGGTGCAGGTTTCCGTCCGCGTCGCACGGCACACCGAAATCGGGGGTGATTCCCGTGTCCGTAAGCGGCGACGTATATACGTCCGGCCCGTCCTCTTCCGTTACCGCATAAGACATCAGCGCGATCTCGCGGTCGGCAGGCGACAGCGATTCGTACTCGCGAAGGCTCATGCGTCGGTCCGCGACAAATGCCAGAGTGTACGCTCCGTTATTCTCGTAAACGCCTCCCTGACCGCCGAAGGATTCCTCTACCGGATGCCATCCGGCGGGAACCGTTTCGTTCGCGGAGATATAGCGGACGCCGAGGAGCGTCTGCAGAAGAATGTCGGGCTGCGGCGTGTATGATATATCATTTACCGAAGGATTCGCAACATGCAGATCCCGGTATAACAAACGAAGATACTCGGAATTTCCGAGGGACGAATAGTAACCCGTAGAAAGGTAATGGCTGCCGTGCAGGCGGTTCACGCCGTACTCCGCCTCGACGAACTCGGCGCTTCGGTATACGCCGGCATCACCGGAGAGAACCTGCTGCAGCTGCCGGTCGCGGGCGTCATCATGTAAAAGCCCCGCATAGGAACGGCTGACCGGCTCCTCACGGAGCGTGCACGAAATCACAACAACAAGCGCAAGTCCGACCACCGGACCGGCAAGGGGAAGAATGCTTCGGTTCCGGACCGCCGCGCGCACCAGAAGCACGGTGCCGAAGGAATCCAGAAGTAACAGCGCGATCATCGGATAGCTTCCGCGGAACAGATAGCCCACCGCGCCGAGCACGGCGGCTCCTGCGGAAACCGTCGTAAAGAACCGGATGCTGATCTCTTCCTTCTGAATCTTATGAATCAGTCTCGCGATCATCAACGCGGTCACGGGAACGAAGGGAATCAGAATCTTCTCTCTTGTATAAAGGAAGCCGTTGAGAACAAAGCGGATCCAGGGAAGCCATGAACATGCAAGAATCGCAATCGCCAGGAACGCGTCGTCCGGACGCTTCTCTCTTTTCTTCTTAACAAACGCGGTAGCGGCGATGACGCAGAGCGACAGGTATGCAAGTGCGGTCATTCCCATCGAATACTCGCTGTAGCAGACCGAACCCGCGAAGTTCATGTCACCGATCAGGCGGAAACGAAGCTCAAACCTTGCCTTCGTACCGTCCTCGCGGCCGGAGAAGATCGTCATCAGCGAAGGCACCGTAAGAATTGCCGCAAGGAACACGCCGGTCACCATGCAGAGGGCGAAGCTGCCGCCCTTCTTTGCGAAAGACTTAAATGTTACATTTTCCGCGGTGGAGAAATAACGGTAGAGGCCGTACAGCGTGATAACCAGAACGCCCGGTACCGCGTAGAAATAGCTCGTGAAGAACAACAAAGCTACGGCAATCGAAAGAAGCGCTCCCCTGCGTCTTGCGAAGAAACGGTCCACCGCGATCAGCGCAAGCAGAAGGAACGGCATGTAATCGACGAACATGACCTGTCTGTGGGAATGAAACAGAAGCGGCGAAGCAAGCGCGAACAGCGCGGTCGCCGTGTAGATTGCCCCGTCACCGAACGAGGCGGCTTCCCCGAAGGCAATGCGGATGTGACGGAGCCACAGGAAGAACATCCATACCGACGCGATGAGCATCGTCACGGAAGCAAACTGCAGGTAAGTCACCATCGAAACGCCCGGGAGCAGATAGCTCACAAGAATGATCGGATTCAGAAATCCGTAATAACCGAAATAATAGGCGTTCTGCCCACCCCCGAGCTGGAACGCGAACTCCGGCAGAAACTCGCCGGTCTCATAAAAGGTCTGGCGGTAGTACTCGGGCAGCACGCTGTGCTGGCTGACCCAGTCCGTCATGGACCCCAACAGACTGGTTGTACCGGTCATGGAAAAAATCACCGCAAGCAGTACGCCGGTGATCCCCAAAAGGACCGCAAAGTCCCTCTTTCTCATGCCCCGAATTGTCTCACGCATAGTAGTATTCTCCCCCGCGCGGTATTCCGCCGTAAATCATCTTTACATACTATAGCACAATCGCTTCCCTTGGGCAATCGGCAGAATCCACAAAGAAGCACGTTTTTTCAGGTTTTCTTTTTCGAAAAATGTGATATACTCTGTTCGGGGGTGATTACCTTGTCTGAAAAAGAGAAAACAAATAATTCCAAACGCAAGTACATTAAGCGTGCCGTTCTGGCGGTGCTTGCCGTAGCTCTTGTGTGCTTTTTGGTGTGGTTTGTGCCATTTGCCGTGAAGAACGCGCACTACCTTGCGGTGCCGAAGGTGACGAAGGAGCAGCTTGACGCGCTGCCGCTTGACGGCGTCAACAAGCTGATGATTGTTGCCCATCCCGATGACGAGTTCATCTGGGGCGGGGCACACCTGCTTGCGGACGACTGGCTGGTTGTCGTGATCACGAACGGCGACAACAAGACGCGCCACCCGGAATTTGAGACGATGATGGCTGCGACGGGCGATGTCGGGCTGATCCTCTCCTATCCGGACAAAATCGGAAAGCGCCGCAGCAACTGGAAGTACTGGGAAAAGGGAATCCGCTCGGATCTGCAGCTGATCCTTACCTATAAAAACTGGGAACAGATTGTTACCCACAACGCCGCCGGCGAGTACGGGCACCAGCACCACATCTACACACACAACCTGACAACGGAGGTTTGCGAAGACAAGGACCTTACGGAGAAACTTTGGTACTTCGGCACCTACTACGAGCCGGAAGACCTGCCGGCGGGGCTCGCAAGCGTATCTGAAGAGGCTGCTGCCAAGAAAGAGGAACTCTCCTACATCTACAAATCGCAGGCGCGCACCATGAACAACCTGCGCCACATGCTTCCGCACGAGAACTGGGAAGCGTATCAGGGGAAATAAATGGAAAAATGACGGAGACTGTCCGGCAGAGGAGCGGCTCGGCCCCCCTGAGACGGGAATCTGCCTGTAGGCACGCCGAACTTCGCGGAGCCACTACCTTCTATTAAGCAACATCGGCCCACTGGAGAGCCCAAACTGCCCTCAGGTGGGCCGTTTTCATCGAGATTGAAGTTGCCATGAGAACATTGCGGCCCACCCGGAAGCTTAAACTGTCCGTAGGGGGGGCCGTTTTCATCGAAATTGAAGTTGCCATGAGAACATTGCGGCCCACCGGGAAGCCTAATCGGCCCTCAAGGGGGCCGAAAAGCCCTGGCGCTTTGCGTTATAAGAAAGAATTAACAAAAATAGGGGCTGCGCGCTAAAATCTTAGTGCGACAGCCCCTGTGTCTTATTCTTCTTCAGCTTCTTACTTCTCCAACAGCTCCTTGGCGGCCTCATCTACCTTGGAATCGTCAATGTTCAGTTCTTCGTCCTTCTTCTTGAACATGGCGCGCACGCGGTTGATCACCTCGGGTGCCATATCGAAGATACGCGTCAGCGTGTCGTTGTCCTTCACGGTAATCAGGCGGGTGTTGCCGTCCTTGATCACGAGAATCGCGGAGGGAGACATCTTGCCGCCGAGTCCGCCGGCTACGCGGTCATTGAGCGTTTTCTTCTTGGTGTCGCCGTCCTTGGCCGCGTCCTTGTTAAATGCGCCTGCACCGACGCCAAATGTGACATCCACGAGAGGCAGAAGCACGGTTCCGTCCTCCATCGTAATGGCCTGACCGACTACGCTTTTGGTCGAGACAAAGCCCTCCATTCCTTTCAGCAGTCCCTGTACGGTTTCGTTAAGATTTGCCATGATGATATCCTTTCCCCGCTTATGCGGCCTTCTCGAAGATTTCTTTGACTTCGTCGGGTGTTTTTGTAATCTTTTCTTTGACCTTCTCCGCCTCGCGGAGTACTTTTCGAACATTCTTGTTGCGGTAGACCTTCAATGCCCGGATCAGGATCCCCCATAACCGGATTCGGCCCTTGAGGAAAATGTCACCGCTCACGCCAAGCCCCGGCTCAAAATTCGGGGTGATCTTCAGGTAATCCGCAATTATCGGATACCAGGGAGAAATCGCCGCGCATATATCACCGGTCATCGCCGGGTCATCCATGCCGAATTCGACGTTGCCGTGATATTTCTTCGGGCAGATATGCTTCAGAACCCAAAGACCATTGACAAAGACCATCTTGATGGCTTTCTTCGTCGACTTCTTGTTGACGTATTTCTCAAGAAGACCTTTCTTCTTCATGAACAAAGCAAACATCGCTTCGAGGGAATCTAAGAGGGATTCGGCCTTCTCTTTCAGTTTATCTATCTTCTCCCGGATCTTACTCTTCTTTTTGCCTTCAAGCGCTTCGGCAAGTTCCTGCGGAAGTTCCTCGGAGTGCTCACCGTCAACAGTTTCTTCGGCATGCCCGCTGTCGGAGTCTTCCTTCGATTCTTCCTTGGAATCTTCTTTGGACTCCTCTGCCGTCTCCGATGTATCCGTCTCAGCAGTCTCCGTCTCCGGTTTCTCCGCTTCCACCGTTACGGACGGGTCGGCGCTCACAGCTTCAGGCTTAGCGCTTTCGGACGCCTCAGTACTTTCGGATTCAGGCTTGGCCTCTTCCTTCTTGTCTTCGGCGCTTTCTTCCGGCTTACCCTCGCCTTCTTCGTCCTTCTTCTCTTCCTCTTCCTTCTTCCCGTCCGATTTCTTTACGGGAATTCCGAATACCCTTACGACATATTTGGATGTGCCGGGCAGGTCATACAGGAGGCGGAAGCTTACGATCCGCAAGAGCCAGCGGACTTTCACGTCGGCGTGGGCCTTGGGCCCGTTCTTGTCTCCCTCGGCCGATACCTCATAGCGGAACGGCGCGAACAGAAGCGCCGCAAGGATCAGGAGGACAAGGCCGATGACGCACAGTAGCACAATGCCGATAATCTTCAGTATCAACAGAAATATGTGCACGCCTCCTCCTTTCCGCTCCGTTTCCGTCGCCTGTTATATCATTTTCGCCTGTCACACTGCCGAAACAGGTCATCCGGCGTTTTATTTCAGAAAATACGACTGCACGTCGAACCCGCCGGTCTCCCGGTAGACTTCGCCGATCATCGATTCCACCAGCTCAAGCGCGGGATTCTTGCCCTCGCTCACCCCGAGCACCGTGACATCGTGGTCGCGCGCCTCCAGACGGAGCGCGTACAGGGGAATTACCTCAAGGATTCCGCCGTCGGTGGTCGGAAGAATGACACAGTAAACCGTCCGAAGCGACGGCCGGTGCTTCTTAAGCTGGGCCGTGAGTTTCTTTCTCCTGTCTTCCTGCTCGGCAGGGAGAATCAGTTGTTTGCTGATAGTAATCATATCTTTACTCGCCGCGAAGCAGGTTCTTAAGCATCGCGACCGCGCCTCTCTTCTCGCCTTCGTTGCTGCAGTTATGTAACGACTGCAGGACATAATTCATAACCTCGGTATGGGAATTGAAGAAAACCGGAAGTTCCTTCAAAACCGATGCCATAATCGAGCGGTTGTACGCCTTGGAACGGCCTTCCATGCCGCGCTCTAAGATACCCATAACCTCTTTGGTCACTTCCTCAAGCCGCTCACGGTCAACCATCACGATGCTTTCTTCCGTAAGGCGGGCAAATGAGGACGTCGACATGAGCTTCTTCGCAAGAAGCACTCTCTGTCCCTCTTCGCTCTCGCGGAAGCCTTCCTCCCGCTCGCTATAAGCGTCAATCTTCGCTTCGTCCTTCAAAACGCGCTCGGAAAGCGGCTCCAGTCTGCCTTCCATATAGGCAAATGCCGGCGCTAAAGCACTCTCCCGAAGTTCTTCCTGCCGTCCCGCAAGAAGGGAAAGCCCGAACTCCGCAATCGCTCCGACTGCCGGAAGCATAAGTCCCTTCGTCTCCTCGTCCGCGCTGTCCGAATCAAGAAGCACCACGGTATAGAACGCGTTGATGCACTCCTGTACGGCAAGAAGATAATCCGCATCCGAGCTAAGCGCATCGGCACTGTCCGCAATATGCTCCTGCCACTCTTTGCAAGAGTCTGCATCCATGCCTGCCGCGTCGGCCGCGGTAAGTGCCGAGAGAATCTTCCGGTAATCCGCAAAAACACTGTCGGTGGGCTCTTCCTGCATGGCGGCTGCCGACAGAATCCGGTAGCGGAATCCAAGCAGCGCATCCACGTCGGAGTTGCCGTATATCGAAAAACTGTCCTTCAGCAAATCAAAAAAACGCTTCTTCGTGAGACGTACCGGCAACTGGGAAACCATCATCTGAATCCGGAGGTTTACCTCGGTCGGATCCTTCGAGGCGAAGATTGTGCGAAGCAGATCTCTTGCTTCCTCTTCGTCATCAAAAGGCTTGTCTTCCTGTCGGAACGAATATTCAAGCCGGTTCAGAATATACTCATAAATCTGCAGGGAATCCGTAAACACCTGCACCTGCTCGGACCGGTTCACAACCTCGGCACGAAGCTTCGCAACCGCCGAAAGAACACTCTCCCGCGCCGCGTCCCCGCGCTCCAGATAATCCCGGATTTCCGTGATCAGGCGTCCGTAGATGCCGTCAAGTTCTTTGGAAAGCCCGCCTTTCTCCATCCCGAACTGCCCGTCGCGGATTCCCTCGGTCAGGTTGTAAAGATGCGCGGTCAGGTTCATCCACGCAAGGGAATCATAGGCTTTACAAAGGGGGGCTATCGCATTTTTCTCAGATTTCATAACGTGCTATTGCTTCTCCTCGTCCATAACGTCTTTCGCTTCGCGTACCACATGCACATGCGTGTACAGATGGTCCATGCAATATTCGTAGTTTCCCTCACATTTGGAGCAGAAACGGAATTCCAGTTCCGGGTCATCGAGCTCGGTCCGCCCGCAGACCACGCAGCGGTGGCGCGTGATGACGGTCTTTCCGGACTGTCCGGTGCTGACAACCTGCGCCTCCTTCTCGCCCTTCTTCACCGCGGCCGCGTAAGCGAAGCGCTCCTTCATTCTCATGCGCATGATCGGCTTCCGGTATGTCCTTGAGTTGATGAAGAAGATTATGAAATTAAGCATTGCGACGGCAAATGCCACGGCCATGTAGACGCCGATCACCGATCCGCTGAGCAGAAGCTCCGCAATCTGAATAATCGTAATCGCTGCATAAATAATTCCGATATACTTAACTTTAATCGGAAGAATAAAGAACAGAAGCAGACTGATCTCACCGAATTCGACGGCAAATGCGAGGAACATCGACAGGTTGATGTAGTCAAGCGAAATCCCGTAGGAATAACCGCTTCCGTAATACAGCAGGCAGCCGACATAGATAATGACCACGGCAAGGATGTTGAACAGGATTCCGGAGAAATAGAACAGATTGAACCGGAAGCTGCCCCACAGCCTCTCAAGCATCGTACCGATGAAATAATACAAATAAAGGGAAATCAGCATGAAAACAATGTCGAACGGACTGCCCGTGCTTGCCTCGACCGGCTGAATCAGGAAGGTGAAAAATCTCCACACCTGTCCCTTCAAAACCTTATCGATATCAAGCATCAGCCATTCGGTATAGAAGCCCGGGCTGACGAGCGAGATTACCCAGCCGATAATATACATAGCGGTAATGTAGCGCATCAGATTGGGGATGGCATACTTACCGAATTTCTTTTCCAAACGATAAATCATGTGCGGTTCATTTCTCCATAGATATTCTATTATATTATAAGGATTTTCCGTAGCAATGTCAAACATAATGTGATATACTGATTGCAGTTTCAGGGAGGGAGGAACACAGGTATGGCATTTGACGGCATTACCCTTTCGTGTCTTGTTTCGGAATGGAAAGACCGGCTTGTCGGGGGGCGGATTACGAAGATCAGTCAGCCCGAGCCGGACGAGCTTATCCTTACCGTAAAATGCGACGAAACCCATATTTTGCAGCTGTCTTCGAACGCTTCGCTCCCGCTTGCGTGTCTTCGGCCGGACACCAAACAGGCGCCTCTGACGGCGCCCGCTTTCTGCATGTTATTAAGAAAGCATCTCGGAAGCGCAAGAATTCTTGATATTGAACAGCCGGACCTGGAGCGCGTTGTGAAGTTTAAGCTCCAGCACCTGAACGAGCTCGGGGACACCTGTGTGAAGTATCTGATCGTCGAGCTCATGGGTAAGCATTCGAATATTATCTTCTGCGATGAAGACTATACGATTTTGGACAGTATCAAGCGCGTGTCTTCGTTTATGAGTTCCGTGCGCGAGGTTCTTCCCGGGCGGGACTGGTTCATTCCGAAGACCGACGGCAAGCGGTCCGTGCTTAACGGTACATTTGACGATCTCGGGGCGGTTCTTTCAGCCCATCCGGCGCCGGTTGCCACTGCACTCTACCAAAGCTTTACCGGCCTTTCGCCGGTCATCGCCAACGAGCTCTGCTGCCGGGCAGGCATTGACCACAGCGTTCCCGCAAGCGAACTCAGCGAGGACGGACTCCGCACGCTTTCCGAAATGTTAGGGTGGCTTCGGGCAAAGGTTCAGAACCATGATTTTACGCCGACCGTGTACCGTAAAGACGGCATGCCGGTGGAGTTCTCTCCGCTGCCGCTTCGGACCTTCTCGGATTACCCGGAATATACAGGTGAAACGTATGCCTCAATGAGCGAGGTCGTGCTTTCCTTCTATCGAGAGAAAGACGCGCAGACACGCATGCGCTCCCGCTCCGCGGAGCTTCGTAAGACCGTGCAGAGCGCGATTGAGCGGACTGCCAAGAAGCTTGACCTGCAGCGGAAGCAGCTTTCCGATACCGAGAAGAAGGATACCTACCGCATCTACGGCGAACTGCTGACGACCTACGGCTACTCGGCAGAGCCCGGCGCTAAGTCCTTCACCTGCACGAACTACTATGACGGTAATGAAATCAAGATTCCGCTTGACCCGACGCTTACCGCGCTGGAGAACGCAAAGCGCTATTTCGACCGCTACGCCAAACTCCGCCGCACCTCGCAGGCGCTTGTCGAGCACCTTACTGCAAGCGAGGCGGAGCTCAATCATCTGGAAACGGTAAAGGAATCTCTGGCATTTGCCGAGAATGAAGCCGACCTGAACCAGATCCGGGCAGAGCTCACGGAATGCGGCTATCTCAAGTTCCATAAGGAAGCCGGCGGCAAGAAGCCGAAACTTGCGAAAAGCCGCCCGTATCACTATGTGACCATGGACGGCTTCGACCTCTATGTCGGCAAGAACAATTATCAGAACGACGAGCTTACGTTCCAGCTTGCGAACGGCGGCGACTGGTGGTTCCATGCAAAGGGAATCCCCGGCTCGCATGTGGTGCTCCGGACCGGCGGACGTGAAGTGCCGGACAGCCTTTTCGCAGTTGCGGGAAGCCTTGCGGCGTACTACTCTTCCGGGCGGAACGCCGGCGGGAAGATTGAAATCGACTACCTGCAGCGAAAGAACGTGAAGAAGCCGAACGGGGCCAAGCCCGGATTTGTCGTCTATTACACCAACTATTCCCTCGTGGCAACACCGGGGATTGATTCTTCCCTCAGGG
>JAEEGH010021044.1_pt1 | contig 13509 bp, 16 predicted proteins | sample 9134181 | NCBI WGS metagenome assembly JAEEGH01 (sample SAMN16246544, study PRJNA631951) | gut metagenome | biome: gut microbiome; feature: rumen; material: DP-attached | host: Bos | place: Iran: Karaj | collected 2018-10
CTCCTTACTTCTTGCCGCCTCTGCGTCTAACGATGAGCTTGTCAGAAGCTTTCTTTCCACGCGTCTTGTAACCAAGTGCAGGCTTGCCCCAAGGAGTGCTCGGTCCGGGACGGCCTACAGGTGCCTTACCTTCACCACCACCGTGAGGGTGATCGTTAGGGTTCATGACGCTGCCTCGAACGTGAGGACGAATGCCCATGTTGCGGACACGGCCAGCTTTGCCGTAGTTGATCAGGTTGTGGTCGATGTTGCCGATTGTTCCGACGGTAGCTCTGCAGTTCAGAGGAACCATTCTCATTTCACCGGAGGGAAGACGAAGAGTTGCATACTTGCCTTCCTTAGCCATCAGCTGTGCAGCTGCGCCGGCGCTGCGGACCATCTGGCCGCCCTTGCCGGGGTAGAGCTCTATGTTGTGGATCTCGGTACCTACCGGTATCTGTGCGAAAGGAAGGCAATTGCCTACTCTTACTTCCGCATCGGGTCCGTTCATGATGGTCATGCCGTCCTTCAGGCCGTTAGGTGCGAGGATGTATCTCTTCTCGCCATCTGCATAGATGAGGAGTGCGATATTTGCTGTCCTGTTGGGATCGTACTCGATACCTGCCACGCGTGCGGGTATTCCGTCCTTATCGTTTCTCTTGAAGTCTATAAGTCTGTACTTCTGTCTGTTTCCGCCGCCTCTGTGACGTACGGTTATCTTACCCTGATTGTTTCTTCCGGAATTCTTCTTCTTTGATACAAGAAGAGACTTCTCGGGAGTCTTCTTTGTGATCTCTGAGAAATCAGAGCCCGTCATGTTTCTTCTTGACGGTGTATAGGGCTTATATGTTTTTATTCCCATTTTCTTTTCCTTTCTTTATCTGAATATCCTTGTCGTCCGGCACCTGGGTCTTTGTCACCGGGCATAGTTTCGTCTCAGATCGTGTATTCTGTCCGTTAAGCTTACAGTCCTGCGAAGATCTCTATATCCTTTGAATCCTCGGTAAGCTTGACGATAGCCTTTTTCCTTGCTGCGGTCTTACCCACTGTATATCCTCTCCTGCGGTTCTTGCCGTTCAGGTTCATGGTGTAGACCTTCTCTACCTTCACGCCGTCAAACATCTTCTCGACAGCTTCCTTGATCATGCTCTTGTTTGCTTCAGGAGCAACGTAGAATGTGTACTTTTTCTCTGCCTGTGCATTCATGGACTTCTCTGTCACGACGGGCTTCAGTATCACATCGTAGTATTTTATATCAGCCATTACGCATATACCTCCTGGATCTTCTCCGCCGCAGCCTTGGTAGCCACTACAGTGCTGTACTTCATGATGTCATATGTGTTGATGCTGCCTGCCTGAGCGGTAGCCACTCCCGGCACATTCCTTGCCGAAAGGATCACATTTTTGTCAAGCGAATCAAGGATCACGAGAGCCTTGCCTACCTTAAGTGCATCGAGCACCTTCTTGAACTCCTTTGTCTTGATCTCATCCATCTTAAGCTCGTCAAGAACGATGAACTTGTCAGCCTCGACTCTTGATGTGAGCGCGCTCTTCAGAGCCAGCCTCTTCTCTTTCTTGTTGAGCTTGAAGGAATAGTCTCTGGGAACGGGTGCAAATACGATGCCGCCGTGCCTCCACTGAGGAGATCTGGTCGATCCCTGTCTTGCATGACCTGTGCCCTTCTGTCTCCAGGGCTTTCTTCCGCCGCCGGATACCTCGGATCTGGTCTTTGCCTTCTGTGTACCCTGACGATTGTCTGCGAGGTACTGAGTTACCGCCATATGAATGAGATGCTCGTTGACCTTGACGCCGAATACCTTGTCATCCAGCTCCATAGATCCCGTCTCTTTTCCTGTCATATCGTATACTTTAACGTTAGCCATCTTCGGTTCCTCCTTCCTTTCGATTATTTAGAGACCTTGGTAGTCTCTTTGATCGTGATCAGAGCCTTCTTTGCTCCGGGAACCGCGCCCTTTACGAGCAGCAGGTTCTTGTCTGCATCAGCTCTCACTACTTCAAGGTTACGTACCGTCACCTGTACGGATCCCATGTGTCCGGGCATTCCCTTGCCCTTGAATACACGGCTCGGTGATGATGTGGAACCGTTTGAACCCTGATGGCGGTGGAATTTGGAACCATGCTTCATGGGTCCTCTGTGCTGGCCCAGTCTCTTGATGGTACCCTGGAAACCTTTACCTCTTGATATTGCAGTGACATCCACCTTGTCTCCTGCAGCGAAGATATCAGCCTTTATCTCAGCGCCTATCTCATATTCAGAGCAGTTTTCGCATCTGACCTCTCTTACATATCTCTTTGCGTCAACTCCGGCCTTCTTGAAGTGACCCATCTCGGCCTTGTTCGCTCCGTGTCTGTGGGCTACTGACTTTGCTCCGCCCTTATCCTTCGTAACGATCCTTTCCTTCTTCTCTCCGAAGCCGACCTGTACTGCATCATATCCGTCGTTGTCGACTGTCTTGAGCTGTGTTACTACACAGGGGCCTGCCTCCAGTACCGTTACCGGTATCAGGATGCCGTTCTCGTCGAAGACCTGTGTCATTCCGACTTTTGTTGCAAGTATTGCTTTCTTCATCTTTTTTCCTTTCTGTACCTTGGAGCAGATCTGACTGCTCATGTACACTTCTTATTTTTTGGTGTTTCCGTCCTATCAGTTTCTGGTCTTCATCTTGACGTCTATGGAGACACCTGCGGGGAGCTCCATGCGTGACATCATATCGACAGTTTTCTGAGTGGGAGCAAGAACATCTATAAGTCTCTTGTGTGTCCTCTGCTCGAACTGCTCTCTTGAATCCTTGTACTTATGCACGGCACGGAGAATAGTGATTACCTCTTTCTTAGTAGGAAGGGGAACGGGGCCTGATACATCAGATCCGCTCTTTCTCACTGCCTCTATGATCTTTGCTGCTGACTGATCCACCAGCTCGTGATCATATGCCTTAAGTGTGATCCTCATAACCTGTTTTGCCATAAAAAAAGTCGCCTCCTTAATTAAATATTCTCGGGCGGTGACTGTACACATTGCCGCGTGTGTCCTGTATATATTAAAGACAAACTTTGGCATCCATATTTCCAAGGCCAGTTCCCTAAGGCTTAACCTCGTCAATTGTCGTTGTACAGTGACTACTTCGCCAGTATCTATGACATGACCTTCGCTCCACATAAATTACCTGTTCCTCAGCCTTTGGGTCTATGGACTTTGGATTTTCCAGCAACTTCACGCTTCACAGCTTTTGCGTCACGGCAAGTGCTACCATATCACAGTTTTTGGGGTAATGCAAGAACTTTTTTTATTTTTTTTCAGATCAGCATATGCGGGGAAGTCCTTCTCCCACAAGAGGCGCGAGGACACGAGTTCCTCCTATCGCCGTATGTACTACGGTTCCGGAGCTTTCTGCCTTTACACATCCTATGATCGCGGCGTTTTCACCGTATCTGCTGTGACGTATCAGATCGACCGCCCTCTCAGCTTCCTCTCCCGGAAGCAGAAAGACCATCTTGCCTTCATTTCCCATATATAGGGGATCAAGGCCCAGTAATCCGGCGAATCCTGCCACATCTTGTGATATAGGGAGATCTTTTTCTTCTATATATATATGTACATTTGCCGAGTGTGCCAGTTCATACAGTATCGTTGCCAGTCCGCCTCTTGTCACGTCCCTCATGGCATGGATATGAAGTCCGCTGTCAAAAAGCTTCTCCACCATGTCTCCTAAGGGTGCGGCATCCGAACATATATCATTCTGTATATTCATGCGCTCTGAGAGGATAGCCGCATGATGATCTCCGAGACTTCCTGACACTATCACGGCGTCGCCTGTCTGTATCCTTGAAGGATCTACATGTGTTGTATCCGACAGAAAACCTATGCCCGATGTATTAATTATAAGTCCCGGGGCCTTAGGATCGGCAGGCTCTACCACCTTGGTATCTCCCGTCACTATATATACTCCGGCCTCAAAAGCCGCATCAGCCATTGAGGCTGCGACTTTTCTGAGGTCATCCGTGGCAAGTCCTTCTTCAAGTATATATCCAGCTGTGATATAGGCAGGCTTCGCTCCGCTTGTCAGCAGATCATTCACTGTACCGCATACTGCCAGTCTGCCTATATCTCCCCCTCTGAAAAATATCGGGCGGACTACATATGAATCCGTTGTATAGGCCAGGCGTTTGGCTCCGGGCAATACAGCGGCATCCGTCAGGCCGTTTAAGAATTCGTTGGAAAACGCTTCCCTGAATATGCTCTCTATAAGCTGCGAGGTCGCTACACCTCCCGAGCCATGCGATCGTTCTATCCTGTCCATGTCTACGGATACCATCTCCCTGTTGCGCCGCACGGAAGCACCAGCGTGTTCCCGCTCACCGGCAGGCCTACTTCATCCGCTTCCACCCTTCCACCGAAGCGCTTTGTTATGAGCAGGTTCAGCATATACGAGAGCACTGCAGGCTGCAGACCCGTAGTGTAAGAATTGAGGATGACGAAAGCGGGATCATCGGACAGCAGCTCGGTCGTCAGCTTCAGGAATTCGAAAATATTCTCTTCCATCTTCCAGATCTCGCCCTTGGGACCTCTTCCGTATGAAGGCGGGTCGAGTATCACACCGTCGTATTTATTACCGCGTCTTATCTCACGTTCCACAAACTTGCGGCAATCGTCCACTATCCACCGGCAGCTCTCATGTGCGATCTGCGATGAAGCGGCATTTTCTTTTGCCCATCCTACCATGCCCTTGGATGCATCCACGTGTGTCACATGAGCTCCGGCCTTTGCCGCAGATACCGTTGCTCCTCCGGTGTAGGCAAAGAGATTTATAACATTTGTATCTCTTCCCTGTTCCTTACGTTTCTTTATAATGCCGGCGGCATGATCCCAGTTTGCCGCCTGCTCCGGAAAGAGTCCCGTATGCTTAAATGAAAAGGGTTTCAGATTGAACTTCAGATCCCCGTATGATATCTGCCACTCTTCCGGAAGCGAATTAAACTCCCAATGACCTCCGCCCTTATCACTGCGATGATAATGGCCGTCAGGTGAGTGCCACCTCTTATCTCTTTTGGGCGTATCCCATATCACCTGAGGATCGGGACGAATAAGGATGTAATCACCCCATCTCTCAAGCTTCTCCCCACCGGATGTGTCCAGCACTTCATAATCTATCCATTTGTCCGATACTATCATTTATTTTTGCTCCGATATATTCATGTTTCTGTATGTATTAAAGCAACTCCCCTCAGCCGAGACCATACATGCTCCGACCGGATGCTCCGGCGTACAGGTCTTCCCGTACAGCGGACAGTCCAAAGACGTCAGCCTCCCTGTGATCACATCCGAACATCTGCAGCCGGCCGGTTCTTTATCCTGCGTGATATCCCGGCTTCCCTGATCGTATTTTCCGTACTCTTCTCTAAGATACAGTCCCGATCCCGGTATGACCCCCAGTCCTCTCCATGCGGCATCGCCTCCGGTAAAGAATCTGTCAACGGCCTCTCTTGCCTTTTCATTGCCCTGATCCGAAACAGCACGGGTATACATGTTGAGGCATACGGCATCTCCTTTTTCGGCAAGTAAGACAAGAGCATACAGAGCCGCTATCAGCTCCTCTCCTTCAAATCCCGATATCACGAAGGGGATCCCAAGCTTTTGCGCAAGCTCTCTGTAGTCACCCGTCCCGGTTATCACGGCGACATGACCCGGTGCCAGGAATCCGTCTATCCCGTCCGATACCCTTTGTATGGCTTCGGGCATGGTCTTCAGTGAAGTAAGAAGTCTGAGGTTATATATCTTTTTTTCTTCTGCCTCGGCAAGAAGTGCGGCATAGACGGGGGCCGTAGTCTCAAACCCGACTGCCGCAAAAATGTAGTCATGGTCTTTGTCTTCATCCGCAAGCCGGAGTACATCCATAGGTGAATATACATACCTGATATCGGCTCCTCGTGATCTTGCCTGTTCCAAAGCGATGCTGCTTCCCGGGACCCTGAGCAGATCACCGAAGGTCACTATCACATTCCTGTCATCCTGTGACAGCTCTGTCAGTCTGTCGATATACTGCGTAACTGTCACGCATACCGGACAGCCCGGTCCCGTGACAAGGTGTATCTTTTCAGAAAGCATTGACGGTATCCCGTTCTGACGGATGCCTGCAGTGTGTGTCCCGCAGACTTCCATCAGCCTCAGCTCCCTGCCGTTATATGTCCTCAGATACTCCGCTGCATCAGAAAGCTTCAATGCAAAGCTCCTGCTGCCGCTTCTTCTGCCAGCTTCATTATCTCATCCATCTCTTCCGCTTCGGTTACGGAGAGCTTCTGTATGATACAGCCTGCATGCACGAGTACCCTGTCTCCTGCTTCACATTCGGTGAGTCCTGCTTCGGCTTCGATGATATTCCCTCCGAAGCTCACATCCGCCTTATGCCCTCTTTTATTTATTATCACACCGCTGGATGCTATACACATGTCTCCTTGATAGCCTTTCATCAAAGCAATATAATCAATATGATCAGACCACAAGTATTATATCACAGCCTGAAAGGATCCAAATGGAAGAAAAGACCGCAAATAAAAAGAGTAAGATCATTTCCTTTCCGCAGGACAGCATAGTACTGAAGGAAGGCGATGTAAATCCTGATATGTACAAGATAATAAAAGGTCATGCCGAGGTATATGTAGGCTACGGTACAGACAACGAAGCGCTTATCGGCATCATCGGTCCGCGTGCCTGCTTCGGAGAATATGGTCTTTTATTGAAAAAGCCTGCTATATACACTGTGGTCGCTTATTCCGACCTCTACCTGCTTCGTATCACCGAAGGAGAGATGGCTGATTTCATACAGGAAAACCACAACAGTATCATCACGATCATGCGAAATATGGCGGGCATGATGTCCACAATGAGAGTTCAGATAGATCTCCTTATAAAGGATCTGGAAAAGGGAAAGAAACCGGATACAGTAACGATACAGCAGCTGAGGCGCTCCATGAGAGGTTATTCTATATACGAGGCTTGATGTTCAGCTTTCCGTACCGCGGGTATTATTGCATTGAAAGTATGTATGCCTGACCTACGGCTATTCCCTGATCGTTCATCGGGATCTGCTCGTTCATATATACATGGAAACCGTTAGTCGCAAGGCCCACCCTGCACATCTCGCTGAGCACGCGATTGGCAAAGCAGCCTCCGGAAAGACTTACATTATTATCTGCTTTTTCATCTCTTATCTTTTTACAGCACTGGATTATCCATGAGGACAGCATACGATGGAAGCCGAGCGCGATCTCCCTGACATCTATTCCTTTATCCCTTGCTTTTACTGCATAATACAGCATTTCCACGGGATCCGATGTAACGGGAAGCGCATATGTGGTAAGCCCCTTTCGGAGTGCATCATATGCCGCATTCTCCAAAGCAATGGCACATTCCGCTTCGTATGTATTGTAGGTCCTGAGTCCCAGTGCCGCCGCCATGATATCAAAAAGCCTCCCTGCAGAGGATGTCTCAAAAGTATTTATATTCTCATCCAGAGCTACTCCTATAAGGGGATTATCTGTCTCCATATCCGCTGCATGCATAAGGCATTGCAGGTCTTTGGCCGCATCCTTTGCAGCCTCATCTCCTCCTATGAGCTTGAAATAACCGATATGGTCCCGCCTGTCCGCGACGGATCCGGAGATATAAAAGATCTCACCACCCCAGATCTTTCCGTCTTTCCCGTAGCCGGTCCCGTCCATGGCCACACCTATTGTATGGGTAAGACCATGTTCCGCCATCACCGAGGCAACATGCGCATGATGGTGATAGATCCCTATCACAGGTATCCTGTTCTTTTCGGCGTATTCTTTTGCGAGTCTGCCGGAAATATATCCGGGATGCTTGTCACAGGCCACGGCCTCGGGTCTGAAATCATATATATCAAGCTGTCTTTTCAGTATCTTCTTGAAGTTCTCCTGGACGGCATAGCTCTCCAGATCTCCTATGTACTGGGACAGTACGATACCGCTGCCCTTCGCTATGGCAAAAGATGATTTAAGGTCCGCTCCGATCGCGAGCAGCTTCTTTCTGAAGCTCTTCATCATCTGCAGACGATCGGGTACATATCCTCTTGCGTATCTTATGGTCTGCCTTCTGCCTCCAAGCAGCCTTACGACTGAGTCATCCAATGGAGTGAGTATCTCTCTTTTGTTATAGAGTACGCCCTCCAGACCATCGTATTCGTGTCTGAAAAATTCATCATCCTTGTATGAAAGCGGCTCTCCGCCTATGTTGCCGGACGTCACGATAAGCGGTCCGCAAAGAGAAGCCAGTATCTCATGTATCCCGGTATGCGGCAGCATGGCACCTATGCTCCTGCTGTCGGCACAGACAAATTTGCTGAACCACTCTTTCCCGCTCGTATTGAGCAGGACTATAGGTCTTGCATCTGATCTTAAAAGCTTTTCTTCCTCAGAGGATACAGTGGCAAATCGGCGTATTTCTGCGATGTTTGCAAAAAGAATGGCAAAAGGTTTCTTCTCTCTGCCCTTTATCTCCCTCAGCTTGAGCACCGCATATGTATCCTCCGGGTCACATACAAACTGGTATCCGCCCACTCCCTTAAGTGCGATGATACCACCGTTGCGGATGATCTCACAGGCTTGGCGCAGGGCAAAATTACCGTTCAGCTCTGCATCGGAGGTCCGAAGTATGGCCTGCGGTCCGCAATCCTTGCAGCTGATGGTCTGCGCAAAGTGACGTCTTGCAAAAGGATTCATACTGTCCGCAAAATCCTTCTGACAGTCATCGCACATATCAAAGCTCTGCATGGTGGTATTGTCCCGGTCGTATGGGAGATGCTTCATGATAGAGTATCTCGGCCCGCATGAAGCACAGGAAATATACGGATAACCATATCTCCTGTTGGACAGATCCTTCATCTCGGAAAGACATTTGCTGCATATACCTATGTCAGCGGGTATGTCGGCCAGTTCATCCTGTCGGATGCCATCGGATGATATGATGGAAAAGGCGTCATATGCCGGCATTTGTTCTATCGGACGCAGCTCTACGGAGTCAATGCGGGCCCCCTCGGGTTTTTCATTTTTAAGTCTGGATATGAAGCCGTCGAGGATCTCGCGGGACACGGCGTACAGCCTGATCCTCACGATCCCCCCTGAGTTTCGCACATCTCCCGTAAGCTTCATTGAGGTCGCGAGCCTGTATATATACGGCCTGAAGCCCAATCCCTGGACCAGCCCCTTTACCGTTACTTCGTAGTTCATGGTCAGATATAATATTACTATACCGTATGATCAACGGCAAAGCCTCTATGTGCTATACTGTGTCTTATGAAAATGACAGGGCCAAAAAAGATCGCTCATCTCGGTATGCTGACCTCGCTTGCAGTGATAATGGGATATGTGGAATATCTTATCCCGTTTCGCTTCCCTGTACCCGGCGTCAAGCTTGGACTTACAAACGTTGTGATCCTTCTTGTCCTGTACTGGTACGGATTTGGCGCGGCAGCTGCCGTCTCTTTGACAAGGATACTTCTTTCGGGTCTGCTTTTCGGCAATCTGTTCGGCATCCTTTACAGTATATCCGGCATGCTTTTCAGCCTGCCCGTTATGGCATGGATAAAAAGAAATAAAAGCTTTTCGATAGTGGGGGTAAGTGCCCTGGGCGGAGCTCTTTATAATACAGGCCAGATCGTTGCCGCAGTTCTCGTAACAGGTCCGGCTGTCATACGATACCTGCCCGTCCTTATCATAGCCGGAGACATCACCGGCATCATGATCGCCGTCATAGATATGGCTGTCCTGACACGTCTGAGCCCTGCAGTCAGTACGTCACTGCATCAAGACCTTCTGTAGACGTCTCTCCTTCTTTGCTCTCAATAGTCAGTATCACTCTGTTTGGCAGACAGACTATACTCTCACCGGTCCGGGATATCGGCGCGGTCCGTACACAGAGTTGATCCGGACAGTCGGCTGATACCATATACACCTTTCCGTTCTTTATCTCACATACATTGCCGGATCCGATCTCTATAGTCCTGTCCTGATCCAGCTGATATTCCCCGCAGATCTTCCTGTCCTCCGAGATCACAAGGGTCTTTTTCCCTGCTTTGCCCGTCCCCCCTGCTCCGTAGTCCTTCACGGCAAAAAAAACCATAAGTAAGACAGCCGCCAGTGCGATCATTATGATCAGCACGATATCACCGTGCTTTATCTTATCAAAAGCCGGCCTTTCTTTCATTGTCCTCTCTGCTGCTCAACATCCAGCACATCTCCTTCGTTAAGTCTGCTTTCTCCTTTATCCGGATCGAAGAAAATGATGCTCCCGTCTCTTCCGGTAAACACCGCCTTCACATCATATCCCTTCTCCATTATAAGCTCCTCTGCCCTTTCTTTTCCTGTCAGCATAAAGACCGTAGACAGAGTATCGCACAGCATATCGTCTTCTCCTATCACGGATACCTGTGCCAGGCCTGTATCAGAAGGATATCCTGTGCTCGCGGAAAGAATATGATGATACAGCGTCCCGTTCTCTTCGAAGCATCTTTCGTATATACCTGAGGAAATAACACATCCCTCTCCTGTACTAACGGTCAAAAGTACCTCTCCCCTGTCAGAGAACGGCTTTTGTATCCCTATCCGGAACGGTCCGCTGCTTTTCCTGCCAAGAGTACTGACGTTTCCCCCGAGATTTATCACCGCACCTTCACATCCCTCACTCTTCAGATAATCTTTGAGTCTGCCGGATATATAGCCCTTCGCGACGGCCCCGAGATCTATCATGGTATCTTCACTGGAAAATGTCAGCTTCCCGCTTTCAAGTAAGACAGCATTCCGGTCGACCTTTTTTAATGCCGTCTGTATTTTTGCAGGATCCGGCACCTCATTCTTTCCCGTCCTGAAATCCCAAAGCTCAGATACCGGCAGTATGGTTATATCAAATTCTCCTTCGCTGATCTCTCCTGCTTCAAGTCCCATCGCTATACATTCTGCAAGTTCTTCCGAAACAGGCACTTCCTCTGATCCTCTGTGATTCACTCTGAACAGCTCGCTGTCCTCATTCTGTGCCGACAGTATGTCTTCCATCTCATCGCAGAGTTCAAAGCATCCCTTCAGGAGTTCATCTGCCCTTTCTCCGTATATAGTGACAGATACGGCAGTATCGAAGTATATGCCTGTATCCGAAGCCTGTTTTTCTTTTACACTAAAAGCGCCGCATCCTGTAAAGAGCATACAGGCTGCGGCGATCACGGTCATTATATACAGTTTCTTAAACAATACACTTCCTCGGACAGTTCTTTTTGCAGAGTCCGCATCCCACACATTTTTCATAGTCAATGACGGGTGTATTTCCCTGCATCTCTATGGCTCCCTTAGGGCAGGTCTGCACGCACTTTGTACATGCTATGCATCCGAGTTTGCATGCATCCAGCACCGGTTTGCCACGGTCAGGATTGGCACATCCTATGGCCACGGCTTTCTTATACGGGACCTCCGATATCAGATGTCTGGGACATGCCTTCATACACTTCTTACAGTCTACGCATTTTTCGGGATCAACGTGAGCTATCCCCTTTTCTATGGTGATCGCTCCGAATTCACATGCCTTAACGCAGTCACCGTATCCCATGCATCCGAATGTACAGGATTTGGGACCCTTGCCCGGAGAGAAGGCCATAACGGAGCAGCTGTTCTCACTTCCTGAGTAGTCGTATCTGTCGTTTGTATTCTCACAGTCGCCTATACAATGAACAAAGGCTACCATCTTTTCGGTATCGCCGGCAGCGCCGCCACCCATGATATCCGCAATTGCCTGGGCTACCGGAGCCTGTCCGACCACGCACGCATTCGTCGGTGCCTCTCCCTTCACTATGGCAGCTGCAAGTGCCGCACATCCGGAATAACCGCATGCTCCGCAGTTGGCTCCGGGCAACGCCTCGATCACGGCATCTTCCCGCTCATCTGTCTCTACGGCAAATTTTTTTGATGCTATGCTAAGGAATATCCCTACGAATAATCCCACGCCACCTACCATGGCAGCCGAGAACAGTATATCAGGACCCATTTATTCTCTCCTCCAGATCATATATTAAAAAGATGAAAACCCGAAAAACGCTATCGACATAAGGGCCGCTGTTATCATCACGATAGGGAAGCCCTGAAATGACTTCGGTATGTCGTTGTATACTATCTTCTCCCTGATATAGGACATGATGGTTATGGCTATCAGGAATCCTATGGCGGTGAAGAAGCCGTTTATCGTGCCGGTAAGTATGCCGTAATCCTTCTGGACGTTGATCAGAGCTACTCCCAATACCGCACAGTTTGTCGTTATCAGCGGCAGATATATACCAAGTGCGTCATAAAGAGTCTTTACGAATTTCTTAAGGAACATCTCAACAAACTGAACCAGCATCGCTATTATAAGTATGAAAACTATAGTATTAAGATATACCAGATCCAGAGGAACCAGTATGAACTTATACAAAAGTCCGCACACTGCAGATGCAAGTGTTATTACAAATATGATAGCTCCGCCCATTCCGGCAGCACTTGAAACCTTCTTGGATACGCCAAGGAAAGGACACAGTCCAAGGAACTGTGATAATACTACGTTATTGATCAGGGAGGACATGATCAGTATGCCTATAAGCTGACTTACTACATTCATTTGTCATCTTCCTCCTTTTTATCTTCTTTATTGTCTTCTGCTTTAGACTCTTCTTTAGAAGCTTCTTTCTTGTCATCCTTCTTGGAAGGAATCTCCATATCTACATTCATGCATCCACCGCTTTTATACTTGGACACATCCTTGCCCTTCTCGGCACGCTTTCTGTTGATCCTGTTCATGGTAGCCATAAGAGTTCCAAGTACCAGGAATGCGCCTGCCTGAAGTACGAAGATACTGATAGGAGTATACATTCCAAAGAATGTACCAACAGGTCCGGGAACAACTGTTCCTTCGCCAAGGAGCTGAATACCAAAAGCTGTTCCTGCGCCGATAAGCTCACGTACAAGACCTATGATGGTGATAGAACATGTGAAACCAAGTCCCATTCCAAGTCCGTCAAAAAGAGCCGGTACAGCGCCGTGTTTGCTGGCATATGACTCTGCACGTCCGAAGATGATACAGTTAACAACAATAAGCGGGATATATACGCCAAGTGCTTCGTTGAGAGCAGGAAGATATGCCTGCATCAAAAGGTCTACCAGTGTAACAAACGAAGCGATGACTACAATAAATGATGGAATTCTTACTGTATCCGGAATGACTTTTCTAAGCAGTGATATTACCAGATTAGAAAGAGCCAGAACGAAAGTAGTTGCAAGACCCATTGACAGACCATTGATGGCAGATGTTGTAACGGCAAGTGTAGGACACATACCAAGTACAAGAACTGTCGTAGGATTTTCTACAACTATACCATTTAAAAATCTCTCAAGCGGTGTGTCTGCAGGAAGCCCGAGAGCGCCTTTTCTTTTTTCACTCATCTTACTGACCTCCTTCCAGAACGTTTGTATATTACAGAA
>JAEEGH010021046.1_pt1 | contig 13508 bp, 13 predicted proteins | sample 9134181 | NCBI WGS metagenome assembly JAEEGH01 (sample SAMN16246544, study PRJNA631951) | gut metagenome | biome: gut microbiome; feature: rumen; material: DP-attached | host: Bos | place: Iran: Karaj | collected 2018-10
GAATGCTGCACACGGATATAGAAGGCGTGGATACCGTAAAGGATCAGATAGCGATAGCAAAGAGAAAAGCAGGTATCCCCGAATATGACGACGAAGTATCTCTCCAGAGATTTGAAGTGATCAGGCATTATTAAAATATGGCAAAGTGTAAAGTGTGCTTCAGGCACTGTGACATAAAAGAAAATGGCACGGGTTTTTGCGGAGCAAGGACCTGCAAGGACGGTGAAGTAGTATCGTCAAATTATGGCCGCATTACGTCTATCGCTCTCGATCCCATAGAGAAAAAACCTCTTTCAAGATTTTGTCCCGGATCAAAGATTTTATCAATAGGCAGCTACGGCTGTAACCTGCGCTGCCCTTTTTGTCAGAACAGTGATATCTCATGGTCTGATTACGCCCTTAGTTTAAATGATAACGGGGACGGTGACGGATACAGGATGATTATGCCCCGGGACCTTGCTGACCTTGCTTATCATTACAAAGATGCAGGCAACATAGGAGTGGCATTTACATACAATGAGCCGTTAATCGGATATGAGTACGTTCGCGATACGGCAAAGCTGGTACATGAGATGGGGATGAAAAATGTCCTCGTATCAAACGGAACAGCAGAATTAAGTATCCTTGATGAAATAGGACCGTACATTGATGCGATGAATATAGACCTTAAGGGATTTACAAAAGATTATTACGATAAAACCCTCGGTGGCAGTTTTGATATGGTAAAGAAATTTATCGAAAAGGCAGTGACATATTCCCACGTGGAGCTCACGACATTAATCATTCCCGGCGAAAACGACAGCGAGGAAGAGATGCGAAACATTTCATCATGGATTGCAGGTCTTAAGAACTCAGATGGCGAAATAATCGGAGAAAACATACCCCTACATATATCAAGATTTTTCCCAAGATTTAAAATGACCGACCGTCCCGCCACGGATGTATCACATATCTATCACCTGGCGGACATCGCCCGGGAAAAACTAAAATATGTTTATACAGGGAATTGCTGAAAAATAAAAGCACAAGAGATTATATTCTCTTGTGCTTTAGTAAATACACAATAGTTAATTATTTAACGGCAGCCAGCTGAGCACGCAGTTCCTCAATTATTTTTGCCTGTTGAAGGTTTTCTGCTTTTAAGGCGTCAATTTGAGGTTGAAGTTCTTCAATAGTTTCTTCACGGGTATCTCGCCTAATCATTTCTTCTCTTGTTTCAAATGTAAAATCCAAATGTGTCATCTTGGTCACCTCATCTCTTCTGGTGGTAAAGAAATCCTTCAGAATTCCTTCTTCGATACATTCATCTATTGCATCATCTATTGCTTTATCGAGTTCTTCTTCCCGGAGATGGAATCTTACCTTATCCACAAACATGGAATAACCATAAAGAACTTTTGATTCATTCTTAAGACTCGGATTGAATCCGGGATTTATGTTATACATAGTGCATATCACTTCTACATTAGGTGCATCCGTTTTGTGATAAAAAGAATCTGACAATTTCAGTACTTCTGTTTCAGGTCTTTTCTCAAGTCCGTTATAAAATACCACGAAATGAGGCGTAGGAAGCGATATGACTTTATGTCCATACAAATCTTTCTTCTTATATTTTACCACGTCCTCAATATCATTAACATAGTAAATCAGGCATCGTAATGGCATGTTTGGATTAAATGAGGCCTGATGTTCATAGTGATTAATATGTCTGTCTATTAAGAATGATGCATCATTTCTGATTGACAATGAGATACCATGATCTGTTGTAATGATTAGAATGCTTATAGTGAATGTGTAAATTCAGGAGAAGATGAATAACTGACTCCAGAATCTTGAAGAATTCTTAATACATCTCTGGTTTTTTTTGCATTATATTCACCTATGTTTTTACCATTTATAAGAATGTGCTTGGCCTCATTAAACGGGCAATTACATATTTTTGCTATATTTTTAATTGAAACAGCTGATGTATTAGAACCAGGAAGAATGGAAATGTAATACATTTTATCATCAAATTCTATTTCATCAGTGTAAGATGTAACAATATGTGTATCGCAGTAATCACATTTCCATCCACATGTTGGTCCATCTACAAAAAATTTCATTTCTTTTTTACATGTTTCACAAATCATTTATTTTTACCTCCATGTGGATAATATGTTATTAAGTCAACCTTTTTATCTAATATTAGAATACTTCTACCATTTGATGTGGCAAAATGCCCCTTATATGCTGCATAATTGCCATGTTTATCAACAGCAACATACCCCTGCGGGGCAAGAACTTCAATGTTTAATCGATCTGCTAGCCCCTGTGCAAAACCTCTGGAAATAGAACCGGTATTGCATGACAAGAGTCTTATTTTTTTCTTGGTTAATTTATCGCTTTCTTTTAGCAATCGAGCAAACGCATTATGGGAGAGAGTAACAGTTCTACCATTATGTTGAATGCAAATGCTTTTTGAAGAACCATGAGCTACAATGTCCAAATAATCATCTGGATCGATATCTTTTCTTTTTTGTATATCAATTCTGAATTGATCATCACTGCTCATATAGTCTAGTGAACCTATGGATAATGGGCTACCGTGAGTCCCTATGTATAAACCGCTTATTCCACTTCCCATTACTTATCACCTCCCCGAACACGACTTGTCCAATCGGGGTAATGTATAAAATTACACGCATTTGTATATGAGCCGAAAATAGAATCGGACATGGAACCATAAACAAGAACCGTATTTGGTTCAAGTGTTTTTAGCATTTCATACAAACCGGCTGAGAAGTGATATTTATCTTCTTTGCTTTTTATGCAACCATATGAACTTATTACTATAATACCGTTTTTTTCTATGCCGAGGAAAGCAATTTTTTCGGGAAAATATTTTGTTGTATAAGTGTACTCATTACCCCAACGAACAAGCGGTATAATATTAATCCCCTTTCGTTGATAATAGCTTCCGATAGCTCGGCTTCGATATAAATTTGTGACTTGAACGGAAAGAGGTGCGTCTCTATACATCGAGGCATCTATTGGAAGTACATATTTAAATCGTTTTAAATCCTCTATATAAGAGCTTGGATTGATAAGTATATCGGCGAAAGTAGGATCCTTTTCAAAGAATCCTATAGCTTCATTAGTAGCTATAGCTGAGTTCCTTCTTGTAAATGGTGTTATTCCACTTGGAATTGTGAATCCCTTTGGTGCATGTATTATCGGTATTTCTAATATACCATCAAAAGTAGCACCTAATACTAATTCTGGATTGCACCCGTCATTTAAATTTGCTTTTCTTTTTCGCATTTTTAAAACCTCCATAAAGAATAAGAATACTGATTTGAAATAATTGTTTGTAATTACGCCTCACTATAAGAAAAATGATGTTATTATAATGAATAAGAGCAGATACAAAAATTATGTGAACGGCCGTGTGTTTATGGTTACTATCCTGATGTTGATAAGGTTTCTGTCAATTTATAAAAGTGTTGATAAGGTGGAATAAGGTTACTAATTTAAGAAAAGAGGTAAATATGTCAGAATATGGTGTTCCGCATTTATGTGGAGGAATACTTTTTAACTTGTTTCTTGAAGCAAGAAAATTAAGAAGCAAAAAAAGAGATCGAATGAAAAATGGTACAGATAATTTATCTAATGTTGACGTCTATAAGGGATTTGTATGTTTGATTACAGGAGAATATATTGGAGATTATGGTGGAGGATCGATTAGAAAATGTGTGTCTCAATATAGAAGTTGTGAAAATAGTAAAGGAATTTATGTCCCATTTACAGATAATAGTGTGAGAAGCATTTTTTTATCACAAATGAAAAAAGATACGAATGTTGTCTACAATAGAATTATTACGTTTAAAAATGAATTTCTTAATGAAGGAAAGTGTGAATGGCTAGTTAATGCTCTTATCGAAATAATAAAAAACGACATTTCTATCAATGAAAGCCAGATTTTTTATGTAACAAGATCACAAAGTGTATGTAAATCTGAACTTGCTGATGTTACTGAAATTTCTTTCTTAGTTTTTATTGGAAGCGTATTGAATTATGTAATAGAAAATTGCCCAGAGTGTGAATCAGGAAGAGAAACTTTTTTAAAGTGGTATAGCAGAAAAAATGAGCGAACAGAGTGGAAATTTGTTAGCAGTATCGGAAAAAATCTGGATCAGGTTAGAGTGCGTTTTGAAGATATAGATGAACAGGAATCTATTGCCAAAGAGAAAGCAAAAGAAACACATATTAACAAAGTTTTTATAGAAACGATTTCAGAGCATGAAGATTATGATGAAGAAACAAATATGGAAGCACAAAGATTTTGTCTAGAGCATGAAAAGGAACTTGAGTTGCTACCTTTATGTCAAATAGCCTATGATGTTGATCCAATACATAATGATGTTAGAAAAATATATACGGATTATAAACTCTGTAATTCTAAAGTAAAAAGAAGAATAATGGAATTTAAAGAGATTCCTATTCTTGATTTTAGTGATGTTAACTGGAAAGAAAGGTGTATTAATAAATATAATAATCAAATTTTTGAAGATGGACTTACAACAAGGGATTTTTTATATGAAGGAGCAAAATATTTTCATAGAGCATATGAGAGATATTCGGAATGTGAGATTTTGAATTATGATCCGAGAATATTTGAAAGACCTTTTATGGGAGGTATGCAAGAGGGCTTTTTGAAAGATAATTTGACTTATTTAAGCTTTTATATATTAGATTTTTATTGGTATAAGAAAGAGCAGCCTGAACATTATGTGGAGCCGCCGATGGATTATTTGTGGCGATTGTGTGATTTAGGTGGATGTCCTGAAGAGGAAATGACATTCTGGATTTGTAAATTTATTATAACTAGTAGTTATCAGATGGTCGTAGACAAACATCCTTTGGATGAAAGATGGGAAAATGTTTTTATAAATCGAGAGTTGATTCAAACGCAAGAAGATTTATATTATTATGCGTTATTACAATTATATTGGCTTTATATGGTTGAACGTGAAGATAGTGTGTCCGTTAATTAATCTGTGTATATGCTTGTGGTAATTGGCTATCAGAACTAAAAAGTGGAATAAGATTTTGTAAGTTGTAAATAGAAATGTGCAAAATAATAAGATTAAGAAGAGCTGATACAAACACGTTAGTATCGATTACGGTATAAATCATAAGCTTTTCCGCTTGCGCTCGGTTCTTGCAGCAGATATTTCCGCATTAATATCCTCGAGGGACATTTTTGGTAAATCAGAGGTTTCCTCTCTTGATGCATGAAATGCTTCACCCAAATCCTCCCTTGTAGAAGTTGATGCAGGAAGAGTTGCTTCAAAGGGTAATCCTCTTACCTGTTTACTCTTTGCTAAAAACATACGAAAAACAGTGGGTAAATCCATACCTAACTTATTATATATATATCAGACACTTCTTCTTTTAAGGACTTATCTGCTCTAAATTGAATTAATACCTGTTCCGGCATAATAGTACCTCCTCTTTTAAATCAAATGCGATACAAATGCAAAAGTATGCGTTTATCATTTGTTAAAAATATTTAAATTCTTTTTCTTTTTTGATAGCAATTCAATTATATATTTAATTATATATTATCAAATGCTAATAAATATGATTTATGTGTGTTAGTATTAACACAATCGGTTTTATATTTTTTTCACACAAAAATCATCATTTTTCCCCGATTTTGTATTATAGTAATATAGGCGTCTTAAGGGCGTACCTATATCGCTTTTTTATAGGGAATAATATTATAGGAAATTTTTCGACAGGAGGATGATTTAAAGTGATCGTCGAAGTAAAGAATCTGACCAAGAGGTACGGGTCCCACACGGCAGTCAGCGACCTTTCCTTTGGTATAGAGAAGGGAAAAATCTACGGATTTCTCGGGCCTAACGGTGCCGGCAAGTCCACGACCATGAACATTATGACGGGATGCCTCGCCGCTACAAAGGGTGATGTCATCATCGGCGGATATGATATCTTTGAGCAGCCCACCCAGGCCAAGAAGCTCATCGGATATCTCCCCGAGATGCCCCCTCTTTATATGGACAGGACACCCCTTGAATATCTTAAGTTTGTTGCCGAGGCAAAAGGCATCAAAAAAGAGGACATCAATAAGGAAATAGATAAAGTCATGGAAGAGACCATGATAAAGGATGTATCTGACAGGATCATCAAAAATCTCTCGAAAGGATATAAGCAGAGAGTAGGCATAGCCCAGGCGATCCTCGGTGACCCTGAGGTGATCATCCTCGATGAGCCTACGGTAGGCCTTGACCCCAGACAGATCATCGAGATCAGGGACCTCATTAAAAAGCTTGGAAAAAATCATACCGTAATCTTATCAAGCCATATCCTCTCGGAAGTACAGGCAGTATGCGATACAATCCTCATTATCTCAAAGGGTAAGATGGTAGCGTGCGATACACCTGATAATCTCGAGAAGCTCTTTGCCGGAGGCATTACAGTTAAGATTACGGCTGAGGCATCAGAGAAAGAAGTAAAGGATATCTGCAAAGAGATTAAGAATATTAAACTCTCCGTGAAGGAAAACGGCAAATACAGTGAGGCAGTCATCGAGTCAAAGGATAAAGATGAAAATAAACTCTGCCGCGACATTTTCTTTGCATTTGCAAAAAATAATAAGGCAATAATCGAGATGACCAAATCTGCTGCAAGTCTCGAAGATATCTTCCTTGAGCTCACAGAGAGCGAGACTGAGGAAGAGAAAAATGCAGATAAAGAATCAGAGGAAGGAGACGATGAATAATGAAAGCTGTATTTAAGCATGAAGTAAGTTCATATTTTACAGGACTTACAGGTTATGTATTCGGAGCATTTCTCCTCCTGTTTACCGGTATTTACTGTATGGTATACAACATCTCAGGCGGACTGACCAACTATGAATATGTACCGGCCAGCCTTCCCTTCATATTTATAATAATCATCCCCATACTGACTATGCGTGTCATCTCGGAAGAGAAAAAGCAAAAGACTGATCAGCTCCTCTACTCTCTCCCCTTAAGCATGACACAGGTAGTCATCGCAAAATATATGGCACTCATGGTGGTATTCCTGGTACCCGTAGCGATCATGTGTATCTATCCGCTGATACTCACGGCATTTGGTCATGTGTATCTCCCTGTGGTTTTCGGTACAATGCTTGCCTTTTACCTGATGGGCGGAGCTCTCATCGCAATCGGTATGTTTGTATCATCCCTTACCGACAACCAGGCTGTGGCAGCAGGTATCAATTTTGTGATAATGCTCGTGATTTACTTTATCACAGACCTCTCTGAGTATGCGGCAACTACAGCAGTCGGATCACTCCTGGCTCTTATCATAGTAGCCATACTCTTCTCCGTACTTGTCGGATTTATGACAAAAAGTGTATTTTCCGGATTCACTGTCGGAGTAGTACTGGAGGCAGCGATCGTAGCATTTTTCACGATCAGGAGGAATTCTTTTGAAGGACTCTTCCCGTCTATTATGAACAAGCTCTCCATATTTGAGAGATTTTACACATTTGTTCAGGGTGTGTTTGATATTACAGGTATCGTATATTTCCTCAGTATCATAGGAGTGTGCCTGTTCCTCACGGTTCAGTCACTTGAGAAGAGGAGGTGGAGTTAATCATGGCAGATAATAAAAAGAAAATCACCGATTCTTTAAAGACAAAATATTTTAAGGCAGGCAGCTACAGTATACTGGCGTCTGTAATCGTAATAGCACTTGCAGTTGTAGTTAATATCCTCATCGGTTCAGTACCTGTTAAGTATACCCAGCTCGATATGACATCAAACAGTCTCTACAGTATCAGCGATGAGACAAAGATGATTATCGGCGGATTAACAGAAGATGTGGAAGTATACTGGATAGTCAGAACAGGATTTGAAGATCCCGTAGTCGAGAATCTTCTTAATAATTATGATGATTTAAGCGAGCACCTTAAGCTTATTAAAAAAGACCCTGACATTAATCCCGGATTCGTTCAGGAATATGCCCAGAGCTACACAGACAACAGTATCCTCGTAAAGAAAGGTGACAGATACCGTTTCATCGATGGCAACGACCTTTATACATTCAATGAGGAGGATATGTATAACTACTACTATTACGGTCAGGAGCCTACTCCTACAGGATTTGACGGTGAGAGTCAGATTACGGCAGCAGTCGATTTCTGTAACAAGGATGTTCTGCCCAAGATGTATGCCCTCACAGGTCACGGTGAGGTGGCAGTAGCTGATTCTTTCAAGGATTCAATTTCAAAGCAGAATATTGAATTTGAGGAGATTTCACTCATCACAATGGAAGCAGTTCCTGAAGATGCAGACATTATCCTCATTGATTCACCTTTAAGCGATATCTCTGAAAATGAGAAGGATATGCTTACAGAGTATATGAATAACGGAGGAAACATTATCCTCTTAACTGATGTAGTTCAGAACGGTGAGAAACTCACAAATCTTGAGAGCCTTATCGCATCATACGGTATTTACTTAAAGACAGGTTTTGTATGTGACGGAGATTCATCACATTATGCATTCGGTACACCATACTATCTCCTGCCGGAGCTGGCATCCCATGATATCACATCAGTAATCGCGGATAACGGATATTATGTACTGTTGGCTCTTGCCCAGGGTATCGGCATAGATGAGACACTGCCGGAGGGCGTGACTGTCACACCACTCTTAACATCATCTGTACACGGATATATCAAAGATCCCGAAGCACTTACACTTGAGTATGAGGATGGTGACGAGACAGGTGCGATCACACTGGCCGTAGCTGTTACAAACGATCTCCAGTCATCAAAGATGATGGTTATCGGTACATCAACGATCCTTGATGAGAGTGCCAACCAGATGGTCTCAGGCGGAAATGAAGATTTCTTCTTAAATACAATAGAGTGGATGAGCGCCGGAGAAAACGGTGTTGGTGATTATACAATTCATGCAAAGGCACTTGAGAGTGAGTACTTAACAGTCAGTGAAAAAGCAGGCGGTCTCCTTAAGATAGTAATGATCGGTCTCATACCTGTTCTGTTCCTTGCACTTGGAATAGTCATCACAGTTAAAAGGAGACGCAGGTAATGAACAGGATAAACAAACTGCTGATACTGGGAAGTGTGCTGCTCCTTGCAGTGCTTGCATTGTTATTTGTTAAATCAAAAAACGCTGCCGATGCTTCGCAGCTTATCACCGGAGAAACAACTGCAGCCGGGGAGACATACTTTTCCGTAAGCAGCAATGAGATTACCTCAATTAAGATAGATTTAAATACAGAATATAGCAAAGAGACCACAAACCTGGCTAAATCAGGGGAGACATGGAGCAATACGGATGATGTCAATTTCCCTCTTAACATATCAATGGTGGAAGCAATGCTTCAGGCAGCTTCTGATATAAAGAGCGAAAAGATCATCGATACGCCTGCAGATATGTCAGAGTACGGACTGTCGGCTCCCGCCCTTACGGTATCGTTTAATGACGGAGCATATACCCTCTCATTTGGCAACAAGTCTGCGATGTCAGAAGAGTATTACATGACATCAGGGGACGGCAGGGTATGCCTGGTCGGATCAGGTGTTTACAATACATTTGCGGTTTCATGGTCCGATCTAGTACAGATGGAAGAGATACCCGATATGACCGGTATAAAGTCCTTTACAGTACAGGGTGAAAATGCGGACGTTGAGATCCTGAATAAGTCAGAGCTCCCCGAATTTGCAGACAGTACTTATGACTGGTATATGAATGTAGACGGTGAATACAAGCCCCTCGACTCGGCTAAAGCCACCACATTTATGTCAAATGTAACTGACCTTAAGTTTTTAAGCTGTAAAGATTACTACGCAGATTCTCTTGATCTGTATAATTACAAGCTGGACAGGCCGTATTTTACGATCACTGTAGAATATGACGGCGGTACATTTGCCCTGGATGTAGGTACACTGGACGGTCTCTCTCTCTGTGCGAGATTCCCTGATTCAAACATGGTATACGAGATCGACAATAGCCTGGGAGTGACCCTCCTCTATACACCATACGAGGAGATGGCACCGGAAGAGGCAGTATCGGACAACAGCGTATCAGATAATACGGTATATTAAAGAAAAAAAATAGTATCTTGAAAAAGATACTATTTTTTTGTGCAACACTTTTGCAACAGTTATATTGATAATATCATTCGTGAAGCGGGGAATGAAAATATACTGGTTTCAATTAAGATATTCCCGGAAAATATATCATTACAATTCAGGAGGATAAAAACATGGCATTACCGGAAATCAAATCAAGTGAAAAGGGACAGATTAAAAAATTCGGGCAGTACTTTTTCAAATACGCGGAAAAAATACCCGAGGAGCTGGTAAGTGAATATACAAAGATGGGAGAGGCTATCCTGATATTAGCCAAGGATAATATTCCGGACGAAATGGTGCAAAGCAATTATGATATACTGAGCGGTTTTTCCGAATTCATGACAAGGAAAACAGAAGGCGGTAAATCAATATCTGAGATCATCACTGAGAATATGAGTGAGAGCCAGAAGGAATATTTTGCAACAAGGCTTTACCACCTTTTTAAGGCAACGGGAATAAAGGGCAGTGTGGCAGATATAGCTTATCCGAATGCTACGATAGAAGTAAACGGAACCTCATATACAAAAGAAGCTTTTAGACAAAAGATGTATGAGAATCACTGGAAAAAGGGTGAGGACGATGCCGTGATCGATCTTATGTTTGACGGCTATGTAATGGGATATGCAAAGAACACATCATTAAAGAAAAATAACATCGGATTCCCCAATAATACCCTGGAGGAAAATGAAAAATATGCAAAGAAGGCAATGACGGATATCATAAACATACCTGTTGTGGCCGTCAGAGAGAAATCAAGCAAAAAGGCAATGATAGGACGCCTTCTTGGATGCAGGGTGATATATGATATTGCTTACAATCCGGTTTGTAATCTTATCAGGGATCATTATAACAGTATTTCGGCCGATTCTGTTGCAAAGGAGTGTCTGGAGGATGACCGGGCGGAATTTATCAGAAATACCGAAAGGAACGGATTTAACAGGCCTGAGGATAAAGAGCTGATAACTGCTGTATTTAACGGACGGTTTGATAAAAACGGAGTATTTGATCAAAAATATGAGGACTCGGTTAAACTCTATTTTGAAAACAGCAGTGCGGAAAATGCAGAAAAAAGAGAAAAAGTCCTGAACACGATAAAGGAAAGAATATCAGCCATACCCGAGGATCAGAGAACAGATGATCATAAAAAGGTGCTGACGGAAATCGAAAAGCAGTTCACGACTCTGTTGCCTGTAATTAAGGAAGATGAAGGCTTTGAAAAAGAGGCAAAGCAGTTTCAAAATGATATACATAATAATAATTTCTGCCATTTTGAAAATATATATTATGATCTTTATAAGGCAGGCAGAGGACTGGCACCCGATCATCCCTATAAGGTACACCTTGAAAACCTCAGAAAGGGTATAACCCTGCAGAATCCGGAATATGATATTAAAAAGGATAATACCTTTAACATAATTCAGACATATGATGAGCTTGACGAAGCAATGAGAATAATGGAAGAAAATCATATGGATGATCCTGATGCGAAAAAAGCAAAGGAATCCATAAAGTCATTCCGGAAAAGCTATGCTTCAAGGGCAGAAGCCGAGAGAGAGAAAAAGCCTTATCATATCTTTATAGATTTTGATGTTGAGAGAAATGTCAATAAATTACAGGCTTTTGCAGATGCCATCAGAACATATGACAAAAAGGATTCACTCCCCGCGGAGTACAGTGAGATTCAAAAGGCATTTTACGATCTTGTAAATGAAAAAGGCAATAAGCTGTTTGGTCAGTACAATTCGGAAAGGATTGATAATGCAAGGAATATAATAACCGAGAAGGCCGCCGAATTTATAGGAAATCTCGGCTCGGAGCATCCTCTTTACAAAAAGGGAATAGAAGCACTTGAGGGTCTGTGGCCCGATGAGGCAAACACTGCAAAGGAGCTTGCGGGAGAGTTTGATGTCACCAAATCCGAACTTGAATCCGTAAAAGATATGCTCGAGAGCGTAAACAAGGCATATTTCAACCATGATAACTCGCCTGAATTTAACAAAATGGTGGATATGGTAAAGAAGGCGGCAGGTGCTGCGAACAAGACAGAATATGATAATATGAAATCCGATCTTGTAAAGGCTGCGACTGATTACCTCGATCATACAGGACTTGAGAGAGCATCCAAATATCATTCAAATTCCGAGATGAGAAGACTTTGCGCATTCAGGATCATAGCATCTGAGGGAGATGTCGACACCATATTTGATTATATCACGAAAGCCAATAACCTCAGAAAGGGAGAGGACCAGATCACAAAGGAGAGACTTGATAAGCTGGTCATCAAGGGCGGAAAAGAAAAGGTAAGCGCAAAGGATCTCTTAAAGGAAGACAAGGATGCTTACAAGAAGAAGACTAAAGCAAAAAATACAGCCGTAAAAGAGAAGGAAAAGAAAGAACCCGAAAAAAACGGCAAAGAAATTTAATTAAAAAAATAATTAAAAATTTGAACAGGATCATTGAAATACCCTCCCCACCGGCTCGTCCGGCGAGGAGGGTATTTATAAGGAAAATAGGGAGTAAAAATTTATGTGAAGGATTTTAATTATCCCTCAATAGCGATATATTTTGATTCCTCAACCTTTGGTGTCGGATCCTTTTTAGGTACGCACATTGTCAGGACACCGTTTTCAAATTTTGCCTTGATATCCTCCTGTGTAACATCCTCACCAACATAGAAGGACCTGCTGCATGAACCGGAGTAACGCTCGCGGCGTATCACCTTGCCGGATTTGTCCTTCTCCTCTTTATTTTCATTCTGGGAAGCCTTGATGGTCATGTAGCCGTCCTTAAGCTCGGCAGAGATATTTTCCTTGGCATATCCCGGGAGGTCGATCTTGATCTCATAGCCGTTATCATCTTCGCTGATATCGGTCTTCATGATGCCTGTCTGATTGGCAGAGCTCTTTGTGTAAGGTATGCTCGGTGCAAAATCATCGAAAAAGTCAAATAAATTGTCATTGAAAATACTGGGCATTGTCATCATAAGTCATTCCTCCAATCTTTATCTTCATTTATAATTGATAATGTCACCGGGGAAATTTCTTTGTTTCCCTCCTGATGATTATGTTATATCACGATTGTTAGCACTCGTCAAGCACGAGTGCTAACAAATTTGTGAATTTTTTGTGTTTTCGTTCTTTTAGCCGGGAAGCCTTTTAAATAAAGGGCTTTTGTTGATTAAAATCCGTGTCTTTGTTATCATAATACGGAACAGTTAACATAAATCGGAAATAATTAACCGATAAGCGGCCCTGTTTATTTACAGAAAAAATGATAGATCTTAGTGTGATTGTCCCTGTCTACAACATGGCAGGGGACGGAAAATTAAATTATTGTCTCGATTCCC
>JAEEGH010021048.1_pt1 | contig 13507 bp, 9 predicted proteins | sample 9134181 | NCBI WGS metagenome assembly JAEEGH01 (sample SAMN16246544, study PRJNA631951) | gut metagenome | biome: gut microbiome; feature: rumen; material: DP-attached | host: Bos | place: Iran: Karaj | collected 2018-10
AAGGAATGAAATATTCCCTTGTTACACGCGAACTCATTGCCGACTCAATTGAATGTATGACAAAGGCTCATCAGTTTGATGCCCTCGTTATGATTCCTAACTGCGATAAAATTGTTCCTGGTATGCTGATGGCTGCAGCCCGCCTTGATCTGCCTACAGTATTTGTAAGCGGTGGTCCTATGATGCCAGGTCACTTACCTGGAGCTGATGCTTCTAATCCTTATGCCGGACGCAACCTCTCACTTACAGATATGTTTGAAGCTGTTGGTGCTGTTGCCAGCGGACGTATTACAGAAGAACAGCTTCGTGAAATGGAAACTGTAGCCTGTCCTGGCTGTGGTGCCTGCTCTGGTATGTTCACAGCAAACTCAATGAACTGTCTTACAGAGTCTATCGGACTTGGTCTTCCTGGAAATGGAACAATTCCAGCTGTAAGCGGTCGCCGTATCGCTCTGGCTAAAAAAGCCGGAATGAAGGTTATGGAAATGTTTGAGCGTGGAATTACTGCGCGCAACATGCTTACAATGAAGAACTTTAAAAACGCTCTTGCAGCAGATATGGCACTCGGCTGTTCAAGCAATACTATGCTGCATCTTCCAGCCATTGCTCACGAGGCTGGCTTGTCGATTGACCTTCACATGGTAAATGAAATCTCTAACAGAACACCAAATCTATGTCACCTTGCTCCGGCCGGCCACACCTTTATGTGTGAGCTTGATGATGCGGGTGGTGTACAGGCTGTTCTTGCAGAGCTTGCTAAGAAAAATCTGATTGATACAAGCCTTATGACTGTAACAGGCAAAACTGTTGCAGAAAACATTGCCGGAGTTCGCAACCGCAATCCGGAAGTTCTCCGTCCAATCGAGAACCCATTCAGTGACAACGGCGGACTTGCAATCCTCTTTGGAAACCTTGCTCCAGACGGAACTGTTGTAAAACGCTCTGCCTGTGCAAAAGAGCTTATGAAGCATACTGGTCCGGCACGTGTATTCAACGACGAAAGTGAAGCAATGGATGCAGTTCAGAACCGTAAAATCAAGAGCGGTGACGTTGTAGTTATCCGCTATGAAGGACCAAAGGGTGGCCCTGGTATGCGCGAAATGCTCGCTGTAACAGCTGCTCTTGCCGGACAGGGACTCGATAAGGAAGTAGCTCTTATTACAGACGGCCGCTTCTCAGGTGCAACCCGCGGTGCTTCTCTAGGTCACTGTTCTCCGGAAGCTGCAGTAGGCGGACCAATCGCGCTGGTAGAGGAGGGGGATATGATTACTCTTGATATCAACAACTACAAGATTACCCTTGAAGTAAGCGATGAAGAACTCGAGCGCCGCCGTGCCGCATGGAAGGCTCCGGAACCAAAGGTTAAAACCGGCTACCTCGCAAGATATGCAAAATTAGTAAGTTCTGCAGACAAAGGTGCAATTCTTGAGTAGACGGTTTTATCCGGAATATCAATCTGTTATATTTTCTTGCCTTTTCTCATGTTAAGACTTAAAATTATATAATATGAGTTTACGAGCTTTTTGTAGTTTTATAATTTTAATTATTCTTATTACAGGCTGCTCATCCAGAAATCAAAAGGCCGGTTCTGATAATAATGATATTGTAAAGGACACAGCCTTTGCTCCTGAAGAAGAAAAATTTCATTTTAAGCCAACTCTCGATTCCTATATTCCGGAAAAAAGCGATTATAATTTTTATCTGACTTATAAAACTGCCCATCCCTGGTGGGATGCAGTTGCCCTCGGTATAGAAGATGCTGTAAAGCAGTTTGAGCAGAAGGATGTTTTTATCACTTATGATTATCTGGCTCCAGAAGCAATGTCGGCCTATGACCAGATTGAAAGAATACAAAAGGCTGCCGCAACTAAGTCCTATGATGTAATTGGAGTTGATGTTGCTGATATTGAAATTGTAACTCCTGTAATCAACAAGCTTATGGAGCAGGGGCAGAAGGTAATGACATTTTCCAGTTCAGATTCCGGTAAGGAGCACGGCTGCAAAAGGATTGCCTACGTTGGAAATACCCATAATTATGAAGATGGAAGAGACCTGGCAGAAGTACTTTGTGAAAAGTTAAACTTTAAAGGTAAAATAGCCATGCTCGTTGGTAATCATGGTGCTCCCTGTCATGAAGAGAGGGCGGAAGGTGCAAGGGCTGTTTTTGCAAAGTATCCTGATATTGAACTTGTTGAAGAACAGTACGATGAAGACCTGGAAGAAAAGGCTTATGAGTTTACAAAAGAATTCATAGCAAAATATCCTGATTTAAATGGTATTATCTGTTGTAATATGAGTAATCCGGTGGGAGCTGGAAGAGCTGTTCTTGAAGCAGGAAAATCCGGGCAGATTGTAATAACAGGAATGGACCACGATAAAAGGGCACTGGAATATATGCGCGATGGAGTAATTTATGCCCTGGCTCTTCAGGATTGTTATGCAATAGGTTTTGATACAATTACAACTGCTGTGAAAATTGCAGATGGCCTTCTTCCTGGAACAGATTATCCAGAAATGACAGAAGAAAACACAACTGTTTTCTTCCAGAAGGATGCAAACTGGCTTTTACGTTCTCTTTATGGTGAAATAGATTAGGTGGCATTGAATGAATATCAAAGAAAATAAGGTGATTTTCACTGGCGGAATACTTGTTATGCTCCTGATTATTGTAAGTACAGTATGGAACGTACAAAGTGCACAAAAACAGACTCAGGATGTTGCTGAAAGTGTAAGTGATTTTTATGTAGAAGAGCTTGCAAATCGTCGTGTTACCATTATATCTGATGCATTAAAGCAGAATTTTCAGTATATGTATAATGCTGTGGATTCTATTACAAAAGATGATCTAAAATCTATTGATACCCTAAGACATTATCTTGGAAGAATCAGACGGCTCTATGGAGTTGAAAAGTTTTCTTTTGTTGATCAGGATGGCCTTGTTTATACTGCTCATTCTACAACTACTGGAAAAAGCCGTTATCCATTTCTTGCAGAAGGACTTTTTGAACCTCTCGTTACGACTGTTTTGAACTATGGAGGGGAAAAACTTCTTTTTATTGCTATTCCGGTTTATGGAATTGAATTTAATGGAAAAATGATAACCTCCTGCTTTGCTCAGGTAAATATTGATCAAATGGTTCGTTCAATGACCTTCCGTGCCGAAAACATGGAAACTTATTTTAATATTTATCTAAAAAGCGGAGAAAGCCTTACCAGTGTACCATTTGGAGGCGTTGAACCTTGGCGTAATATTCTTTCTGTAATTCATGAAAATGACGAAACTCTTAAAAGTTTTCAGAAAATTTCAGATGATTTTCAGAACGAAAGAAAAGGAAGCATACATGTTCCATATAAAAGACAAAATGCTCATCTTTACTATACTCCAGTAGAAGAAACCGGCTGGATGCTTTCGATTCTTGTCTATGACAATGTAATTACCAATAAGATTAAGGCCGGTAACCGCATGATTGTAGCTCTTAATCATCTTCAGATATTAATAACTCTTTCTGCTGTAATAATTCTATTTGTTATTCTGGTTATTACAATACGAAAAAATTCACAATTGATGCTGGAGCAGGAAAAGAAAATTGCGGATGAAACCAAAAAGGCTTATGATAAATTAAATAAAGAAACTCAGGGTATGCAGATTATTCATTCCATAATTAATTCTGGTCCCTGGACAATTGAATTTAATGAGAAGGGAGAGGTTGAAAAATGTATATGGTCTCAGCCTTTCCGCCAGATGCTGGGCTATCGTACGGAAGAAGAGTTTCCTAATAACCTTGATTCCTGGGCTAATCTCCTGCATCCGGATGATAAAGCCAGGGTATTGAAAGCATTCTGGGATGCGGTAAATGATTATTCCGGCAATACTGTTTATGATGTTGAATACCGTCTTATGACAAAAAATAATGGATACAGATGGTATCATGCGGCTGGTAATCGTATTCGAAATTCGGATGGAACGCCACTTACTTATGTAGGCCTCTTTATTGATATTGATGAAAAGAAATCTTTGAAGGTTCTTTCTGAAACAGATCAGATGACAGGCCTTTTGAATCGTGTTAGTGGTGAAAAACGTGTTGCTGAAGCCTTGAAGCAGGGTAATGGCGGTTTGTTTATCCTTCTTGATATAGACAGCTTTAAATTCTTTAACGATACCTTTGGTCATGGGGTAGGAGATCAGGTAATAATTAATGTGGCGCGTTGCCTTAAACAGGCCTTCCGAGAAGAAGATGTTGTTTTCCGTCTTGGAGGCGATGAATTTTCTGCCTATGCCCCACATGTACAGGATGAAAAAACTGCAAAAAAAGTAATCAAACGCTTTACAGATAATCTTACTTCAATTTCCATTGCAGAGCTTGAAGGTCGTCCTGTAACGGCAAGTATTGGTGCTGTAATTATTGAAGAAGGAAAGCCGGCTGATTTTGCCGAGAACTATAAACGGGTTGATGAAGGTGTTTACGAAAGTAAGAAGGTAAAGGGCGAATCAGCTGTTACCTTTAAATAGTAGTATTTTCAAACCTTAAAAAAATCACTATAATTACCAGATATTCTCATTTTACAGGCGGAGCAAAATGGCTGCTAACAGTTTGGATAAAATGCGCAACATTGGAATTATGGCGCATATTGATGCTGGAAAAACTACAACAACAGAACGTATTCTCTATTATACAGGTAAAATTCACAAGATTGGTGAAATTGACGACGGTCAGGCAACAATGGACTGGATGGCTCAGGAGCAGGAACGTGGAATTACAATCTGTTCTGCAGCCACAACAACTTACTGGAAAGATCATCAGATAAATATTATTGATACTCCGGGCCACGTAGACTTTACTGCCGAGGTTGAGCGTTCACTCCGCGTACTCGACGGCGCGGTTGCAGTTATCTGTGCAGTAGACGGAGTTCAGCCACAGACAGAAACTGTATGGAAGCAGGCTGACGAATTCTCAGTACCTCGTCTTTGTTTTATGAATAAAATGGACCGCATTGGTGCTGATTTCTTTGGCTCAATGGAAGATGTTCACGAAAAGTTCGGCGTAGACTGTCTTGCACTCCAGATTCCAATTGGAGAAGGCCAGGATTTTGAAGGTGTAATTGACCTTCTTAATATGAAAGAAATCCGCTGGCATGAAGATGATGAAGGCGAAACTTTTGATATAACTGATGTTGATGCAAGCCGTCTCGACCAAGCAAATGAATGGCGCGAAAAGCTTGTTGAAATGGTTGCCGGTTCGGACGATGCCTTGATGGAAATCTATCTTGAAGGCGGCGACATCAGCGTAGATCAGCTTAAGGCTGCTATCCGTAAGGGAACAATTGCACGTACTTTCGTTCCTTTTGTAATGGGATCTGCCCGCCACAATCAGGGTGTTCAGCCACTTATCGATGCTGTAATCGATTATCTTCCAAGTCCACTCGACATTCCTCCTGCAAAGGGAATCCGTATTAAGAAGGATGAAGAAGAGACTGTTGATGTTCCGACAGACGCATCAAAAATGCCTCTCGGTCTTGTATTTAAAATTCAGTACGACCGCGAAATGGGGCCTTTGTGTTATGTCCGCATGTATTCTGGAAAGATTCAGGCCGGAACACAAATCTTCAATATTAATAAGAAAAAACGCGAGCGCGTAAACCGCATTCTGCGTATGCACGCAAATAAGAGCGAGCCTTGCGATTCAGTATCAGCTGGAGATATCGCAGTATTTATTGGTCTTAAGCTTGCTCAGACGGGTGACTCAATTGGAACAGAAGCTTTCCCAATTCTTCTTGAACAGCCAAAGTTCCCTCAGCCTGTAATTTCTGTTGCACTTGAGCCAGAATCTATGAGCGAAAAGGATAAGATGAACGAAACTCTCGAAATCCTCAGCCGCGAAGATCCAACCTTTACAAGTCATGAAGATGCAGAAACCGGTCAGCTTATTATTTCTGGTATGGGTGAGCTTCATCTCGATGTTCTTGTTACCCGTATGCGCGATGACTTTGGCGTAAAGTGTAATGTAGGTGCACCTCAGGTAACTTACCGCGAGTCTGTAAGTGGCTCTGCTGAGGCTACAGAAGAGTTCAGCCGCGTTCTTGCCGGAAAAGAAAATACAGCCGGACTTACAATTACAGTTGAACAGCGTGAACAGGGTAGTGGAAACAGTTTTGAAATTACCTGCCGTCATGCAGAAGTTCCTGATGAAATTATTGAAGCAATCAAGAATGGCTTTATGTCATCTCTCAATTCTGGAATTAAATACGGCTACCCTTGTACCGATGTAGGTGTAAAGGTAACTGCTATCAATTATAACGAGCTTACTTCTACAACTTTTGCTTTTGAAGCTTGTGCTGCACAGGTATTTGATAAGGCATGTAATGCCGCAAATCCTGTAATTCTTGAGCCTGTAATGAATGTTGATATTGCGTGTCCTAAGGAATTTGTGGGACCTGCATCAAGCCAGCTTTCTCAGCGTGGTGGAAACATTATGGGGCAGGATTCTAAGACTACTGGTGAAGTTATTCATGCTCAGGCACCTATGGCAAACATGTTCGGATTTACTACAAATCTCCGTTCTGCTACACAGGGCCGTGCAAGCTTCTCTATGGAATTCAGCCACTTCCAGCTTAAAGTTGGCGGATTGAACAATCTGTAAAACCTTTTTCTGCTAGGGGATTTGACGGAATAAGAGAATTAACCGATTCAGAGTTTGTTCTTATCTTTTGTCATTTACCCCATGTTTTCATTGATTTCTCTTAATTTGGTTTTATAATTTAATAAATAAAAAAAATTAGGAGTATTTTATGAAAAAAACAAGTCTCATTTTTGTCTCAATGATGTTGTTCGCTGGATCTCTTTTTGCTGCGCCAAAAAAGAATGCAGCACCTGTAGAACCAATTTCAGTTACTTTCTCTGAAAGTACACGATGGGGAACAGATGCTACACTGGCAGATGGAGTTTATGGTGAAGATGGATCTGTAACATATACAGCTATGTACAGATATGGTGGAGGAGGATATACTTTCAATATCAATGGAAAGACAGGAATCAATTTAAAAGATTATTCTTCTTGTGAAATTGAATTTGAGTACAAAACTGGTTCATGGGAAAAACCGGAAGTTATGCCAAAGTTTGGTATAAAATATTTTGGATCAGGAGCGACCTTCTTTAACGGTGGTCAGCCACTTGACTGGGTTGATGCAGAGGAGCCAAGCGGAACAATTACTAGAACTATTGATCTTACTGGAAAATCTGGAAAAGCAATTCGTATTGGTGTACTTGCTAATTCATGGCAGTGGGCTGGAAACGGTGATGGAGGCGATAAAGGTGATGACACTGTAATTATTACAGTTAAGAAAATCACTTTCCTGCCATAAAATCAATCAAAGGTGTAAGATTGTGAAAAAATTATTTCTTGTTACCCTTATTTCTGCACTGTTTACGGTAGCAGCTGTTGCGGCACCAAAAACACTGGTAATTGATCTTGGTGATAGCGAAGTCAAGACAATTGAAATTGTTAAGAATCCTTATGGTGTTAATTACCAGAATAAGACACCGGCTGTGTTTACAAAATACTTTAAGAACAATATGCCGGTTCCAGGTGATACTATTGAAGTACATTATAACTTTACATCTGATGTAAATATTCCTGGTCTTATTATGGCCGTTATTGATAATTCTCCAGAAGCTAATTACTGGCTTGAAATTTCAAAAGAGTATAAAACTCTTGGAAATATCAAGGCTGGAGTTCCCAATAAAGGTGTGCTTGTTTACAAGGTTGTTGCTAAACCTGTTTCTGAGGTTACAGTACAATTCATGTATGACGATAAATTCGACAGCAAATTAACATTGCAGAAAGCTGGTGTGACTACCGGAAAGAAATAAGTTAAAAAAAATGGCAGTGCCGGAGAAGGAAAACCGGCACTGCCACAAAAAAACGTTTTACAAGCAACTGAAGTTCTACTTAATAACCTTTAATGATTCATGATCAATAGTTAATGCTACTACAATCAAAAAGATTATACCTTTCACAAGCTGCTGTGTTGCTGCCACTGGGAAAACCATAGGAAGCGATTTTTCGAGGACACAGTAGGTAAGGGTTCCCAGAATGATATTTGAGAACCGTGCTTTTGCTCCACCGGAAATCGGCATTCCACCTAATACAAGTGCAATAAGAATCTGTGTTTCAAGCTGACGTCCTGCAGTACCAGTTATGGCACCTACATGAACAACGTTGATAAACGAAGCAAATCCTGTAATTGCTCCTGCACTTACATAAACTAAAAACTTTTTTAAATCCGGTCGACATCCAGAAAATCTTGCAGCAGTTTCGCCCGCACCAATTGCCCTTAAATCTGGTCCGACTCTTGTAAAATGCCAGATAACAAATACAACAATAAGTACAATTCCCATCAGAAGGAATTTGAACCAGGTCTGATCCAGAGAAAGTACATTATAGCTGGCAGGAACAGGTCCGGCTGTTGTAATGTATTTACACAGACCTCTGAAGAAATATTGTGAACACATTGTTACGATAAAAGATGCAATCTTGAACTTAACATGGAAGAAGCCGTTGAAGGCACCCATTAAAGCTCCGGCAGCAACAGATGCAATTACTGCAAGCGGTATGCTGTACATTGAAACCCAGCAGAAAATTATTGATGAAAGACCGAGAACAGATCCCTGAGAGAAATCAAGGCCTCCGACTGTCATTATCAAAAATACTCCGCTGCAGCAGGTCATCAAAACAAAGACCTGACTAAGCATAAGGCTTAAGTTTTTAGGCTGAACAATTTTTCCGCCAGTCAATATTGAAAATAATAAGATAATTCCGATAAAGCCAAATAAAGGACCAAAGTTAGAAAACAGCTCCCGTTTCTTTGCTTTTTTTGCCAAATCATCTTGTGTAATCTTTTTTTCTGCTTTAAATGCGATTTGATTTGTCATACTTTTCTCCTGATTAAATCATCTTTGCAATGAGGTCTTTTTCTCCAAGTTCGCGGCTGCGTTTAAACTCACCATTGAACTTGCCGTCCTTCATAATAAAGATGCGGTCACTCATACCCAAAAGTTCTGGCAACTCTTCCGAAATCATAATGATTGATTTACCCTGTTTTTTGAGTTCACTCATCAAGGTATAAATATCAGCTTTTACGCGTACATCAATACCTCGGGTAGGGCTGTCCAGAATCAGAATATCAGAATCTTTTCCAATCCAGCGGGCAAGAACAACCTTCTGTTTATTTCCTCCCGAAAGTTCAGAAACATACTGTTTAATTCCAGTCATCTTTGTACTCATTTGTACTGCAAACTTCTGAGCAAAGCTTGCAGCTGCCTTCAGATTCAGGAAACCTTTTTTAGAAAGATCATCCAGAGACGGAAGAATAATATTGTCGCCGATAGAATCTGCAATAACTATAGATTCGTTATCGCGGTCCTTAGAAGCATAAGCGATACTATGCTTGATTGCTCCCGGAATACTGTTTACCTCGTAGCCATTCTTTAAGATAACTTTTCCTTTTCTGTTATAGGATGCACCAAAAATAGCTTTACCAATTTCGTGCATACCACATTCCGAAAGACCACCAATTCCGATAATTTCACCTTTGTGTAAATCAAGATTGATGTTATCGAACTCGCCTGGAACACTTACATCATTAAGAGAAAGAACAACTTCGTTAGAAACTTCTTCGTCGTAGTCAGTGCGGTAATACTTGTTTTTAAGTTCGCGGCCAACCATTTCGCGTTTAAGGTCATCGGTTGTAACTTCCGGTGTATTCAGAGTTCTTACCAGAACACCGTCACGAAGAACTGATACGCGGTCTGTATGTTCAAGAACTTCATCAAGGTCGTGTGAAATAAAGATTACGGTTGAACCCATTTCGCGGGTTTTGTTCATAACCTTAAAAAGTTCCTGACGTCCGTCGTGACTCAGAGCAGTTGTAGTTTCATCTACAACAAGAATCTTTGGATTAAAGTAAGTTGCCTTTACAATTTCAACAAGCTTGCGTTCCTCAAAAGAATAGTGGTCAATCATTTTTGAAGCTTTAATATGATTAAAACCATAAGAATCCAGAAGTTTCTGAGCTTCTTTATTCATTGCTCTGGAATCTTTTACAATTCCGTGCATGAATCTGTCTTCTTCTCCAAGAAAAAGATTTTCTGCAACAGTAAGACCTGGCAGAGTTCCCATTTCCTGAACGATAATAGAAATACCAAGTTTGTTTGCTTCAACCTGACTTTTTGGTTTGATTTCTTTCCCAAGCAGAGTTAATGTTCCGCTTGAAATTGTATGAATACCACACAGCATGGAGCTGAAGGTTGATTTTCCAGAACCATTTTCACCAATGAGACCATGAATCTCACCGGTAAATAACTCCAGATTAAGATCGGCAACTGCATGTGTCGCACCAAAATATTTGTTTATGTTTTCTGCTTTTAAAAGTACCTGACTCATTTGCATCCCTCCACTTATTTAATTACACTGCCAATCTTACCGCGGTTGGTAAGAGTTACAATTGCAAGGAGAACTGCACCAGTAACAAAGTCATTGATTGTTGTAGGTACATCAAGAGCAACAAGGCCATTAAATATCATAGTAATAATGAACTCTCCGATTACAATAGCAGTAACCGGGCAGCCATATTTTTTGAAGGCAATACCGAAGAAGGTTCCCATCAAAGGTTTAAAGTTGCGGTCCATACTTGTCATTCCGGTAACAGCCAGAATTCCTTTTCCGTAGCTTACAGTCAGGAGAGCCATAATACCTACGAAGAAGTGAAGAAGAACAAAACCAATAAATTTATATTTTTCTACGCTGATACCCATGTTCTTTGCAACAAGTTCATTACTTCCGATGGCGTTACAGTAAGTTCCGATTCTTGTGAATCTTAAAATGAATACCATCAGTAAGAATGCACTGAATGCAACAATATAATTCCATGGTGCGTGATTGAATGCCAGAATATTAGCATTAGTCAATTTTCCAGGGAATCCGGATGTATCAAGACGTACAACATAATTTGCAACACTTTCGAGAATAAGCATAAGACCTACGGTTACAATCATCGAAGGGATCCTAAGCTTAGAATAAAAAAATCCATTAAACGAACCTATTAAAGCACCAGTAAGTAAGGTTCCGCCAATAAGGCCAACATAGCCAAGGTGTCTTGAGAGTAAAACACCTACCATTGATGAAAGAACTATGTTTGCTCCAATGGAGAAATCAAAAAGTCCCATTACAACAATAAAGTAAAATCCACAGCCGCCAACGGCATACTGAATACTTGTCTGCAGATAGTCAGACATAAGTTTTGGTGTTCCAAAATTCTGAGGAGATAAGAGTTTAAAGATTCCCCAGCACAAGATTGCTAAAACAACAAGAGTCGTAACACCAAAATACCGGCTCTTCTTGAATGAGGCAAAACGACCGTTGCCTGCTATTGCTTTTTCAAAATCACCCATCTTTATACATCCTAAAAAAAGGGGAGCAGTAAAATAATTGTGCTGCTCCCCTGATATTTTTTAATAAAAGAGACTATCTGCGGCTCTTTACATCTTCAATAGAGAGTTTAGCAGTTGCAACTTCAAGTTCTTTTTCAGAAAGTGCTGCCATAGCTCTAAGTTCTTCCTGGTTGTATGGAAGTGCATCTACGAAGTACTTAGCATAAGATGCATAGTCTTCTGGAGAAGCAACATAAAGATATGGGAAGTTTACGTCATAGAAACCATTTGTTGATACGGCATAGTTTCCTTTGATTGCATTGTAAACGAGCATGAATGCGATAAGTGGGTCACAGTAGTGTCCGCCAGATTCAGCAGCCATACCACCGCTCTTAAGCTGTTCGTCGAGGTCTGCAAGGAAGTCTGTAGAAACTACAGCGATCTTTCCTTTCTTACCCATAGATTCAATAGCAGCAAGAGCACCTACGAGAGTATCTCCACCACCACCAGCAACGATCAATGCATCGATGTCTGGGTTAGCGTTGATGATAGCTTCTGCAGTAGAACGTCCTGTATCAGATGTTGTTCCACCGTACTGTGGTTCAAGAAGTTCAATTTTGTTAGAGTGTGAAGCATTCCACTTTTCAACACCCTGCTTGTATCCCTTCCAGCGGAGAAGGAATGTGGCGTCACCAGCTTCCCAGCCTTCAAGAGCGATTTTCTTATTTCCTTTTTCAGCAAGAATTGTTACGAGCTTTTCACCGTTTTCTACTTCGTTCTCATGTACAGCTCCAACAAAGTATGGAGATCTTGCAGCAAGAGCATATTCGTTAGGGTTTGTTTCTTCACTGATGATGCGGAAGAACTGTGCACAGTAAACTTTGTTCTGTGTACATGTGTTGATTACAGAAGTCATTTCTGCAGAAGCAGAGTTACAGATGATGATACCGTCACAACCGGCAGCACTCAAAGTTTCTGCAGAGCTTGTTACGTTCTCAGAGATATGTCCCTGGTCAACATACATAACCTGTACGTCGAGGGCCTTTGCAGCTGCGTCTACGATACGCTTACACTGGCTACCAAGAGTATCAGTAGAACTCCAGATAGAAACTCCAATTTTAATCTTCTTTTCTTCAGAAGATGCACTAGATCCTGCCTGCTTCTTTGAACAAGAAACAAGAGCCGTTCCAAGTAAAGCTACAGTAACGAGCATACTTAAAATTTTTCTCATCTAATTTTCCTCCTAATAGATGCATTTTTTTATAGCCCAATCATAGAGTGGAATTTGTGAGAATTGAATAAAGATTTTTAGGAATTTATTTTGAAATTTTTAGGTATGTTTAGTGCAAAAACATAGTGTAGGGGATTTTTCTTAGAAAACTTTAAAAATTTTTGGTAAAAATTGTTAGATATTTTACGATGAAACAACCAGCTGCAGCAGGAAGTGTGCAGCTGGTTGTTGGATTGCTTTGTGACTTTACAGATATTTATTCTTCAATCAGGAGTTCGCCAGTCAGAATATTACTTTTGTTTCCTTTATTATCAGATATGTATGCAGAAAAAGTTATATTACCAGTTGGGAACTCTGAAAACTTTACATCACTCCAGGTTGAATATTGATATTCATATTTTTGATTGAATTTTAGAGTACTTTCTGTATTAGTTGTTTCAAATGATAAATGGAGTTCACATGCATCAAAATCAGGATCATGGAAATCTATAACGAGAGAATATGAAGAAGATTTGTTTACGGTAGTAAGTCTTTCCCATGTTTCGAATGGTCCGTTATTATATGGATTAGCATTAGTGCAGAAAATTTCCTTCAATTCTGGTGCAGAACCAGTAAAAGGTTCATCTGTAATTGTTATATCTTCGATTATAAATATTTCACTTATATTACCTTTTTTATCGATTGCTCTAACATAAATTGGTTTATGAGATTGAAGATAGTTAGCTTTTTTTGTTTCCTCAATATTCCATCCACAGCGAACAGAAGTCCAGAATTGTTCTTTTGCAGTTGAATAATCCATATTATCCCAATGATAATTAATGTCAAAATTACTGTGCGGACTTATCTGAATT
>JAEEGH010021051.1_pt1 | contig 13507 bp, 7 predicted proteins | sample 9134181 | NCBI WGS metagenome assembly JAEEGH01 (sample SAMN16246544, study PRJNA631951) | gut metagenome | biome: gut microbiome; feature: rumen; material: DP-attached | host: Bos | place: Iran: Karaj | collected 2018-10
CAGCGAAGAGTGGGCTGCAAAGAAGTGGCAGCGAAGGAGTGGCAGCAAAGAACATTACTGACATTACAGACCCCACCCCTGCCCCTCCCCTTGAAGGGAGGGGATGGCTGCGCATAAATCCTTTCTGTAAAGGGTCAACTGCTATATCATTGCCTTAACAATAGCAATCTGCGTTTTGTTAAGCTTTACAGATGCATTTGCAGGTGCATCTCTACAGGCAGCTTCAGCAGTCCTGGATTACGGAAGCAAAGGCGGTCGTCATGGTAGTGAGGCTTGAAGTTCTTCGATTTTCTTGTCCTACTCTGCGAGTTGCTGGCACCACTGAACAAGCGGATTTTTCCCGGACGTTGGTGCAAGGCAGATGGCTTATTTCAGAAACTCTTCCAGTTCTTCTCGGTGGTGTCCGGGAAGGATGATGTGGTGATTGCCTATGGGAGCATTGAGGAAATAGGATGCCTGCGAGCGGTCGGTGAGTTGTATGACCTGCTGCGTGCGGCACATGTTGGGCTTGGCAAGACTCCTCACCAGATGTCCCTCAGCAATGAAATGGCGCTTCAGGTCGCCTGAGACCTTGAACACGGTGACAGGGCCTTCCTTCATAAAGCCTCTGACGCCTGTGCCTAAGCCCGACTCGAAGTGGGTGTCCAGCTCATAGCGCTCCACCATGTTCAGGGGGATCGTGCAATGGGCAAAGAGCAGCTCGCCCGTCTCAGGATGGATGGTGGCGGGATTGGCCTGAAAGCCTGAGACGTTGAACAGCGCACGCACAATGGCCATGGAGAGCATGGCAGGCACATCGCCCTCACACCCTGCCACATAGCCCGCAGCATTGAGGCGCGCCAAGGGCAGACAGCCCGTGTCGTGCAGACGGCCGATGAGGTCGAAGCAGCGCAGGGTGAACCCTTGCAGCTGATGGGCTTCCATGATTGTCTTCAAGGCGGCATAGATGCTGTTGTCGCCGGGCATAGCATTGAACAGTTCCTGCATGGCGATGTCGACAAGACTGATGCCAAGGCGCTGCTTCACCACTTCGCGGTCGGCATGGCTGGCAATGAGCCAGTCGGAAGGCTCGCCTATGATGCCCAGACGGCAGCCGTTGAGCCGCCGCCTGGCCTCACCCACCTGTTCGAGCAGGTGCAGGCGACGGTTCACGTATTCCTCATCGCCATGAATAATCTCGCCACTCACGTGATGCTGCTGCAGATAGGACAGGATCTCCATCGAAGCGGCCAGCGAATTGCTGTTGCCAGAAGCCAGCAGACAGACGGGACGGGTGCTGCGCTGGAGCAGGGAGGGCAGCAGCTGCTGGAAAATGCCCTCTGTGCCGCCTGTGCAGACATAGATGACATCGAGGGCATGGGTGCCATAGTCGGAAAAATCAGAATTCCTCAGCACATAATCCAGACGGACAGTGCTGAGGAATTCTTGTGTAAGCATCTTCACCTGCTCGGCGTTGTGCAGAACCGAAGCAAGGGTGTAAACAGCTGTCTTGCTCATGACGGTGTGCTATGAGAGGAATCCAAGCAGTGCACCGGCAGCGACAGCCGATCCGATGACACCGGCCACGTTGGGTCCCATGGCATGCATCAGAAGGAAGTTCGTGGGATCTTCTTCCGCTCCCACCTTCTGCGAGACCCTGGCCGCCATGGGCACGGCAGAAACGCCGGCGGAGCCTATGAGCGGGTTGATCTTTCCTTTGGTGATCACACACAAAAGTTTTCCGAGAAGCACGCCTGCGGCCGTACCGAAGATGAAAGCGATGAGGCCGAGGACCACGATCTTGATGGTCGTCGCATTCAGGAAAGCTTCCGCGCTGGTGCTGGCGCCGACAGAGGTGCCGAGCAGGATCACGACGATGTACATAAGAGCATTGCTGGCAGTTTCCTGCAGCTGGTGCACCACTCCGGATTCACGGAAGAGGTTACCGAGCATGAGCATACCGACAAGCGGAGCCGTGGTCGGAAGGATCAGGCAGACGATGATGGTAACAACGATCGGGAACAGGATCCTTTCCAGCTTGCTGACCGGCCGCAGCTGCCCCATCTTGATGGAGCGCTCTTTCTTGGTCGTCAAAAGCTTCATGATCGGCGGCTGGATAATAGGCACCAGGGCCATGTATGAATACGCCGCCACGGCAATGGGCCCCATCAGGCCCGTTTGCCCGAGTTTACCGGCCAGGAAGATGGACGTCGGACCGTCCGCCCCGCCGATAATGGAAACCGCTGCGGCTGCCTTGTCATTGAACCCGAGAAGGATCGCCATGGCATACGCCGCGAAAATTCCGAACTGTGCCGCCGCACCCATTAAGAAGCTGATGGGGTTGGCGATCAGCGGTCCAAAGTCCGTCATGGCTCCCACACCCATGAAGATCAGGGAGGGAAGAATGGACCACTCATCTAACTGAAAGAAATAATAGAGCAAACCGCCTACACCGTTGCTGGTCTCTGCCGGAGATGCGATGATGTCCGGATAGATGTTCACCAGCAGCATACCGAAAGCGATCGGTACGAGAAGGAGCGGCTCAAACCCTTTGCGAATTCCCAGATACAGGAAGACGCAGGCTACGGCGATCATGATGAAATTGCCGTAGGTCAGGTTAAAGAACGCTGTCTGGTGCAGGAAGTTTCCCAATGTATCCGCTATATAGCTCATTTAAGAATCCTCCCTGCTTAGTTTAATGTTGCCAGCAGTTCTCCTGCTTCCACAGCCTTTCCTACCGTAGTATCGATACTGGCGACCGTGCCGTCTGCCGGAGCCACCACCGGGGTTTCCATCTTCATAACTTCAAGAGTCATGATCGTGTCGCCTTTCTTCAGCGCATCGCCGACCTTCGCGTCGATCGACACCACCTTACCGGCAGCGCCGGCGGTTACCTGGGTCTTTCCTGCGCCACCGGCAGGAGCTGCTGCCGGAGCGGGGGCTGCTGCAGGCGCGGCAGCCGCGACAGGAGCCGCTGCTGCGGGAGCTGACGGTGTAAACGAACCGCCCTTCTCTTCCACCGTGACATCATATACATTTCCGTTGACAGTGATCGTATAGTTTTTCATTTTATCTTTTCCTCCTAAACTTATCAGACTCTTCTCTTAATAGACCGTACAACGAAGCCGTCCGGGGAAGTACCCGTATCGGCGGCGATCGCCGCGGCAATGACTGCGATCAGCGCCGTATCTTCTGTCACAGCAGCTGTCTCCCGCTCCGCGATCTGTTCCACAAAATCAGTTTTCGGGCTTTCTTCAACAGGTTCCGGTTTCTTCATCGCGTTCTGGATCTTCGGGATGATATTGAATGCCGCGATCACCAGGCTGATGATGATCAGAACCGTGAACACAACGAACAGGCACAGAACGGTATTCAGACCGGCCTTGCTCATCTTTTCCCCGGTGGTATACACCAGATCCACCGTGATGTCCGTCACTTCCATCGAAGTGGCGTTGAACACATAGGTCAGGACCATGGGACGGATCGAGTAGTTGATGGTCTGGGCCGCCGTCAGCGTCTTTCCCGACTTGACGACTTCAAAATCACCGAAGCCCAGGAAATCACCGACCTGCGCGCGGTTCTCCATCCAGGAAGTTACGAGCTTTGAGGTCGTATCCGAACTGCCGTCCATGTACATGGCTGCGTCCTCGTAGGACATCTGCTCCAGCGTCATCGCTGTATTCTGGCAGGCTCCCTGAAGATCCTCGTAGGTGTAGCCGTTATAGTCCATCGTGCGGGGATCCTCTCCGCAGGCGCCGAAACTGAATACGAACACCAGTACAGCCAGAAGAGGTATGACTTTTTTGATCTTCTTCATAAGTCCCTCCCTCATTCTACTTTACACCGTGTTTCTTATAGGGCGTTTCCACGCTTTTTGTATACAGCATCTCAAAGGCAGCCGCCAGATACTTTCTGGTATCCGCCGGCGCGATCACGCGGTCGACATAGCCTCTTGCTGCTGCGTAGTCGATGCTGCCCTGCAGCGCGTCATATTCCTTCGCCTTCTCATCGATCACAGACGCATCTTCGCCGTCATACATGATCTTGGCGGCAAGGTCGCTCTCCATCAGGCTGATCTTCGCATTTTCCCATGCATAGACAAGATCCGCGCCGATCTCTTTCGAGCCCATGATCACGCCTGCGCTGCCGTACGCCTCTCCTGTCACCACCGTCACCTTCGGCACGGTCGCGTTCGTATAGGCGCTCACCAATCTTGCCATGCACTTCGCAAGATTCTTCTCCGCGTTCATGCATCTGCAGAACCCGTTCACATTCGCCAGGGTAAGCACCGGGATCTCAAACGCATCGCAGAAGTTCAGGAACTCATACGCTTTATTGACAGACGCTACCGTAAGGACATTGGCAAAGCTCTCCTTCACGGCACCGGTCTCATCATGAAGCTCCTTTGTATTCGCGATCGCGCCCACGGTCGTTCCGTTGATCTGAATGAACCCTGTCGTGATCTGTTTTCCGTAATCTCTCTTTGTCTCGAAGAATGCGCAGTCGTCAGCGATCTGCGAAAGAAGGTATACGGGGTCTCCGACCATCGTATCCATAGAAGCGCAGGTCCGGTTTAAGTCATCGCCGGTTGCCTTTTCAAGCTGCTTTCCGATATTGTTGTCGGGAAGCATCGGGATCAGGGAACGAACTGCGGCAAAGATCTCGCTTTCCGTTCCTGTCATGTCCACATTTCCGGTCTCCGCGGCCTGGAAAGCAGAAGAAGAAGTATCGCATTTTTCCTTCGTGTTTTCCTTGATCGCGTCCGGAGAGTTCAAAAACAGCTTTCCTTTTTCCTTCTCCACGAAGGTAAAGTCAGAAAGCGCGCCGACAACAGAAAGACCGCCGCCGCATGCCCCGAGAACGATCGAGATCTGGGGAACAATGCCGCTGGCAAGGCTCATTTTCCGATAGATCTTCCCAAGACCGGAAAGTGCGTCCACAGATTCCTGCAGACGGATCCCTCCGCAGTCAAGGATACCGATCACCGGAGCGCCCATCTTCACCGCCATATCATAGATCGTCGCGATCTTTCTGGCATGCATCTCTCCAATGGTGCCGTTCAATACGGAAGTATCCTGGCTGTAAACAAAGACCAGATTCCCGTCGATCGTCCCGTGGCCGATGACCACGCCGTCCGAGGGAGCCTTTTTCGCGTCCAGATTGAAATCCGTACTGCGTGCAGTCACAGCAGATCCGATCTCCATAAAGCTTCCTTCGTCCAGAAGAGCGCGGATCCTGGTCTGTGCCTGAGTGCTTGTATTACTCATGCTCATATCCTCCATCCTAAAATTTCAAAAAAACGCTTCTCCCATTGTATAACTTTTTTATAAAGTTTTCAATATATAATAATTTATCCGGCTTGCAGGACGCATCAACAGAAATGATGCATCCCACAAGCCGGATAAAATATTGGCTTTCTCTACCCCATCAGGATTGCCAGCGTGTTCGCCTGCAGCGGGAGCGACCTGGCCTTCAGGTCTTTAAGGTTTTGCACGAGGCGGACCGCCCGGTCGAATACCTCCATGCGAATCCCGATCGAGCGCTTTAATACCGCCATGACCACGGCGTAATTCGGCGGCGCTACTTTCTCCATGCCTGTAAGATAGCCCTCACACATCGCATAGACGTAAGAGGATTTCCTCGCTTCGATATCCTCGGGCAGTTCCGACGCCTTCAGCGCATCCGCATACCTCCTCTGCGCCGGTGTTCTCTTCTTTACGGCCAGATGGTCATTCGCGATGATCTGCGCGACCAGGTTTTTCTCCTCCGGTCCCAATAATTTATATACCTTCACCGAGGAATTCGGGCGCCATCGGATCGCCCTCTCGAAGGCCGCAGCATTCGCATTTTCGTCGGATCCGTTTTCCTCCATGCCGCTTAAGGTGTTCCCGATCCCGTAATAATCTCCTCTGTCATGAATGATGACCCTGAGCCTCTCGCGGCCGCCCTTTTCTTCGGAGAAATAAGACCGGAGCATTTCGAGGATCTCTTCCTTCGAAAACGCCTTTTCCCCGCTCGTGGCGAAATCCGCCATCAGCTCATATACGCCGGTTCTGAACATCTCTTCCTCATCCCGGTTCATGGAAATCTTTTTGCCGCGAAGCTCCTGCGCATAAGCGCTTACGGCGGTATCCATGGTAAGCATATTGACGAGGATCATGTAATCCCTGTTCATAGCCTTCCTTACATCCTTCGGCTTTCCGATGGAGTGGGCCGCTGCGCGGGCAAGCATGTCACGGTAGAAGGAATTTAAGGCACCGTGCGCCGGCAGGCTCTTATGAAGCGCCGTGATCTTATCCATCATTTCCTTCACTTCCTCAGCAAATGCAGGCTCTTCAGGTCCTTCTGTCTGATCCTTCGCAAGCAGCGTTTTGAGGCTTCGGTTTTCTTCGCGCAGTGCCGCCAGTTTTTTCCGTCCCTTTTCCTTTTCACTGCGGACGGTCCCCATGGCAAGGTCCAGCATTTCCTGCATCCCTTTCATCTTTTTCGCATAATCAAAGCCAAGCTTTTCATATTCACGGTACTGGCGAAGCCGCTCGTGGAGCGTCCTTGCGTAGATGTCCGGATCCTGAAGGATACAGGTCTTTTCCATCATCCGCACGCCTTCGAGGAAGGAGATCTGCTCTTCCTTCGGCACATTCTCATCCACGAACGCCTGCAGGGCAGACCGCAGAGTCGCGATATTTTCATCCGCGCGTTCCCGGTACAGAGCCATCCTTTTTTTATCCCGCAGCCCTTCCGGCCCGCTCGTAACAAGGATCATCGTGCAGATCGTCATCGGATCCGACTCGGGAACCCCGTGTTTCTCCACTTCGGAAACCGGTTCCTGCTTTTTTGCCGCCTTCTTTTCCGCAGCCTTCTTTTTCTTCTCCTGCGAACCCACCTCGCGGACCGCTTCCTCCATGATCTTCGAAAGCGTCGTGTCTGTGGTATCCTGTCCCATCAGTTTCTTATAGGTAGCTTCAAAGCGCCTTAAGATCTCCGCTTTTTCCGGTACATCCTTTTCCCTTCGCGCGACTGCCAGGATCTCCGCGCCGTAGTCTCTGAGGTACTGATCGATCAGGCCGTTGTATACCCCGGTCCCGCTCAAGAGGCTCATATAGGGCGCCGTCCGTTGGACAAGGTCGTTGACAAAAGCACGGTAGTCTTCGTCCTTATCGCATAAGAGCCGGCGGGTAAAGGTCTCGTCCTTAAGAAGCAGCGGCACCAGCGGCAGGAACGCCATATACTCTTTTGTGCGGAACAGGGAAAGCCTCGCGTCTTTGCGCCTTGTAAGGTGGTCGATCTCGCTCCAGTGGGAAAGGATATGGGCATTCTTTTCCCGCATCTTCAGCCGGTATTCTTCCACAGAACCGCACTGCATGGCGAGATGATCCCAGTTCTCCCGGATGCTCTCCTTCTCTTCCGGCGAATGATAAAGCCCCGGCAGCTGGTCGATCACCTCCTCGGTTTCGAGCCTGCACCGGACAAACTTCAGCGCTTCCCGTTCCAGCGCCTCATTGTATTCCGAGCGGGACAGGGTGTTGATGTCCTTCCCGAGCTTCCCTTCCAGAAGCCTTGCTCCGAACCGGTACACGCCGTATTCCAGCATATTGGATCTTTCTTTCTTCAAGGGCGCCTTGCTCTGCACCACATTCGCGGTAAGGAACTCCACAACCTCTTTCGGCTGCACCTTTTTCGCCTTCTCCGCTCTCTTCGCAACGCGAAGCTCCATCGAAGCCCGCTCGATCTCCCGGATGGTCTGCGTTCTGTCCTTATCCTTCTCTGCTATCCTTGCTTCCAGCTCGGCGATCTCTGTCTGCAGCTGCTCGATCCTCACCGCATGCGCCTCTGTCGCGTTTTTCGTCCTCTCATGATATGCGCGAAGGCCCTCCGTATCCGCGGCCATCAGCTCTGCTTTCTTCTTTAGTCTTAAATATTCCCTTTCCGCCGCTTTTTTATCCTGTTCCCTCAGCGCCTGATCCGCTTCCGATTCTTCTTCCGGTGCAGTCTCCAGGCTGTGAAGGCGTTCCAGCGCCACATCCCGTTCACGTTCGGCCTGATCCCGCTCCCTCTTCTTGTTGAGGAATTCACCTTCCGAATCCCGCGTTTCCGCCTCCATGTCGGGACGGTACCCCTCGGCCTCCGTCAGTTCCTGCTTCTTCGCTCCCTGCTCTTCCCTGAGCGACCTTAATTCATCACTCTGCCGGTCAAGCTGCGTTCTTTTCCGGGAAAGCTCCGCGCTGAGCGCATCCGCGCCCGTTACTTCAGGCGTTGTTCTAGAACTAACAACAGCCTCAGTGTCTCTCAGCCACCGGTCAAGATATTCGGAATAGATCTTCTGCTTCCCGGACAGGGAGAGCGCGCTGTCCTCCGGCTTCGCCTTCAGATGCTCCGCCAGAACTTCGTAATAGGATTTCGGTTTTTCCACGGCAAGCGCCCTGCAAAGCCCTTCCACCGTTTCATCCGCATCCATCATGCGGTTCAAACGGGAATCGGAACGTATGGCATCACGCGCAAAGGACTTCTGCTGCTCATACATATCCACGGACACATGCATCGTATCCCAGGCCATCCCGCCGAGCATGACCACTTCCCGTTCCTTCATGATCACGTCGCCTTCCGTAACCTCCACATGAAGGTCGCCCGCCATCCGGATCAGATCATCCACGCTGCCGCCTTCTCCCGCAAGGAGCTTTTGCAGCAGCCGTTCCGTATAACGGGGATTCGCAAACCACTCTTCCCTGTCCTTCGTATAAAGCGCCTGGAGGTTAAATAGCCGCTCTCTGAGCTTCCCGGCATATTCCACAAACTGTTCTCTTGAAAGCTCCGCTATATCCGCATACGAACTCATCCCGCCGGGCTGATCGATCAGCATCTGCTTCAGCACGAGTTTAGCGAGTTTATCCCTATTCGCCCTAAGCAGATCCCCCGGCACGGGATCGGTATTTTTCCTGAGGAAGGAAAACAGCCGGTTCTTCTTTTCAAACGCCTTATGGGAAATGAGTTCCGTGTCCAATATCTCCATAAAGGAATCCTGCGTGAGCGCATCCAGGGCAGCTGCACCAACCTGCCGGTGCAGGCTGTCAAGATAGGCCTGCCGCTCGGCGCGGTCGTTTTCTCTGGCCAGTGCAAGCGAATTGACCGCCTCAGCGAGCTGGAGTTCCCTTCTGTCCGCGCGGACAAACCGCTCCGAGTGCAGTTTTTTCTGATAGATCTCATACATGACATCATTCAGCGTACTGGATTTGAAGCCGTCCTGTACGCGGCCGCGGAACGCCTCCGTTCTTTTTTCAAGATCACGCGCATACTGCTCCGCGGGCGGAAGGTCCTGGAGCGTGGAACGGATATCAGCCAGCTGCGTCTGCACTTTTGTGATCTCGGTGCGATAGCCTTCTCTCTTTTCCTTGATCGTGCGGAACGCTGCCGCTCTCTGATAATCGGCATACACAGGGGACGCGATCACCTGATCCCGCAGCTTCCTCAGATTGTTCTTCGCCGCTGTCAGGCGGTGGGAAAGGTCCTTCATCTCTTTCCCCTGCACCGTGCTTTCAACGCCGCGCACGAGCCGATACATCATGATCGTCTTACGGGCGTTCGGATACTGTTCGTAGAAAGGATCGTCAATATCCAGTTCATCCGGATCATTCCCGCCGAGCAGATTTTCCTTTGCCGCCTCTTCCACGATCCTTTTGATCTCATCCGCATTTGTTGTTTCAGACAGCGATTTGAATAAACCGATCCTCTTCTCCTCCGGGGCGCCGTTCGCATAGCGGAAAAGGCCTGTAGACTCCGCCACGACCGAAGCGGTTTCGGCGATCGTCCCATCCGTGATCTCCCCGTTTCCGCCAAGGAACCGGTCCACATGCTTTCCGATCCGTTCATCCAGCTTCTCTGTCTTCATGCCAAAGATCCGTTCCCCGAACACTCTGAGTTTTCCGACGCCTTCCACATGTTTGCCCTTTGCATTGGTAAACGCATCGATCTTTCCCAACACCGTTTTCGGGACGATCATTTCCTGGTCTTCTGCGAAACGGTTCGCCATCGTGATCTTCAGGATGTGGCTGTTTCTCTCCGCCTCCTCGCGAACCCTTCGCTGCTCCTCTTCGTATGCCCTATTCCTCTCTTCTTCCTCTGCGCGGATCTCCGCTTCCCGCTCTTCCAACTCCTTTTTCTTTTCTTCAGCCTCCCGGCGGGTTTTCTCCTTATGCGCGATCGTTTCCGCCTCGTCCCGGTCTTTCTGCAGAAACGCCTTCTCTTTCGCCTTTGCATCCGCGGTCTGCAGCATCTCCTCCACGAGATCAGTCTCTGAAAGGTCTTCCCCTTCCTGTTCGGCAAAAATGAGCTTCTTTTCACGGCTTAAGAACTGGACCGTTTCCGAAGCCGCGCGTACGAGCTTCTCGGCATTTTTCTCCAGCGCCGCAAGATCCGTCTGCTGCGGATCATTGAGTTCCTCCGCATGCTTAAAGAGACGCGCCATCGCCTTGTCATAGCTCTTGTCAAACGCGCTCTCCGCCTCTTCCTTCAATTTCCGGTCATATACGATCGTGGAATAAAGCCGGCCGAGCCGGCCCACCTTTTCAGAGATCCCCGCCAGCTTATGGAACGCATTATCCCGGTAGGCATTCTTTTGTTTCGGATCCTCGATCGCATCATATTCTTCCTGCGCCCTGTCAAAGTACCGCGTCAGCCCGGCGTTCAATAACTTGGACATTTTATCGCCATTGGCGATCCATTTTCTCTGCGCATCGGTAAAATAGGTATGATAAGACTCCTTAAGATCATATTCACTTGCCGCGGCATAAAAAGCCTCGTGCGCTTCTTCCGCTTCCCAGTCGGCAACGTATTGATCCTCGGGAAGCTCATCCGCCTCTTCGGGATGCTCATTCTGCCATCTCACACGGTCGCGCATTCCCTTCCATTTCCTGTATGCGGTAAGGCGTTTTTCCTCTGCTTCGTTATACTCTTTTTCGTAAAACTCGATCAATCTCTGCGAAGACGCAAAGATCTGGAAACCGGCTCTCGCGTCCTTATAGCGCAAGATATCCAATTCCGCTGACGGAGACTCCTTCCCGTCCGACTGCAAAAAAGCCGGCAACGTAACAATATTCTGCCCTTCCCCGTCATTCTTCAAAGTCTTCGACTGCAGGGAAAGCTGGAGGCAGTATACGATCCCGGTAAGATCGGTCGGAACGTTCTTTGCGGCGTCCTGCCGTTCCTCCATGCTTGTTTCCGTCAAAAGCGACTGCACGGTCTTTGCCCGCACAAGTTCATCCAGGATAACGCTCCCGGCCGCTTCGCTTTCCGTTTTCTGATCGGCCATTTCGGAATGCAGGAAGGTATCATAATGGGCCAGGATCATCTTCTTTTTTTCTTCATCCGTTTCCTCAAAAGGAGCCAGAAGAAGTTCTATATTTTCGGTATGCTTGCGGTACAGTTCGAGGAGGTTTTTCTGCGCGGTTTCGAGCTCTGCGCGGAGCGGCGCGAGATCTTGAGCACCATCCGAATTCCCCGCTGCCGCAAGCATCCTCTTAAACCCTTCGCTGCTCTCGGCATAGAGCCTTGTGATCCTTTCCAGCCTTTCCTGCGCGGAAGTATTGTATTTTCCGAGGAAGAGCGCAAGCGCTTTCTCCTCTTCCTTCACGCTTTCCGGTTTCACCGTATCGGCCATCTTCCGGCAGGCTTCCTGATAATCCGTTTTTACCTGAAGAAGCTCTGCCTCAAAGGGATCCTCCTGCTGCAGAGGCCCTTCCGAAAGCGTTCCCTGCTGTGTTTCCGATAAATGCGCCGGCGCGCTCTCCAAGATCTGTTCCGACACCTGAAGCGATTCGTTTCTTTCCAACGGCTGTTCGAACTCTGACATAATCTTCACCCTTTCTCTTCCGCATTAAACCGATCTACAAAAAGACGGATCAACCTCTTGCTATATACCCTTGCAGGCTCTGCTCTGCCCTGATCCCCACCTTTTCAAACCTCTTTTTCTGAAGCTCCAAAAGCTTTTCTCCGCCAACATCCAGATACAGGCGTTTACACTTCGGATCCTTTCTGACACGTTCCAGGCAATGCTTTAAGAGCGTCCTTGTGGCGGGCAGGTCAAAGAGCGTTCCATACAGCTGATCCAGCCGCACCCCGTCTTCAAACGGCACGATCGTTGCCGCCGAACGGATCTTATCCCCGTCCAGAAGAACGCCTCCGAACTGATTTTCCTCCGAGAAGAAAAGCTCCGTGTCCAGATAAGGGATCATGCTTTTATCATCCAAAGAAAGCCGGATGAGTTCCGCTTTTTTATCTTCCCCGAGGTCCTTTCCTTCGCAAAAGACCCCCAATTCCCCGGTTCTGATCTCCGGAAAGGGATCTTCTGATCTAAGGTCTTCCAGGAGATAGATCTGCCGCTCCACGGGCGCCTTTTTGATTTCAAAACCGCAATGGGTCAAAAATAACGCCAATTCATTTTCAGAAAGATCCTCCTCTCCGAAAAACGCGGCTTCAAGCGTCATGATCCCATGGCGGTCCGCAATTCTTTTACTTTCCCTGATCAGCCCCGTTCCAAAGCCCTTCCGTCTTTTCTTTTCGTCCACGCCGATGGCAAGGAGAGACAACGTCTTTGAAGTGGCCGCCCATGCGGCTGCTCCCACTGCTGCCTCTTCCTCATCCACGACCCCGACAAATAAGCAGTCCGTTCTCTGCTCCCGCCAATATGCGCCGATGACCGATTCAAAACAGGCTGCGTTTGCTTCCGTGATCCTCGTAAATTTCATAGACATACCTCCGTCTTTTTTATCCTATTCCTGCGGGTGCTGCTGCGGCTCCGGCTCCGGCGGCTGCTCCGGCTGCGGCTGTGCGGCCGGTCAAAGGGGAGATCCCCTCCAAAGGCTTCGGCAATTCCGGTTCTTCAAACCATATCATCGCCTGCAGCGCGCCATATCTTTTCCCCGCCGGCACCATCTGGTGAAGGATATCCCCCGCGCTTTTGCTTACGATCGGCACCAGGATCTTCTGATCCTCAGGATAACGCCCCTTCATTTTCCCCAAGGCACCTCCGATCAGCTTTGCCATCGCCGTTTTGCTCACGGTGTAAACCAGCTCCAGCACAAGATAGTCCCTCAGTTCATAGATCAGGATCAAACCTGCCGGCAGTCCCGATTCAAAACAGATCAGGCTCAGCTCCTGATGATACTCCTGCCACTCCACGATCGGCGAGGCGGCGACCGCCCGTTCGTCGTCCTCCATCATGCGTTCCATCGTATAAAGAAGCTCGCGGTCCGCCTCCCCGATACAGCGGAATTCGACCTTTTCCGCGGTTTTGATCATCGCATCCTTCTGCTTTATCTCCGCAGCCGAAAATTCATATACATTTCCTTTTTCATTCCAAACTTCCATTCCCGCCATCTGAAGCGCCGTTTTCAATTCCGGATACACTTCCTGCAAGGGGATCTCGCAGAAAGCTCCATGCAGCTCCCCGCCATACCTTCGTTGGGACGAACGGATCAGATATTGCAAAAAGTCCATGATCTTATATGGCTTACGGTTTTCCTCGGGAAGGTAGATG
>JAEEGH010021052.1_pt1 | contig 13507 bp, 13 predicted proteins | sample 9134181 | NCBI WGS metagenome assembly JAEEGH01 (sample SAMN16246544, study PRJNA631951) | gut metagenome | biome: gut microbiome; feature: rumen; material: DP-attached | host: Bos | place: Iran: Karaj | collected 2018-10
ATCTTCCTCCGCTCCATGATGTCCATGACCTTGGCGCCCAGCGTGCCCACGGGGACGCATATGGGGTTCGGCGTCATCAGGTCTTTTGCTTTCATTTCCATGACATTGCTGCACATATGGCGGCGCAGGTCTCCATCGGTGACGATGCCGGCAAGCCGCCCGTCCTCGACGACGCCCACGCAGCCAAAGCCCTTGTGCGTCATTTCCGCGAGCACTTCCATCATGGGGGCGTCGGGATGGATGAGAGGGACCGCATCGCCCGTGTGCATGACATCCTGCACGAGCGCCAGCGTATGCCCCAGCGCACCGCCGGGATGGTACATGTGGAAATCTTCCCTGCTGAACCCGCGCGCCGAGAGCAGGCACATGGCCAGCGCGTCGCCCAGCGCCACCTGCACGGTAGTGCTCGTGGTGGGCGCGCAGTCCAGGGGGCAGGCCTCGTGCAGCTGCGGCTGCAGCAGCAGGTGGTCGCAGTGCTTGCCCAGGAAGCTGTCGGGATTTTTGGTGATGCCGATGAGCGGCAATCCCTTGAGCGCGGCATAAAGGATGATGTCGTTCAGTTCCGCCGTATTGCCGGAATTGGAAATGGCAATGACGGCGTCGTGTTCCGTCATCATACCCAGGTCGCCATGGCTTGCCTCGGCAGGATGGATGAAATAGGCGGGAGATCCCGTAGAAGAAAGCGTTGCGGCTATCTTCCTGGCGATATGGCCGCTCTTTCCCATGCCGGTGACGGCGATCCGCCCCTTGATGTTCAAAAGGCAGTCGATGGTCTTTTCGAACTCTTCACCCAGGCTGTCCGCCAGGGCGTTGAGGGCAAAGGCTTCATCACGCAACACGCGCCGGGCTTCTTCGATGTATTTCACGCGTTCTCCAAAAACACAAGGCGATGCAAGGGCAAAACGCCAAGTGCAGCCCTGAAGGCTGCGGCTGTTTTTTCAAGTATCATGGCAAACCAACGCAATGTCAATGCGCCTGGCGCTCTAAAAGCTAGGTCCACGGCCGGTACGGCGACCGTCATCCCCGGGATGCCAGTCCGGCGGCCTCGGCCACGGCTTCCGCCGCAGCGCGGGTGAACGCACCGGAAGGCATGGCGGCGCGCGCTTCTTCCGTCATGAGCAGGCGGGGATGGTTGGCCAGTTCGCTGCGGGCGCGGACTCCGTAGGCTTCCGGGAAGGAATCCTCGAAGTACATGTTCTGGAAGCCGGCGAACTTGAGCGCATGGGCCGTGGAATCCAGGATGCAGTATTCCCCGCTGTCCAGCAGCCCGAGCTCCTGGGCCCTGAGCATGCCGGCAAAGCTCTCGCCGCCCTGGGTGCAGGCGATATGCCCGTGGCGGTTTGCGAGGATCATGCTGTCCATGATGGACTGTTCCGTCACCTGCACCACGTCGAAGCGCCCGCCCGCAGCCTTGAAGCGCTCCACAAGGCTGCGCACGCGCGGGAAGGAGACGGGATTGCCGATCATGGCCGCCTGCGCCACGCTCGGGCGCACGGCGACGGGCTCGTAGCAGCGGCTGGATTCCGGCTGGGCATAGTAGCGCCAGACCGGGTCGGCATGCTCAGACTGCACGCCGACGATGTGCGGCATCTCGCTGATGATGCCCAGCCTGTGCATCTTCAGGCATCCGGAGAGCATGGAGGTGATGTTGCCCGCGTTGCCGATGGGCATGAACAGGGCCTTGCCCGCCAGGTCCCAGCCAAACCACTGGGCCGCTTCGTACACGTAGGATTCCTGGCCCAGCACGCGCCAGCTGTTCTTGGAGTTGAGCAGCGCCACGCGGTAGTGTTCGGCCAGGTATTCCACCACCTTCATGCAGTCGTCGAAAACGCCCGGCACTTCCAGCACCAGCGCGCCCGAGCCCAAGGGCTGGGAAAGCTGCGCAGGCGTCACCTTGCCGTGCGGCAGCAGCACCACGGTGCGGATGGGGTCGCCCACGTAGGCGCCGTACATGGCGGCGGCGGCGGATGTATCGCCCGTGGACGCGCAGATGGTGAGCACTTCCTTCCAGCCGTTCACGCGGACGAGGGATTTCAGGTAGCTGTAGGCCCCGGCCATGCCGCGGTCTTTAAAGGACGCGCTGGGATTCTGCCCGTCGTTCTTGTAGGCAAAGCGCCTGCCCACATGGTGCTGCAGGGACGGAGATGCCTCGATGATCGGGGTGTCGCCCTCGCCGAGATAGACGATGTCCTCTTCTTCAAGGACGGGGGCCATGAGCTCGTAAAAGCGGAACACGCCGCGCAGCGCCCGGGTGCGCGTGGCGCGGCGCCCGTCGAACAGGCTGCGCCAGTATCCCGCGCCTTTTTCCCTCATGCCGTCAAAATCCAGGTCTTCCAGCAGCAGCACTCCGCCGCAGTCAGGGCATGTGTAGACAAGCTGATCCACGGGGAAGCGGTGGCCGCAGCCCATGCAAACATATTCCATCCGCGCACGGCGTGAGGGGAAATCTAGGGACATGTCGTCCTCCTTATCGTTGGTATTCATTTTGCTGGGCGGGACTGCATCCCAGGCACCCGGCGCACCGTCACGCCGTGATCTTCCATGTAATCCTTGAGGTCAGCGATGCTGTACTGCCCGTAATGCACGATGGATGCCACCAGGGCCGCAGAGGCGCCGCCCCTGGTCACCGCCTCCACGAGATGCCTGGGCTCGCCGGCACCGCCGGAGGCGATCACGGGGATCTCCACCGCGTCGCAGATCATGCGCGTGAGCTCCAGCTCGTAGCCGTCCAGCGTGCCGTCGGCGTCGATGGAGTTGACGCACAGCTCACCGGCGCCCAGTTCCTGGCACCTCCGCGCCCAGGCGATGGCGTCCAGCCCCATGGGGATGCGTCCGCCATGGATGACGATCTCGTAGCCTGAGGGCATCCCGGGCGTCCGCCCGGTCTTCCTCACGTCCATGCCCACCACGATGGCCTGGGAACCGAACGCGTCGGCCCCGCGGCTGATGAGGTACGGATCCTTGACGGCGGCGGAATTGACCGAGACCTTTTCGGCCCCCGCCAGCAGCACGGCGCGCATGTCCTCTACCGAAGAAAGCCCGCCTCCCACGGAAAAGGGGATGAAGATGCTCTCCGCCACCCGTTCCACCACGTCGAGGAAAATGCCGCGCGCCTCGCTGGATGCGGTGATGTCGTAAAACACGATCTCGTCGGCCCCTTCCTCATAATAGCGGCGCGCCGTTTCCACGGGGTCGCCGATGTCCACGTTGCCCTTGAACCTGACGCCCTTGGTCAGGCGGCCGTCGCGGACATCGAGGCAGGGGATGAGACGCTTGCTCAAACGCGCCGTTTCAGGCATGTGTCCGCTCCTTGCAGCTGCGGTAAAAATTCCCGAGTATCTTCAGACCCGGCGCCCCGCTCTTTTCGGGATGGAACTGCACCGCCCAGAGGCCGGGGCGCCCGTACACAGAGGTGAAAGCATGCCCATAGGTCGTTTCGGCCAGGCGCAGGGCAGGATCCGGTTCCACATAGTAGCTGTGCACGAAATAAAAGCGGTCGTCCGGGAGGATCCCGTCGAGCAGTGCGGAAGGACGCAGCTGATCCAGCGTGTTCCAGCCCATGTGGGGGATGCGTATCGCCTCGCCCCCGTCGGTCCACTCCGGATCAAAGCGGCGGCATATGCCTTTGACCACGCCCAGGGTAGGCGTATCGCCCTCTTCGCTGCGTTCAAGCATGATCTGGCAGCCCAGGCATATCCCCAGGAGGGGCAGGCCCTGGCCGACGACACGGCGCAGGATGGCGTCCATGCCGGAAGATCGCAGCTGTGCCATGGCCTGTCCGGCGGCTCCCACGCCCGGGAAAATGACGCCTTCCGCTCCCAGGATGACCGAAGGGTCGGCAGTGATGGATGCCTCTATGCCCAGAGACCGCAGCGCCCTTAAAACACTGGTCTGGTTGCCGGCCTTATAATCCAGTATGGCAAGCATGCTGCTCCCCGTACGCGCACTGCGCCTTTTAAAAGTCCACGCCGACGCGGGCGCTTTGGGCTCCGCGCACCCCGTGCCCAATGCCGACCGCGGTGATCATGTCTCCGGAGACCTTGACGCTGTCGCTGTCAAAGCTGCCTCCGGCGCATCCGCAGAGGGCTGCGGCAAGCAGCATGGTCAAAAAACAAAGCCTCATGACGATCTCCTCGGGCAATCATACTCAACTGGGAAAACCGCGCAAGTCCGGAAAGCGCGCAGCGGACCATTCAGCGGGGCAGGATGATGCCGCCTTCGCCAAAGCGCTTGGGGCGCTCGTTCAAGTGCCCGCCCAGACGCTGCCGGGCCTTTTCTATCTGCAGCAGCATCTTGTCCCGGTCCGCAGGCAGATAGCCGTGCAGGGCGACGACATTGGAGGGATGCAGCCCGAACAGCAGGCAGTCTTCGACCTGGAGGCGCTCCAGAAGGCGCTGTTCCTCCAGCAGGTATCCCCCAAGGTCGCTTTCCTCGAACGCGCCGCTCCGCATATCCTCATAAAGCGGGCATCCGGGGTCGGCATGGATCGTTCCCGTAAAGATGAGGGATACCCCGGTCTGATTGAGCAGTCCGGCGGTGGCGTCGGCGTTCTCCCGTCCGTTCCCGGCCCCTGCCGCGCCAAGGATGACGTTCACCCCGTAGCGCATCCCTGCCCCGTCCAGGCGCTGCAGGGAACGCAGGGCCTGGTCGGGCGCATAGCCCTTGTTCATCCTCTCCAGCACGCTGCCCAGTCCGCTCTCCAGCCCGATGTTGAGGTCGTTGATGCCCGCCTCGCGCAGGGCGCGGAGCTCGCCGTCCGTCTTTGCCAGGATATTCCTGATGGATGCATACATGGCTATGGTCTCCACACCGGGAAGGTATCCATGGATCATGTCCGCGATGCGGCAAAGCATGCCCGCATCCAGGGCAAAGGCATCGCCATTGACCAGGAAGACGCGCCGCTCATGGGGGCGGAACATGCGTGCTTCTTCGAGGTCGCGCGCGATCTGATCCAAAGGTTCCGTCCGGAAGGGGACATCCCTGTACATGGTGCAGAAGGCGCAGCTGTTGTGCGAGCAGCCCTGCGTGACCTGCAGAAGGAGGGAATCCGCCTCAAAAGGGGGGCGGTAGGTGATGCCCGTGTACTTCATGTGCCTCTCAGTACCGGTCGGCTCCCGCCGTGGGCCCGGCATCCATAATGTATGCGCCATGGCGGAAAATAGCAACGGCTACCGGCCGCCCAGACTGGCGATTGTAGACAATATGTAAAAAAACCGGCATTTCACCCCCCGCACCACTTGATAGTTTTCAGCCTATGGGATAAATTTAATGGCAGCTCCAAAGTAGTCGCGCTGATCATCATTATTTTCCATGCCTTACGGGGCAAAATGATCTTGCGCCAAGGATGTGTCGTGGTCTGGTCATGTACATGGCAGCATAATTTTTTATGCTGCCCTTATCAGGACTCAAAAACCCCAACCAAGGAGTTTCGCATGAAAATGGTGTCCAAGTTCCTCATGGCCCTGGGTCTCGCCGGGATGATGGTCATGCCCGCCGCTGCAGCCGACTATCCCAGCAAGCCCATCAACATGATCATCGCCTTCACCGCGGGCGGCTCCAGTGACGTGCAGGCCCGCATCATGCAGAAGTACTGGAACAAGTACAACCCCGACCAGGGCTGGGTGTTCATCTACAAGCCCGGTGCCGGCGGCATGATCGGCTTCACCGAGATCGCCAAGGCCAAGCCCGACGGCTACACCATCGGCGGCATGAACGTGCCGCACATCGTGCTGCAGACCCTCGGCCAGAAGGCGCAGTTCAACGCGCTGGACAGCTTCAAGTACATCTGCCAGGTGGTCAACGACTCCCAGGTCGTGGCCGTGCGCAAGGACAGCCCCTACAAGAGCGCCAAGGAAGTGTTTGAGGCTGCCAAGGCCAATCCCGGCAAGATCAAGCTCGGCCTGGTCGGCCCCATGTCCGGGCATCATCTGATGTATCTTGACGCCCAGAAGCAGTATCCGGAATCCAAGTTCGCCCCTGTGTTCTACAAGGGCGCCGCAGACCAGAACGCCGCCATCCTGGGCGGTGAGATCGACGTCATGTTCGGCAACCTGAACGACGTCATGCGCTCCATCGAAGAGCTGCGCGTCCTCGGCATCGCCGCCGACAAGGAGAACACCCAGTTCCTGCCCGGCGTCCCGACCTTGAAGTCCCAGGGATACGACATCGTCTCCGACATCCGCCGCTGCTTTGCCGCTCCCAAGGACATCGCCCCCGAGCATCTTGCGAAGCTGCGCGCCATCTTCAAGCAGATCTGCGAAGACAAGGATTACATCGCCGAAATGGTCAAGGCTGGACAGCCCGAGCAGTACATGGACGGCGAAGCCTTCCACGCATGGGTCAAGACCCAGTTCGCCAAGAGCGAAAAGCTCCTGAACGACGCCGGCCTGCTTAAGAAATAACCCTGCATTCTCCGAGGGGCGGTGTTCCGCCCCTCTCTTGTATCCATTTCCACAATCACCGCGCCTGTCCAGGCCCCTTCGTACGGAGCTTGCAGCCATGACTGAATTTTTCCTTCCCTCGCTGATCAATCTCATCGAGCCGCTGAACATCTTCCTGATGGTCGTCGGCCTCACCGGCGGGATCATCATCGGGGCGCTGCCCGGCCTCTCCGCCACCATGGGCGTGGCGCTGATGGTGCCCGTGACCTTCTCCATGAACCCCATCAGCGGGCTCATCATGCTCGGCTCCATCTACATCGGGGCCATCTACGGTGGAGCCAACTCAGCCATCCTCATCCGCACGCCGGGCACGCCGTCTTCGGTGGCGACCACCTTCGACGGCTGGCCGCTGACCCAGTCCGGCAGGGCCGACAAGGGGCTGTACGCCTCGCTCCTGGCCTCGGCCTTCGGCGGCATCGTGGGCTCGTTCTTCCTGCTGTGCATGGCCGCCCCCCTGGCGCGCTTCGCCCTGCGGTTCGGCGGACCGGAGAACTTCTGGCTGTGCGTGTTCGGACTTTCGACCATCGCCGTGATGAGCGCGGACAACATGGGCAAGGGGCTGGTCTCCGGGGCCATCGGCATCCTGTTCTCCACCATCGGCATGGACCCGAACACCGGAACGGTGCGCTTCACCTTCGGCATCTACGAACTGGTGCAGGGCGTGTCCGTCATCCCCTGCATGATCGGTCTTTTCTCCTTCTCGCAGGTGCTGGTGCTCATCGGCAGCCGGCGGGAATACGTGGCGGAATACCATCCGCATAAAGGTGCCTTCCGCGAAGTGGGGTCCTACCTCGTGCGCAAGTGCAAATCCATCCTGGTGCGCTCTTCCATCATGGGCACCCTGATCGGCATGCTGCCCGGCGCGGGCGGTGAGATCGCATCGATCATTTCCTACAATGAGAGCAAGCGCTGGTCCAAGAACCCCGAGATCTATGGCAAGGGGGCCATCGAAGGCGTCGCTGCTTCTGAAAGTTCCAACAATGCGGTGATCGGGGGCTCGCTCATCCCCATGCTCACGCTGGGCATACCCGGCAGCGCGGTGGCGGCGGTCATCCTGGGCGCGCTCATGGCGCACGGCGTGACGCCGGGCTTCAAGATCTTCACGCAGTCCGGCGAGCTGGCCTACACGTTCATCTTCAGCCAGTTCGCGGGCAACCTGCTCATGATCCCCGTAGGCTTCCTGCTCTGTTCGGTCATGGCAAGGCTGCTGAACATCAGGCTGACGTTCGTGGCCGTGGCCATCGTGGTGCTCTCGTACATCGGCGCATACGCCATCGGCAACTCCTACGTCGACCTGTGGATGGTGGTCGTCTTCGGCTTCATCGGCTTCTTCGGCGGCCGCTGGGGCTGGGACACGGGCGCCATGGCCCTGGGCGTCATCCTCGGCCCCATGATCGAAGAGAACCTCGGCAAGTGCTTCGACCTGGCCATAGCCGCAGATGGCGGGCTCCTGGAAGTGATGACGGAAGGCAGCGTGAACAAGGTGCTCATCGCCGCCCTGCTGCTCTCGCTGTCCACGCCCTTCCTGCTGATGTACAAAAACCGCAAGAACGCCAGGGAGGCCGGCAATGCTTAAAAGCACCGCAGACATTGGTTCGGGAGTGGGCTTCCTGGCTCTTGCAGCCGCATTCTGGTTCCAGCTGGACAAGGACGGCGAAGGCGTGAGCTTTGCCTTTCCCGCCCTTCTCATCGCCATCATCGCATGGGGCGGGCTGTACTACCTTGTGAAGGGCATCATCGAACGCCGCAGGGAATGTCCCGAAGGCGAATGCCAGGGTGAACACTGGGGCAATATCTTCTGGGTCGCCTTCATGGCTGTCGTCTACGCGCTGGCCATCCCGGTGATCGGCTACTGGGTGTCGACCGGCGCCTTCCTTGCCATCACCTACTTCGTCCTTGTGTTCCGGAACGAGAACCCCCTGAAGGCGCTCGCGCATGCCGTCATCTTCGGCGGCGGATTCAGCTTCCTGGTCTGGCTGGGCTTCGTCAAGCTCATGTCCGTGCCGACGCCTCAGGGAGCGCTTTGGTAAATTTTATGCGGGATTTTGCTTGCAAGTCTTATATAAGATATGTTAAGCAAAAGGTGTCACCCAACTTTGTGAGGGACCCGGATCTCTGACCGTCATCCTGGACAGTCATGTCCGCCGTCTTGAACGAAAAAGTTGGAGCCCGAGTCGAAATTGGAGCCCGAGTTAAGGAACGTCTCACCAGTATCCGCAGGAAGCCCGGTGCTGACTTATCTGAACTTGGCAGTTTAACGCCCACGAACAGGGCAGAACAATTTTGGAGGCTGTTATGGCTACTGACTACGTTGTTCATGAAGCTAACGATACCGTTGGCGTCGTGGTCATCGAAGGCTTGAAGGGCGGCAAGGAATATTCCGGCTGGCTCATGGATGGTGACAAAGACCTCAGCATGACGATCGTCGACGATATCCCGATCGGCCACAAAGTCGCGCTGAAGGACTTCAATGTCGGCGACGACGTCATCAAGTACGGCATCGTCATCGGCAAGGTCGTTAACCCGATCAAGAAGGGTGAACACGTCCACGTTCACAATCTGAAGACCAAGAGGTGGTAACCATGAAAGACACGTTCCTTGGATATCGCCGTGCTAACGGCCGCGTCGGCGTCCGCAACCACGTCATCATCATGCCCCTCGACGACCTTTCCCAGGCCGCCGTCAACGCTGTCGCCAACAACGTCCGTGACTGCCTCCCCATCGTCCATCCCTATGGCCGCCTTCAGTTCGGCGCTGACCTTGACCTCCATTTCCGCACCCTGATCGGCGCAGGCAGCAACCCCAACGTGGCCGCCGTGATCGTCATCGGCATCGAAAAGGTCTGGACCGACCGCGTGGTCGAAGGCATCGCCAAGACCGGCAAGCCTGTAGCCGGCTTCGGTATCGAGCAGCATGGCGACCTGGAAACGATCCGCCAGGCTTCCTTGAAGGCTAAGGAATTCGTGCAGTACGCTTCCTCCCTGCAGCGCGAGGAATGCCCCCTGACCGACCTGTGGGTCTCCTGCAAGTGCGGCGAATCGGACACCACTTCCGGTGCTGCTTCCTGCCCCACCGTCGGCAATGCCTTCGACAAGCTGTGGGCCAAGGGCCTGACCCTGCTCTTCGGCGAGACCACCGAGCTGACCGGCGGCGAAAACCTCGTTGCCGACCGCTGCGAAACTCCTGAAGTCCGTGCCAAGTTCCAGTATTTCTTCGACCGTTATGCCAAGGTCGTCGACGATCACAAGGTCAACGACCTTTGCGACTCCCAGCCCACCAAGGGCAACATCGAGGGCGGTCTGACGACCATCGAAGAAAAGGCCATGGGCAACATCCAGAAGATCGGCAGGAAGTGCACCGTGTGCGGCTGCCTGGACAAGGCCGAAAGCCCGACCCATCCCGGCCTCTGGTTCATGGACACCTCTTCCGCTGCTGCTGAAATGATCACCCTGGCCGCTGCTGCCGGCTTCGTCGTTCATTTCTTCCCCACCGGACAGGGCAACATCATCGGCAACCCGATCATCCCCGTGATCAAGCTGTCCGCCAACCCGCGCACCGTCCGCACCATGAACGAACACATCGACCTCGACGTGTCCGGCATCCTGCGCCGCGAAATGAATCTTGACCAGGCCGGCGACAAGCTGCTTGAAGTCATGATGGCGACCATCAACGGCCGCCTGACGAATGCTGAAGCCCTGAAGCATCAGGAATTCGTCATGACCCGCCTGTACGAAAGCGCGTAATGCATTGATCTGACACCTTAACGGTTTCACGCATGGCATGCCGGAAAAGTCCGATCCTTTCCGGCATGCCTTTTTTCATGGGCATGCCCTGTGTCTGCGTGAGTCCTTGCAAAAAAAGAGGCGGGGCATCCCGGACCCCGCCTAACGGACGTTCCCGACGGAACGGCGGCACTATGCCTCAGTGCAGTTCGATCCTGTAGTGATGCAGTTCCGTATCGATGCGGCTGCAACGCAGTTCAACGACATTGCCATCGACGTCAAAAGCCTTGCGGCGCACTTCGAGCAGGGGCTTGCCCGAGATGCCGTGCAGATAGCGGTGATCGGAAGCCTCAGGCATGACGGCGCTCAGCTCTTCCCTCGCCTTGATCACCATGACGCCGAACTTCTGGTAGTAAAATTCATACAGCGTGTTGGGCAGGCGGTCCAGATCCAGGTCAAAGCCGGGGAAACGTGCAGCCGGGATGATGACCTGTTCGTTGATCACGGGCTTTTCTTCGAGCACGCGCACGCGGTGGATGCGGATGACTTCGCTGCCCTGCCCGATCTTCAATGCTTCAGCCTCCTTGCAGGTCGCGCCGTCATGCTCTATGCTGTCGGTGCGCGAGAGGGGATAGACCCTGTTCCCGTCTGCGTCATAAAGCATGAAGAAGGGGAACAGGGTGCTGTCGGCGTCGAGGACGGCGACGGCCGTGCCCTTGCCCTGGAAGCGCACCAGGCGCTTTTCGAGCGTGAGTTCATTCAATGCCTTGCGCAGCGTGCCCTGGCTGACGCCATATTCGTGGGCCAGAGCGATCTCGCTGGGCAAAAAACTGCCCGGTCCCCACTCTCCGCCGGCTATGCGGCTGAGGATGGACGCCTTGATCTGGGAATAGAGCGGGGTGAAAGTCAGCGTTCTCGAATGCATGGCACGTTTCCTCTTGTGAAAGATATCTTATACTAAACTTCATCTTTTGCCATTGTCAACCATATTTGTTAATTGTATACAATCATCAGCAGGAGGCAATCATGAAAAAGATCATCATTACTGAATTTATGGACGAAGCTGCCGTCAGGCAGCTGGAACAGGGATTCCAGGTCATCTACGACAAGACCCTTGTAGAAAGGCCGGATGAACTCCTCGCCCTCGTACCGGACTGCGACGCGCTCATCGTGCGCAACAAGACGCAGGTCCGCGGCGCTCTCCTGGATGCGGCGCAGCGCATGCGCGCGGTCGGGCGCCTGGGCGTGGGCCTGGACAACATAGACGTGGCGGGCTGCCGCAGCAGGGACATCGCCGTCATACCGGCCACGGGGGCCAACAGCGTTTCGGTGGCGGAATACGTCATGGCAGGTCTGCTCATGCTCGCACGCGGATGCTACCACCGCAGCGCCGAGGTCGCCGCCGGCGCATGGCCCCGCGGCTCCATGCAGGGCGGCGAGATCTATCAGAAGACCCTCGGCCTCATGGGATTTGGCGGGATCGCCCGGGACGTGGCGCGCCGGGCCCGCGCCTTCGGCATGAAGGTCATCGCGCACGACCCCTTCATCGCCGATGACGCCGCTGTCTGGGATGAGCAGGGCGTCACGCCGGTCTCCTTCGAAGACATGCTTGCCCGGGCGGACGCCATCAGCCTGCATGTCCCGCTCACCGACGGGACGCGCAACCTGTTCGACGCCGAGCGCATTGCCGCCATGAAGGACGGCGCCTTCCTCATCAATTCCTCGCGCGGGGGCATCGTGGACGAAGCAGCCCTGGGCAGCGCACTGCGCTCCGGCAAGCTGGGCGGCGCCATGATCGACGTGTTCTCCAAGGAGCCGCTGCCCGCAGGGTCGCCGCTCGACGGCGCCCCCAACTGCTACCTCACGCCGCATATCGCCGGTGTCACCCGTGAATCCAACACCCGCGTGAGCTTCCTTATAGCGGACAGGGTGGCAGAAGCGCTTAACAATAATTAATAGCCACGCGTATTCTTGGAGGAACGCATGAAACTTTCCCAGGACGAAATGAAAAAGCTTGGCATGTCCGCCTTTCTTGCGGCAGGCGTCCCCGATGACATCGCGGAATGCGTAACCGATGCCCTGCTGCTCGCCGAACTCGACGGCATGCCTTCCCACGGTTTTTCCCGCATCCCCTTCTATGTCGATCAGGCGAAAAGCGGCAAGGTCAAGGCCGATGCCCGCCCCAAGGTTGCGCACCCCTCGCCTGCCATAACCGTCGTCGATGCCTGCAACGGCTATGCCTTCCCGGCCATTGACGAAGGACTGAAGCTGACCGCGCCTCTGGCACGGCAGTACGGGATCGCCATGCTGGGCGTCCGCCGTTCACACCACTGCGGCATGCTTGGGCACTATGTGGAGCGCATGGCGCGCGAAGGGCTCATATGCCTTGCGTTTTCCAACACGCCTTCCGCCATGGCCCCCTGGGGAGGCTGCAAAGCCAGCTTTGGCACCAATCCCCTGGCATTCGGCTGCCCGCACAAGGATGCACCCATCGTCGTTGACATGTCCCTGAGCAAAGTCGCCCGCGGCAAGATCATGAACGCCAAGCAGAAAGGCCTGGATGCCATTCCGGAAGGCTGGGCCCTTGACGCCGAAGGCAAGCCGACGACCAGTCCCGAGGCAGCCCTCAAAGGGACCATGGTCCCGCTGGGCGATGCCAAGGGCGCGGCGCTCGCCCTGATGGTGGAGATCCTCTCCGCTTCGCTCACCAATTCCAACCATGCCTTTGAGGCGAGCTCCTTCTTCGAGGCGGAAGGACCCGCCCCCGGCATCGGCCAGAGCTTCATCCTCATCGATCCGGCAAGCATGAATCCGGGATTCCCGGACACGCTGGAACGCCTTGTGCGGCACATAACGGATCAGCCCGGCACGCGGCTGCCCGGCACGCGGCGCTTTGCCCTGCGCGAGCAGAAAAAGACGGAGCTGCTGGAGATACCCGACGCCCTTTATGAAAAAATAGCCGCTCGCGGCAAACAGGCATGATCCCTTGCCAGATGCAAAAAGGCGCCCCCGCGGGCGCCTTTTTTGTCCGCCCGTCCTTTTCCCTTTGCATCCCGCGCTGCCGATCCGCCGCACGCCGGCACCCTCCTTTGCGCACCTGATCCCAGGTCCCAAGCGGCAAGCCGGATATCCGCTCCTGCTTATGCCACCTGCCCTTGACGATCACATCCGCCACGGGCAGGCGCGCGTATGCACGCAATGGAAGAGCCGCCCGGAAGGGCGGCTCTTGATGCCTCTGCCAGCCGGCACTATGCGCCAGGGAACGCGCAGCGCCGGATCATCGATCGATCAATACTTGGGGTGCTTATAGACGGGGAAGTCCCATTCCTTTCCGGGAGCGAACTT
>JAEEGH010021053.1_pt1 | contig 13506 bp, 7 predicted proteins | sample 9134181 | NCBI WGS metagenome assembly JAEEGH01 (sample SAMN16246544, study PRJNA631951) | gut metagenome | biome: gut microbiome; feature: rumen; material: DP-attached | host: Bos | place: Iran: Karaj | collected 2018-10
GCCCACTACCGACATTACCTATTTGTTAGATAAGATAATAGACGTGATTCCTGCCCCGCAGCAGATAGAGGGTACGCCCCAGATGCTCATCACCTCGCTCGACTATTCGAGTTACACGGGCCGCATCGCCGTGGGTCGCGTCCATCGCGGAACCCTGAAGGACGGTCAGCAAATCACCATCAGCCACCGCGACGGTTCGTTGGAGAAGACCAAGATCAAGGAACTGCATACCTTCGACGGTATGGGGCACAGCCGGACGCAGCAGGTGGACTGTGGCGACATCTGTGCCGTCATCGGACTGGAGAAGTTCGAGATTGGCGACACCATCTGCGACTTGGAGAACCCCGAGCCGCTGCCTCCCATTGCCATCGACGAGCCTACCATGTCGATGCTCTTCACCATCAACGACTCACCCTTCTTCGGCCGCGAGGGCAAGTTTGTCACCTCGCGCCATATCAACGACCGCTTGGAGCGTGAATTGGAGAAAAACCTCGCCCTGCGTGTGGAGCCTTTCGAGGACAGCACCGACCGTTGGGTAGTCTCCGGCCGTGGTGTGCTCCACCTCAGCGTTCTCATCGAGACCATGCGTCGTGAGGGCTATGAACTGCAGGTAGGACAGCCGCAAGTTATCTTCCGTTACGGAAGAATGGAAAATGGACAATTGATAATGGATAATTCGGCTGCGCCAGGCAATTGTCAATTGTCAATTGTCAATTCTCAATTGATTAAGTGTGAGCCTATCGAAGAACTGACCATCAACGTGCCCGAGGAGTTTGCCTCGAAAATGATTGATATGGTGACCCGCCGCAAGGGCGAGATGACCAGCATGGAGAGTCAGGGTGAGCGCACGAACATTGAGTTCGACATCCCCTCACGTGGCATCATCGGTCTGCGTACCAACGTGCTGACCGCCAGCCAGGGCGAGGCCATCATGGCCCACCGTTTCAAGGAGTACCAGCCCTACAAGGGTGAGATCGAGCGCCGTGTCAATGGTTCGATGATTGCCTTGGAGACGGGTACCGCCTACGCCTACGCCATCGACAAGCTGCAGGACCGTGGCCGTTTCTTCATCGACCCGGGCGAGGATGTCTACTTCGGCCAGGTCGTCGGCGAGCACGTCCACGACAACGACCTCGTCATCAACGTCTGCAAGGCCAAGCAGCTGACCAACGTCCGTGCCTCGGGTACCGACGACAAGGCCCGCATCATCCCCAAGACCGTCATGTCGTTGGAGGAGTGCTTGGAGTACATCAAGGAGGACGAACTCGTCGAGGTAACGCCCCATTCGATGCGCATGCGCAAAATCATCCTCGACCACGACCAGCGTAAAAAGGCCGCTATCAAGCACTAAGCCTTTGCAGTCGGCTCACAGAACTCACAGGGGGACAGACCCTCTGTGAGGTTTTTCTTTTTTCCTTTGGTGGTCTGAATAATTCTTCGTACCTTTGTGCCGTCTAAATGATCCGATGAGTTATGGCAAGACGTACAAGAGAAGTCAGTGGGACAGGGATTTACCACGTGATGATGCGTGGAATCAACAGACAAGACATCTTCGAGGACAGCGAAGACTATACCCGTTTTATTAAGTTGCTGTTCCAAATGGTTTGCCCTGTAGATGACAATGGCAAGGCATTGCCGTCGCGTTGCACGTTTTATGCCTATTGCCTGATGACAAACCATGTCCATTTGCTTATTAGGGAAGCTTCCGAGAAACTGTCTTCTGTCATCAAGCGTATTGGTGTGTCCTACGCCCAATACTATAATAAGAAATATCAGCACTTCGGCCACCTTTTCCAGGACCGTTTCAGGAGCGAGCCGGTTAACGACAATACTTATTTCTTTACCCTGCTCCAATACATCCACCAAAACCCCGTAGCCGCAGGTATTACTCCTGACGTTGGCAGTTACCAGTGGAGCAGTTGGGGTGAGTATGAAAGGACGGGTAACGGCATACAAACTGTCTGTAGCACTAAGACCGTTTTGTCAAGGATGCCTTTGGACGAGCTAAGAGCACTTGTTAATGAGCCTCTGCCTAAAACGACAATGATACTCGACTTTGATAGTGGCAGCAGTGTCAAGACTGACGAGGAAATGAAACATTTCTTTGCCAACACTTATGGACTTGAGAAGCCTATGGATTTGCAGCTTTACGCAAAGGAACGCCGCAATGACATATTACGTGATGCCAAAGAGTTTGGTGGTAGTATCCGCCAACTTGTGCGCCTGACTGGAATCAGTTTCACTATCATTCGCAATGCCTAACCTCACAGGGGGACAGACCGGACAGACCCCTTGTGAGAAAGATTACTGGCTGGCGGTGGAGTGCTTCTTGTAATGCTCTGTTAGTATCGCAGAAAACGACGTTCCCAATCGGGTCGAGGGTATCACCATATTACCTTCTTTATGGTGCCATCTTTCTGCCGCATAATCTGCAAACCCTTCTTATATATAGCCAGCTTACCATCGAGGTTATAACGGCTTACTATGGGATTATCGGCAGTGGCGATGGTCTCGGATATGCCTGTCGCCTCGTATTCCTCTATCCAGAAATTGCTCCACCAGTTATCGTCATCCTGCCGCTGATATCGTTCCTTGCATCCTTGTGGCACATAGATGGTACATCTTGATGGCAGCCAGTAGTTGTTCTCCGATGGCCAGAACACCCAAACCTTCCCTGGAACAGGCTCTTCACGCTGAGCATATATGCTATGCAAACTGTAGCAGTTGGAGAAAGTGGCCTCGCTTATCTTATCCATGCTGGCGGGTATGACCACCTTCTCCAGTTTCTCGCAGCAGTAGAAAGAGTGGTCGAGCGTTGTGGTACCCTCGGCGATGGTTACGGTTCCTGTGCGGCCGCAGGGGCAGTGGAGCAGATGTGTGCCGTCCTTCGTATAGACTATGCCGTCGATGCTCTTATAAACAGGGTTGGCATCATCAACAAGAATGTCGGTCATGCCGTAGTCGTACCATAGCGCGTCATACTCCATCTTCGTCACGCTGGCCGGAATGGTGATGGTCTCAAGGCTGTTACAGTCCCAAAATACATTATAGCCCAGATAGCTCACCGTGGAGGGGATTTCCAGTGACTCCAGCTGCTTGCACTGGGCAAAAAGGTACGAGGGCAGACTCTCGACACCCTCAGGAATGTTTACATGACGCATCTGACAGCATCCTTGGAAGGCCGCGTTCCCTATCTCACGAACCGTTTCGGGCAGATGCAGTCCGTTGAGCATATTGCATCCTTGAAAAGCCATACCCGTAATCTTAGTAACACCCTGTGGCACGCTGTATTCTCCTTCTTTTCCTCCCGGGCAGACAAGCAGCTGTGTGCAGTCCTTGGTGAATAGCACACCGTCACGACTGCTGAACCGCGTGTCGGTCTCGTCCACCTCTATGGCGGTCAGCAATGGGCGGTCTCTCAGCAGACTGTAGTCGAGTTTCATGTCCTTACCTATCGTGAACACTCCAGCCTTGGCCTTTGGCCATCCAAGCAGCTGCGTGCCGTCCTTAGAAAAGAGCACGCCGTCATGCCCCGACAGTGAACGGTTGTCGGCATCTACAATGATGGCTTTCACGTTGTCGGCATAATCGAAAAAGCCCGTGTCCACCATGTCCACGTATGCCATCTCGCCACCCCATTCGATGGTGGCAGGCACAAGTAGTGTATCAGGGGCGTTGCCCCAGTGTTTCAGCATTACCCTTACATCGTCGCTCTCGTCCTCGCTGTCCCAGAATTCCGTGTAATAGTTGTCGCCCACCTTGGTTACATTGCCAAAATAATAGATTTCAGCCCTGACACCGGCCATGTTGCAAAGGAAACACACAAAGAAAAGCAATCTCTTCATCGTTATCAGTTATAAGAAGTTGATTTTATTGATAGAACGTCGATAGATGGCCATTTATTGTCCTCATAAGAAGTTGATTTTATTGATAGAACGTCGATTGATGCCATTTATTGTCCTCACAAGGGGACAGACCCCCTGTGAGGACATTGTGAGGACATTGTGTTATATAGAGATTATTGGCAAAAAGGGTGACACGCTGACACAACCCTGATGTACAAAGGCTGTGCAACGTTTTTGAGGGTGACAGAGGGTGACACAAGGGTGACACGTTGTCGAGTTAAGAATTTAGAGCTTACAATTAAGAATTGTTGCCTTCGGCGAGTAAGAATTGAGAAGTATTCTCGCTGGTTTACCCCTACTGTAAGTCAATTAATGTATAGGTGGAAGGACGGGAGAGGTCTCAAGTGCCTTTTGAATTCTCGAGAGAATTTGAGGGTTTGCCGTAGGGTAAGCAAAGGTTTGGGTAGGGTAAACCCTTAGATTCTCTCGAGAATTCAAAAGCTATCCGGCACATGTCCTGTCTTCAGCCTTATGTATCAAGTGACCTTAATTAGGGGCGAATGTGCCTTTGTGGATGCTGTGCTCGTAAACATGTGTCAGCGTTGTGTCAGCGTGTGACACCCTTTAAAACGTTGCATAGCCTTTGTACATCAGGGTTGTGTCAGCGTGTCACCCTTTTTTGTGAAATGCATAGTAATAAAAGCTATCGCCTGCCAAGGGATTCTACATCAAGGATGACCGGAAGGTTATGCGTCGGCAAACACCTTTCCGTCGTTGAGGGTGACTTGGAGCTTGGTGTACTCGCTGTGGAAGTCGTGCTGCAGGCGGTCGAGGTAGCGTCGGCTCTCCCACTTGCACATCGGCAAATCGTGGAGCAGGCAGTTGCCGCATGTCTGCGGTGTCGTGGCAGGTACCTCCGTCTGGGTGAGAATCCACTGGAGGCACTCAATGGTCAGGCGGCGCATGTCCTCGACGTTATAAGTTCCAATCATAATGATATACATACCTGTGAGGCAGCCCATAGGCCCAACGTACACCACGTCGTCCTTGACCTCGGAGTTGCGGAACCAGGTGGCCATGAGGTGCTCCAAACTGTGCATGGCTGCCGGGGCAACGGCCGGCTCCTTGTTGGGCTCGGTGATGCGCAGGTCGAACGTGGTGAAACCTTTGTCCTCGCGTGAGACGTAAATACCCGGCTTCAGGTGGGTGTGGTCGATGGTGAAACTCTGTATAACTTCCATAATACTGCTACAATTATTCCTATTTTCGATTTTTTCTGAGGTTTAGGCTGCAAAGGTACAAAAAAAATTCGTACCTTTGCACGCGAATAATAAAAACTTGCGATTTATGACGATGATTAAGAAGTGGCTACCCGACGTATTGGTAGTGTTATTGTTTGCCGTAGTGGCCTTTGCCTATTTCTTCCCTGCCGACACGGAGGGTCGCATCTTGTTCCGTCACGACTCCTCGGCAGGCCGGGGTGCGGGTCAGGAACAGTTGGAGTATTATCAGCGCACGGGTGAGCGTACCCGCTGGACGAATGCCCTGTTCAGTGGCATGCCTACGTTCCAGTCGGCACCGTCGTACAACAGCACCGACACGCTGTCGACGGCCATCAATGCCTACCACCTGTGGTTGCCCGAGAATGTATGGTACGTGTTTGTCTACCTGTTAGGCTTCTACATCCTGCTCCGTGCCTTCGACTTCCGTTGGTACTTGGCGGCGTTGGGTTCGGTCATGTGGGCCTTCTCCACCTATTTCCTGATTATCATTGCTGCCGGCCACATCTGGAAGGTGTGGGCACTGGCCTACCTACCGCCGATGATAGCGGGTGTGGTGTTGGCTTACCGGGGGAAGTACCTTTGGGGACTCATTCTCACGGCCCTGTTTACGGCCTTCGAGGTGTATGCCAACCACGTGCAGATGACGTATTACTATCTGTTCATCATCTTCTTCATGGTGCTGGCCTACTTGGCCGAGGCCATCCGTGAACGCCAGATGGCCCGTTTCCTGAAGGCTACGGCTGTGTGCGTCGTGGGTGCTGCCGTGGGTATTCTGGTGAATCTGTCGAATCTCTACCACACGTGGCAGTACAGTCAGGAGTCGATGCGCAGCAAGAGCGAACTGGTGAAGAAGAACACTGCCAACCAGACCAGCAGTGGACTGGAGCGTGACTATATCACACAGTGGTCGTATGGCATCGGCGAGACATGGACGCTCCTCGTGCCCAACACGAAGGGTGGTGCCTCGCAGCCCTTGGCCATGAATAAGACGGCGATGGAGCATGCCGATAATAATTATATAGGTATATACCAGCAGCTTGGCCAGTACTGGGGCGAACAGCCCGGTACGCAGGGTCCCGTCTATGTGGGTGCCTTCGTGCTGTTCCTGTTCGTGCTGGGCCTGTTCATTGTCAAGGGACCGATGAAGTGGGCGCTCCTGGCGGCTACGGTGCTCAGTATCCTGCTGTCGTGGGGTAAGAACTTCATGGGACTTACCGACCTGTTCATCGACTATATGCCCATGTACGCCAAGTTCCGTACCGTGGCTTCCATTCTGGTCATCGCCGAGTTCACCATCCCCCTGTTGGCCATGATGGCACTGAAGGAATTGCTGCGTGAAGAGCGTGTCAGCGCTCACCTGAAGTACATCTGGATTTCCTTCGGTCTTACCGGCGGCATCTGTCTGCTCTTTGCCCTGATGCCCGGCCTGTTCTTCAGCAGCTTCGTATCGACTGGCGAGATGCAGGCCATGTCGCAATTGCCTTCCGAGCATCTGCAGCCACTAATTGCCAACCTGACGGAGATGCGTAAGGCCATGTTCACCAGCGACGCTTGGCGCTCGTTCTTCATCATCGTCATCGGCGTGGGTTGTCTGTTCCTCTACAAGGCCAAGAAGCTGAAGGCCGAGTACACGGTGGGACTGTTGGTGGTGCTCTGCCTGATTGACCTGTGGCAGATCAACAAGCGCTACCTGAACGACTCGATGTTTGTACCGAAGTACGAGCGTGAGCAGGCTCAGCAGAAGACCGACACCGACGAAATCATCCTGGCCGACAAGGCTCTGGACTACCGTGTGCTGAACCTGGCCTCGAACACGTTCAACGAGAACGAGACCAGCTACTACCACAAGTCGGTAGGTGGCTACCATGCCGCCAAACTGCGTCGTTATCAGGAACTGATTGAGGCTTATATCTCTCCCCAGATGCAGACTGCGTTCAAGGCGGTGGCTGAGGCTACGGGCGACATGACGCGGGTGGCTGGCGACAGCATCTACCCCGTGCTCAATATGCTCAATACCAAGTACTTCATCCTGCCCCTGCAGGACGGCAAGACCGTGCCGGTGGAGAATCCCTATGCTTACGGCAATGCGTGGTTCGTCAACGATGTGAAGTTTGTGGATAATGCCAACCAGGAACTCGATGCCTTGGGCAAGCTCAATCTGCGTCACGAGGCAGTGGCTGATGCCAAATACCGCGAACTGCTGAAGCCCGTGGTAGAAGCCGAGACCGATTCGGCCAGCATCGTCACGATGACCGCCTACGAACCCAACCGCCTGACATACGATGTGAAGTCGGCCAAGGGTGGGGTAGTGGTGTTCTCTGAAATATTCTATCCCGGCTGGACGGCTACCGTCGATGGCCAGAAGGTGGAATTGGGACGTGTGGACTATGTGCTGCGTGCCCTGACCGTCGGCCCTGGCCAGCACAAGGTGGAACTGTCGTTCTTCCCGAAATCGCTGGATGTCACCGAGTCGGTAGCCTACGCATCGTTAGGCCTGCTCCTGATCTTGATCATCCTTGCTGTGTTCTTGACGTATAAGAGAGGCAAGAACTCGCTCACTCCTTCAGAATAAACTGCCGCACGTAGGCTTTGTGGCCGTAGAGAGCTACCACCACAAAGCAGACGAGTGGTACAAGGAACGATATGTTGGTGGCCGGTAATCCGGCCACCGTCCATTCTGAGTCGATGATAAGGGCCTGTATCGGCGGGAACACCGAACCGCCCAGGATGGCCATGATAAGTCCGGCACCGGCAAACTTCACGTTCTCGCCGACGCCATGCAGGGCAATGCCGTAGATGGTGGGGAACATCAGCGACATGCAGGCACTGACGGCTACCAGGCAGTAGAGACCGTTGCGGTCGGTGAAGAACACTACGCCCATAATGGCAGCCCCGGCAATGATAGCCAGGATGGACAGCAGTCGGGCGGGATGGATATACCTCAGGAACCAGGTGCAGATGAAACGGCTGACGGTGAAGAACACCATCGCTATAATGTTATACTTCTGCGACAGTATCTCGGCAGCCTTCTCCTCCATGCCCTCGGCCATGAAGATTCGCGTACCGTATTGAATGATGAACGTCCAGCACGTCACCTGGGCACCAACATAGAAGAACTGGGCAATGACGCCCTCGCGGTAGTTCCTGATCCTGACCAGTTCACCCATGGCCTGCCCCACCGACTTCTTGGCAGGCACGTCACTGTCCATCGGCATCTTGTTGATTCTGATGAGCAGCAACAGCAGCAGGGCGATGCCACCGATGTAGACGTAGGGCTGTATCAGGATGCCGAGGTCATAGTCCTTGATGAGGTTGAACTGCTGTTCGGGCAGGTCGAGGCGGGCAGCCGACGTCATGGGACTCATCTTCGCCTGCACGAACTCCATAGCCACCCACATGCCAAGCAGGTTGCCAATGGGATTGAACGCCTGTGCCAGGTTCAGTCGCTGGGTGGCCGTTTCCTCGCTGCCCATGCAGTAGACGTAGGGGTTACAGCTCGTCTCCAAGAACGACAGACCACAGGTCAGCACGAAGTAGGCCAACAGAAACGGGAAGTAAAAACCGAGCGCCTTGGCAGGCAGGAACAACAACGAACCGGTGGCAAACAGCGCCAGTCCCAGCATGACACCCGCCTTGAACGAGTAGCGCTGAATAAACAGGGCGGCAGGGAAGGCCATGACGAAGTAGCCAAAGTAGGAAGCCACTTGTACCATAGCGCCCTCGGTGACGCTCATGCGGAAGATTTTGGAGAAAGCCTTCACCATGGGACTGGTCACGTCGTTGGAGAAGCCCCACAACGCAAAGCAGGTCGTAATCATTATAAACGGCAGCACCAGGTTTGTGCCATTCTTCATCAATAATCCTGATTTCTTCATATTTTAGGTTGTTATTGGTCTTAGGATGGGCAAAAGTAACAAAAAATATTCGTAAAAGCGCAGGTTTTGGAAAATAATTGCTAATTTTGCCGCAAGAAACCCATAAAAGATGAAGATATTACTCTCTTTACCCCCCAATTTGGTGGATTGCTTCCACGAAATTACTGGCTTCAGCCGTCAGGACTATTTCTGTACGTGCGACCCCGTAGGTCATCGGTTAGGTAGCGGGGGAGGCACGGCGTGGCTCCTGCAGCAGGCCTATTTAAGTGAAAAGTTAAGAGTGAATAGTGATAAATTTCCTTCCGGAGTCCCCGTAGGTGTGGGGATGGCGGCAGCAAATTCTTCACTATTCACTATTCACTCTTCACTTTTTGACGAATGGCTGTCGCACGAGAAACGTATCTTGGTACATGCCGGCGGACAGAGCCGACGGTTACCCTCCTACGCTGTATCAGGAAAAGTGCTGATGCCCGTTCCCGTATTCCGTTGGGAGCGTGGCCAACGGTTGTCACAGACGTTGCTTGACTTGCAACTACCCCTTTATCAACGGCTGATGGCAATGGCCCCCGATACGATTCATACGATGGTGGTCAGCGGCGATGTGTTCATTCGTGCCACCCAACCCTTGCAGCCCGTACCCGATGCCGATGTGGTGTGCTACGGCCTGTGGCTTCCCGCCTCGACGGCCAAGAACCACGGAGTGTTCGTCAGCAGTCGCCAGACACCCACCGTACTCAAGCAGATGTTGCAGAAACCGTCAGTACAGACGTTGGGTGAACTCCAGAAAGAACACTTCTATCTGACCGACATCGGTGTCTGGATGCTCTCAGACAAAGCAGTGAAACTGCTGATGAAGAAAACCAAGACAGATGATAAATCTCAAATCTCAAATCTCAAATCTCAAATCAAAGAATATGACCTGTATGGTCAGTTCGGTTGCACGTTGGGCACCGACCCTACGATTGACGACCCTGAACTGCGTGAACTGAAGGTGGCTATCCTGCCTTTGCCGGGCGGCGAGTTCTACCACTTCGGAACCTCCCGCGAAATGATCTCATCGACCCTTGCCGTGCAGAACTTGGTGAAGGACCAGCGGGAAATCATGCACCTCGACCGCAAGCCCCATCCCAGCATCTTCGTGCAGAACGCTGTCACGGAGATTGCGTTCACGGAAGACAATACCAACATCTGGATTGAGAATTCGTATGTGCCGAAGAGTTGGCACCTGACCCACGACCACGTGATAACCGGTGTGCCCCGCAACGATTGGGACATCACCCTGCAGCCGGGCGAGTGTATCGACGTGGTACCTGTCGGCGACAGCGACTACGAGGTACGTCGTTATCATATCGACGATGCCGTCAACAGCAACGAACTGGCTGAGCGGGCCAACTTGCAACGCCTCTTTGCCCAGCGGCGGGAGTTCCGCAAACAGAACTGGTCGGCACTGGCTACCAACTGGCAGCACTCCGTGTTCTACCAGCTCGACCTCAACGATGCTGCCGAAGAGTTCCGGAAGGAACAGATTCCCCTACCGCCACCCCTGCCTGCTGATGCACCATTGATGGCCCGCATCCACGATGCTATGTTCCGTAGTGACAGCCAGCAGGCGTTCGCCCTGCTTCGTGAAGCAATAAAAGATGAAAGTCAGGAAAGTCTGGGCGTGCAAGGTTATTACTCCTCTCCATTCAGGGAGGGGATGGGGGAGGGCTTCCTCTCCGACCAGATTGTCTGGGCACGTTCCCCCGTACGTATCGACATTGCCGGTGGGTGGACGGACACACCGCCCTACTGTCTGATGGAGGGTGGCAATGTCGTCAACTTGGCCATCGAACTGAATGGTCAGCCTCCCTTGCAGGCCTACGTCAAGCCTTGTCGCGAACCGCACATCGTTCTGCGCAGCATCGACCTCGGTGCTACGGAGGTCATCGAGACCTACGAGCAGTTGGCCGATTACAACAAGGTGGGTTCGCCCTTCTCCATTCCCAAGGCCGCCCTGACCCTTGCCGGCTTCTCGCCCGATCCCTCTCACCCTGCTTCTCTCACCGCACACCTCAAAGAGTTCGGCTGTGGCATCGAACTGACGTTGCTGTCGGCCATTCCTGCGGGCAGTGGCCTTGGCACGTCCAGCATCCTGGCGGCAACGGTCTTAGGAGCCTTGAACGACTTCTGCAACCTCGGGTGGGACAAGAACGAGATAGGTAACCGCACGCTCATCCTGGAGCAACTGCTGACCACAGGTGGTGGTTGGCAGGATCAGTATGGTGGTGTGCTCGGTGGTGTCAAACTGTTGCAGACGGAACGTGGCTTCCGACAGAATCCTGTGGTGCGCTGGTTGCCCGACGACCTGTATACTCAACCTGAGTATGCCCGATGCCACCTGTTATATTATACGGGCATCACCCGGACGGCCAAGACCATCCTGGCCGAGATCGTTCGACGCATGTTCCTCAACGAGCACGACCAACTGGCCCTGTTGCGCCAGATGAAGGAACACACGCTGCAGATGTATGAAGCCATTCAGCTCCAGGACTTCCGACAGATGGGCCTGCTCGTCCGTAAGACGTGGGAACAGAACCAGCTGCTCGACAGCGGCACCAATCCTCCCGAGGTGGCGGCCATCACCGACCTCGTCGACGACCTTTGCTTGGGCTACAAACTGCCGGGTGCCGGTGGCGGTGGTTATCTGTACATGGTGGCTAAGGATCCCGAAGCTGCCATCCGCATCAAAACCATCCTGAATGAGAATCGCCAGAACCCGAACGCTCGTTTCGTCGACATGACACTTTCGAAGAAGGGCTTGCAAATATCGCGCAGCTAATAAATAGTACTTTGTAAATGGTCAAATAGTCAATTGTAGAGGTGGAGTTTAGGACAGTCGTCAACATCCCGGATCCGGGATTCCGGATGGAGCCTTGCGAGGAAATGCTCTTCGTAGGTTCCTGCTTTGCCGACAGCATCGGCCAGCGGTTTGTGGAGGAGCGGTTCCGGGCTACGGTCAATCCCTACGGCACCATGTATAATCCTGCCTCGGTGCTGCATACGGTGGAAAAATACTGCAACGGACTACAACGGACTGACACGGATAGTCCGCTTGCGTCCGTCTCGTCCGATGCTTTTCCCAGGGTGGTGTTCCTGACGCTGGGCACCAACCACGTCTATCGCCTGAAGGAGACGGGCGAGATTGTCGATAACTGCCAGAAACGTCCAGCCGCCCTCTTCCAGGAAGAGGAACTGTCTGTCGATGAATGTGCCGACTATCTGCTCCGTATCGTCCACCTGCTGCGCAGTCATCGTCCCGACGTTCAGGTAGTCTTCACCGTCAGTCCCATCCGCTACCGCAAATATGGCTACCACGAGTCCCAACTCTCCAAAGCCACCCTCCTGTTGGCCGTTGACCACATCATCTCAACGTTCAACGTTCAACGTTCAACGTTCAACGTTCAATGTTCAACGTTCAATGTAACCTACTTCCCCGCCTACGAAATCGTACTCGACGAACTGCGTGACTACCGCTTCTACAAGGACGACATGCTCCACCCTTCATCACAGGCCGTAGAGTACATCTGGCAGCAGTTGGTGGAACACTACTTCTCACCAGCTGCCAAGGAGTTCCTGCGTGAGTGGGCACCGCTGAAGGCAGTCCTCAACCACCGGCCTTTTGACCCCGATTCCGAGGCCTATCGCGACTTGATGGATAAAACTATGTTAAAAGTGGCTGAGTTGCAGAAAAAATATCCTACCTTTGTACCTTAAAACAAGAATAACGCTATGATATATACTATTGAAAAAGTAACCACACTGATTGGGGCACGCCGATATGGCGACCACGATGCCAACGTGAGATGGCTGTTGACCGACAGTCGCTCACTCTGTTTTCCCGAGGAGACCCTGTTCTTTGCCTTGCGCTCGAAGCGCAACGACGGCCACCACTACATTGGCGAGCTCTATCGCCGTGGTGTCCGTTCTTTCGTGGTGGAACAGGTGCCGGAACATCCGCAGCAGGATGCCAACTACCTGAAAGTACCTTCTACGCTGGCTGCCCTGCAGCGTTTGGCCGAACGTCATCGTGACGAGTTCGACATCCCCATCGTGGGTATCACCGGTTCTAACGGCAAGACAATGGTAAAGGAGTGGCTTTATCAGCTCTTGCTGCCTTCGCAGAAGATTGTGCGCTCACCGCGTTCTTACAATTCACAGATTGGTGTGCCGCTCTCTGTCTGGCTGTTGAACGAGCAGACGGAGATAGGTATCTTCGAGGCAGGCATCAGCCAGCCGGGCGAGATGATGGCCTTGCACGACATCATACAGCCCACCGTCGGCATCCTGACTTGTCTGACCGATGCCCATCAGGAGAACTTCCGCTCCATGGAGGAGAAGTGCCTGGAGAAATTGGAACTGATGCACGACACGACGGCCATGATCTATCCGACGGACGACAATACCGTGAGCCGTTGCATCCGTCGTTTGCACTATCAGGGCGAGAAGATAGGATGGTCGCAC
>JAEEGH010021054.1_pt1 | contig 13506 bp, 11 predicted proteins | sample 9134181 | NCBI WGS metagenome assembly JAEEGH01 (sample SAMN16246544, study PRJNA631951) | gut metagenome | biome: gut microbiome; feature: rumen; material: DP-attached | host: Bos | place: Iran: Karaj | collected 2018-10
ATCCTTCCATTCTTTAGAGACAGCTTCAATCATCTCGTCAGCGAGATGTTCCAGATTCAGGGCAAATTTCAAGTGTAGCATAGCAAGAATATAGTTACTCGTTAATCGTTTTTACATTTATTATCGTTCAAAAATGGCGTTTTGTCAAAAATTAGGTGTAAATCCCCTCTTGCGCGTAAAATGCAGGGGAATGTTTTTCGTAGAATTGTCCGCAATCTTTACGATGGCAAGTTCCGCCTTGTCGCAGTCTTCATCGCGGTGGGTGCGCGTGTAGGCGCGGTCAAGCAGCCACACGGCATCGGCCTCTTGCGTAACGCCAGGGACTTCGATAAAGTCGGACAGCTGGGGACGTTCCTGTTCGGCAGAGTTTTTTCGGCTTAGTGGGCAGAGAAGCAGAATCGAAATATGTAATTCCACGGCAAGATTTTTAAGCGTCCAGATCGCCATCCTTAGGGATTCTGTCCTGTTTACACTAGATCGAACTTTCAGCAAATGCAGGTAATCGATTATTAGAACATCCAGTGCCTTAAGTTGTTTGTAGAGTCTCGCTTTTTGCGCAAGTTCAGTAAGACTCATATCAGCAGCGTCTTCTATTCGTAAATGCGAATGGATCATTTCACCCACCGCTGTCACAAGCATTTGGGTCTCGGTTTTATCAAGGGAATCCTCGCGAATTTTACAGTAGTCCACATTCGCCCGCTGGCAAAGGAGTTGTTCGCCACGTTGCACACCGCTATTGTCTAGGTTGAAATAGACGACGCCCTTGCCGTCATCCAACGCTACGTTTTCCGCAACGTTCAGCGCAAACGTTTTCATTCCAACTCCCGGTCGCGCCGCAAGAACCGTCAACTCCCCTCGGCGAAAGCGACTTGACCAGTCCGCCTTTCCCTTGTAGAAGTTTTCCATTTCGGCCTGTAGTTTTTTCAGTTGTCCGATTTTTTGCGGCAGGAACTTTTCGAGGCATTTCTTTTGTTTCACAAAAATTTTGTGGATAGCCGATTCAAGAGAAAGGGGCTCCATCAGCAGAGCCGCACACTGTGCATTGCCAGACTGTTCGTCAAGTTGCTTTTGCGCATACCCGTCAAATTCATGCCAAATACTGGGTTTCGGGAACCATTCCGCAATGCTCGTGAGCGCAAACTTATGCGTATCCTGCAACATTCCGCGTTTTTTCGCAGCGTTTTCTACGCCGTCTTTATCAAGAACCGCGACAACCGTCCGCATCGTTTCGTAAGCGTGGATAGTCCGCGTCATTTTGTCAAGCGCAACCGCCTTGGCAGTGGAATTTTCGTCAATGCCTTCAGCAGGCGGAAATTCTTTTTCTGCAGGGGCATACGCCGGATCGAAATCACCGCAGTCGTCTTCAAAAACCAAATCTAACGAATCGCATAAATAGCCATGAAATTCGCGTACGTAATTGTAGTAGCGGAAGGCTACGGCCATTTCCTTTTCGGCCAGTGCCTCGAAACTGTCTGTCATCTTGTCTTCGAACATAAAGAGCTCCTTTTTTCCTATAAATATATTTTGCTCATACGACAATTAGAGACGCATTCGATGCAGGAACTATTCGCCTTTGGGGATGTATGTGACTCGGTTCCGTTTCAGTTCCTTGATCCATTTGCTGTTGGCGTCATAGGCGGACTTGCCGCATAGCACCCACAGAACATCGATGGGGCGTTTGGTATTGAACTTTGGCGGTGGAGCGTAACCGTCGCTAAAGTAGATGAGGCCGTCATATTCAGGGTGTGCGCAGTAGTAGTCGGCGGCAGGCTGAAAACTTGTACCGCCGCGACCCATGACTTTCACCGTTTTGCATACTTTTTTCAACGGTTCCGGTTCGCCTTGAATTTCAGCATCGAACTGCAAAACATCCAATTTTTCAATGCCGTATTTGAAAAGTCGGTTAATCACCGAGAAAAAGAACGAAAGGCTTCTGTCGGAAACAGAACCACTCACATCAACTGCAATCAGCAAGTTCGTCGAAAGTTCGTAGCGGCTACCCATGGCATCAAAACCGAAACGACGATTCGGGCGCATACGCGTAAGGCGACGCTTACTTGAAATGACCGAAGTCTTGAACAGGCTCAACATTTTGCGGTAATCCATGTCGACTTTCAGGCTCGCCTTGATAATACTCTGCAATTTACCCGAAATGGAGCCCCACTTGTTACCCGCTTCGGCAACTTCGATAAATCCATTTATGTCACAACAGGACTCTTCATCTTCGTCCCAAAGTTCTGAAATCTGCGAATCTCGTACATCCTGCGCATTCGACTTTGTTTGAGCATCGCGAGAGACGCCGTCAATCCCCGGTCCAGCCTCTCCATCCATTTGTTGCGATTCGCCGGCATTTTCCTCTGCGCCGCCACCATTGACATCGTTCTCGCCCTCCGACTTGTTCATCGTTCCACCCGCCGGCACCGATGTTTCCTTGAGCAAGGTGTAGTATTCCTCAAAACATAACCCGCTAGGCAAATCTAGCTCCGCGCCGTTCATTTGAGCCTTTACATCTCGCGACACCTCATATACATCAGCAATCGTGACATTGCTCGCTCGCGTCAGTAACGATTTCACAGCAAAAGGAGGCTGCCGCTGATACGGGTGCTTAAGCAAAATGCGAAACATTTCAACTTTCAGAAATTCCGACAACACGGCATCCGTTACATTCGCCAAAATTTCGGGAGCGAATTCAACCTTCCTGTTTCCTGTTCGCATTGGCACGGTCAGCGACTCATTCTCGCGGAATTCGTGACTGCAAAACACAGCAAACAGCAGCGGTTCCGTCAGGAACCACCGTTCACCAATTTTTCTAATCCGCTCTATAACACCCATATTGAAACCATTCCGTAGATTCGGCAAACTCACCGACCTTAAATTGACTTGACAAACGCCGTAATTTTCTGGTACAATTCAGGACAATGCATAATCACAAACGACATTGTCGATGGGTACAGCGAAGAGGAATACAAGTTCACAAAATGAGCCTGCGCCTCGCGGAACTTTTCACCCGAAAGGAATTCAAAATAAGCGGCAAAGTTTTTCGCGACCTTCGCGGCATCCTTCTCGTCGTAGCCATTCGTCTCGATAAAGCGGAAAATCGACTCGTTCACGGCAGCAAGCTCCGGCGTCGTACACTTTTTAAGAGAGGCTTTCAGCTTCACAAAATCACCGAGCAAAATTTCCTTCGCGCCAAGCAAATGTTTCTGATTGATTACCGCAAAGAACTTGGAAGCGGCCGGCATCCCGACAATGCCAGCAATCACCGTTTTCAGAAGCGGCGTCACCTCGTTCGTCTGCAGCACCTTCGACACGCGTTCCCATCCGCGGCGGTCAGGCGACTTTTCAAGCCCCTGGTCTTCGCGAGTAAAGGCGGCTCCGTCAAGCATTTCCGGGTTTTCAGAAATAAAGTCGATTACGCGACTATCCAGCCCCGCCTTCGCCGCCCACAGCAGCCATTCCTGCGCGGTGGGCTTGAATTCGTAGATATTGAAGCGGCTCACAAGAGCGGGATCCAAATCGGTCAGTTGGTATTCTTCGCCATCGTTCACCGCGCTAATCACGCGCGAGCCTTCGGGCAACTTACGCCCCGCAAGCATACGGTTCAACGTCAAATCCATAATGGTCTGCAACACCTCGGGACGGGCGCGGTTCAGTTCATCCAAGAACAGCACCACAGGCTTACCGTCGGTCGGAAACCAGTATGGCGGCATAAACAGAGTTTTTCCTGTCGTCTCGTCAAGTCGCGGAAGTCCAATCAGGTCGCCGGGATCGCTCATCTGCCCCAAAAACAGAATCACCACGCGTTCGCCGCGAGCCGTAAAAAACTTCTCAAGAATCTGCGACTTACCGATTCCGTGTTTGCCCGTGAGCATAATGTTCTGCGATGCGGGAGTCGCAGCCAACAAACTTTCCAATTCCCGCGCATTAATTTTTACCGACATAACCACCTCTAATTTTTCAAAAATTCCTTTGTCATCGAAATGTCCACGGGGAACGGCATCGTTTCAAGCATACGTTCAATGTTTTTGAGCATCTCGGGCATAACGGGGATTCGCTTTGCAAAATTTTTATCGTTCAGCGAAATTTCTACCATCCGTTTCTGGGCCAATTCGACCCGAAGCAAGAAATATTTTCCCCTATCCGCCAAATCCCATTCGTAACCCAATTGCGACATCATCTGGGCAACGCATGTTTTCAGGCTCAACCTCGCCATTTCCTTAAGCTTGGCGTTCTTCTCAAATTCGATTTTCTTCTTTTCGAGCGCAATAAGATGCGCAGGAAAATTGTTGACGAAATCCTCTATGTTTTTCATGGTCTGCGATAAGTCGCAGGTGTCAACCTGATGAGAAAAAGGGGCGACACCATCGGTGTTAAAATGCACATAATACAGCGAAGACGCTAGAACAAATTCAACAGATGCCCCCGCATCTAGCGAAAAGACTATCCTGATTCCGCTTATTTTGTCGCCCGGCTGGACAATTTTCCCTTTTCCCGACCGCAATATATTGCACTTGCAGCCCGGATGCCTCGTTTTCATGTCATTATACATGCAAAGGACCTCCCCCTCGGAAGGCGCACACCCACGCTCTCCGGGAACAAGAATCCCGCGCACCAGTTTTTCCCAGTACTTGCGGGCCTCCTGCTCAAAAGTTTGCTTTTTAAAAAACATACAGTCCTTCCTTTTTCACTCTATAATATAGCATCCACTTGCGACAAATAACGACGCAAACAGCATCGGCGCTAAGCACAACAAATAGTGTCATTTACTGCCTTTCCTGATACTCCCGCAGTTTCAGTTCCGAAATCATCTTTTCCAGGCTGCAGAGCTCGCTTACCTTGCCGAAAACCCCCGAAGTAAAAGCCTGCGAGACCGCAGCTTCTTCGCTGTCGAGGGCATTCCGCACTTGCCGAACATAGTCGCCAAAGGGTCTGCTCCGGATTCCGTGAATTTCGTTCTTGCAATGCGGACAAACGGCTCCGGCGACACTCATTCCCGTAAGCGGCGAACCGCCGAAGGAGCGGATGTAGGCGGTATTTCCGCAACTGCAATCCACCTTGTACGTCGCCGTATCCCAAATGCCGAGAAGCGCACCCAGCGTGATATTGACCGTAACCGGTACCCCTGCGGCACTGAATCTTCTTCGCATCGCAATCGGGCCGATGTAGGCGCCTCCACCACGCAACGCATAATGCGCATCGATCTTTGCATACCGAGGCGTATTCATAATTTCGTCGCGATGTCGCAGAATTAGGTCAAGATTGTCGAACAGCAACTTGCGTTTGCGCTCGTCGCGTCCCTTGTTTATCTCAAGAATCTTTTGCGATTCCATATTGTCGAGGGATTCGTCTTCGCTCTCGATGTACGCCTTCGCATCCATACGCCTGCTAAACAGCGCAAAACCTTCCTGTATCTTTACAGCCATAATTAGACCTCCGTTTTTAAGCCTTTATTGCCTCTTCGAGTTCCTTCTGCCAAAATTCCTGCAGCAGAGTCTCGATATTGCAGACTTCACCGTCGCCCTTGAAATCACTCGCAATCTTCGGGTCTAGCCAATTGCCCTCGGCAACCTTCTTCTGGTATTCCACTTCGGCAACGGTCCACTTGGCGATAAGATTCTTCACCACCATTTCGATATCCTCGTTCAGCTTTCCCGCCGCAAAGAAGTGGTACTTGCCGAAACTACGGTTCTTGACATGGATTTCCGCCTTGCACTTGGGGCATATCGCCGATGCGTTCGAACCGCCCGAAAGCGGGGACCCGACAAAGCGCCGAATAACAGCAGTCTCCCCACACCTGCATGCGACGCGGAACTGGCCTGTTTCCCAGATTTTGAGCAAGGTACCCAGCTTGAGATTGAACGTGATAAGCGTCCCCGCGATGTTGATCTGCCTTGAGGTGCAGAGCCTGCCGACATAGCAGCCGCCTCCCTCCAGCAGGTAATGGGCATCAATGTTCGCGTAGCGGGGCGTCGCGATAATTTCATCCTTATGCCTCATGATGAGGTCAAGGTTCTCGTAGAACAGGTTGTACTTGCGTTCGAACCGCTTTTCCTGGACATCGAGGAGTGCCTCCTGCTCCTTCTTTTCTTGTTTCTGGATTTCTCCGATAAGGAGCAAGCCAGCCTTCTGGCGCTTGCAGAACTGCGCGAACCCTTCTCTGACGATTTGGGACATAAAAATCTCCTTTTTGACGTTTTTTACCACTTTTTTGGCGAAATTGCCGTTTTTTACCACTTTTCGCCTCTTTCGGTGTTTTTATTTATGCATACATATCAATATACGCATAAATATTATCGGAAGACAAGGAGATTTTGTAAAAGGATTGTCAAAAAAATTTAAATGATTAATTATTCTAGATTTGTTGCTGATATTATGCGTACAGAAATCCAACAAAATCATCCCAGTCAAGGTGCAGGCCCCTCTGCTAGAAAATAGCGACCCGTGGGGCGTGTATATCGTCCCACGAGAATAAGTGAGAACCTCGATCAAAGAGTCGAGGTATTCCTTTTTAAGATTAAATGTATTTTGCGCTATTTAGTTTTAATTCGTTTAATTTAAGGAATTAAAACATATATCACACCATAAAAGATATTTTTAGATATTCAGCAGGAATCGAATATGAAAAAGACAGAAATTACATTCGTTAGGGATATGGAGAGCCCGAAAATCAGCAGCATGTTACAGTCTGATATTATGGGGAAGTTTACACCCAGAAACGCTAACGGAACAAATCGGCAAACTCACATACTGGAAACATGATGCAAGCTGGGGAAAGGGGTCAAGCCCCGATGCCGACCATCCACCTTTAATCCGTTGGGGAATGAACGGTGTCGCGTGCACTAGCGCAACCACCTGGCTTAAAGCGCTACTTGAACTCGCTGAAATGAAATGTTTGCCTCAACGCAATTCGTTTGACGAATATCGAATCGAAAGTACGTATAAAGAGCGCTCTCCACACAAGCAAGAAATCAGGCACATCTATCCTGTAACGACGAGAGAATGAAATTAGCTGGATTACGACAGACTATAACTTGCTTTTAAAATGTTGTAAAATAGTCTATAAATTATGCTTCAAGCTGGCTGCGAAGCACGACGACGTCTTCCAGGGAAAGATCCGTAGCCGCGGCAATTTCCTCATTGGAAAGTTTGCCGAGTACTATCATTTTCTTCGCAAACTCGCGATTTCTACCAGAAATACGTTCTTCAATCTTCGCGTTGATGTCATCCGCGAATTCCTTGAAGAAGCCGTCCCTCAGGGCGTTATGGTCCCATACCTTGTGGTACATATTCCGATATGCCTCGAATTCTTTCTTGTTGAAGTTAGATACTTTTGCGCTTTCTGTCAAGTCCTTGAACTTTCCATCATCCAGTTCTTCGGGGAGTTCCTTGAGCCGGTTCAGGTAGCGGAAGAAGAACAGCCACTTGCTCAAATCGCTGGAAGTCTTTTCGATGAAAAAGGGAACCTTCGAAAGTTCAATAGCAGTAAAGTTATAGGTATCCACAAACTGTTCTCCGCTTTCCATGTCGATTACCGTTGCACGATGGACAGCGCGTTCATCGGGAAAAACAGAGAAACGCGTCAGGGCGATTACGTAGGTTGGCTGGACATCAAAACTCCAATCGTCCCCGGGCTCGGCCTGATTCGCCACCATCTCGCTAGCGTAAAACGCTAGGCGTTTCACAAAATTCTTCATCTCGCGAATCTGCACCTCTATCTCGATGAGGTTCCCCAAATCATCCTTGCAATGCAAGTCGAAAATTGCCGTGCGCGACGCCTTGCTGCCGCTCAGGTTCTTCGCCACGCTGCGGGTCCACACATTTTTGATGGGCCGTTTGAGTTGTGGCTCCAGCAGGTCGTTCAACAGATTGATGAGGTTGTTGCGGCTGGCAGGCTTGTCCGGGTCGAAGGCCTTCTTGAAGGCTAGATCCACCAGCAGGTTTGCGTAAGGGCTCGTTTCGCCCGGCTTTACGATACAGTCCTTGAAGGACTTGCGTACTTTCATTATCTACTCCTTCCGCCTACATGCAAGAAAAGGCGAACATCTTAAAAACTACTGCACAAATATACACTAATTTCAAACTGTCGTCAAGAGAAAAACGCGAAATTTTTCAAAAAAATGCGGATGCGGATATATTTGTCGCAAATTTATGCTATTTTAAGATTGACATAGCTCCGTTCAGAAAGGTTCAGAGCGACCGGAATTTTTGAGATTACAGGAACTTCTTTTTACAGGAAAATGAAATGGTTGATTTCAATAAAATAGAATACGAATTCAAACAAAATAAATTTCGTAATGAAGATGATGTCAAAATCAATTTTCATACGTATATAATCGCTCCTTTAATAAGGGAATTTAATCCAAATCTTGTATCCCAGTATCGTGGTGAAGATCGCCTTGTTGCAGGAGGACGAACGGACGCGACATTCCAAAACATCCTGTTTGAATTTAAAAAAGAAAAATATTTTAGAAAAAGTAAAGGAATACAAGAAGCACTTTATGGAAGAGATGATTCGGATCATGGCCTTTATGACTATATCATAAGCAATTCTGATGTAGATGATAAAGATGATTGTGTGTCCATTACAAAGAAATTGAAATCTAGCATTGGTGTTGGCTTTGATGGAGAAAGTTTTATTTTCGCAAGATTCATCCCATCCATATCCAGTAACAAAATTGAAACGCGAAAAACGAAAATTCACATTAACGAGCCATTACAGCTAGATTTTTCATACGAAATAAAGAATTTTCAACAGGGGCTAAAAAGACTCGTTCTTTTATTAAAGCAACGAGAAAAAATGGCTTTAAACAAGAAGAATATACTATCTATTTTTAATACAAAGAATCCTTTTGTTCGTGAGAGCATTTTTGATATTTACCAAAATATCGAATACAATCTCAAAAACAATCAAGGAAGTGACCGCGTTCGCACATTATATGGCGAATGGAATCGAGTTTTCGGAGTTGTTTACGGAGAAGATGACCAAGCTACAGGTTTTACAGAAGTTTCATCAAAAATCAAAGAAGCGTATGGCATAAAAAAGAACGCCAATATCGACAGTAAAGCATATCTGTTCGCGCTACAAACTTTTTTCAATATATTCTTAAAGTTGTTAATTCATTCATTTTTGTCGCAGTTGACAGATCCGTCTTTTACAACAACGCAGAATCTTGAAAAAGCAGATATAGACCGTCTTTTTGATGGGCAAGAAAAAAGAGATAGTCAACTTGTTGGGAATTTCTTTGAGGTCCATTTTTTAGAATGGTTTACATTTACATCAAACAACTTTGAAGAAAAAATTGTAAACAAAATCCTTGGGTTAATAGACTTATTCGATTTAAGTTCGTACGTTTTAAAGCCTGAAAACATCCAAGATATATTGCAAGAAATATACATGGAGCTAATACCTCCAGAAATGCGTCATCTAATGGGTGAATATTTTTCACCTGATTGGATTGTTGAACATGCTTTGGATATAGCCGGTTACAATGGAGACATAGACAAGACCTTGATTGACCCCTGTTCTGGTTCTGGTCCATTTATCTCTCAAGCGTTAAAGAGAATTATTCAAAAGAAAAAAGGCACTTTAAGTAAGCAAGATATTTTGAAAATTACTCAAAATATTGTTGCTTTTGACATCAACCCTATATCCGTTGTTGCCGCCAAAGCGAATTACATTCTAATTCTTTTTTCCGCTTTTTTTGACAATTGTGGAGAAGGTTTTGGTAACGCAGTCAATATTCCCGTTTTTATTGCAGATTCAATATTGTCTCCTGTTGTCTATGCAGAAGAAAATAAGGAAACCCTAAAACTGAGAACCTCTATTGGTTTATTAGAATTGCCGAAATTTGAGTCTTTCAAAAAAGGAAGTGACTTTCTCGCTTTGTTAAGTCAGTTCATTCATGAAAAAGCAGACTATGAAACCTTTGAAAATTGTGCCATTGGAAAAAAATTAATCACAAAAAAAGATTTAATTATTGTTAGAAATCTTTTTGATAAGCTTTATGTTTTGCATAGAAGCGGAAAGGATTCTTTCTGGCCAATCATTCTAAAAAATAGTTTTGCACCGACTATGATTGGAAATAAATTTGATTATGTTGTAGGTAACCCACCATGGATTGCTTGGAAATCAATGAGTAAAAGTTATAGGGAGGGAACCCTTAGCATTTGGCATAGCTATGGCATTTTTGAGAAAAATGCCTATGACAAAAAAACAACTCACGATGATTTCGGGATGGCAGTAACATATGTATCTATTGACCAATATTTAAAAAATAATGGAACAATGGCTTTTCTTCTTCCTGCATCTTTTTTGAAATCAACAAAGGGAGGAGAAGGATTCCGAAAGCTGAAAATTATACGAAACAACCAGGACATTCCGTTCTCAATAGATTGTGTTCATGATTTTTCAGATGTAAGCCTTTTCACAATACCTACCGTAGCAATTCGGTTTAGAAAAGGGCAAAGCATGTCCTATCCTATGAATAATTATGTCGTTTTTCACCAAGAAGGAGGCAAAAAAGCCATAGATTCTCATCGAGATTGGAATTCTGTTTCAAATTTACTTGGTAGTGAAACATTATGTGCAAAACCAGTTGATGAGGATGATATTCAGTCGGCGTGGCTAACTTTAAAAAATCTTGATTTTGCTATAAGCGTTTTAAATCGCAAAACACCACGCGTTTATAAAGGACGGAAAGGAATTGAGCCTGCAGGAGCCAAGGGTGTTTATGTGCTGAAAGAACCGAAAAAAAGTGAACTTGGAGATGGATATTTAAAAATAGAAAACGACATCAATCGACAAAGACGAGAAGACATAATAAAAAAAGGAGTCCACATAGGAGATGTAGAAGAAGATTACATTTATCCAATGTTGGGAGGACGAAATATTTCGAAATGGAAAGTAAAGTCTAGTGAGTTCATGATAGTTCCTCATTCCATTCGAAATAAATATGGTGTTCCAGAAAAAGTTCTTGCTGCTGTGGCTCCGGAAACGTATCTCTGGCTTCGATTTTATCATGATGAGTTACTACAATCTCGAATTCAAAATGGGAAATTTTTTAATCAAGCCACGAACCCGTTCTATCGGCTAGACAATATCGGAGATTACACGTACGCACCATATAAGGTTTTGTGGAAGGAGCAGACTGGAAGTATGTCTGCAGTTGTTGTCAGTACATACTATAAAAGTGTTCCTAACGCAAACAGAAACCTATTTAAAAGGGATAAAAGAATTGTAGTCGATTCCAAAGTACTTATGCTCGGCTTAGACAACGAAGATGAAGCGTATTACGTTTGTGGAATTATAAACGCCCCAAATGTTGTAGAAGTTATAGATGGCTACGCAATTCCAACAAATAGGGGTGTAGATGTTTTAAAATACATAGCTATTCCTAAATATAATCAAGATAATCCCATTCATAAGAAGATTGCTGACATATCTAAAGAAATCCATGTTCTTGCCAAAGACGGAAAAAAATATGGCGACAAGGAAAAAGAACTTACAGAAATAGTTTACGCCCTTTTTATGAAAAACTCGAAATAGAATAAGAAGAAACATTTCTGCAAGCTCAGAGACCTGTATTTGGTTAGTGCGCTAGCCGAACTACAGGGCCCTTGCCGGCAATAAACGACTCTCCGTAGCATTAAAGACGGAGACGGTTGTTATGAAAGGGAATATCTAAACAGTTTCCCGTTTGAATTCTTCAGCGGTAGCGTCGGGGCCATCCCACCAAAGTTTATTCGAATCGTCGTACAGCATTTTCGCCGTGTTCGATTTCATAAAATCTACAAGGACATCCTCGGGAGACCTCTGGGATTCTTTCGCGATTTTCTCGATAGCCATGAGTGCCGTCAAATCCATGGAAAACAAAATCTTGTCGTTTGCCATAGACTACCTCAAAGCCACTCGCTCGGATTTGATTCCAGCTGTTTCATAGATTGCCCCCCTTCGCCTTGAGGTAGGCCTTGACATCTTCAAAAACAGCCTCGTCACCTTCCACATGGAAAATGCCAAAACATCCAGGACAAGTCCATAGCACTTGACACATTCCATGCACTTATATCACCATTAAAATGGGATGCAGTAAACATATGAGACATGTTCTTCACGTTAGACACATCCCACTGCGAAATATCTCCATTAAAAATCTGATTTGGGTAAGAAAACACCCCACTCAAATCATCGAGACCGGACACATCGATAAAATTCAAGTCGCAATTCGGTCCGTCTTTTTTTGATGGTTTCACTAATCAGTCGCACACTTTACGCAGTTTAAAATTCCAATAGACGCGGACTACTTTGACGAGAACCGGATTACGTATGATTCAGGCACTTCCCGATTTTTTCTTAAATTTCCAACAGATAATAATGGAAACTTGTATCCTTTATTTGATTCCACTTAATTTGGCGTTTTTTTGCTATCTCAAAATATGGCGGAACTTTACTTTTTGTACCTTCTTTTTCAAGATTTTTCCTCAAGAAAATTCCTAATTCGTGCTGTAAAGAGAATTCGTTATAAACATTTCCATCATCAATTTTATCAATTTTTTTCTTAAAGAGGGATGAATTCATAAATTCCTCAATAAGTTGCTTGATATCGTCATCTTGTACCATATTTTTCTCCTGTCTTTACTTGTTTTTGAGGAAAGGAAGTAATTCTCCATCCTTCCACTAATATATACTGATTTTTACGGAAAGCGGCTAAAAATTATTCGCCGTAATTTTCCAGCAGGTATTTTGCGTAGTCCTTGAGGCGATTACGCAAAGAAACCGGCTTTATAACGCGGACGGCATCCGTAAAAGAGACAATCCAGTTGAACAGGAGTTGATTCACTTCGGCTTTCAATTTCACCGTAACTTTTCCGTTTTTCGGCTTGCCGATTCGCATCGAACGGTTAAACGGATTTTCTTCGAGATAAAGGCTCGCCCTACTCTTGAATTCGATCTCAATATCTTCAAGTTTCGGTTCCTGGCTCCCCATGAATGCCGCTCCGGACACCACCTGTTTGCGGAGCTTGTCGAGGACCTTCGGATCTTCGACAAACGGCTCTTTTGAGAGCTTGACACTCTTGATTCTGCGGAACTTAAGCGTATAAGTGTCGCCGTCCTGCCGTTGACAACCTACATAGAGGTCGTCTTCGTAGATGATAATCATTAGCGGAATTCGGGTCGATTGTTTTTCGCCTTCTTCCGTTTTGTAGGTCACATCGATTTTACGATGTTCATGAATGGCCTGTAAAATTATCCGGATTTTTTCGCTGGAGTCTTCTTCAAAATCCGGAGGCGCACCCATAAAAAGAATTTTGGTGTTCAGCGCATTACCGAGTATTTGGAGCGATTTTTGCTCGCTGTGCGGCAAGCTCTTTTCAATGCGCTCTAAGAGTTGCGAAACGATTTCGCTAGTGGCCGGATAAATGTTCGCGATGCATTTCAGGAACACGAAATGCAACATCGTATTTTCGAAGTTCGGGAACAGCAATCTTTCTGCATTGTGAAGCGCCGAG
>JAEEGH010021056.1_pt1 | contig 13505 bp, 12 predicted proteins | sample 9134181 | NCBI WGS metagenome assembly JAEEGH01 (sample SAMN16246544, study PRJNA631951) | gut metagenome | biome: gut microbiome; feature: rumen; material: DP-attached | host: Bos | place: Iran: Karaj | collected 2018-10
GAGAGAACTGTACAGAAATTTGGGATTGCTCACCACATTTCTGAAGAACTCTTCGCGTTCGCAGGCATTGGTCACATTGCCTCTGCCCTTGCCGGTGATGTAGATCTTTTTTCCGAGCTTTTCATTTTGTTCCACGAGGGTCACTTCATGGCCGATGGAAGCCGCAGCGTATGCCGCCATCATCCCGGCCGCCCCGCCGCCGACTACAACAACTGCGCTCATGACTTGTTATCTTCCTTCCGAAGCGGGTAATTTAATACCGTTTCGTCATTGATGAAGTTGATCTCGTCGTTTAAGTATACCTGGTAATTGTTCCAGACTTCTTCCAGCGTATGGAGGCTGTTCTTGACTTCCGCAGGTCTTCTCATGCAAAGTCCCACCACCAAAGCGTTGATCACGCTGAGGGGTGCCACAAGAGAGTCCACGATGGAAACCATGTCGCTTCGTGCAAGCAGATTGCAGGAAGAATACATACACATGGGGGAATGGATGGTATCGGTAATGGAAATGATCTTGGCGTTCCTGTCATTGGCAAATTCCATGGCCTTTAAGGTTCTCATGGAATATCTGGGGAAACTGATACCGATGAAGGCATCCTTTTCTCCGATACGGATCATCTGTTCAAAGGTCTCGCTCATGCTGGTGGTCTTCAGACAGAATACATCGCTTCTTACCTTGCTGAGGTAAAAGGACAGAAACTCCGCTAAAGGTTCACAACTGCGGATACCGGAGATATAAACTCTCTTTGCCCGCAGGATGATATCAATTGCCGTATCAAATGCGGAAGGATCCATGTGTACAAGGGTATCGTGGATCTTTTCCATATCGGACTGCAGCACGGACTGCAGTACTTCCGACTGGGTGGAATTTGCAAAACGGATACCGGATTTCTGCATATCCGTCAGCTGGTTCTTTACCCACTCTTCCAGAGCATCCTGGAATTCCGGATAGCCTTCATAGCCCAGCATCATGGCAAAACGAACCACGGTGGACTCACTGATCCGGAGGGTTTTTCCAAGTTCCGCAGCGGTCATAAATACCGCCTGGTCGTAATGATCGGAAATGTAAGATGCGATGATGCGCTGACTCTTACTCATTTTCCCGTATTTACTTGTCATATCTGACATAAAGTCCTGTTTTGACATTTGTTAGATCACCTTCCGGAAAAAGCATTATATGCGTTCTGTAACATCTGTTTGGTCTGATCGTCGTTCAGATCAAAATCACCTGTGATCACCATGGATGCTGCGCCATGGATATGGATCCACATCTGCATGAACAGATCCTGAGGATCTTTGCAGCCTGCAGCCTTCGCCTGGTTGATCTCCGACATAACGTTTCCGGCTTTCCCGTTCAGCATCTCATAAAGACTTCTGCCCTGTCTTTCCTTCCTCAAAAACAGGATCTGAAACAGCTTGGGTTCATCTTTGGCAAAACTGATATAAGTCATCCCCAGATTAACAAAGGGCTTTGCTGCGGGATCTTTGGGTGCGTTTGCGTAATACCGCTCGAAATAACCAACCGCGTGCTCCATCACTTCGGAAACCAGCTCGTCCATGCTCTTATACAGTCTGAAGATCGGCTGTGTACTGCAGCCAGCTCTTGCAGCCAGTTTTCTGGCGGTCAGTTCCGTAAGACCCTCCTCTCTGGCCTGCTCAAATGCGCATCTGAGCAGTTCGTTTTTGCTGATGACTTCTTTTCTGGACATATACCCCACTCCTCCGTATAATTGCAAAATAACTTTCATTTACGTTAGAAAACGTACGTTATTATCTTAATAAAAAATGCATGGTAATGTCAACAAAAATACGCAAAAAAAAGTAAGAAAAAAAGAAGAACGGATCCGCTGTTTCAGCGGGGTTTCCGTTCTTCTTTGTGATCTTAGGATGTACCTTCAGGAATTAAACGGGATATGCTCCGTTTTCGGTGTCCGCGGATGCAAGATCCACCTTTTCTTCCTGTGCCTGACGATACTTAAAGAAGTCCATGGCAACCTGAGGGAACAGAGCGTAGCTCAGTACGTCCTCATCCTGCTTCTTGAATTCCTTCATCTCAGCTTCCAGAGATGCAAGCTCGGGCTCGGTATGTCCGGTAGCTTCTGCGGAACGAGCCGTAGAACGCTTCTCGCCGGGGATAACCTTGTTGATGACTTCTTCGTTCATGGGCTTAACGGTCTGGCCGTAGTTACCTCTTAAGAGATCCTTGAACTCACCGGTAGCCATCTTGTATCTCTCGCCCATCAGGACGTTGAAGATAGCCTGAGTACCAACGATCTGGGAAGAAGGAGTAACCAGAGGGGGCTCACCGCAGTCCTTACGAACTCTGGGGATCTCCTCCAGTACATCATTGTATCTGTCTTCTGCGTTCTGCTCCTTCAGCTGGCTAACCATGTTGGAAAGCATACCGCCGGGAACCTGATACAGCAGAGTCTTGATGTTAACGCCCATAACCTTGGGATTTAAGAGACCGCTTGCAAGGCACTCTTCCTTGTAAGGTCTGAAGTAATCTGCGATCTTGGCAAGGATCGTCTGATCCAGACCGGTATCGTACTCGGTACCCTTAAAGGTCTCAACCATAACTTCGGTAGCGGGCTGGGAAGTACCCAGAGCGAAAGGACTGATCGCGCAGTCGATAACATCTACGCCTGCCTCTACAGCCTTTAAGTAAGTCATGGAAGCAACACCGGAAGTATAGTGAGTGTGCAGCTGGATGGGCAGCTTGGTGTTCTCTTTCAGGGTCTTCACCAGTTCGGCTGCTCTGTAAGGAACAAGAAGTCCGGCCATATCCTTGATACAGATGGAATCTGCACCCATCTCTTCGATCTGTTTTGCAACTTTTGCCCAGTATTCCAGGGTGTAAGCATCACCCAGAGTATAGGAAAGAGCTACCTGGCTCTCGCCGCGGCCTTCCTGAACTTTGATCTTGTTGGTTGCATCAACTGCAGCCTGCAGGTTACGCAGATCGTTCAGGCAGTCGAAAATTCTGATCACATCGATACCGTTTGCGATGGACTTCTCAACGAAGGCATAAACCACATCATCCGCATAAGGACGATATCCAAGGATGTTCTGTCCTCTGAAGAGCATCTGCAGTTTGGTATTCTTAAATCCGTCTCTTAACTTTCTCAGTCTTTCCCAGGGATCTTCATGCAGGAAACGAAGGGATGCATCAAAGGTAGCTCCGCCCCAGCACTCTACGGAATGGTAACCGACTTTATCCATGGTTTCCACGATGGGCAGCATCACTTCGGTGGGCATTCTGGTAGCGATCAGGGACTGATGCGCATCACGCAGAACGGTTTCTGTAATGCCAACCGGCTTTTTTACTATTTCAGCCATTTATCTATCCTCCAAATAATCTAATTTTCAGGGAATGCATCTTCCTTAGAAGATTCCGTAAATTGCCATAAAGGTTCCGGCTGCTACAGCAGTACCGATAACTCCGGCTACGTTAGGTCCCATAGCGTGCATCAGCAGGAAGTTGGTGGGATCTTCTTCCGCACCTACCTTCTGAGCCACACGGGCTGCCATGGGCACTGCAGACACACCGGCTGCACCGATCAAAGGATTGATCTTTCCGCCGGAGATCTTGCACATTGCCTTGCCGAACAGGGTTCCGGTTGCAGTTGCCAGAGCAAATGCGATCAGACCCAGGATAACGATCTTGATGGTGCTCCAGTTCAGGAATGCTTCTGCGGAAGTAACACCACCTACGGATGTACCCAGTAAAATAACCACGATGTACATCAGTGCATTACTTGCAGTCTCCTGCAGCTGTTTCACAACACCGGATTCTCTGAAGAGGTTACCCAGCATCAGCATACCAACAAGGGGTGCAGTGGTAGGCAGAAGCAGGCAGACCACGATGGTAACGATGATGGGGAACAGGATCTTCTCCAGTCTGGATACGGGACGAAGCTGTTCCATACGGATGGATCTTTCTTCTTTGGATGTCAGCAGCTTCATGATAGGCGGCTGAATGATAGGTACCAAAGACATGTAGGAATAAGCAGCTACGGCGATAGGACCAAGAAGGGAGGTCTGTCCCATCTTGTTTGCCAGGAAGATGGATGTAGGACCGTCAGCACCACCGATGATGGAGATGGCTGCGGCTGCCTTTCCGTTGAAGCCCATGGCAATAGCGCCAAAGTAAGCACCGTAGATACCGAACTGAGCGGCTGCGCCCAGCAAAAAGCTCTTGGGATTGGCGATGAGGGGACCAAAGTCCGTCATAGCGCCTACACCCATGAAGATCAGGGGCGGAAGGATCGCCCACTCATCCAGGATATAGAAGTAATACAAGAGTCCGCCGGCCTTTTCGTCACCGAAGGGTTCCATGATGTTGGGATAGATATTTACCAGCAGCATACCGAAAGCAATGGGTACCAGCAGAAGCGGTTCAAAGCCTTTGGCGATAGCCAGGTATAAGAATACCAGTGCCACAACGACCATGATGTAGTTGCCCCAGGTTAAGTTGAAAAAGGCGGTCTGGTGGACCAGATTACTGAGTGTATTCAAAATATAGTCCATTTCAAAACCTCCTAGGGAGCGTATTATCGTGATTCGTCAATTAGTTCAGGGTTGCCAGGACCTTACCTGCATCGCAGGCATCGCCGGGTGCACAGTCAATGCTTGCTACCACGCCGTCCTGAGGAGCCACCTGAGGGATCTCCATCTTCATTGCTTCGATGGTGATGACGGTATCACCTTTCTTTACGCTCTGTCCTACGGAAGCATCGATCTTAACAACCTTTCCGGCTGCACCGGCCTTGATCTGAACTGCTCCGGCAGAACCGGAAGAAGCAGCTGCTGCAGGAGCTGCCTTGGGAGCTGCTGCGGGAGCCTTCTTGGGAGCTGCGGGTGCTGCAACGGGAGCTGCACCTGTGGATGCGCCCTCTTCTACCTGAACATCATATACGGTTCCGTTTACGGTAATAGTATAGTTTTTCATGTTATTCCTCCAAATCTACGTCTTTTGCGTTAATGATTTATCTTCTGATGATGGATCTGACCACAAAGCCGTCGGAGGAAGAACTACCTTCGCTGGCTGCGATTGCCGCGGTGATCACGGCGATCAGTTCCAGATCATCTGCTGTGCCGTCTGTTGCAGCGTTCTCTTCCCGGTCGATAATGTTCATCACCGTATTATCAACGGATTTTGCTGCCAGAGTCTCGGCTTCCTGCTTCTTTCTCACCGCTGCATCGGCTGCCTTCATGATGGCACCCATCGCTACGATGACCAGAGAGATCAGGATCAGGATCACAAATACGGTACCCATACCAAGAAGGGTATTCATACCTGCCTGTCCCATCATCTCGCCAAAGTCGTAATCAACGGTGGTAGAGAGGGAACTCAGTTCCTGTTTTTCGATCACAACCTCTGCGGTTGCGCTTCTGTATTCACCGGGCTTGTATTCTTTATCGCCCTGCAGTTTGACGTGAACGGTAACGGTATCTTCCGATACAGCGATGATTTCGGACGAATCAGATACTACCGTAACGTTACCGCCAAGTTCTTCGACTGATTCACCGTAGCTCTTCAGCGCCTCGATATACGGAGTGTAATCAGTGGAAGTGTCTTTCTTCAGGCCAAGGTAAAGTTCATCCAGATTGTCGGAATAATACCCGTAGATCTGAACGATCTGTTCTGTATAATACTCCGCCAGGGTGGTTGCTTCCTCGGCAGACAGATAATCGTTTCCGACCACTGCATCTGCCTCACCGCAAGCCGTCAGCCCAAGCGCGAGCAAAACAGCCATGGCCGTAGCCACTAATCTTTGTCTCATAATCGGCTAAGTCCTTTCTAGACCGTTCCGTGTTTCTTTGCAGGACGATCTTCACTCTTGGTGATCAGCATCTCAAATGCAGCGATCAGGTGCTTTCTGGTTGCTGCGGGCTCGATGATGGTGTCCACATAGCCTCTTCTTGCCGCACCTTCCGCGCTGGTCTGTAACTCGGCATATTCTTTTTCTTTCGCTGCCTTGTCAACGTCTTTGCCGTCGTACATGATCTGTACGGCATGCTTTGCATCCATTGCACCGATCTTTGCGTTAGGCCATGCAAAGGTCATGTCGGCGCCCAGAGCCTTGGAGTTCATGGCTACGGAAGCGCTGCCGATGGCCTCGCCCACTACCACGTTCACCTTGGGTACGGTTGCGTTTGCAAATGCATAGATCATTTTTGCAACTGCTCTTGCATTGCCCTTTTCAGCGCACTTGCAGGTCTTGAAGCCGTTTACGTTGGTCAGGGTCAGAACAGGGATCTCGAAAGCATCGCAGAAACGGATGAAATCAGATGCCTTTTCACAGCCTTTGGGAGACAGTTTAGCCTCGAAGGTCTCAGCTTCCTTTCCCTCTTCATCATATCTTACGGTTCTGTTGGCAACGCAGCCTACGGTCATACCGTCAAGACGGATGAAACCGGTGACCATGTTCTTGCCATAGCCGCTCTTTACTTCAAAGAAATTCTGGTCATCAGCGATCTGGGACAGGCTGAGTGCAGGATCTGCCACGCTTGCTTCGAGGTCGCCACATGCTCTGTTCAGATCATCGGTGCAGTCAACGAGCGCTTCTTCATCACAGTTGGACGGAAGGAAGCCGACCAGTTCACGGATCTGTGCAAAGATGTCAGCTTCGGATGCAACAACATCAACGATGCCTGCTTCTTCGCTCTGGAACTGAGCGGATGCGGTGTCGCACTTGCTCACTTCGTTCCCGTCAATGGTGTTGGGAGCGTTTACGAAAAGCTTCGCGTTCTTCTCCTCCATAAAGGTGAAATCGGTCAGGGTGGGGATCATTGCAAGACCGCCGCCGCAGTTACCGAATACCGCTGTGATCTGAGGGATCAGACCGCTGGCCAGAGTCTGCTTCATGTAGATCTCACCGAATGCGTTCAGTGCATCGGTTGCCTCCTGAAGTCTGAGACCCGCGGAATCGATCAGACCGATCACGGGTGTGCCGGTCTTGATCGCCAGATCATAAAGTCCCGTGATCTTTTTGGCGTGCATTTCGCCAACGGAACCTTTCAGTACGGATGCATCCTGGCTGTAAACATATACAGGATTGCCATCGATCACTCCGTAACCGGTGATCACACCGTCACAGGGAGTGTCGGTCTGTTTCAGGTCAAAATCCGTGGATCTCGCACGAACACGGGCTCCGACCTCAACGAAACTGTTGTCATCGAGCAGAGCGTTGATTCTCTGTCTCGCTTTTGAAGAATCGCTCATAACGTACCTCCGTTTTTATTTTTATACAGCTGCCCCAAAACAGGAACCGCCAGATAAACAACATTCCTAAAAATTATAGCACATATCAGCCTAAATATCGACAATCTGTTTTGCCTCATTTTCGGCTTCTTCCTGAAATTCCGCTTTCACGGCAGGATTTACCTGCGGCAGTTCTTCCAGACTCTTTACACCGAAGCTCCGCAGGAACTGCTCTGTGGTGCCAAAGAGCATGGGACGGCCCGGTGCATTCTTCCTGCCCACTTCCTGGATCAGGTTATATTCCAAAAGTTTATTGACGGCAAAATCGCAACTGACGCCGCGGATGTTTTCGATCTCCAGTTTGGTCACAGGCTGTCTGTAGGCAATGATGGAAAGGGTCTCCAGCTGGGTATCCGACAGCACATTCTTCTTGGGAGTCTTTGCGATCTTTACCAGATATTCGTACATATCGCTCTTGGTGCAGAGCTGTACGGAATCATCCAGTTCCATCAGATCGATGCCGCGTTCTTCCCGGGCATACTCCTCTTTCATTTCTTTCAGGTATTCTCTTGTATTCTCAGGGCTTTCTTCGATGACGGCCGCAAGGCGCTTGACCTCCACCGCATCTCCCATGGTAAAAAGTACCGCTTCCAGCACTGCTTTTGCTTTTTCTTTTGTCATATCCTCGTACCGTTTTCCTTAGTCTTTCGCGTCGATCAGGATGTCATCAAACAGATGATCCTGCCGAATGGTGATCTTTCCGGTCTTCATCATCTCCAGGATGAGCATGAAAGTTACGATGACCTCCATCTTGCTGCCCTGTTTTTGAAGGAGCTGCCGGAAACTGCAGTGTCTGTGACTGTGAAGATAATCCTCCACATAGAGCTGCTTGGCATCCATGTCCACGTCTTCTTTTTCGATCTTTCCGAAGGTGGAACGGACGGGGTCGATCTTATCATCCTGCCGTTTCATGACAAAACGGAAGATCTCGTTGAGCTTTGCCAGCGTGGTATCTCCGATGAGTTCCTCATAGTCCACGGGAGGCTTGTAATCCTTGATCTCCTTGGGCATATTCTCTTCCCGGAAATACACCTTGGCCGCGCCGTCTTCCAGATCCCGGAGGGCAAAGGACATAAACTTGTACATCTTGTATTCCAATAACTTCTGTACCAGTTCATCTCTGGGATCGATCTCCTCGCCGTCTTCCGTCTCTTCCTTGGGAAGGAGCATCCGCGACTTGATATCAAGAAGAGTGGCGGCCATGACCATAAACTCACTGACCACGTTCATGTCGCTGTGTTCCATGGCGTTCACGTATTCCATGTACTGATCCGTGATGGTAACGATGGGAATATCGTAAATATCCAGTTTATTCTTATCGATCAGATGAAGCAGAAGGTCAAGAGGCCCTTCAAACACTTCCAGTTTTACAGGTATGGGCATATCTAATTCCTTACTATACTTGCGTTTTCGTAACTTGGAAAAGTCCTTGAATATTCTATCTTTTTCGGGGTTTTCCGTCAATTCTCGGAAGCACTTTCGGGCGCGGGCTCTTTCTCAGCCGAAAATCCGCCGGCAGGTACAAGTTCCAGCCGGATCAGCTCTCCCGGATTAAAGACCCGGATGGGAATGGTGTGCATGCCAAGTCCCCGTCCAAGGATCATCTTATGGCCGAATTCTTCGAACAGGCCCGCATCATAGTGAGGAAAGATCCGCAGAGACGGTGCGATCACACCTCCAAGAAAAGGAAGCCGCACCACCCCGCCGTGAACATGGCCGCTGAGCACAAGATCAGGGTCCCAGGCCGCATACTCCTCAAAGTACTCAGGATTGTGGGCCAGAAGGATGGAGAAAGCTGTTTTCTCCCGCTCTCCCAGCACTTCTTTCATATATCCTTCCCGGAATCTCCTCTCCCGGAACTTCTTATAATACTCCAGATCCATGGAAAAACCGGTGATGGCGATCTCCCCATCCTCAGTTCGAAGGGTATCATTCAGCAGATACGCGATCTTCTGATCCTGCTCTTCCGCGCCTTTATCGGAATTATGGGAAATGCCAAGTTCTTTTGTAAAAGCGGAATACAGTCCCCGGTAATAATCCTCGCGTACCCGAGATCTCTGCTCGTGATTGCCTTCGGCAAAATAAAGAGGATATCTTGCCGCAAGAGCCTTTAACAGCTTCACGCTGTGGCCAAAATCCGTCGGCTTTTTGGAAAAACGGCGTTTTCCTGCATTGATCACGTCTCCGCCCACCAAAACCGCCTCCGGTCCGATGGTATTGACAGCATTTAGGAGTCGTTCATTACCCTCTCCGTAGGCATGGTTATGAAGGTCCGTCAGAAACACCAGTGTGTGTTCCCGGCTGACCTTGTCGGTTTCGATCCGATATGTGGTTACTTCAAAACGGTTTCCATCATAGGCTGCCACCCATAAAAAGAACAGGATCAGCAGAACCAGGACCGTAAACAGGATCCCTGCCCACATAAAATGCCCCTTATCTCAAAAAATCCCCGGAAAACTTCCGGGGATTTCTGAACCATTAGTTGTTGTATTTACGCTTTCTGGCTGCTTCGGACTTTTTCTTACGTCTTACGCTGGGCTTCTCATAGTGCTCTCTCTTACGGATCTCCTGCTGGATACCCGCCTTAGCGCAACTTCTTTTAAAGCGACGTAATGCGCTGTCCAAAGACTCGTTTTCTTTTACGATAACGTTAGACATTTACTTTCCTGACCTCCCTTCAGTCCCTTCTAGTTTATGACTGAACCGGGTTATTCGTACTTACATACAAAGGTATTATATTCACATTTGCATGTTTCGTCAATCATTTTTTTATTTGATCATTTCTCCAAGGACTTTGGAAGCTTCGGAAATGGCCTGATCAATGCCTGCAGGGTTCTTTCCGCCGGCCTGTGCCATGCCCGGTCTGCCGCCGCCGCCACCGCCGACAAAAGCAGCGATTCCCTTGATGAGGTTGCCGGCATGTGCGCCCTTGGCAACTGCATCATCGGTAGCAAAAGCAACCATGTTCACCTTACCGTCCAGGTCTGACAGAAGGAGGACAACGCCTTCGCCAAGCTTTGCTTTCAGCTGGTCGCCCAGGTCTCTTAAGCCGTTCATATCAACGCCGGAAACCTTGGTTGCCAGGAGCTTAACACCCTTAACATCCACTGCTGCATCCGCAGCACCGGAGATCTGCTCCTTTGCTGCCTTGCTCTTCATGGCCTCATTTTCTTTCTTCAGGGCCTTCATCTCATCCAGCAGTTTTGCGATATGATCGTTCACTTCTGCGGGAGATGCCTTTAACAGCTTTGCAGCCTCCGCAAGTCTGCTCTCGGTCTCAACATAGTAAGATCTTGCGTTATCACCGGTCAGGGCTTCGATACGACGAACGCCTGCGGCCACACCGCTCTCGTTGGCGATCTTAAATACGCCGATGCGGGAAGTTGTCTTTACATGGGTACCGCCGCAAAGTTCAACGGACCAGTCTCCCATATTGACAACACGGACGGTATCACCGTACTTCTCGCCAAAGAGGGCCATAGCGCCGGTCTTCTTTGCTTCTTCGATGGACATGACATTAGTCACAACGGGAAGATCAGCAGAGATCTGCTCATTGACTCTGTCTTCCACCGCTTTGATCTCTTCCGCAGTCATGGCACGGCCAAAGCTGAAATCGAAACGGGTACGCTCGGTATCCTGATAGGAACCCTTCTGGGCTACGCTGTCTCCAAGAACTTCCTGGAGAGCTTTCTGCAGCAGGTGGGTTGCGGAATGGTTACGGCAGGTTGCAAAACGCTTCGCTTCATCAACCTTCAGGGTCACGGTATCGCCCTTTTTCAGGTCGCCCTTTACAACGTGACCGACATGACCGATGCGTCCGCCGGGGATCTTCACGGTCTCCTCCACTTCAAATACGGTATCGCCGCAGGTGATCACACCGGTATCTCCGACCTGACCGCCCATGGTCGCATAGAAAGGAGTCTTTCCGGTGATCACGGTACCGGATGCACCGCAGTTAAGCTCTTCAACCAGAGCCTCTTCTCCTGCCAGCACCAGTACGGTGCTCTCTGCGCACAGTTCGTCATAGCCGACAAATTCGCTGACGATCTTTGCATCCAGATCGTTGTAGATCGCATCATTTCCAAGCTTTGCGGAGAAGTTGGCATTTTCCTTAGCCAGTTTTCTCTGTTCTTCGGAAGCGGCCTTGAAGCCTTCTTCGTCTACGGTCAGTCCCTGCTCGTCAGCCAGCTCAATGGTAAGCTCCAGAGGGAAGCCGAAAGTATCATAGAGATAGAAAGCACTCTTTCCATCAAGGACTTTTGCGTTCTCAGCCTTTTTCTGCTCCAGGATCTTGGTAAATTCCTTCATACCGTTTTCCAGAGTGGACTCAAATCTGGAGATCTCCTTCTCAAGCTCACCCAGGATAAATGCACGGTTCTGATCCAGCAGAGGATAGCCTTCCTTGTAGGTTTCGATAAAGATCTCTGCCACATGAAGGATATTCTCCTTCTTCAGTTCCAGAATGCGTCCGTGACGAACCGCACGACGGATCAGTCTTCTCAGCACATATCCTGCTCCGCTGTTGGCGGGAAGCAGTTTTGCCGCATCACCGATGAGCATCACGGAAGTACGGATATGGTCTGCGATGATACGCATGGAGCGGGTCTTTACGGGATCCGCATTGTAGGTCTCCTTGGAGATCTCTTCAATGTAATGAACAGCGGGTGCAAATACATCCGTCTGATAAACATCCTTGGTACCGTTCAGGAATGCCAGGATACGCTCAAAGCCCCATCCGGTATCAACATTCTTCTGTTTTAAAGGAGTCAGATGACCGTCTTTATGCTTTTCGTACTGCATAAATACGTCATTACCGATCTCCGTATATTTGCCGCAATCACAGCCGGGACGGCAGTTAGGACCGCAGGCGGGAACATCTGCGATGTAGAACATCTCGGAGTCGGGACCGCAGGGACCGTACTCAAGCCCCCACCAGTTATCCTCTTTGGGCAGGAAGAAGACGTTCTCCTTCTTGATGCCGGACTCGATACGGTACTGAGCACCCTCCTCGTCACGGGGAGCATTCTCATCACCGGCAAATACGGTAGCTGCGATGTGGTCACGGTCAAAGCCCATAACCTCGGTGAGCAGCTCATAGCTCCATTTGCAGCGTTCCTTTTTGAAGTAATCTCCAAGACTCCAGCTTCCCATCATCTCGAAGAAGGAAAGGTGGCTGAGATCACCGATATTATCCAGGTCATTGGTACGTACGCAGCCCTGGATATTGCAGAGTCTGGTACCCATGGGGTGCTTTTGTCCAAGCAGATAAGGCATAAGGGGCTGCATACCCGCCACGTTGAACATAGCTCCGGTGGAACCGTCGGAAACAAGGCTGACAGCACCCACATCCACATGTCCGCGATCCTTATAGAACTGGATCCAAGCTTTTCTGAGTTCGTTAGAAGTAAATTGTTTCATGGTATCTGTTTCGTCTCCATTCAAAAATTCAGTGTTTCAATGATCAAAATGTGAATTTATCTGCGAAGTAAGCATCCAGCTCGTCAATGGCCACACGCTCCTGCTCCATGGAGTCACGGAAACGTACCGTTACCTTGTGATCTTCTTCGGAATCAAAGTCGTAAGTGATGCAGAAAGGAGTACCGATCTCATCCTGTCTGCGATATCTCTTACCGATGTTACCTCTGTCATCGAATTCGCAGTTGTACTTCTTGGACAGCTGAGCATAGATCTTTTCAGCACCTTCGTTGAGCTTCTTGGACAGAGGCAGCACGCCGATCTTCACGGGTGCGATGGCGGGATGGAAATGCATTACGGTTCTGACATCTCCGCCCTCTAACTCCTCTTCGTCATAAGCTGCACACAGGAATGCAAGAACCACACGGTCAGCACCCAGAGAAGGCTCGATAACATAAGGAATATATTTTTCGTTGGTCTCGTCATCAAAGTAGGTGAGATCCTGACCGGAAGTCTCCTGATGTCTGCCAAGGTCATAGTCGGTTCTGTCGGCAATGCCCCACAGCTCGCCCCAGCCGATGGAAGGGAACAGATACTCGATATCCGTAGTACCCTTGGAATAGAAAGCAAGTTCAGCGGGATCATGGTCACGAAGACGCATCTCATCTTCCTTGATACCAAGGCTCATGAGCCAGTCTCTGCAGAAACCTCTCCAGTACTGGAACCACTCAAGATCCGTGCCGGGTTTGCAGAAGAACTCCAGCTCCATCTGCTCAAACTCTCTGGTACGGAAGGTGAAGTTACCGGGAGTGATCTCGTTACGG
>JAEEGH010021057.1_pt1 | contig 13504 bp, 11 predicted proteins | sample 9134181 | NCBI WGS metagenome assembly JAEEGH01 (sample SAMN16246544, study PRJNA631951) | gut metagenome | biome: gut microbiome; feature: rumen; material: DP-attached | host: Bos | place: Iran: Karaj | collected 2018-10
ATACAAAGTTTGAGTTTGGCCTCGACGAGAATGACAATATCGTAGTCGGCGATGAGATGCTGACTCCCGATTCATCGAGATTCTGGCCCGCGGACAAGTACGAGCCCGGCCACGGACAGCCCTCGTTCGATAAGCAGTTCGCACGCGACTGGCTGCTCGCGAACCCGCATGACGACTGGACTCTGCCCGAGGATGTCGCACAGAAGACGATAGATATCTATCTTAAGGGTTATGAACTGATCACAGGAAAGAAGCTGGATTGTTAATGGAGAAACTTGGAAAGGCACTTATAGCGATGAGCGGCGGCGTGGATTCGTCCGTTGCTGCGAAGCTTACGCAGGAGCAGGGGTACGAGTGCATCGGATGCATGATGAAGCTCTACGACATTACCGACGACGAGGCGGATACGGCCTCGCGTACCTGCTGTTCCGTCGACGACGCCGACGACGCGCGCAATGTCGCGTACCGGCTCGGGATGCCTTTTTACGTATTTAATTTCAAAGATGAGTTTAAAAAGAAGGTCATAGACCGCTTTACGGAGAGCTATCTGAAAGGGACCACGCCCAACCCCTGCATAGAATGCAATCGTTACCTGAAGTTTGAGAGACTGTATCAGCGGGCGCTGGAGCTGGGCTGCGACAAGATCGTGACCGGCCATTACGCAAGGATAGAGTATAACGGGGAAAGGTACCTCTTAAAGAAGGGACTCGACGCGTCGAAGGATCAGAGCTATGTGCTGTTCAGGCTCACACAGGAGCTGCTCGCGCATACGCTGTTCCCGCTCGGGGAACTGAGCAAGGAGGATTCGCGAAAGATCGCAGCAGAGAACGGTTTCGTGAATGCGGCGAAGCCCGACAGCCAGGATATCTGCTTTGTCCCCGATGGAGATTACGCGGCCGTGATAGAGCGGTATACGGGCGTAAAAGTACCTGAAGGCGATTTTGTCGATATGTCGGGAAAGGTGCTCGGACGCCACAAGGGCATCATCCATTATACGATCGGACAGCGCAGGGGCCTTGGGATCTCCGCGGCGGAACCGCTGTACGTCGTTGCGATCGATGTGCCGGAGAATAAAGTGATATTGGGGCCAGATGAGGCGCTCTTTACTAAAGAAGTCAGGACAGAAGACTTCAACTGGATCCCGGGAGGGGAGATACCGCGGGAATTCAGGTGCTCCGCGAAGATCCGCTACCACCACAGGGAGCAGCCCGGAACGCTGTATCACGGGGATGACGGAATCTGCCGGTTCGTTTTCGACGAACCGCAGCGCGCCATTACGCCCGGACAGTCGCTCGTACTGTACAGTGGGGACGAGGTGCTCGGGGGCGGAACGATAGTGTGAAAGTATTAAATAATTCATTATTTGTTTACAGGCTGTTTATTGACTTTATACGCACCGGATATTATCATTTTGGTACAAAGTTGCTTATTGTCTGATCACAGAGAGTGCATTTGCGCAGAATGGAGTGAATTATGGAGATACAGCTTACAAACGATAATTTCAAAGAGAAGGTTATGAATTCGCAGATCCCCGTGCTGGTGGATTTCTGGGCACCCTGGTGCGGTCCCTGCAAGATGCTCGGACCCGAGCTTGAGAAGCTGGCAGAGGAGCACGACGGCGAACTGATCGTGGGCAAGGTAAATATCGACGACGAAGAAGATCTTGCCGCGGAATACAAGATCATGAGCATTCCTACAATGCTCGTGTTCAAGAACGGAGTCCAGGTTGCGAAGAAGGTCGGATACGCACCCAGAGCAGAGGTGCTCGAGCTTATTCAGAACTCCTGAAGCATTAGATGATCAATGTATGACAGAGGCCGGAGAGACGATCTCCGGCCTTTCTTTCATTATTTTCTGGAAACGTTTCCAAAAAATGATTGAAAACGTTTCCAACCTCTGCTATGATAAGTTCGTAAAAGGGCTTTTATGCCCACAGGACGGATATGAAAACAAGGGGGATATGTATGACTGCAAGGATTAAACGGATTGCTGCGGGATTGATCGCGCTCATGATGACGGCAGCGCTCTTCGTCGGTATTCTTCCGATGAGAATGACGCCCGTGAAGGCGGCGGACGGACCGGTCATCAGACTGCATTATCATCGCCCGGACGGCAATTACGACGGCTGGGACGTATGGTTCTGGGAACTCGGCAAAGAAGGCGCGGGTTATGCTTTTTCGGACGTGAACGGCGAGAAGGTGGCGACATTCCAGGCTTCGGCCGGGACTACCTCGGTAGGCTTTATCGTAAGGACCGAGAGCTGGTCAAAGGATGTCAATGAGGACCAGTTCATCGACATTGCCGAGCTTGTGACCGGATCGGTCGACATTTACGTTGAATCGGGCGTAAAGGGCTACACGAAGGAATATGGCGGCGACGCTGCGGTGGGCATCAAGGTCAAGTCCGCGAAATACAACATGAGCGGCACGCTGACTGTTGAGATGACCGCGGAGCTCGAGGGAGATCCCGTTCCGATGTTCTCGCTGAAGGGCAAGGACGGAGATATCGGGATCACCGGCATCAATTATGAAGGCAATAAGATCTACACTTTTTCTATCGATAAGGAGCTGGACGTGTACGGAAAGGGCTATTATCTGAATTACGACGGAAATGATTACGCGGTAACGCTTCCCGTGGTCTTCTCGACCGATGAGTTCGAAGCACAGTACACATACACCGGGAGCGATCTCGGAGCGGTATGGAGCGCGGACGGCACGACCTTTAGGGTATGGGCTCCCACGGCCGCGGAGGTGAGCGTAAACCTCTACAAGTCGGGAACGGACGGTACCGACGATCTGATCAAAACGGTTCCGATGACCGCAGATGTGAACGGAACCTGGACCGTAAAGGTCGGCGAGAACCTGAACGGAACTTATTACACATATTCGGCGCTCGTGGACGGAGAACTCCGCGAGGCCTGCGATCCCTATGCGAGAACGACCGGAGCGAACGGCAAGAGAGCGATGGTCATCGACCTTGATTCGACCGATCCCGAGGGCTGGGATAAGGATTCCAATCCTCACGCGGGAGAGGGCATTAACGATGCGATCATCTACGAAGCGCACATCAGGGATCTGACGATCAACGGTGAAGCGAATGTAAAGAACAAGGGCAAATACCTCGGACTTACAGAGACCGGCACAAAGACGCTGAACGGCAAGGCGACCGTTGTGGACCACATGGTCGAGCTCGGCATCACGCACCTGCATCTGCTCCCTGTATATGATTTCGGTTCGGTTGACGAGACCTCCGCGATCAATAAATACAACTGGGGTTACGATCCCGTGAATTACAACGTTCCCGAGGGTTCGTACTCGACCGATCCTTACAACGGAGAGGTTCGCGTGAAGGAATTCAAGCAGATGGTACAGGCCCTGCACAACAGGGGCATCAGCGTTGTAATGGACGTGGTTTACAACCATGTTTACAGCGCGGGCGATTTCTGCTTCAACAAGCTGGTTCCCGGTTATTTCTCGAGAATGAAGGACGGCGTATATTCGAACGGTTCGGGCTGCGGCAACGATACGGCTTCGGAGCGCTCGATGGTACGCAAGTATATCGTGGATTCGGTTCTTTACTGGGCTGACGAATACCACATTGACGGCTTCAGATTCGACCTTGTCGGACTGCTCGATGTGGATACGGTGAATGAGATCGTGAGCACCGTACATGCGACTCATCCCGATGTGATCTTCTACGGCGAGGGCTGGAGCCTTACGACCAATGTAACAAAGGACAACGTGGAGCTTGCGACTCAACCGAACAGTAAACTTACGCCCGACTTCGCGTACTTCAACGATACTATAAGAGACGCCTTAAAGGGCAGCGTATTCAATACAGCATCAGGCTTTGTTTCGGGGGCTGCGGGCAATGAGAGCAAGATCCAGAGATGCTTCATCGGTCTCGACACATGGTGCACGACGCCCGCCCAGACCATTAACTACGCATCCTGCCACGACAACAACACTCTTTTTGACAGACTGAGGATATCCAACAGGGACGACGATGAGGAGACCATCATCAAGATGAACAACCTCGCTGCGGCGATCTATCTGACCGCCGAGGGCGTGCCTTTCATGTCGGCCGGCGAGGAGATGCTCAGGACAAAGACGAACAAGGACGGAAGCTACAACGAGAACAGCTACAACGCAGGCGATACAGTAAACTCGATCAAGTGGGCAACGCTTGAGGAGCAGAAGTACGCCGATGTATTTGAGTATTACAAGGGTCTGATCGCATTCAGAAAGGCACATCCTTCACTCAGACTCGACAATGCGGCGGACGTTGAGGCAAAGGTTTCGACGCTCAAAGAGATCAATGATCATTCGGCAGCTTTCAACGTTAAGTGCGGCCAGCCCGGCGAGACGGTAGAAGAGATGTATCTGTTCTTCAACGCGAATAAGGAGGCCATAAAGTATACGCTTCCTGCGGGCGACTGGGATGTATATATCAACGGACAGAAGGCCGGGACCGAGGTTCTCTCGACAGTATCCGGCGAGATCACGATAGAGCCGCTCTCGGCGCTGGTAGTTGCAAAGACGATCCCCGGCGCTGCATCCAAGGATACCGGTGATACAGACAATACGGACAGCGGCAATACTTCGGCTCCGGCCGATAATAAGCCTGCTGAAGGCGATACTCCGGCAAAGTCAAATACAAGAGCCCATGTGGTGATCGGAGTGGTCTGCGCCGTAACCATGGCGGCAGTTATCGTGCTTGCGCGCAGAAGTAAGAAAAAGAAGAAGCAGCTGTGATACGACAGCGGAAAGCTATAAGAGCCACAATGAAAACGGTGCCTGTCACCGAAAAATAAAAAACACCGGGAAAGCGGAACTTTCCCGGCGTTTTTGTTTGTGATCTTATAACGCGTACAGAGTGTTCTCTTCGAAGTTGAGGAAAACCGTATCTCCGACATTGTAGATCTTTTTGTTCTTGGGATTGTACTCCTGGATCTTGACCAGCGTATCGCCGATCAAAATGTGGTAATCCTGGTAAGCGCCCATGAAGCATGAGTACTTTACGGTGCCTTTAACTGCTCCGGAATCGCCTAAGTATGCGCCCTCGGGACGAAGCACGATACTGCATTCCGAACCGGCTTCCATGCTGCCGGTCGCGCAGCTGACCTCGGTATCGCCGATGACCGCAACGTCCTGGCTCTTTACGACTGCCTTCAGGAAGTTTGCTTCACCGATGAAGTCGGCGACGAACTTGCTGTTGGGGTAGTAATAAGCCTCTCTGGGGGTCGATATCTGCTCGACAAGACCGTGGTTCATGATGATGACCTTGTCTGAGATTGCCATTGCCTCGCTCTGGTCATGGGTAACATAGATCGCTGTGATGCCCGCTTCCTGCTGGATCCTCCTGATCTCGGTACGCATCGAAACACGAAGCTTCGCGTCGAGGTTCGAAAGGGGCTCGTCGAACAGGAGCACGCCGGGCTCGATGACCAGCGCCCTTGCTAAGGCAACTCTCTGCTGCTGACCGCCGGAGAGCTGGTTTGTCATGCGGTTCTCCATGCCTTCAAGGCCGACGAGGGCCAGGATGTCGGTAACCTTTTTCTTTATCGTTGCCTTGTCCATCTTGCGGAGCTTGAGTCCGTAAGCGACATTGTCAAAGATGTTGTAGTGAGGAAGGAGAGCATAGCTCTGGAAAACCATGGCCGTGTCGCGCTTGTTTGGCGTGAGAGCGTTGATCGGCTCGTTCCCGAGATATATCTCGCCTTCATCGGGGCTCTCGAAGCCCGCTATCATACGCAGCGTGGTAGTCTTTCCGCATCCTGACGGACCGAGAAGCGTTACAAAGCTGCCGGGCTCGATCTCGATATTTGCGTCCTTGACCGCGTAGAAATCTTTACCGGTCTTGGGATCTTTGTATATTTTTGAAATATGCTCCAGGCGTACGCCTTTTTTCTCTTTTGCCATAATTATATCTCTCCATCAATCTGCCGACTTAACCATGCGGCTTGTTCCAAAGTGTTTGATTATCAGGTTCATGATCAGTACCGCGCTGTAGGTGATAAGGATCAGTATCGTAGCGAATGCGCAGGCGATGCCGTAAGAGCCCTTCTCAGCGAATTCGTTGATCTGTACCGTGATGAGCAGGTACGAAGGCGTAACCAGAAGAATGATCGCGCTGATCGCCGTGATGCTGCGGACGAACGAGGTTACGAAGCCGCTCAGGAAGCTGTCCTTGATCAGCGGGAGCGTGACGGTCATGAATACCTTGAAGCTGTCGGCACCCATATCGTAAGCCGATTCCTCGATGCTCTTATCGATCTGCCTGAGGGCCGAGATACCGCTTCGGGTACCGGTCGGAAGGCTTCGTACGATAAATACGATGACCAGGATCGCGCCTGTTCCGTACAGGCCCTGAAGAATGCCGCTTCCGAAGAGTCCGCCCGAGAAGCCGCGGATGTATCCGATACCGAGAACCGTTCCGGGAACGGCCATCGCCAGCATCGATACGGCCTCGATAAAGCCCTTTGACTTGAATTTACGTTTTACCACCAGATAGGAGATTATCATGGACAGCAGTGCAGTGATAGGCGCCGATATGAGCGACAGGATAAAGCTGTCCTTGAAGGCTTTAAAGCCCTTGTATCTGGTAAATACCTGTCCGAACCATTTGAATGTGAGATGGAAATCATAGCCCCAGGTGCGGAACAGCGCGCCAAACGGAACGCAGATGTACATTATGATAACGAACAGCGCAAGTGCGGAGCAGATGATCGAAAGCGGAAGCGTTACGCTCTTGTCGGTGATGAGCATACGCTCTCTCGAAGCCTTGCCCGAAAGGGTTGCGGTGCTCTTGGCCTCGAGATAGTACTTCTGGACCACGAACATCAGCAGTGTGATGCCGAGGAGTACGACTGCCATCGCGGCCGCGCCCTGTTTGTCGTAAGCACCCGTGATCTGCAGATAGATCGTCGTGGCCAGTGTATCGTAGGAACCGCCGATGATCATCGGGTTCGCGAAGTCCGCGATCGACTCGATGAAGGTTACAAGGAATGCATTGCCGAGTCCGGGAAGAATCAGCGGGAACGTAACTGTCATGAATACCTTGAATCGGGATGCGCCCATATCGCGGGCGGCTTCCTCGAGGGAAGGATCGATGTTCTTCAGGAGACCTTTGAGCATCATATAGCATACGGGGAAGAACGTGAGCGTCTGAACGATCGCGATGCCCCAGAAGCCGTAAACGCTGTTGTCATAGATCTTCAGAAGGAAGCGTGTGATGATGCCTGCCTTTCCGAAAAGCATGATCATCGAGAGCGACAGAACGAATGGCGGAGATACTACGGGAAGCATCGAAACCACCTTGAACAGTCCTCCCATGAACTTTGAACGTACCTTGACATAGACTTCCACATAGGCGAACAGAAGGCCTATGAGGGATGATGCGATACCTACCAGAAAACCAACCTTCAGAGTGTTGGTTATGGCGTTCCTGAAATTCGGGAGTGCAAGGACTCTCTTGAATGTTGAAAGCGTAACTCCGGATTCGGAAATAAAGCTGTCAACCAGAAGGATGGCCAGCGGATACAGGATAAAAACCGTCAGAAAAGCGATCAGAAGGATAATGGTGGTGACCATGATCGGATCGCCGAAGAGCTTTTTTCTGTCAAGGCTGGCGCTTTGACTCTTTGCCATAAATTGTCCTCCGAAAAATAACAGGAGCGGATGTCTTGTCTTACATCCGCTCCCGATAATCAGCGATTACTCAGTTTTGAAACGATCGTCGGCAGCGCTTCCGAGAGCCTTCATAACTTCTTCGACGTAAGTTGTGGTATTTGCCTTTGCATCTTCAAAGTCATACTTCATAACGTTCTCGGGATCGAGACCGAACTCGGATGCAACATCGGGCTGCTTTGCGTTGTCGATAACAAGGAACTGATAGGAACCGTGCTGTGCGCCGAGCTCAACGCACTCGGGGCTTAAAGCGTACTCGATCCAGAGCTTTGCAGCATTGGGATGAGCGCAGCCCTTGAAGATCGCGGTAGCACCGATCTCGAAGGAGGTTCCCGATGAAGGGATAACAAGGCCTACATTCTTGTAGCCGTTATCAACGATCTGTGTGATACCGTCATGGAGGAAGCCGATGCCGACTACACACTCACCTGTTCCGACGTTCTTGGAAGGGCCGGAACCCGACTTGGTGTAAACTTCGATGTTCTTGTCGAGGTCAACGAGGTACTTGATGCCTTCGTCGTGGCCGTACTTCTGGATCATTGTGTTTACAACGAGCTTCGCGGTACCAGCGGTGTTGTAGTTGGAAAGCCAGATGAGACCCTGGTACTTGGAATCAAGAAGATCCTTCCAATCCTTGGGAGCTTCGAGACCGAGACGGGTAAGCTCGTCCTTGTTAACCATGAATCCGAGGATTCCCTTGTAAATGCCGTACCAGCAGCCGTCCTTGTCGCGATACATATCGCTGAGGAGGTGCTTAGCGTTGGTTGCCTCGTAAGGCATGAGCAGGCCCTTGGATGCCGCTACGTTGTAGGGATCGGTTGTGCCGCCGAACCAAACGTCGCCCGAAGGATTGCCGTTTTCTTCTTCAACCTTGCTCTGAACCTCACCGGTTGAAAGACGCTGATACTTAACTTCGATGCCGTAGAGAGCCTTGAAGTTGTCACATGCTGCTGCAAGGTACTCTTCCTCGCAGGAACCGTAAACGATAAGCTGGCCTTCTTCCTTGGCGGCCTTGATCAGAGCGCTGTCTGCGCCCGAGTCGCCGGAAGTCTTGTTCTCGGTCTTCTTGCAGCCGATAATGCTGAGCATCATAAGACCGATCAATAACAGTGCAATAATCTTTTTCATATTCTTCTCCTTTCGCTTCGCTACAGGCTTTCAGCCCATTCGCAGTTTATGCTGCGCATAATTCTGCTTGGGCACTCGCAGTTTCGCCTTCGGCATATTATAGGCAAAGCCTATAATCGAAAAGCTTAACTCTGCTTGCCTTTCACTTCAGTAATAAAACTGATAAGAAAAGGATAGAAGAAAAAAGGAAAAAGATATACCCGTATTTCTGTTTTATTATCCGAATTTCTGAACAGGGACCTTTGGCGTCAGTTGATGAATTCCGACGGGGAAACGCCCGTATAGCGCTTAAACACTGAGTTGAAGTGCTTGTAGTCGGTAAAGCCGGTCAGGTCTGAGACTTCATATACTTTGTATTTGCCGGTCTCGAGCAGTTTTATCGCCTGCTGTATCCTGTATTTGTTCAGATAATCGAGATACCCGGTGCCCGTGGAATCCTTGAATTTCCTCGAAAGATAGCTGGCTGAGACGCCGAGCTCTTCCGAGAAAGTCTCGATGCTGATCTTTTCGGCATAACGCTCTTTAGTGGCGTTAAGGATGTGCTGCACATAGTCGTTCTCCCTGTCGGACTTTATGAACACTTCCTGCGCGCGGTCCGCCGGGGATTTCATCTCGGTGAGCCTGTCGTACTCACGGTCGCGCTCTATCTCTGAGATGATCTTCGTGATGTTCTTTTTTAATTCCTCTTCGTCGACCGGTTTCATAAGATAAGCGGAAACGTCGAGGTCAATCGCCTTTTTTGCGTATTCAAAATCCGCGTAACTGGTGAGGATGACCGGCTTAAAGGAAGCCTCTTCCTTTGCCCTTCTGATCATCTCAATGCCGTCCATTATCGGCATCATGATATCGGCGAGCACGATGTCGGGCTCGAGTTCCTTTATCTTCTCGAGACCTTCGGCGCCGTTTACGGCTTCGCCGACAATGGTGCAGCCCATGCCCATCCAGTCCATTGTGTAGGCGATTCCTTTTCTGATGATATCCTCATCTTCAACGATCAATACTTTGTACATTTATTTACCCTCGTAAAAACGCTTCGGGAGCACGATGCGCACCGTGGTACCCTCGTTCTTTCTGCTGGTGATGTCCAGACCGTAGTCGCCGTTGTTCTTATACAGAAGCTTTACCCTCCGGTGGATATTGAAGAGTCCGTAGTGGACGGAAGGATTCTCGTCCGACTTAAGACCCGCTACGATCTCGGCGAGCTTGTCTTCCTCGATGCCCGCTCCGTCGTCCTCACACACGAAGATCAGCTTTTCCTGCATCTGGTAGCCGCGGATATTCACGGTCAGCTTTTCCTTGGTGCCAAAGCCGTATTTCACCGCATTCTCCAGCAGGGGCTGCAGCATGAGCTTCGGGATCAGGCAGTCCATGATATCGTCGGCCACGTCCATTTTATATGCAAATCTCTTGTTGAACCTTATCTGAAGGATGTTCAGATAGCTCTGGAGATTCTCCAGGTCTTCGCGGACCGTAACCTCTTCACGCGCGTCCTTTATGCTGTAGCGCAAAAGGCCGGAGAGAGAAATGATCATTTTGTCCGCGGCGTTGGCGTCGATCTTTGCCATGAAGCGGATATTGTCGAGCGTATTGAACAGGAAATGGGGATTGAACTGGCTCTCGAGCTGCTTAACCTGAGAGAACGCAACGTTCTCTGCCAGCTCCCTGTTCTGGTCGATCTGATCTTTCAGACCCTGCAGCATCTCGTTGAAATCGTTGCCGATCGCCTCGAACTCGGTGCTGCTGTTGATATTGAGGCTTACGTCAAAGTTGCCGTTCGAGACTGCTTCGAAAGCGTTCTCTATTTTCCTGATATCCGCGGTGAGCTGCTCGGAGCTGTTGGCGGTGCTTCTTAATGTAATGAAGAGGATCGCGGCGAAAATGACGAGGATGATCCCGGCCAGGATCGTGATGAGCCTGATGCTGCGGCTGATGTCGTTGACCGTTGTGACAAACAGGCCCTTGCCCGTATCTGTCCTGCAGGTGTACATGAGCCTTCCGTCTGTCTTGGTATATCCGGCGCCGGAGGTGTAGGCGTCCGGGATCCTGCCGAAACTGTCGCGGAGGATGTCTGTATTGCATTCGTAAATCCAGCCGTATTTGTCGGTGATCGCAAAATATCTGTTGAGTTCGCCGGTCGCGCGGGTGATCACGTCCTTCGGTATCTCATAGACGATAGCGCAGGAGAGCTCGTCGCCGGCGTATACGCCTTTCGCGACATACAGGCTTTTATTGTACAGGACGGTCGCGGTTGTGCCTTTGCCTGCTTTGACGGCATGCCAGACGCCCCAGTCGGAATATACTTCTCCGGTCAGATGCTCCGGCACGCTTTCCTTGCTCGAGAAAGCGACTTCGCGGTCTGCAGTAAGTACGGTCAGATCACCGATCTCGCCGAATTCCGCCGTGCTCCTGTATAGTATGGGGAAGATCTGATCGCTCTCAACATTGCCGCCGGCGTCAGAGATCGATCTTTCGACATCTGTGAGCATGTTGTAACAGATATTGATCGTGCGCGAGATCTCACTCGCTGCGTTTTTGCTGTCCTGTTCGTTGAAATGCGCGGTGAAATAGGTCCATAAAAGCGCGAAGAGCGCTATTGCCAGAGCCGCGATGATACCTACGGGCAGCAGGGAGAATCTTATGAAGACTCTGCGGATATTATCCTGGAAGGAGCCGGTCGCTTTATTCATGGGCAGCCTCCTTTGCCAGGGCGTCAAAGCGCTCGAGCCATGCGTCCTTGTTTGATATTACGGTATCCTTGTCTGCCTCGATGCTGTGTATCTCGGAGAGAGGGATGACCATGCCGGAGGCCGCGACGTCCTCCCTTACCGAGCGGCGGCCCAGATTGGAGGCCATGAAGCTCTGTGCGTTCCTCGACGTCATGAAATCAGCGAAGCGTTTTGCCTTGTCAAGCCTCGAGGAATTGCTGCTGATGTAGATGCCGTCGGGTGTGGATACCACACCTTCGGTCATATATACGATACCGATGTGCTTGTCGTTCTTGAGCATGGTGACGGCCGCTTCTTCGAAGGTGAGACCGACCTTGAACTCTCCGTTCGCTACGCCCTTATATACTGCGGATGAACTGGATAGGAGCACACCGTCCAGATTTTCGGTCAGCTGTTCCACGTAATCCCAGCCGGCGTCGGGATCGCCTTCGCCCATCGCGAAGAGCATATTTACGAGATGCTCGAAAGAGGATGAGGACTTTCCGGGATCGGCATAGGCTATCTGCCCTTTGAGCTCTGGGTTTAAGAGATCGGCGTAGCCTTCGATCTTAATATCGCCGATCAGGTCCTTATTGACCATGATGACGCTCGGAACATTGGAGAAATAACGGTATTCGTAAAAGCTGTCTATATAAGGTCCGACCGTGAGCAGTGAACCGCCCCAGAGCACATCGACGTCCGGATTTGTCCTTATGCTCTCGATGGCTTCCGCGGTTCCGCGGCTGTAGAGCTCGACCGCGATCCCGGTCTCATTTTCAAACTCCCTGATCAGGGGGATCATGAATTCCATCGGATGAGGGGAGACAACGACCAGCTTGTCGGAATGCTGAGAGTCATCCCGGCTCATATAATTATAGATAAACACCGAACTCAGAACGAGCGCGGCGGCCAGTATGCCTATAAAGAGTTTCAGTTTCCCAGTCATAGCTTTTGTCTCCTTAACCTTTCCTATCGATTATACCCCCGCCTTTCGGCTGCACACAAGACAAAAAGGGAGGAGAGGAGTGAATTTGCGCGTTTTGACGGTTATCTTGACAGTTCTACGCTGATAGAATAATAAAAATATATCGAATTACGATAAATATTTGTTGACATTTGGGATTGTACATGTATAATGAGTATCGTAAAGCAGTTATGGGAGGACACGAAGCACATGAAAAACAAAAATGAAAAGCATGGTAAAGAGAGTTCGCAGGCCGGCATAGCATTCAAACTCAAGCTGCTCACGATAGGGGTGGCGATCGTCGGATGCGCTTTTTTCGCCGTCTGCGGGGTTAGTTTAGTCAGGAATAAATATTTCTTCGAAAAGTACGGAATTTCGGATATGCCGGTGCTGATGCTGCTCGGTATCACCGCGATATTCTGTTACGCGGCCCTCTGGCAGTTCTGGAAAGTATGCTGCGCGATCGGGAAGGACAACTCGTTTTCTCTTGAGAATTACATTGCGTTCAGGATCATGTGCGGACTGTTCGTGATACTCGGGATCATATGGATCTTAAGCATCGTGATCTATCTGCTCTTTGTCGAAAGACTTGAGTATATGATCCTTTTTAAGATGATCGAGTATTCATTTATCTGGTTTGCGGTGGGAGGTCTGACCGGAGCCCTGGCGAGGCTTGTTGACAAGGCTCGCCAGATCCGGGAAGAGAACGATCTTACGATTTAAGGAGGCGGTGCGTTATGGCAATTATCATTAATGTGGATGTCATGCTCGCCAAGCGTAAGATGAGTGTTACGGAGCTTGCGGAGCGTGTCGGGATCACGATGGCGAACATCTCGATCCTGAAGAACGGTAAGGCGAAGGCCATCAGGATCGATACTTTGGACAAGATTTGCAGGGCGCTTAACTGCCAGCCGGGGGATATCCTGGAATTCGATCCGAATGTGGCCGCGATAGAGGAACTTGACGAAGCGGAGAAATAAGTTTGATCGGGAAGATAAGCTCCCGGCGCAGAGAGCGCT
>JAEEGH010021058.1_pt1 | contig 13504 bp, 6 predicted proteins | sample 9134181 | NCBI WGS metagenome assembly JAEEGH01 (sample SAMN16246544, study PRJNA631951) | gut metagenome | biome: gut microbiome; feature: rumen; material: DP-attached | host: Bos | place: Iran: Karaj | collected 2018-10
CCGCTATGTATTCTTTACTGTAATTATTACTATAGTAGTCACAAGCAACGGTAATTGAACCCTTCTCTGAAAATACCTGAAACTGGATGGGTGCCTTAGCCTCATCTAAAGGAATAAGTATTTCCTTCACATTTTCGCCGCCAAGGTTTATATCCCGATGAAGCTCCCCCTGCCATACAAAGAGAACGTCAGAGGACAGATGGTAATCCCTTGCTATTTCTGCAAAGGAATAACAGTCATGAGCCATGCTGTCAACAAGCTGCGTTCCTACATTCTTTATGTATTCACAAGTATTCTGGTCTTTTCTTGTATCCACAAACACAGGGAAGGTCTTAACCAGCATGGTTACAGCCCTTTGAAGTCTTGAGTCACTCCGACCGTTATAAATTGTAGTATAAAGAGCACTGCTTTTCCCACTAAACCGTGAAAGACAAAATGCAAAAGCAGCGTTCATAAAACCATTTTCGGTTACTCCCTTATCTTTGCAGAAGCTAACAATATCTGAATAGTCAAGAGAAGAAGAATAAGTAAATTTACCTGATGCAATATTTGCTTTGGTATCCTCCAGAATATCTCCCTCAGGAAGCATCTCTGAATCCGCATCACAAAGAAGCCTGTCAAAGTAGCCCTTTGCCTTTGAGTAGGTGTCACTTTCTCTAATTCGCTGTTCATCGAGAGCAGCCTCAAATCCTGTATATTTCTCTTTTTCTAAATTACTTCCCCGATATGCGCTATTGATATCATCAAATAATATTTCAATACTGCCGCCGTCATAGACAATATGATGAATGTCCAGGAAAAGATATTTAGCCTCATCAGTCAGATAGATCTTTGCCCGATATAACCTTTCAGAAAGCAGGTCACAGGCTGTCACCATATCCTCAGGAAGCTCCGGTACATTGATAATTTCAACGACAGGATGGGTCTCATCGTTTCTCTTTATCCTATATTCTCCATTTTCATCCGCAAAAATTCTGCCGTTTAAGCATGGATGCGCTAAAATAGCGGATTCTACCGCCCTCTTAAGAAGATGTTCATCTATGGATAACGGGAGCTCATAAAGTATCGGAATATTGTAAAGCAGTGTCCCCGGGTGGGATAAACTTTCAACCAAAATGCCAAGTTGGGTCTGAGTCAGAGGATAGTCCTCCTGGATATCATAGGCATTTTCTTTACTCTTAACCATAAGAACCTTTTCAAGATCTCTGATATTTGAGTTTTCCCTGATTTCATTTATGGACAAAGGTACGCCAAAAGCCTTTGATAGCAGTACATTAAGTCTGATCGCTCCCAGGGAGGATAATCCGATATCATATAGGTCCGAAGTGATTCCAAAGTCTGTAAATCCCACCACTTCTGCAACCAGATCAAAGATTTTTTTCTGGTTGTCATTTTCCGGCGGAACAATCTTTTCCTTGATTCTCTCGGGAACAGGAAGAGACCTTTTATCAAGCTTTCCATTCTGCGTCTGAGGAAATGCCTCCATCTGTACAAAAGCAGATGGGATCATATATCTGGCCAGACTCTCTGACAGGTGATTTTTAAGGGATGCTATGTCAACTAAAGCATCCGCTGTAAAATATCCGCATAGGAACGCATCGCCGTTTTCGGGTGCATATACAGTAACAACGCTCTGCTTAACTGTAGGATAAGAATTCATTACATTCTCAATCTCATCCAGTTCTATCCTAAGTCCTCTTAATTTAACCTGATTATCAATACGGCCAAAGAATTCCAGCTCTGAGTCTTTATTTAGACGAACTATGTCCCCGGTTCTGTATACTCTTTTGTCTTTAATAGTAACAAAAGCCTCGTCAGTCTTTTCCGGGAGATTAACGTATCCTCTTCCAACACCAAGACCACCTATGACCAGCTCGCCCTTAGCATAAGGTGGAAGGATATTGCCAAACCGGTCGATAACATAAGCCTTCACATTGGCAGCAGGCCTTCCTATCGTTATATTACCAGGATCCACAACCACCTTGGATATACAGCTTATGGTGGTCTCAGTAGGACCGTAGCCATTAACTATGACAGCCTCAGGGCTTGCAGAACTAAGCTTTTTAAACAATGCCGGAGGAAAAGCTTCTGCTCCAAGATCATACATCTTAACGTGCTTAAGAGCAGCAACTGTTTCCGGTATATCAAGAAGTCCGGAAAGAAATGATGGAGTTCCTGCTATCACATCCACTTTATTTTCTGATATTGTTTTAGCAAGCTTAAGAGGATTGGTTATTTCCTCTTCAGTAGCAATCACGACTGTCTTTCCGTTCAATATAGGCAGATGCGTCTCCATAATGGAAAAGTCAAAGGATAGTGAAGCCACTGAAAGACAAACGTTTCCAAGAGTTACATAATTTTTGCACTCATTATTTTTGTCATTTGCATTTACGAAATTACAAAGATTTCCATGCTCTATCATTACCCCCTTGGGCTTTCCCGTGGATCCCGAGGTGTATATGCAGTATACGAGATTATGGGGCAAAACCACCGGTTCCTCATAATCTGTATTCCCACCGGAAATAAGATCTTTTACCACAAGAGCTTCGAAACCGCCTTTTTCAAAAAGACTCTTCTTTTCTGAAATAATCTCTTTGGTAGTCAAAATAAATCGACTTCCGGAATCCTTCATACAGTAATCAATTCTGTCATTTGGATAATCAGGAAGCATTGGAAGGAATACTCCTCCAGCCTTCATGACACCGTATTCGGCAGACATCGCATCCACACATCTTGGGAGCAATATAGCTACGGTCTCCTCAAGCTTTAAGCCACGTTTCAGAAGATAAGCCGCTATAATGTCCGCTCTCCTGTCAAGCTCTTTATAGGTTAGCTTTTCATCCGCAGCTACAACAGCAATATCGTCAGCATGATTCTTTACCTGCTCCTTAAAGAGCTTATGGCAAGGTCTTAGCTCTATTTCTATATCTGTATCATTAAAACCTTCCAGAAAACTTTCTGTTTTTTCTGTACATAAAGAAATATCCCTGAGCTTTTCCTTCCTCAAAAACTCATTGCACACCTTATCGAAGGTCAAAGCAAACATAGAGATGTATTCATCGCTGTATCTGTTTCCGTTATACTCAAGCTTGTAAGTTATTCTGGAACCTAAGTAATAGACGTCAAAACTTAGCGGTCTTTGCGCCTCATCGTCCAAAACCGTGAACTCCTCTATCTTTTCTCCGCCAAAGTTTTCAATCGATGCAATTTCTCCCTGCATTGAGAACATTACTTCATCAGAAACCTCGTAAGATTCTGCAATCTCTGCAAAGGAAATAAGGCCATGGGCCAAGCTGTTTTTAAGCTGTTCTTTTACTGATGAAACAAAGCTTACAACATTTTCATCCCCTGTTATATTGCAGGCAATCGGAATAGTTTTTACGAACATTCCAAGGGTACGGAGCATTTCAGGCCCACTTCTGCCATTATTGACCGTAGTAAAAAGTATCTTCTCATCATTCGTATATTCTGACAAAATATATGCAAAAGCAGCATTGAAAAAAGCGCTTCTATTCAGGTGATTATCAAGACAGAATTTCTTCACCTCGTCAGGATTAAGCTCTGATATAACATTATAGGTTCTTGATGCCATTCCATCCTTTTGAATGTCTCCCATGGGAACAGAAACATTGCCGGAATCTGAAAGAAGTTCGCCGAAATACCTTTTATCTTCCTTCAGCTTATCTGTTGCTCTTTCTTTTTTCTCATCGAGAGCAATGTCAAAAAAGCTTTTCTCCTCTTGCACAGTTTCTTGACCCTGATATGCACGGCTAATATCATCTATAAGCGCAACTGAACTAAATCCATCAAAAAGAATATGGCAAAAATCCATAAAAAGATAAGTATTGTCCTTTGTCTTATAGATGTATATACGATAAAAACGATCCCCATCAATCGGGAATGGCTTAATAAGGGAAGTAACATCAGGGAAAGCATCAGCGTGCCTGATTTCAATTACCGGCTTACTTTCGTCATTTCTTTTTGCTTTCCAGTATCCGTCATGATCAGCAAAAAAGGTCACAAAGATATAGGGGTGCGCAGAAAGAGCTTTATCAATAGCCTTTGAGAGCTTCTCCGGCTCAATGTTGGAAGAAAGCTTAAAATAATGAGGAATATTGTAAATTGTGGACTCCGGATTCGTTAATAATTCCGAAAGGATCTCCATTTGAATATGAGTTAACGGATATATCTTAAGATCACTCATCAGACTACCTCCTTATATCTCAATTATTGTCTGGTTAAGATTAAGAATTCTGCTATAGTTAATATCTTTTGCCAAAGCTTTAAATAAGAGTATTCCATCAGTGATGTATTTCTCTTGTTCCTCAGAACTGTATTCCATCGGGTTAAAGGGGATTCCATTATCCCTCATGGCAATGGAAATATTATCTCCACTACGTATTATCCGAACATCCATCTGAAATGGCTTTTTCCCTGCTGTGATCAGATTTAACGTCATTTCTTCAAGGGCAACTCCGGCTTTTAATGCAATTTCATCGGAAACACCATTTCCCCTGAGTTTTTCCATGGCATCCTTTGAGAGTAAAGACGCATTCTCTCTGGTGGCTTTAACTGAAACGTCATAAAGAAGTTCACTCAAGGTTTGGGGGATCAGATAAATATCAGGAAAAGCTTCAGGATCCTTTTTCTTAAGAATCTTTGCGTAAATAATAGCCACAATTACAGTTGCAATCTCCGATAAAACAAAGGAAATCCAGACCCCGCTATCAGCAAGACCTTTGACCAATAAAAGTGACATTGGAACAACCAGAATTCCCTCCACCACGGAAATGATTGTAGCTGCCGCCACCTGCTCCACAGCTGAATAGTAATACATCATCATAAATGAAAAGGCAACGCCCAGCATGCTCAGAGAAAAAAGCCTAAGGCCAAAACTTCCCTTAATAGCCAGCTCTCCTGTGATATTAAATATCCTGAAAACAATTTTAGGAAAAATACAAATCAGAATAATACAGATTGAATTAAGTCCCAGAGCAAACTTTAGGGCATATTTTGTCAGCATTCTCACTCCCCTATAATCCTTCTCGCCATATAAAACTCCGAGAATAGGAAGCATTGCTCCCTGACAGCCCGCAACAACCAAAGATAAAAGGACCAGGCAATCAAGACATACTGTATATGTCTTCATCGCCTCATCTCCGCCGTTACTGCCGAGGATCCTGTACACACACCATATCTTTACTGAAACAAGACTGTAAGCTATCGCAGCTGCCATACCTGAAGCCAAAATCTCTTTTACTCTGGTAAAAAAAGCCTTAATTCCTTCATCAAATGGGGTAAAATGAAGACTTCGGTCTTTAGCAGAAAAATATCTTATGACAATATAAAGGATTCCAGTCACATCAGAAGCAACAGTGGCTATGGCCGCCCCGGTTATGCCAAGCTTAAATACGCCTATCAATAAAAGATCAAGGAAAATATTTGCAATCTGAGAAAGGACAATGCCTTGACTGGAAATCATTGCTTTTCCGTCAGTCCTTACAAGAATGTCTGCCGATCCAAGCAGCATAAGAAAAGGTGTTCTCCACACCATGACTTTCAAGTATTCATAGGCAGGCCCGGCTATTTTTTGTTCCCCCGCTAAGAATATTGCTATCTCTTTTACAAATGGAAGCATTAAAACTAAAAAGAAAAATGCAGCTCCGAGATCAAGTGTGATAACATAGGAATAGATCCTGTTTGCTTCATCGTTTTTTCTGGATCCCAAAGCTGCTGCAATCATTGCAGAAGCTCCCACTGAAAATAAAAGTGCACAAGATCCAAGAATCTGCTCTAATGGTAAGCATACACCGACCCCGGCCATAGCGTCAGAGCTTATCATGTTGCCTACAATAAGACTATCAACGAACACTCCCATCTGTGACGCCATTGAAGCAAACAATGTGGGAACAAAAAAATCTCTGAATTTTCGAGTTACCAATGCGCTGGTCTTTGCAGGAACATTTCTAACGTCTTCCATAAACAATTCCCTATTTTCATATCACCCAATGACTCTCCAGAAAAATTGACAAAAAACAATTACCAGGTAAGATCTGCCGCCTTCACCGGCCAGGAGTTGATCCTGATGCTGGCGATCCTGCCGTCCTTGACCCTGACTACTCTGTTAGCCATCTTGGCAATCTCCACGTTATGTGTGACCATCACAACAGTAGTGAGCTTTTTGGCTATAAGGCTCTCAATGAGCATGAGCACCTCCTTACCGGTAGAAAAATCCAATGCTGCAGTGGGCTCATCTGCAAGGATCATCCTGGGATTTTTGACAATTGCCCTTGCAATGGAAACTCTCTGCTGCTGTCCTCCACTCATCATGGAGGGGTAGTTATTGGCCCTGTCCGTGAGCCCCACCATATCAATGGCCTCCACAGGATTGCCGGGATTCTTACATATCTCTGCGATGAATCGCACATTTTCAACTGCCGTCAGGTTGGGCATAAGGTTATAGGACTGGAAGATAAAGCCTATATAGTCGCGCCTGAAATCAACAAGCTCTTTCTCTGTAGGATGTGAAAAGTCTTTTCCGTCAATTGTGACCGAACCATCTGTCAGTGAATCCATACCTCCAATAATGTTGAGGAGGGTTGTCTTGCCGCAGCCGCTCTCTCCAAGGATAACCAGGAGCTCATTTTCATAGATATCAAGATCCACCCCTTTGAGAATATGCGCTACTTCCATTCCGGACGGGTAGTCCTTGGTTATACCGCGTAGGGACATTATAGCCTTCTTGTCCGTGTCAGGGGCATAGCTGTAGCCCTTCTCGTCCAGGGCCATGGCGAGAAGTCCTGCAAAGGATTTTATGAGCCACTTCTGCTCATCCGTAACCTCGCGAAATGCCCTATCAATGATCTCAATGCAGCCGATTATCTCTTTTCTTAGAATCATGGGCATACAGTAGACATTCTTCATCTCAATACCGGTAATCTCATCCTTCCCACCCGGGAATCTCTCATCACCACTCACATCAGGGAGATCAAGGGGCTCAGGTTTTTCACAGGCTGAACCTATTATTCCCCTTCCATACTCAATGGCAAATCCTGCAATATTGTTTTCTCCCACAGAAATAATGCTGAATATTTGTCCGGTGCCTTCGTTCTTGATCCAAATTGCGCCATACTTCGCCGCCATGGTGCCAAGAAGATTCTCAAGAGCGTCTGATAAGCCACTCTCTATATTGTCATCCTCAAGCATCGTCATGAGCTTCCACAGAGAAGCAACGTTATACCCGTTATCCATAGCCATAGTCCAAGAGCCTCCCGGTTCAGATTTGCCGTATCATAAATATTATAACGCAAATTAGTGCATATATATAGGCCATTCGTCAGTTCTAATGGTTACCCGATACTTGACGAATGGCCTATTCCGGCATCGACGACTGATGACAGCGCGTCATGTGGTTGTAAGATGGTGCAAATAAGTAAAGAAATGATCGAGACGCTGCACCAGTCATTTCATCCATCGATCAGTTCCGGATGCTCGATCATGGATTTCAACAGTTTCATTGAGCGTGCATAGTAGAAGCCGTCGGAGATTCTCTCATCTACGGTAAATGCCAGGTCAAGCTCCCTGGTGGTGGTAACACTCCCATCAGGATTCAAGTGACTCCTGTTCTTCTTGGAGCCCATGATTACAAAGAGGGAGTTCGTTCCCCAGTTCATCAGATGATGATATCCTATATCAAGTCCAATAGAGCCGAAATTGGTGAGTACAACAGAGCACTGGTAAGGATCGGTTGCGATCACACTCTCAGGCATCCATCCGTGTCTGTCAAGGAATCTTGCAATTGCCCCAACAACACTCTTGCCCGGAATCTTCATAATGGCATCCATAGCCTCCGTGGACTCGTCATCCTGGGTCTTGCACTGAGATATCTGCTCTTCCACCTTGCGGCTCAAGCTCTCAAGAGTATCACCATCCTCCATGTTGATCCTTGCAAGGGTCTCATCGCCGTCATCCCTGAAATCTTTCTTGACAGTAAATGCGGCGTTGATCCAGTTGCGCTGATAGAGGTTATCGTTGGTGATGAAGCGATTGAGCTGAGGTCGCTTTTGCACCAGTTTAAGAGTTGCCGCAACCACAAGTGAGAACATGGTGAGCCTGTTGTCAGGATGAGCCATGTTAAACTCTCTGATAAACTTCTCAGTCCCGGATATATCCACAGAAATCCTCATATACGCCTCGTTGTCGCATCTGTTCCTGTTCAGAAGCGGATAAATATAATGCATTGAATCGATTTTGCGGATTTTAACTCCGTCCGGCCTGTCACCCAGCTTTCTTTTTTTCAAGATTTCGTTCCCTCCATAATAAAACAATTTCGAGAATTATATACATAACTACCGCAGCCCACACATCAACGAAGGAGTGCTGCTTGACAAAACATACTGAGACACAGATCATCAATGCCCAGGCTATAATCAGAATCTTATGCCAGAGCTTGATGTCGCCTGCCGCAATCCATGCTGAGAGCACCGCAAGGGTGTATCCCACATGAAGGGAAGGACTCACACCCGTAGGTGTGTCTTTGGAATAAATAATTCCAAGTAACCAGGTACAAAGATTCTCATGCTCAAAACGATGCGGACGAAGATACTGCACCGAGGGCCATAAAATATATGTGGCAACTGCAATTATCTGCATACCGACAATGAGTTTTTGCGCATGAACAAAGCTTTTTATATCATAAAGCAAAAAGTACAACAGGGACAATACCATAAAGAAATACCAGGATACATAAAAGAGCACGAAATATTCATTAAAAGGTATATAGTCATCTATGACACTGTGCACCACGTGACATCTGCTCTCAGGGATGAAATTCTCTGTAATAACATACATAAAGAAGTATATGATCCATCCGATTAGCAACAGTAAATGCCTGTACTGATTGTCCGTAATATTTGATATTCTTAAGTATTTATAATCTACAACAGGTTTCTTCATTACTTTCGCTCGTTCAAAGGATAATATTTTCTGGAAACATTCGGATAGGGCACCACCAGATGTCTCGGCAGGCTGTACGCTATCTCTGATATGCAATCCTGAAGATACGTGCATATCCTCTCAGTTTCTTCTTTTGATTTTGCATCCGGATTAAACATGGTGGGCTTCCCAATTACAATTTTCTTAAGTCCCGGGCAGATATACATCGGGACAAAAGACACTGTTTCACCGCTCTGCCTGTAGTGATACCTGGCAACCGAGACAAAGCCGCGCTGGAACTTATGAACTATGTTGTTGTGCTCAGTATAATCCTCCGGAAAAATCACTACTGCGGCGCCTTCCTTAAGCCTGTCGGAAGATATCTGAAAGGTCTTCATTATGCGCCTGTCCCGATACACAGGTATTGTATTTGCATTGGTAAAAACGATTTCTGCCAGCGCAGGAAGCATGTATGAAAATATTCGGAAAAAAGGTCTGACAAGGAGCGGCTTTTCTGACCAAAAATCCCGGTACGCATAGTCTGCCACCCTATCCTTCTCCATCATATCTGAAATGCACCAGATGTAATGACTGCCGGGAAAATAGAGCTCAGAGGCGATGGGTCCAAAGGCCTGGGAGTGATTGCCCACAACAACTGCAGGTCCCTCAGGCAGATTCTCTGCCCCTTCTACCTGATAAACAGGCATCACCATTGATACCACTTTTCTAATAATCCTATATATAAGACGCTTCAAGGATCACCTCCACCAAGTTGAAACCTAAAACAATAGTATACCCCATTTTTAGCATATGGTCATACAAAAAATCCTCAGGCAACCATTATACACATTGGAGAACATGACAAACATAACACTTTTTCGTGTATAATAATATATAGAACGGATAATTAAAACTTATCAAAATAATAAGCAAAAAATAACAGGGGTGTCACCTTTAATGCTAAAAACATGGTTTATAGATGCAATCAGAAATATACAGAGAAGATTTGTTTCCTGGCTCTCAATAGTGACCATAGTTCTCATTGGAACCACTCTTATTCTGGGACTTTTCTTTGCATCTTCCACTGTGGAGAAGGCAACAAGTGCTTTTGCACTGAGTCAGAACTTCAAAGACTTTGATGTATCCAGCACCATGGGAATCAGTGAGGATGATATTTCCAGGTTAAAGGACCTTGAATCAATAAATGACGCCGAGGGACAGATATCTGTTCCGGGCCTTGCAACCCTTGGAGAAAACAGTGCGGGAATAACCGTCATCTCCTCCACAGAGAGAATAAGCATCCCAACAGTCATGAAGGGCAAGATGCCCTCAGCAGATGGAGAATGCATCGTATCTTTCAGCACCATTGGGAAACTTGGGGCGAAAATTGGTGACGAGATTGAAATCAGCATCCAGGCTGAGCGCTTTGAGGACATTCTGACGCAAAAGAAATACAAAATAACCGGAATTGCATCCCACCCCGATTACATGGTCAATATCTCCACAGATTATATTGTTCTTCCCCTCTCCTCTTTTGATACCTCGGAGCTTTCTTTTGATTACTCCAATATTCTTGTGGACGCAGATATTTCTGAAGAGATCTTTAAAAAGAGCTATAAGGAAAAGAGTGCGCAGCTAAAGGAAGTCATTGAGAAAGAAACCAATTCCATACTTGAAGAGCGCAGCAAAAAGCTAAATGAAGACTTAGATGCCGAATATGACAATGCCAGAAAAAAAACAGAGGATGAACTTGCAAAGGGAAAGTCAGAGCTCGATGAGGCTCTAAAGCTCTTTAATGACACCATACAAACCGCGAAGGAGCAGCTTGAATCCGGGGAGTTAGAACTCGATACCCTGAAAGCCACAGCCAAAAAGGAGCTTGAAGAGGCACAAAAAAAGATCAAAGAAGGTGAAGCAGAATACAACACGATGGTAGCCGATGGCCAGGCTCAGCTTGAAGAAGCCGAAAAAAAAATGGAGGAGGAACTCTCCTTTAACAAATGGCGCCTCTTTGCCGGTTTTCTGGAGCTCGACAATTTAGAAAAAACACTGGCCGAGAAAGAGGAAGAATACAACCTCGGAATGGAAAAGCTCCATATAGCCCGTGAGGAACTTGAAAAGGGCTGGGAAGAATATCATAACGGCATAGATCTTTTAAATACATACCTCGGCGATGGGGGAATTGACGTTATTATTTCCACAATTGAAAGTATGGACATAGATTTTGATGAAAAAGAAAGAGTGATAAATCAACTCAATTCTGTGAGAAGCTTGCCCCCTATAGAAAGAGGATATGTCATACTTGACATTATCGACAATATGCCCCATGAAATGTCGAACAGAATCAGAGATATTCTCAGCAGTTTCGGAAGCCTCTCTGACATAAGGGGCAAACTGGACCAGCTGTCTGAAGGCAAAAAGCTTCTTGATGAAAAGCAGGAAATGTACGATGAGGCGGTAGATTTTCTTGATGAAGCAAGGGCTCAGCTGGACCAGGGATGGTTCAGCCTCGAGCAGGGAAAGGCACAGCTCGCAGAAGGTGAAGCCGAGCTTGCAAGAAGAGAACCCGAAGCCCGTCAGCAGCTTGCCGATGCCAAGGCCGAATTTGAATCAAAAAAAGCTGATGCCATCTCCCAGCTCGAAGAAGCCAGGAATACTCTAAGCTCAAAAAAGCAGGAAGCTTCAGAGACCATCAAAAAGCTTGAAGATGAACTGCTTAAGGCAAAAGAGGAATATAACACCAAAAAGGAAGACGGCGAAAAAGAGATAAACGATGCCACTTCGCAGTATGAGGAGGCAGAAAAAGAGGCAACTAACAAGCTGACTGAAATCAAAAGCCAGATTGATGAAGTAAGAAATATGCCAACAGGCGCCATGGTACAGACAAGGGATGTCAATTTTCCTTTCGTCGAAACAAAATCTTACATCAAGGCCATCAATGGATTTTTTAGTGCCTTTACGCCCCTTTATGCCGGTATAATTGCCATAGTGTGCTTTTTCACCATGACTATCATCATAGAGGAACAGACAAGTCAGATTGGAACCTGCAAGGCCTTTGGCATGTACGAATCCGAGATTATGCGCAAGTACATTGTATTCGGAGCATCCGGTGCCCTCTTCGGCGCCATATTGGGCGTGATCGGAGCTTTTATAATTGAGAAACTCCTCATCAATACAATGAGGGACAATCTCGCCTTCTCTCTTGAAGGAACCGGGCACAACATTCCCTTCATAATACTCCTGCCTGTGGCAGAGGTGATGATAACTGTTGTCGCTGTTCTCTGGTCATGCCATATATATATCAAATGCTCTGCTGTCGGGCTTATAAACGGAAGTGAACCCGCTGCCAGATACAGAAAAAAGGAAGGCTTTAAGCTTTCAGGCAGTCTCTACGCCACCCTCATCTTCAACAACCTGCTCACAGACATCGGCCGTGAAGTGGTATCTGTGGTCACTATCGTCATGTGTGTTTTCATTGTTGGTTTCGGTATCGATATCAAGCTCGCCTACGAGGGTGCTCTCAGAAACCAGATGTACAATATCTGGCAATATGATCTCACTCTCACCGAGTCCGGCACTATAACGGACGAGGAAAAAGAAGCTGTCAAAAAAGCTCTTTCCTCCTTCGACACCCTCTATCTCCCCATCACGGCAGGCGTCATTACTGACGGAGAAGCTCAGGTCCTCACCAGCATAATCTGTGTGGATGACAAGGAAGAATTTGGCAGATTCTATATTCTCAGATCCCCCTCCGGAAAAGACATGGGAATTTCTGATGATGGCGTTATCGTGACCAAAGAAATGGAGGACAAAAACGCCCTCTCAGCCGGCAGTACCGTTGACCTTACCGTCGGTGGGCCGTCTCCTTCTGAGGTATCAGTAAAAGGGGTTTTCATGCTCTATGCCGGCAAGACCATGATAATGACAAAGGATTATTACAAGGACAGGTTTGAATCGGATCCGGTGGCTAATACCTATTACATCAAGGCAGGCTCAGCAAATGAAAAAGAACTCCAGGCAAGCCTGTCAGAGCTGCCCGGAGTATCTTCAGTTGAACTCACCAAAAATCTCAGAGACCGCAACATGGCTGTTGTCAATCTCTACAATGCGGTAGTTGTAATTGTTATTCTGTTCTCAGTACTGCTCTCCTTTATGATACTGCTCAACCTGAGCAATATCCTGGTGGCACACAGGATGAAAGAAATCCTGACCATGAGAGTGAACGGATTTTCAAATGCACACGTGATCGGATATCTGGTGCGCGAGGTTATGTTGATAGAGGTGCTGTCAATAGCTATTGCACTTGCCTTTGGCATGCCTCTCACAAGTATCATAATCAAGAACCTTGAGACCGATGCGTTCATGTTTGTGAGGCAGCCCTTCGCCCTTGCCTGGATAGGATCGGTACTCATCAACCTGCTCTTCTCTGTCACAATCAACTTCATCGCCTTCCGAAACGTGAATAAAGTGCCGCTTACAGATATCAACAGGTATTGAGCGGCAGGAGAGTCATTGGGGACGTTACAAACTGACTCATTATGTGTCAGTTTGTAACGTCTTCTATGACTCC
>JAEEGH010021059.1_pt1 | contig 13504 bp, 9 predicted proteins | sample 9134181 | NCBI WGS metagenome assembly JAEEGH01 (sample SAMN16246544, study PRJNA631951) | gut metagenome | biome: gut microbiome; feature: rumen; material: DP-attached | host: Bos | place: Iran: Karaj | collected 2018-10
GGTCGACCAGGATCAGTTCGCTCCCGGTATCCATTCCGACGCCTCCTTTCCGCCTGCTCTCACAGGCAAAACGTCCTCGCTTTGAAATAACCAGATTTTAGCGTTTCAGCGCCCTCCTGTCAACCCAAATCGGAGCGGGCCGCTGCCTTTGCCGGCACGCGGTTTTCGGCCTTTCCGCGTTGACAGAAGGGCGCCCGGCAGGTATAATTCTGCCTGTACAGACTTGATCACCGCCTGCTTGGAAGCAGGCAGCGACAGGGGAAGAGAAAATGAAAAAAACGATCGGCATTCTCGGCGGTATGGGTCCTTTGGCAACGGCAGACCTGTACCGCAAAATCATCGAACGGACCCGGGCGGACCGGGACAACGAGCATATCCGCGTCTACATCGACGGGAACGCGGCAATCCCGGACCGGACAGCCGCCATCCTGCACGGCGGAGAGGATCCCGTGCCCGAGATGCTCTCGGCGCTGCGCCACCTGGAGGCCTGCGGTGCGGACTGCATCATCATGCCCTGCAACACGGCGCACTATTTTCTTCCCCGGCTGCGGGAACAGACGGCACTGCCGATCCTGGATATGCAGAGGATCACGGCCGCAGTCTGCAGAGAACGCTTCCCGGGAAAGACGGCGGCCATTCTGGCGACCGACGGTACCGTTCAGAGCGGCCTGTATGACCGGGCGCTGGATGCGGAAGGCGTCCGGTGGATCCATCCCGGGGAAAGCGAACAGAAAAGCCTCATGCATCTGATCTACGGCGTGGTCAAGGCATCCCGGCCGATGGAGCCGGAGAAAGAGCGCTGGGACGCGATCCTGGATACCCTGCGCGGGCAGGGTGCCGATCTGTTTATCCTGGGCTGTACGGAGCTTCCGGTGCTGGCAGGCGCGCTTCCTTCCGAGGGGCCTTTCCTGGATCCGACGGACGAGCTGGCGAAAGCGGCGATCCGCTTCTGCGGCTATGAGGTGAAGGAATAAAAATGCAGTTGTAATCATCCTGTCATCCATTAAAAAAACCGGATTTAATATGAGAAAAAAGAAGAACAGCTATGACAAAAATGATGTATAATAAATCATAAATTCCGGCGCAGACCGGAAACAAAAATAAGATGAAGGGAGATAACGTATGAAAGAGAAGAAAAAACTGGGTCTCGGCGCAAAGATTCTGATCGGCCTTGTGCTCGGCATTATCGTCGGCGCGATTTTCTGGGTCGCCATGGGCGCGGAAGCCGCCGGCGCCTTTACCGGAAAGTACATCAAGCCCTTCGGTGACATCTTTGTCAACCTGCTGAAGTTCATCGTTGTTCCGCTGGTCCTGTTCAGCATCATGGACGGCGTCGTCTCGATGGGCGATATCGGCAAGGTCGGAAAGATCGGCTGGAAAACCGTCGTCTACTTCCTGGTGACCACGGCCATCGCCTGCGTGATCGGCCTCGTCGTCGCCACCCTCTTCAAGGGCTCGTTCCCGGTGCTGCAGCTGGCAGAGGATGCGGCCTATGAGGCCAAATCCTCGAACCTGATGGACACCATCGTGAACATCTTCCCGAACAATGCCATTGCACCGATGGCCAATTCGTCCATGCTGCAGATCATCGTCATTGCGCTGTTCTTCGGCTGCGGCATCCTGGTTGCCGGCGATAAGGGAAAGCTGGCCGGAGACCTGGTCGTATCGATCGATGAAGTGACCCAGAAGGTCATGGGCTTCATCCTCGAAGTGGCCCCTTACGGCGTGTTCGCCCTGATGGTCTGGGTCGTGGCGGCACAGGGTCCGAAAATCCTCGGCTCGCTGGGCCTGGTCCTGCTGGCGGCCTACATCGGCTATATCATTCACGTGGTGCTGGTCTACAGCATGTCGGTCAAGGTCTTTGCCAAGATGTCACCGGGGACCTTCTTCAAGAAAATCTTCCCGGCAGCGGCCTTTGCCTTTACCTCTACCTCGTCGGTGGCTTCGCTGCCTGTCACCAAAGAGTGCTGCGATGAGATGGGCGTCCACTCCGAAATTTCGTCCTTCGTGCTGCCGCTGGGTGCCACGATCAACATGGACGGTACCGCCATCTATCAGTGCGTTGCGGCGATCTTCCTGGCCAAGTGCGTCGGCATTGACCTGACGCTGGTCCAGATGATCACCATCGTCGTGACGGCCACGCTGGCCTCCATCGGCACGGCGGGCACCTCCGGCGCCGGCATGATCATGCTGGCGATGGTGCTGGATGCCGTCGGTGTCCCGACCACCTATATCGGCATCATCTACGGTATCGACCGTCTGTTCGATATGGGCCGTACCGCGCTGAACGTCGTCGGCGATGCCTCCTGCGCGGTCTGCGTCAACACCTGGGAAGCACAGATGGATGCCGCCAAGGCGAAGGCAAAGAAAGCCTGATCCGCCATCCGACAGGTACCCCACAGAAATTTCTGGCCGGCTCTGCAGCTGCAGAGCCGGCTTTCCGTATGGTCCCGGAGCTGCCGTCAATAATCAATAAGCAGACAAAACCGTGGCATTCTGTCACATTCCCTTGATTTTTCGGGAGATAGGTTTATCATATATGGTACCGCGAAACGCGCAGTACACAAGGCAGGGCGGCGGATGAAAAAAGAAAAGCAGTGTGCCGCTTCTGTGACAAAACCCATGCTATACTGTAAGCACATCAACGAAAGGAGAAAAAATCATGTCAGAAAAGAACTTATTGAACGATCAGGAACTGGAGCACGTAACCGGCGGTGAATGGCGTACCGTCAACACCGGTGATTACAGAGATGCCGCAATCCGGAGCTATCCGGGTCTGAACGCCCCGGTGGTCGCGACCCTTCATAACGGAACACAGGCGAATGCGACAGACTGGTTCGAACAGGCAGACGGCCGCAACTGGGTGTATATCAACGCCCCGGTGCAGGGATGGATCAAAGGCTCCATCCTCGGATATGCCTACTGATTCCGGAAACTGAAACACCGATCCCCCGCCTCCGGCGGGGGATCGAACGCTTTTGCGGAGCCCGGCGCATGCGCCTCCCAGGCCCGTGTTTTTCATTCCGTGCTTGAGTTTTTTTGCCTGATCGGGTAAGATGTCCCTGTCAGCCTGCCGCGAAGGAGGAGAGAGCGATGAGACTGGTTTTTGCCGAGACGCTCCGCAGTCTGCGTGAGAAGAAAGGGTACTCTCAGCAGCAGCTTGCGGAGAAGATCTATATCGACCGTACGACGGTTTCAAAGTGGGAGGCGGGTGTCCGCCTGCCGGATATCAAGATGATCACCCGCATCGCAAAGGCGCTCGACATGGACGTCAACACCTTCCTGGACGCTGCGCAGGAGAGTGAGGAATCCCCCAACATCATCCTGGTGGATGATGAAAAGATCCTCCTCAGCGGCGGCATCCCCATCCTGGAGAGCGTTTTTCCCGGGGCTGTGATCACGGGCTTTCTCAAGTCCTCGGATGCCCTTGCCTTTGCAAAAACCAATCCGGTCTTCCTGGCCTTCCTGGATATCGAGATGGGCCGCCTCAGCGGTCTTGACCTCTGCCGCGAGCTGCTCGGCATCAATCCGCGTACCAATGTGATCTTCCTGACCGGCTACCGGGACTATGCCCTCGATGCCTGGGATACCGGCGCAAAAGGCTTCCTCCTCAAGCCTCTGACGGCGGAGTCTGTCCGGGCTCAGCTTTCGCGCATAAAGCTGAAAATCCCTCTGGGGGGAGAGACGGCATGAACAGCTGGGTCACGCTGATCAACTTTTCCATGGCCGCGGCCGCGCTGATGACGATGTTCATCGGCCTGCTTTCCGTCCTGATCGACCGCAGCATGGACCTCTGGTCGAGGCGCTTTTTCCGCGTTTTCTTTGCGGTGCTGTTCCTCTACGCCTGCTCGAATTATATTTCGGTGCTGTGGCGGACGCTGCCGGAGCCCTTCTTTGCGCTCTCGCCGAAGCACAGCCTCTTTTTTGAGTCGCTGCTGTCCGGCATGCTGATCCCGATGCTGACCGTCTATCTGCTGCACTGCACCGGAGAGGATCTGCGGCACAGCGCGCTTCTTTACTGGATCTTCGGCCTGTTTGCGCTCTATGCCCTTCTGCTGACCGTCACGCAGTTTACCCGCTTTATCTATTACTACACCCCGGACGATGTCTATCACCGCGGCCCCTGGTATCCGCTGCTGCTGGTCCCGTCCGTGCTGAGCATGCTGACGCTGCTCATCGCGCTCCTCCGCCGGCGAAGCAGACTGTCCCGCAGACAGTTCGTCGCCTTTCTGATCTATATCCTGCTGCCGCTGATCGGAATGCTGATCCAGATGGCCTTCTACGGCCTGTACACCGTCGTCTTCGGCACGACGCTCGCCGCCCTGTTCCTGTATATTTTCATCCAGGTCGATCAGGTTGCCCGGCGTACCCGTCAGCAGGAGGAGATCGCCCGTCAGCACGCCAGCATCATGGTGCTGCAGATGCGGCCTCACTTCATTTACAACACGCTGATGAGCATCTATTATCTCTGCCGGCAGGATGTGGAGAAGGCGCAGCAGGTCATTCTGGACTTCTCCAGCTACCTGCGTCAGAATTTTGCGGCCATCGTCAGGGAAGAGACCATTCCCTTCACGGAGGAGCTCGAGCATACCCGGGCCTATCTGGCCGTGGAGAAGGCGCGCTACGAGGATACGCTCTTTGTGGACTTTGATACCCCCTTTACGAATTTCCGCCTGCCGCCGCTGACGCTCCAGCCCATCGTGGAAAACGCCGTCAAGCACGGGCTGGATCCCGAGCTGGAGCCGCTGCGGATCACGGTGCAGACCAGGGAAACGGAGGGCGGCTCCCGGATTCTTGTCGCCGATAACGGCCCGGGATATGCGCCGGCCGCCGATGACGAGCCCCATATCGCCCTGAACAATATCCGCGAGCGGCTGAAGCTCATGTGCGGCGGGACGCTGGACATCCGGCCCGGAGAAGGGGCGGGCACCGTCGTCACAGTCACTGTCCCGGACAGACCGGACACCGTGGGCAATCTGTGACTGCGATCCGGCTGAGGGCCCGGTACGCACACTGTTTTGCCCTGCAGACAGCAGCACAGCGCGCCCCGCGTTTTCTGCGGGGCGCGCTGTGCTGATTCTGACAAATCTCAGGGCATGGTGAAGACGGCTTTCCCTTTCTTTCCCTGCCCTGTGGTTCCCTGTTTACTGACCGTTCTCGGAAGCTTGAACGGAAAAGCCCGGAGTTTCCGGGCTTTTTCAGTCGTTGTTTCCGGTTTGCTTCAGGCGTTCAGGAGCTCCTCGCAGGCCTCGCCGAGGATCTTGATGCCCTTTTCGATGGCCTCGTCGGTGGAGTTGGAGTAGTTGACGCGGAAGCTGGAGACATCGCGCTTGTACTCATAGAACGGATCGCCCGGGCAGATGGCGACACCCTTTTCCAGGGCCTTATAGTAGAGCTGGAGGGCGGAGAGGCCGTTCGGGAGGGTGACCCAGAGGAACATGCCGCCTTCGGTCGGGGTGAGCTCGCAGCCCTCGGGCAGGTACTTCTTCAGGCACTCGACCATGAAATCGGACTTGGCCTTGTAAAGAGCCTTGATCTTGGAGATATGCTCGTCGACATCGTTGTCGGCGAGGTACTGGGCCAGAACCATCTGGCTGAAGATGTTGGTGTGCAGGTCGGCGGTGGACTTGTAGTTGAGGAGCTTGGCCTTCAGTTCCTTGTTGCGCACGCAGATCCAGCCGATACGCATGCCCGGGGTGACGATCTTGGAGAAGGTACCCAGCATGCAGCACTGCTCACCCAGCTCGGCACCGAAGCTGTCGGTGGCCTTGCCGGCAAAGCGCAGCTCGCGGTAGGGGTTGTCCTCAAGCAGGAGAACGTTGCTGTTCTTGAAGATCTCGACGACCTTGTCATGAACTTCCTGGGAATAGCTCAGGCCGGTCGGGTTCTGGAAGTTCGGGATCAGGTAGGCAAACTTGGCGTTCGGATGCTCGGCGATAACCTTGGCGAGCTCGTCGCAGTCAATGCCGTCCGGATTCATCGTAACCGGCAGGACGACCGGATCGAAAACGTGGAAGGACTGCAGCGCGACCAGATAGGTCGGATCCTCGACGATGACTTCATCGCCGGGGTTGATCATGGCGGCGCTGACCATGGCGAGGGCCTGCTGGGAGCCGTTGGTGACGATGATGTCGTCGGGGCTGACGCCGTAGACGCCCATGGTCTCATAGCGCTTGGCAATCCACTGGCGCAGGGCGGGCCAGCCGGCGGTGGAGCTGTACTGCAGCGCGGTAACGCCGTTTTCTTCCAGGACCTTTTTTGTCGCGGCTTCCATCTCGGGAATCGGGAAGGAAACCGGGTTGGGAAGGCCGCCGGCGAAGGATATAATGTCAGGGGATGCAGCCGCAGCCAGAATGGAAGCGGTGAACTCACCCTGGAAATCAGGCTTTGTGATTCTGTCGGATAGTTTCAGTTTCATTTTTTATACACTCCTTACATCAGAATGTGAATGTTTATTAATCATAGCAGAAATGTATAAGAAAATCCATTGACAAAAACGAAAACAACTGGCGGAAGGAAGGGTACGGAACTGTTAGATATCATAAAAACAGGGACAGGCGCAGGACGAAAGAAATCAGCGGTACAACATTGACAAAACCCGGGCGACAGGATATTCTTTTCCCAGACAGAATTCAGAAAAAATCAATACAGGAAGAGAGTGTGATTAAACATGTTAAAAGACAAAGCCTATGAGTACTTTATCACAAAGGATCACAACTGCGCGGAATCTGCGCTGCTTGCCATCAGCGAAGAGTACGGGCTCGGTCTCGGACCGGAGGAAATGAAGCTGGTCAGCGCTTTCGGCGGCGGCATGGGCTGCGGGAAGCTCTGCGGCGTTCTGGCGGGAAGCATGGCGGGCCTCGGCAAACTGGCTGTGACGGGCAGAGCGCATGCGACCGAGAATTTCGGCCCGCTCTGTGCCGGACTCTGTGAAAACTTTGAGGCGGACCTCGGAAGCCTGAAGTGCTCGGAGCTGAAGGCCATGTATCGGAATGACGAAGTGCGCTGCCTCAGGACAGTGGAACTGGGCCTGGAGGTGTTTGAGGCCTACGCAAAGGAAAAGGGGCTTGTCCCCGCGGAAGAATAAAGAAGCGGAAGAGAGGGAACAGCATGAAGGTAGTGATTATCGGCGGCGTTGCCGGCGGCGCTACAACGGCGGCGCGGCTTCGCAGGCTGGATGAGCATGCGGAAATCGTCATTCTGGAGAAGGGGAATTTCATCTCCTATGCCAACTGCGGGCTGCCCTATTTTGTCGGCGGAACGATAGAAGACCGTGAGGATCTGGAGCTGCAGACGCCGGCTTCCTTCCACGCGAGATTTGCCGTCGACGTCCGGGCCAGGGCGGAAGCGGTAAAAATCGACACGGCCGCAAAAACCGTGACGGTGAAAAACCTGGACAGCGGCGAGGAGACAGAGGAGGCCTACGATAATCTGGTCATCGCGCCGGGCGCCTCAGCCAATGTGCCAGGCTTTGTGCCCCGCAATGACGAGCGGATCTTCACGCTCCGCACGATTCCGGACGCGGTGCGGATTCGGGAATATGTCCTCGAGAGGAAGCCGAAGACGGCCGTTGTGGTCGGCGGCGGCTTTATCGGGCTGGAAGTGGCGGAAAACCTGATCGACCGCGGCGTTGATGTCACGCTGGTAGGCAGAGCGCCCCACGTCCTGCCGAATATCGACACGGATGTGGCGTGGGACGTCCATCGCCATTTGAAGCAGAACGGGCTGAAGCTGAAATGCGGCGTGAGCCTGAGCGGGATCAGCAGGGGGGAAAAGAGCCTGTTCGTGGAAACCAGCGCGGGCAGCCTGGAGACGGACCTGCTTGTCATGGCATCGGGAATCCGACCGGATACCCAAATAGCGTCCGACGCCGGCATTGCCTGTGACGCGCAGGGTTATATCCTGGTGGATGAGGCCATGCGGACTTCCGCAGAAGGCGTCTATGCGGTGGGAGACGCCGTGGCGGTTAACGAGTTTCTCAGCGGAAGCAGCGCGCACGTTGCCCTGGCAGGGCCTGCAAACCGGCAGGCGCGCATCGTCGCGGACCGGATCGCAGGCATTCCCTCCGTCTATCACGGCAGCCAGCGCTCCTTTATCATCAAGCTCTTTGACAAAACACTCGCCGCCACCGGCATGACGGAGAAGTTTGCGCTGTCTCAGGGCTTTGACTGTGAAAAGGTGCACCTGTACCTGGGCAGCCACGCCGGGTACTACCCCGGGGCGAACATGATCGCAATCAAGCTCCTGTTTGACAGAAAAAGCGGCAAGGTTCTGGGCGGGCAGTTCTTCGGCGCCGAGGGCACGGACAAGCGTGCGGATGTGCTGGCGGCGGCCATCCGCGCAGGCATGACCGTTTCCGAACTCTGCGATCTGGAACTCTGCTACGCACCGCCCTATTCCTCGGCAAAGGATCCGGTCAACGTTGCGGGTATGGCTGCCGAAAATATCGTCACCGGCAGGGTCAAAGTGTTCCACTGGGAGAACCTTGCTGAGCTGGATCCGGCTGCCGTCACGCTGCTGGACGTCCGGGAACCCGGCGAATACCGCAGGGGGCATATCGACGGCTTTATCAACATCCCGCTGAGCCAGTTCCGGGCACACCTGAGTGAGCTGGACCCGGCGAAACCGGTGTATGTGCACTGCTTCAGCGGCATGCGCAGCTACATTGCCTGCAGGATCCTGACCGGGCACGGCTTTGATTGCTGGAACATCTCCGGAGGCTACCGCCTGTATGCGGCGAAAACCGAGTTCGAAGCATAAGAAAAAAGCAAAGCAAAATCCCGCCCGATGAGGGCGGGATTTTTCACGGTATGGAAAGCAGATTCGCATGCAGATATCGCATGCTGTTTCTCCCGGCCCGGATCAGGCCGCAGATCGTATGACTTGCTGCTTTTTCATAGACAAATCGCTGTTCCATATGGTACAATTTATCCAACTATGATTCTCGACTGGAGGACGAATGATATGCCGGAAAGTCATCTGAAGTTCCACTCTGCCAATGGAAAACGGAGAATTCTGGTCATTGAGGATGAATTCATTAACCGCGAGATCCTGGGCTATATGCTGCGGGACAGCTATGACCTCGTTTTTGCTGAGACCGGTGCGAAGGCGCTCGAACTTCTGGAAGAACAGCAGGATACGCTGAGTCTGGTGCTGCTGGACCTGAACCTTCCCGACATGAAGGGAATGGACATCCTGCGCCGGGTGAAATCAGAGGACTTCAACGCCCAGCTGCCGGTCATCGTGATGACAGCCGACCAGGATGCGGAAGTGGAATGCCTCAACCTCGGAGCGATCGACTTTATCCCGAAGCCGTATCCCAAGCAGGAGGTCATTCTGGCGCGCGTCCTGAGGACAATCGAACTTTTTGAAGACCGGGACATCATCCGCTGGACGGAACGCGATCATCTGACGGGCCTGTACAACCAGCAGTATTTTTTCCGGTATGCAGCCCAGTTTGACACTTTCCACTCCGCGGTGCAGACCGACGCAATCGTGCTGGACATTAATCATTTTCACCTGCTGAACGAGCGGTACGGCAGACACTTCGGCGATGAGGTGCTGAAATGCGTGGCGGCGCGGCTTCTGAACACGGTTCACGGATCCGACGGGATTGTCTGCCGGAGGGGAGCGGATTCCTTTCTCATCTATTGCCCGCATCGTACGGATTATGAAGACATCCTGGAGCAGGCGTCTGTGGAGATGGCCGGGGGCTATCAGGTCCGTGTCCGGATGGGGGTATATCCCCAGGTTGACCGAAGCATCGATGTGGAGCGCCGCTTTGACCGAGCCAAGCAGGCGGCGGATCAGGTAAAAAACAGCTTTTCCAAAGAAGTCGGCTTCTATGACAACGCCATGTATGAGAAAGAGCTGCGGATGGAACAGCTTCTGGATGGCTTCCAGACCGCCGTTCGGGAGAAGCAGTTTACGGTGTATTATCAGCCGAAGTTCGATGTTCGCGGGGCGGAGAGCGTGCTGAACAGCGCGGAAGCACTCGTTCGCTGGAAGCATCCGACCCTTGGGATGATCAGCCCAGGCGACTTTATTCCGCTCTTTGAAGATAACGGCCTGATCCGGGAACTGGATTTCTATGTCTGGAAAGAAGCCGCCGCCCAGATCCGGGAATGGAAAGAAACGCTCGGGCGGTCAATCCCCGTTTCCGTCAATGTTTCACGCGTGGATCTGTTCGACCTGGAGCTTCCCGAAACACTGGAAGGAATTGTGAAGGACGCCGGTCTGGAACCGGGAGACCTGCTGCTGGAGATCACGGAGTCGGCCTATACGGAAAACCCGGAGATCGTCAACGTGATCAAATCGCTGCGGGACAGGGGCTTCCCGATCGAAATGGACGACTTCGGCACGGGCTACTCTTCCCTGAACATGATTACCACGCTGCCCATTGACGCCCTGAAGCTGGACATGCAGTTTATCCGCACCGCTTTCCGCGGCAACAAAGACACAAGGCTTCTGGAAGCGGTCATAGGGCTTGCGAAGTCCCTGGAGCTTCCCACCATCGCCGAAGGAGTGGAGACGGAGGAGCAGATGCTCACGCTGAAGACCATGGGCTGCGACTTCGTACAGGGGTATTATTTCTCCCGGCCGCTCCCAGCGGCGGAATTTGAGGCCTATGTCCGCAATCTGGAGCAGCCGGGGAGAGAGCTGTGACAGAGGGAGTACCAAGAAAAGTGGAAGAAAACAGCAAGGTAAAGCCGCTGGACCGCTATCTTTCCCCGATCGACGTCTGGGCACTGGCCTTCGGCTGCATGGTCGGCTGGGGCGTATTCGCCATGCCGGGGACGGTTTTCCTTCCGGTGGACGGCCCGGCGGGCACGATTCTATCCATGCTGATCGGCATGGGGATCATGCTGGTGATCGGAAGGAACTTTTCCTATCTGATGGGGCGCAACTCCATGACAGGCGGCGTATATACCTATACCAAGGAAGCGTTCGGCCGGGATCACGCCTTCCTGAGTTCCTGGTTCCTGTGCCTCTCCTATCTGACGATTGTGTTTCTCAACGGCACAGCGTTGTTTTTTATCGTGCGCACGCTGTTTGCCGATGCGGTGCATACCGGTTTCCACTATACGGTAGCGGGGAATACGATCTACCTGGGAGAGACGCTGGTTTCCGTGCTGGTCCTGGCAGGTGTGGGGGCGCTTTTCATCGGTGCTAAGCCGCTGCTGCAGCACATTCACACCGTTCTGGCGATGGTGCTGTTTGCGGGTGTGCTCGTTACGGCGGCCTTCTGTCTGACGCATGCGGTTTCCGGCGGCGCGTGGAAGGATTTTGGTATTCGCGGCCTGAACAGGGGCTATGCGGTGCTGAGCCTGATCGTGATGGCGCCCTGGGCCTATGTGGGCTTTGAGGTGACGGCATTCGATACGGCGCACTTCAAATTCCCGATGAAGAAATCGGGGAGAATCATCACGGTTTCGATTCTTGCTGCGACACTGGCTTATATTGCCATGGCGCTGGTCGGTGTGGCTTCCGTACCCGACGGGTTCGGCTCCTGGCAGGCCTATCTGGCTGAACTGGACGGGCTGCGGGGAATTGCTTCGGTGCCGACCTTTTTTGCAGCAAGATCCATCATGGGCTCTGCGGGGCTTGTCGTCATGACGGCGACTGCTGTGGCGGCGATCCTGACCGGCATCATCGGCGGATACCGCGCGACGACCAGGGTCCTCTCCACCATGGCGGAAGACCGCATTCTCTCAGAGAAGTTTTCCAAGACCACCTACAGCATTCTGTTTATCATGCTGCTGTCCATCCTGCTTTCTCTGCTTGGCAGGAACACCCTGAACTGGTTTGTGGATCTGACCTCGTTCGGGGCGATTGTGGGCTTCGGGTATACCTCCGCGGCGGCGTATAAGATTGCGAAAACAGAAGACAACAAAAAAACGATGGCGACCGGGATGATCGGCGCAGTGATTTCCATCGTCCTGGGCATTGTCCAGCTTGTTCCGAGGCTGGCCGCCATGGAAGCAATGGGACGAGAAGCTTTTCTGATGCTGAGCCTGTGGTGCCTTCTGGGCTTTGTATTTTACTGGAGGACGGTGGTGCGCAGTACCCTCGCGGAATTCAGCGGCCTGTCCACCTCGGGCATAGTTCTGTTCGCGCTGCTAGTCTATTCCGCGCTGATGTGGCTGGCAAAGCTGCTCGCTTCCGGCCAGACCGCGGAAGAAATCAAGAAATCCCTCCTGTGGGGCGGTATCGTGCTGATGCTGATCATTTTTGTCGGCCTCGCTGTGATGCTGTACGTACAGAATGTTGTCCGGAAGAAGCATGAAGCCTCAGAACGGGAAAAAATCCATGCAGTGGAGAGCAGCCTCGCCAAGAGCCAGTTCCTCTTCAACATTTCGCATGATATCCGTACGCCGATGAATGCGATCGTCGGCTATACCAATCTGGCGCAAAAAGAAACCAGCCCGGAACAGATCCGTACCTATCTGGATAAAATCAACAGCTCAAGCCAGCACCTGCTCGCGCTGATCAACGACATTCTGGAAATGAGCCGCATTGAGAGCGGCAGAGTGGAACTGGAATTTGTACCGGTCGACCTCCGCGCAGTGTTTGACGGGATGCGGGATCTCTTCTCCGAACAGATGAAGCAGAAAAACATGGACTTTCAGGTTCACACAAGCCAGGTACAGCACCCGTATGTCTGGTGTGACCGGAAGAACCTGAACCGTGTTCTGCTGAATATTCTGAGCAATGCATACAAGTTCACACCGGAGGGCGGGACGATTACCGCGACGCTGTGGGAGTCGGGGATCAGTGAAAACGGATACGGCTCCTATGAGATTCGGGTGCAGGACACCGGGATCGGAATGTCCAAGGAATTCGTTGAAAAGCTCTTTAACGCCTTCGAGCGGGAACGGACCTCCACCGTAAGCGGTGTGGAAGGAACGGGGCTCGGCATGTCGATCACGAAGAGCATTGTGGATCTGATGGGCGGCACCATCGATGTGATGACTGCCCCGGGAACCGGGACGGCAATCATCATCCGTTTAACCTTCAAGCTGGCGGAAGAAAACGATCTCCCGGCCGAGGAGAAGGCTTCCGGAGAAACCGACGCCAAAGAGCCGGAAGTCGACTTTTCTTCCAAACGGCTGCTGCTGGTTGAGGACAACCTGGTCAATATGGAAATCGCCGTGATGATTCTTGAGCAGGCCGGCTTCCGGGTGGAAACCGCCGAGAACGGGAAGGTCGCGGTGGACATGGTTTCCGCATCCCAGCCGGGTTACTACGATGCGGTCCTGATGGATATCCAGATGCCCGTAATGGACGGGTATGAGGCGACGAGAGCAATCCGGGGCCTCCCGGATAAAGCTCTTGCAGGCATTCCGATCCTCGCCATGACGGCCAACGCCTTTAAGGAGGACGAGCAGGCAGCGGCAGAAGCAGGCATGCAGGCGCACATTTCCAAGCCGATCGATGTCGGCGCCATGATGAAAACACTGACAGCGGTGCTTGCAAAGACCGAAAACGCAGAGCACCTGGGTTG
>JAEEGH010021061.1_pt1 | contig 13501 bp, 9 predicted proteins | sample 9134181 | NCBI WGS metagenome assembly JAEEGH01 (sample SAMN16246544, study PRJNA631951) | gut metagenome | biome: gut microbiome; feature: rumen; material: DP-attached | host: Bos | place: Iran: Karaj | collected 2018-10
TCGTGCCCCAGCTAGACAATCAGTTTGTGTATGTCGAACTGCTGGATGGACAGAAGGACCGCATGCTGGACCGCAAACGTCTCATCGCATCCAACAATCTCTATACTGGCTATCTGGCATTGCCTGTCGACCTAGGTCCTGGTATCTATTATCTGTGGGCCTATACACTTTACAGCGCTCAGGTGAAGGGTTACGACTGTCTGGTGCCTATCCAGGTGGGTGACCAACAACCCGCAGAGCCGAAGAAATCGACGAAGAAGAAGCAAGCTATCAAGCCCGTTCTGCGTTTCTTCCCTGAAGGTGGTTATCTAGTGGAGAGTGCCACAACGATGGTGGCCTTTGAAGCCATGACAACCGCAGGCGACACCCTTGACATCAGTGGTGAAATCGTGGACGGACAAGGAAGAATGGTGAGCCGTTTTACGACCTTCCACCAAGGGCGTGGCGTATTTCCCTTGAAGGCTGAAAAGGGAGAGCACTACGAGGCCACGTTCCGCGACCGCCCAGGACAAACCTTCCGATTCCCCTTGCCCCAGCCTGTTGGTGGCGTGGCTAGCCTGCACTGCCACGTCAAGCAGGCAACGGTGCAGGTCAGCATTATTTCGTCATCTCATTCGCTCGCCCCTCGTCCCTTGTACCTCCTCGTGCTCTGTCGAGGGCGTTTGGTTCGTATGCAACCTGTCAAGGCTGGCAAGAACTATCACCTGCAGATGAGCTCATTGCCTGCAGGTGTCAACAATCTAGTACTGGTTGACAGCGAGTGTCGCGTGTTAAGCGAACGACTCGTGTTCTCCAATAACGCCTCACAGCAGATGCCCCTTCATATCAGCACTGAAAAACTGAGTTACGGACTGCGTGACAGTATACCGCTGACTCTCCAATTGTCTGACCTCCATACCCAGGAGCTGGCTTTCTTGTCGCTGACGGTTACCGATAATGCCGTTGATCAAGGACGCCATTCGCCCTCGCTGTGGAGTCAGTTGCTTTTGGCTAGCGACCTGCAGGGGCTCTCTGGTACGCTGGACGACTATTTCCTACCTACCTATCAGCGCGAACAGCTCGACCTACTGATGATGGTTAATGGCTGGAGGCGTTACGACATCAGCCAAGTGCTTCAGGGACGCTACGCCGAGCCTACCGTAGAAAAAGAACATGAACAGTATATCACGGGGCGCGTCCGCAGGGTGTTTGCCAACAAACCCGTAGAGGGTGCCGAGGTGGTTCTGGCCATCACCAAACAGAACCATATCGATACGGCAAAGACCGACTCGACAGGTCACTTTGAATTTCGAGGATTGAATTTCCCAGACGATGCAGAAGCCTTTATCTATGCCCTCAGGCAGAAGCAGAAGCGGTGTATTGTGGAGACCGACTGCCAACTGATGCCCAACAAACCACTGTTTGGGGGTACTCATCAGCGTATCCGTATACTGCCGTGGATGGATATTGACGATGAACTGCTTGCCCAATATGCTCGCGACAGCCACCTGCTCGATGAGCTCGTAGTGAAAGGCCACAGAAAGGGTGCCGACTATGAGAATACGACGCTCTCATGGGATCATGAAAAAATAGCAAGCGGCCAGTATCCCAACGTAGCCATGCTGTTGCTTGACACCAACATTCTTTGGACAGATCCAGACAGCGGACGCATTTCTGCCGACGACATGTATGGTTCGATGACAGATAAATTCCTTAAGCATAAGTATGGTGGACAGGCAAGCTCAAAACAGAGTTCATCGCTCGTTAAACTCTACGTCAACGGCATGCATATCCCTGACTTGACATATGAAGATCTGGATATTAATGATATTGACCGTATCGACATCTACTTAGGTTCAAAAGCATGGGTGTGGGGCGAGGATAGTAGCGGTGTATTGAACGTGACGACACGTAGCGGCCAAGTTCACCCCAACGATTCCCCCTTCAATAACCACATCGTCAACCTAATGGGGTATCAACAGCCCGTTGACTACTATTTCCCCCACTACCAGCTAGGTGAAAAGCCTCAGTCTATGAATCCTGACCTGCGTCGCACGCTCTACTGGAATCCCTACCTCCGAATGGGGCAGGGCCACGACCTGCAACTCTCGTTCTTCAGTGCCGACCTACCCACCACGTATAACATCTGGGCAGAGGGACTGTCCAGCGAAGGCCGCATAGTCAGTGGAGAGCTGAAAGTGGAGATAAGAAACATAGAAGGGACAGATTGACTCACGGGGACAGACCCTCTATGAGATCAAAGTCCAAACTCAAGAATCGCTATTAATCGCTGGTAGCGATTCTTTTTGGACAATAACATCATCGTGAAAAGAATGTTGACTTAGGGTTGTTTGGACGTCACTTGCAGGGGGAAAGTGACTCGCATACAGGGTGTAAATGACGTTTGAGCAGGGAGAGAGACAATCTCTCGCGAGTCAGCAGCGGCCGTGTCTTTAATCAGCAGCGGCCGCTGCTGATATCGGCGGCGGCCGTGACTAAAGTCGGCAGCGTTCGCTGCGTACCAGTTTTTATAAGGAAGAAATGTATAGGCAGGTGCTATTTCTGGAAAAAAATGTGTACCTTTGCAAGAGATATGGAGAATTACAATCATCGCATGGACAGGAGGAGCAAGCATAAGCGATATGGCTTGCCAGGAACTTATCATGTCACTATCAAGGTGAATATGGTCTATCGACAGGCATTGGGTAGAGTGGTAGGTGATATCAATGCTGCTGATGGCAGTCCGCAGGCGCCCCACGTGGAACTGAACGAAGCGGGCAGGATGGTGGAACAGGAGCTGACGACCAGCATTACGGCCCACTATCCGATGATAGAGATACAGGATCATGTGGTGATGCCTGATCATTTGCATTGTATCGTGGTGGTGCATCGGGATATCTTTAGTAAAAACGGGGTAGCGACGCATCTGGGGCAGGTGATTGCTGGCTTCAAAAAGGGCTGCAACCGTCGGTTCTGGGAGATGCTAGATTTGCGGGGTAAACCCGCAAGCACTGGCGAAAATAGAAAAGCCACAAACGTTGGAGAAAATCGTAACGAAGCAAGCACTAGCGATAATAGAAAAGCCGCAAACACTGGAGAAAAGAGTAACGAAGCAAGCATGGGCGCAGGTGGTAGTCAGACAAACACGGGAGGTGTGGGGAGCCAGTGTCCTGCGGTTTACCCGCAAGGATATAAGGTGCCATCGCGCGGAACGACAGGACGTGCTCCGCTGTTTTCCCTTGGCTTTGTAGACGTGATACCGCTGAGTGCTGAGCAACTGGAGACGCAGCGACACTATATTCATAACAACCCACGCAGCCGATTGCTCCGAAATTCACATCGATTATGGTTGCAATGCCAGCGTAAGAGCATTGATACTCATCTGTCACCACGAGCCTTGAAGAGCTATCTGCAAAAAGAATGCTCACCAACACAGTTCAATGAAGATATATGGCGACGTATCGAGAAGCTATTGATAGTTAAGGATGGACATGTCTACTGTGACAGCTATGGTAACTGCGAGATGCTTAATTGTCCTATTCTACCCGTAGTTTGCCACAGGAAGGACACTTTGTTACACAGTCATCAGCTACAACGATGCATGGAGAAAGCAGCAGAAGGGACCGTACTGGTATCTGCACGTATTGCCAAAGGTGAGCAGAGGATTATGGATGATGTTATCGCCCAGTCTTACCCCGTGACCCTCATTGCTGACAACGGCTTTCCAGATATTTATCACCCTTCGGAAGTTCGCATACAAATGTGCGCAGAAGGTCATCTCTTATTGGTTTCCCCTTGGCTGTACCATTATAGAGCAGCTGATGAGATGATTACAGTGGCTGAATGCAAAACCATGAATTGTATTGCTCAGGCAATATGTAAGTCGAAAGATAGCTGGTGGAAATAAAGAATCACCAAAAGATCAGAAGACTCCGTGATTACATGTGATCATCATGTCGAACTTTCCTGCATCTCATCATCCAAACGATTGCTCCAAAGATACTTCTTCGTTTCTTGGGCAGCAACGCCACTGAGCAGCAACAGGGCTATGAGGTTAGGAATTGTCATCAACGCATTCATGCAGTCGGCAATGTTCCAAATAATATCGAGATTGATGATGCTGCCAAAGAACAGAGCCACAATATACAGGATACGATAGAAGCGATTAGACTTGCGACGCTCAATATAGTTGACGGCACTCTCACCATAGTAGCTCCAACCCAAGATGGTACTGAAGGCAAAGGTCAGGATGCCAAAGGTCAACAGGGGTGCACCAACATACGGAATCTTTGAGAAAGCGACCTTGGTAAGGGCTGCTCCGTCAGCGTAGGTAATGTCTGGATAGGCAATGATACTGCTCACCAACACGATACCCGTCAAGGCACAAATAACAACGGTATCCCAAAAGGTGCCTGTACTGCTGACCAGAGCTTGACGAACAGGGTTGCGCGTCTGAGCTGCAGCAGCCACGATGGGTGCAGAACCCATACCACTCTCGTTAGAGAACAGACCTCGGGCAATGCCATAGCGTGCTGCCATCATCACCGTTGCACCCACAAAGCCACCACCTGCTGCCTCAGGATTGAAGGCTGCATGCACGATGAGTTGGATGGCTGGCCACACGTAGGCGCTGTTCATACAGAGAATGACAATACATCCCACAACATAGAGCAGTGCCATAAAAGGTACAAAAATGGTACACACACGGGCTATGGTCTTAACACCACCTAAAATGACGCATGCCGCCAAAATACAAACGAAGATACCCACTATCCACGTAGGAATGCCAAAGGTTTCGTTGGCCAACAAAGCGATAGAATTGGCTTGCACCGTACAACCAATACCAAACGATGCCAAAGCCGTAAAGACAGCAAACAGGATGGCCAGCCACTTCATACCCAATCCACGCTCCAAAACATACATCGGTCCACCATAGGTATGTCCGTCCTTATCACGCACACGGTACTTGACGGCCAACAAGCCTTCGGCATACTTCGTCGACATACCGAAGATACCCGTCAACCAACACCACAGCACAGCACCAGGACCACCTAAGGCCACTGCAGTGGCTACACCCACGATATTACCCGTTCCTATCGTTGCTGCCAAAGCGGTAGCCAAAGCTCCAAACTGGCTGACATCGCCTGCTGCCCCAGGGTCTTTCTTGATGGACAGGCAGATGCCTGTAAAGAGTTTACGCTGAGGGATGCGCAAACGGAAAGTCAGGAATATATGCGTACCTAACAGTAATATGATCATAGGCCAGCCCCACAGAAAGGTGCTGAGCAATTGGAAGAATTCAATAATCGGCTCCATCGTCAAGTATTATTGTTTGCTGGTGTATTGAATAGCAAGCATCGTGAGGTCGTCGCTCTGTTCGGCACCATTGACAAAATTGTGAACGGCTTGGAACATCTCATAAGTGATGTTGATGGGCTGATGCTCACGCTTTGCCAGGAGTCGGTTGGCTACTTCCATAATACGTTCATCACCAAACTGTTCGTGGAAAGCATTCTCAGCCTCGTTCAAACCATCGGTAAAGAGGAAAATAGTGGTGTCGGGATCCAAATCAACCTCTTGGGCTTCAAACTGGAATTCGCCCATAATACCTAAGGGCAGATTGGGCAGACAAGGCAATTCTCTGACCTGAGGGTCAGCGTGTGGCACGCTATCTTCCACATCACACCCAACCAAAAGCGGTGCATTATGACCGGCATTGCAATAGTGCAGATGACCTGTAGCCAAGTCGAGCACACCCGTAAAGAGGGTAACAAACATGTTGGTCTCGTTGCCCTCTGTCAGTGCATTATTGAGTGCATAGGCAATATGCTCGGGCAAAACCACATGGGCCGAAATATTGCGGAACAGCGAACGTGTGACAGCCATAAACATTGAGGCAGGAATACCTTTGCCGGACACGTCGCCAATGCAGAAGAAGAGCTTCTCGTCGCGAATATAGAAATCAAAGAGGTCGCCACCTACCGCCTTAGCAGGCGTCAGCATACCGTAGATATCGATATCATCGCGTTCAGGATAGGGCGGGAAAGTCTTAGGCAACATTGACATCTGGATATCGTGGGCTATCTTCAGCTCACTCTCCATAGCTGCCTTCTGGGCTGTCGTGTCACGTAACTCGTTGACATAGCGAGTCAGAGATTGCTGCATGTTCTCAAACGAGTCGCGCAACTGGTGAATCTCATCACGGCTCTTAATTTTTGGCAGATACGTATCGAAGTTTCCTTTAGCCACTTCATTGGCTGACAAAGCCAGCTGTCTCAGCGGCTCAGAGCTTTTCTTGATGCCCCTACGACCTGCAAAGAAAACCACAATGAGTCCTATCAGTATGAAGAACAGCAATAGGCCGCCTAAGATATAAAAAATCACATCGACGAAGAAAGTGGGAAGCACCATGAACATCGTCCAAGGTGTATGTTCCAGGGATTTGAAATTAACCATAACCTTCTCACCATCTATCACAAGGTCATTCCCTCGACCGTCAGTCATCAGATGACCCGACTCATGCTTCATCAGTATCTGACCCAAATAGTCGTCAGAAGGATTAGCCGTCAACTTAGCGATATCGTTGTAGTTTTGGTTAACAATACGATTCTTGTCAGGATGCACCAAATAGGTTCCTGTCGAGTCGGAGACGAAGTAATAAATATTCTTCTCAGCCGACCAACCATCCTTACGGCTGTTGAAGCTAAAGAATTCATTTGAAATGTCATCTGCCAAATAGTCCAGTGACAAATCAACCCCTAACACTGCCACAGTGCTGTCGCGCTCGTCTCGAATAGGCACCAAATAGGCTACCAGTGGCGTCTTTTGGTCAGTACCATCAAAGAAAGGCTTCGACCAGTATCCTTCCTTGGCCTTCATAGCCTCTTGGAACCAGGCTTCATTCAGGTAGTCCTGTTTTAGTCCACCAATGGTTTGCAAGATGACAATGCTATCGCTGTCGCGCCGCTGGGCATAGGGGCAGAACCAGCGACCCTTTTGCGGATAATAGTTCTCGCGGAAGCTGATGCCACAACTGCGGATGTGAGGGTTCAGCTCTACAATACGTTTCATAACACCCTGCATACGGTCAGGACGATGCAAATTGTCCTCTATATCAGGCACGGTATTGACTGTGGCCACATACACCTCTGTCAGAATCTGCTCCACGGTCTTGGCTTTATATTCCAACTGTCTGTCCGTGATACCTGACACACTGGTTAATGTGATTGCCCAACAAATGCACACGATAATAGCAGAAATAATACCCATCACAATAAATAGGGTAAGCATGATACGCCAAGTAAGCCGTTTGGCAAACGAACGGGGATAAGGGTTCTGATTTTTTTTCTTCCAGAAAAAAATATTCATAACATCTACGGCTAAAAGAAGTATTATTGCTTGCAAAAGTACAAAATAATTATTAATTTTGCAAACAAAATGGCAAAAAGCTATGAATGTACAGATAGAAGCTACATGGAAAGAACATTTGCAGGGAGAGTTTGAGAAGCCCTACTTTGAACAATTGACGAGTGTCGTCAGGCAAGAGTATGGCACTACAACCTGCTATCCTCCTGGCAAATTGATATTCAATGCCTTTAACCTGTGTCCCTTTAATCAGGTTAAAGTGGTTATCATCGGACAAGACCCTTACCATGAGCCAGGACAGGCTCACGGATTGAGTTTCTCTGTACAGGACGGTGTGCTGTTTCCTCCCTCGCTGCAAAACATCTTCAAGGAGATTCAGCAGGATTTGGGTACACCCATTCCCACAAGTGGTAATCTGACACGCTGGGCAGAACAAGGTGTCTTACTGCTCAATGCTACGTTAACCGTTCGTGCCCATCAAGCCAATAGTCATTCCACGTTAGGCTGGCAGACATTTACCGATGCTGCCATCCGAGCGTTGGCAGCACATCGCGAACATATCGTATATATGCTGTGGGGCGGTTATGCACGTTCAAAAGCATATATGATTGACAAGACGAAGAATCTGGTATTGGAATCCGTACACCCCTCTCCTCTCTCAGCAAATAGAGGCGGCTGGTTTGGCCAGCACCAGTTCTCGCGCTGCAACGAATATCTGAAACAAAATGATATTGCACCCATCAATTGGTAAATTATCAAATCGTAAAATTGTCAAATCTTAATGACTAACGTTCCCCCAATACTCGAAATCGGTGGCATCCTGATTTCCTCAGAAATCATAACTGAATGCTTTTGCTGTGACTACGAGAAGTGTAAAGGCATCTGCTGTGTGGAAGGCAGTGATGGTGCTCCTGTGACGATGGACGAAATTGCCGGTATTGAAGACGCGCTCGATACAGTGTGGCCCATGCTGTCTGCATCGGCACAAAGCGTCATCGACAAACAGGGTGTTGCCTATAGTGATAAAGATGGTGACTTAGTGACGAGTATTGTGAGGGGAAAGGAATGCGTTTTTGCACGAAGCCTCACCCCCAGCCCCTCTCCAATGGGCGAGGGGAGTAAAGACCCCTGTTGGTTATGTATGTTGGAGAAGGCATATAGAGAAGGGAAGACGCAGTTCTGCAAACCCATCAGTTGTGCCCTCTACCCTATCCGCGAGAAGCAATTTTCGGGTGGACTCATAGGTTTAAACTATCATCGTTGGGCAGTCTGCAAAGATGCCGTAGAAAAAGGGAAGGCACTTGGCCTTCCCGTATATCAGTTTCTAAAAGAACCACTCATCCGTCGTTTTGGCGAGGCGTGGTATCAAGAGCTTTGCGAGGTTGCTGAACAACTAAAAGCTAATAGCTAACAACTATAAGCCATCAGTTCTTGCGATACTCAGTGGGACTCATACCCATGTGTTCCTTGAAGAACTTGCCAAAGAACGACTGGTTTGGGAAGTGGAGCGCATTGGCTATCTCCCCGATACTCTTAGTGGTATTCTTCAGCATTACACGTATTTCCAACAGGACATAGCTGTCAATCCATTCGTTGGGGGTACGTTTCGACACCTGCTTCACTAGCTCGGACAGGTATTTAGGAGTGATGCCCAGCTGTTCGGCATACCAGCTGACGCGTCGTTCCATACGGAAATTGTCTTCCAACAGACCAATGAACTGTGTAAACAAAGCATTAGCACGCTTACGTGTCTTATTCTTAATGTCGTTGCGCTCCACACGCCAGATGACGTTACTCATATCGTAGAACATAGCCAACAAGAGTGCTTTCACAAGGTTAGTGCGGAAATGATGTCTTGTATCAGCCATCTTCCTACGGATGGTCAGATAGTAGTTGGTATACACCTGAACCTCATGAGACGTCAAAGGTACCACGGGATTGTTCATCGAGAAGAGCAGCAACGACGACACATTCTTCACGTTCATCACGAAGCTGTGGTAGAACTCGGTAGACACCAAGATATAATGACACTCATAGTTGGACGAAGGCTCGTAAGCATCCAAGATATGTCCATCTGAGATAAACATCAAGTCGCCTGCCTTAACCTTGTGCTGGCAGGTATCGACAGAATAAGTGGCTTCCCCCTTTTTGCATAACCCCATCACAATGAAGTTCAAACGGACAGGACCATCCAACAAAAGCGAATGGGCTATACTGTTTGTCAGTATAAGCCCATCGGTCATATACTCGGCATCACCCCATTTTCGGGCCTCGTCGAGACAGATGTTATGCGTCGATGTTCGCATAAGTAGCGTTCTTTTCAATGAACTGACGACGTGGCTCCACATCGTCGCCCATCAGCATGGAGAAAATCTCGTCAGCCTCAGCAGCATTCTCGATAGTCACTTGCTTCAGCAGACGATTCTCAGGATTCATCGTGGTCTCCCACAACTGCTCTGGATTCATCTCACCAAGACCTTTGTAGCGCTGGGTATGGAGTGCCGAGGCATTCTCGTCACCATCCACGTACTTGTCGATGAAAGCCTGACGCTGCTGGTCGGTATAGCAGTACTCAGAGAACTTCTTATATGTACATTTATAAAGAGGTGGTGTAGCGATATAAAGGTGTCCCTCCTGAATGACCTTTGGCATAAAGCGATAGAACAGTGTCATAATCAGTGTGTCGATGTGAGAACCATCGACGTCGGCATCGGTCATGATGATAATCTTATCGTAACGCAGCTTGTCGACATTAGCCTCCTTAGAGTCTTCTCCTTCTACACCAAAGCGGACACCAATAGACTGAATGATGTTCATGACGGACTCTGCTTCGAACACACGGTGCCATTGAACCTTCTCGACGTTCAGAATCTTACCACGCAGGGGCAGGATAGCCTGGAAGTGACGATCACGACCCTGCTTAGCCGAACCACCAGCGGAGTCACCCTCAACGAGGAAGATTTCACAAAGCTTTGGATCTTTCTCTGAACAGTCTGCCAACTTACCTGGCAAACCGCCACCAGTCATAGGACTCTTACGCTGCACACTCTCACGGGCCTTACGGGCAGCGATACGCGCTGTAGCAGCCAGAATGACCTTCTCACAGATGGTATGAGCCTCCTTGGGATTCTCCTCCAGATAGTTGGTCATAGCCTCACCTACAGCCTTCTGCACGGCACCATTTACCTCCGAGTTGCCCAGCTTGGTCTTTGTCTGACCCTCGAACTGAGGCTCAGCAACCTTTACAGAGATGATGGCCGTCAGACCCTCACGGAAGTCGTCCTGAGCCACTTCGATCTTGGCCTTCTCTATCTGCTTGCGCAATTGGTCGTCTTCATCGGCATATTTCTTCAGCGTACGAGCCAAGGCAATGCGGAAACCGGTAAGGTGGGTACCACCCTCGATGGTGTTGATATTGTTGACATACGAGTGGATATTCTCGCTATAGTCGCTATTGTAGAGCAGTGCAACCTCAATGGGTACACCGTCCTTCTCTGTCTTCAGACAAATGGGATCGCCAATGATAGAGGTGCGGTGACGGTCTACGTAACGCACAAACTCCTTCAGACCCTCCTTGGCGTGGAACACCTCTGGCTGTCTCAGATTACCTTCCTCGTCAGGACGCAGGTCGGTCAGCGTAATGGTAATGCCGGCATTCAGATAGGCCAGCTCGCGCATACGACGGGCAATGATGTCGTACTTATACTCTGTCGTCGTAAAGATGCTGCCATCAGGCCAGAACTGCTGACGTGTACCTGTCAGGTCGGTGTCACCAACTATCTTCACATCGTAGAGGGGCTTACCCTTCTCATACTCCTGCTGATAGATGTGTCCGTTGCGGAAAACCTGCGACATCATGTGGGATGACAGGGCGTTCACACAGCTTACACCCACACCATGCAGACCACCAGACACCTTGTACGAACCCTTGTCGAACTTACCACCAGCATGCAGCACCGTCATAACGACCTCAAGGGCCGACTTGTGCATCTTCTCGTGTTCATCGACAGGAATACCACGTCCGTTGTCCTGAACGGTAATAGAGCCATCTTCGTTAATGGTTACCTCAATATGCGTGCAATAGCCCGCCATAGCTTCGTCAATAGAGTTATCGACGGTCTCGTTTACGAGGTGGTGGAGACCCTTCTCGCTGATGTCTCCAATATACATGGCCGGACGCTTGCGTACGGCCTCCAATCCCTCGAGTACTTGAATGTTACTCGCGGAATAATTCTGTTCTTGATTCAGTTGTTCTTCTGTCATTGTTTGTCGTATTCACAAATTTGGTTGCAAAATTACAAAAAATCTAAGACTTAAACGAAAGAAAAGTGTTTATTTTTTATAAAAATAAAAGGGTTCGTCATAAGAAAACAAAAAGCCGTACTCCTTAGGGAATACGGCCTTCGTATGCTTGGTATAAAAACTTATCCGAGCTTGTTAATGTGCTGAGAGAGACTTGACTTCAGGTTGGCAGCCTTGTTCTTGTGGATGATGTTGGTCTTAGCCAGCTTGTCAAGCATCTTCTGCACCTTTGGATAGAGGGCTGTAGCCTCATCCTTGTTAGTCATAGCGCGCAGCTTGCGAACAGCGTTACGCATAGTCTTTGCATAGTAGTGGTTGTGCAGCGCCTTCTTCTTGTCCTGACGAATTCTCTTCAGGGATGATTTGTGATTTGCCATTTTTTAATTTTTGTTTTTTACTTGTTTAACTTAAAGCTTATGGGTCTTACGTCTTCATGGCTGCCCTGGGCGGATTCTTACGAACCCCCTGCCACCGTTCCCCTTGCGAGTAGCACTTGGCTGTGCAGATGACAGATTTAATTTTGGTAGTCCCTAGGAGAGTCGAACTCCTCTTTAGAGAATGAAAATCTCTCGTCCTAACCGATAGACGAAGGGACCAAGGTGTCAAAAACAGTGCAAACTGAATGCAGAAGAGCGTGCTCTTATGCTGAGGTGCAGCATGTTTTCGCAGACGCATTCTCAAAATGCGGCTGCAAAGGTACTACTTTTTTCTTAAATAGACAAATTTTCTTAAGAAAAAATGCATAATTTCCTCTTTTTTTGTAATTTTGTAGGCGATGTTAATAATAACGGAAGCTATTGTGCTCCATTCTTTAAAATATGGAGAGACGCGCCTTATCGTAGATTTGTTTACACGAGAGGTGGGTCGATTGTCGTGTATCATACCACTTCCAAAGACGCCCAAGTCGCGATTGAAGAAGCAATACTTCCAACCCATGACGCTGCTCGAAATAGAGGTAGATGTGCGTCAGCGTCTGCAACTGCAAAAACTAAAGGACGCTCGCCTGTTGTCTGCCTACGCCTCCATTCCTTTCTCGCCCGAGAAGTTGGCCCTCTCGCTATTCATTGCCGAGTTCCTGTACCATGCCCTGCGGTCTGAACAGCATAACGAACCGTTGTTTGCGTATCTGTGCGACTCTATGCAATGGCTTGATATTGCAGACAAGGGCTATGCCAACTTCCACCTTACTTTCCTGATGAGAATGAGTCGATTCTTAGGCTTTTATCCTAACCTTGACAACTATGTGGATGGATGCGTCTTCGACCTGCGTGCGGCAACCTTCTCATTAGTTGTACCTACCCACCGTGACTTCCTGCAAACAGGCGACGCACGCCGCATTCACACGCTGATGCGCATGGACTTCCCCACGATGCACCTCTACCACCTCAACCGCATGGATCGCAACCGCATCGTCGACGTTCTGCTCCACTACTATCGCCTGCACATCCCCCAATTCCCTGAACTCAAAAGCCTCAGCGTCCTTCAGGAGTTATGGAATGACTGATGTTACAATGGTATCTTGATCAACTCCTGCTGACGAGCTTATGAATTACAACAACTCTGGTAGTTGGAAGAGTTTGGTGCTATTCGAGCCTTTGATGAGGATGTAGCGACCTGTGGGCTGCTGCTGAGCAATGGTGGCTTTTACTTCGTCAACGTTAGCGAAGGTACGGAAGGAACTGTTTGCTTTCTGGAATTCAGAGCCTACGAGCCATACCTCGTTGAAATGGGCTTCTTCAAGGAGAGTGATAATCTTCTGATGCTCTTCTTGAGACACGTCGCCCAGTTCGCCCATCATTCCTAAGATAGCCATTTTGGGTGAAACCTCCATCAGGCGGAAGTTGTCAATGGCTGC
>JAEEGH010021068.1_pt1 | contig 13499 bp, 12 predicted proteins | sample 9134181 | NCBI WGS metagenome assembly JAEEGH01 (sample SAMN16246544, study PRJNA631951) | gut metagenome | biome: gut microbiome; feature: rumen; material: DP-attached | host: Bos | place: Iran: Karaj | collected 2018-10
TCTCCCTGCTGACGGTTGATTTACTGACGTCTATCAATTTTGCGATTGCCGACAGCGACATTTTTTCTCTCAGACACACAGAAATTGTGTATCTTTGCTCTTTGGTAAGGTGATTATATCTTTTCATATCGCAACACAAAAGTAGTCATTTTACCTGAGAGTGCCAATTTTGGCACTCTATTTTTCTACTCAGTGTTGCACTTGTAACTGGAATTTAGCTGTTTATCACCGACCTCTATATCGTAATTGACATAGAGAGTCCATAAAAATAATTCTGACCTGCTGCCCTCTGCAAAAATCCTTATACCTGTTATAATATTCTGTTCCTTTATCATTTCATCGGTAAAAACTATTGGCAAACTGTCAATAATATGAACCTCCCTTTTACCACTTCTATAGTAAAGAACAGAAGGAATAGTATCCCCTTTGGCATTCGTAAAAGAAAAAGAATTGAGTTTGACAGTTGGTTTGATATAGCCATGAATCTGAAATAAATATTTTAATCGTGGAATTAACGACTTGTATTGGATGTCTTCCTCATTATAGAGAAGATTAACACCGAGATCTACACTTGCAGGGGGAACGGTATCAATATTAGGAACAGGTACAGCTTCATAAACATCATATACATCTTCGTCTTTGTTTTCCAATGATAATCCTACAGCTATACACGAGCACATAAAACAGGAAAGAATCAGGAAAAAAAACAGTTTAAATATAAATGCCCTATTCATAACGTAAAACCTTATTGATTCTCATGGTAACCTCTAAAAATAACTTATTTTCCTGTTTCGTCGCAGCTGGCAGCCGAGGTTATTAAAACCGCCAGACCGCAACGGCAGGTTTTTTTGATTTGCAAAAATAGTCAAATATCCGATATGATTACGTCATTTTATTTGACTATTAAATTTTTTATCTATTTTTAGAGGTGTCCTATAAATAATAGCTACAACCCATATTTGCGAGACAAACGCACCGCTCTTTTTCCTTTGATGCGTCGCCATTTCATTCCCCATACTGGTGAATCCTTATATGGGCCAATATAAGAAATCCCTCCTTCATTCCCACTTATTGTATATATTACAACATTTCGTTCCAGCAAAAGATAAATAATACACAACTGTTTTTCATAAGGTATGTCCTGCCTGATCGTATAGCTTTTCACTTCCTCTTTGTAAATGACACTGTCAGAATTGGCAAAAATGTCTGGATAATAATAGAAATAATGAGCATAATTGAAATATTTTTTGATGAATTTCATCCGATTTTTCTCCACTTCCTTTACCAAATTCGAATCAATGGTCACTTTTTCAAAACCATAAAATTCAAAATCATTTCCACTGACATCAAGGATTCCCTGATTTTCAAGAATTTGTTTCATAAATACAACATAAGACTTGTTGTCTGATTCATCCAATTCTAATTTTCTTTTTATGTATAACGACAAATAATCGTTGGAAAGCAGAGCATAACACATCACGTTATCGGTTTTAACCCTGAGAGGAACATATAGTCCGTTAAAGGAAAAATCCCACAAAACCAATTTATAAAAGACACTGTCGCAATAAACAGCCCTACCGGACTGTCCGTATGTTTCTCCGCATGCAAATAGCCATAAAACTATAACAATAAAGTATTTTCTAAACATATCCGTTATCATTTCATAAGAGGTCTTTCCTTTAAGCCATAAGTTCTTCTTGCTATATTCTCTATTACAATTGCTAAGTTTTCAAAGGCAGACTTATTAATCTCATCAATCCCATCTGCATTTCTTTGTATAGGTACAGTCCCATTATTAAAATAAAACGCATGCCCTAACTCATGAGCTAGTCCAACAATAGGCGGACGATCCGTACAAAATTGTTTTTTTTCAGTATTACCTGTATATAAATCACCGATGGTTCCATCAGCATTTTTATTATACAGCTGTCCATTCTTATAAACCACAACCTGTCCGACAGGTTCATCCGTGTCTTTTCTTTTTTCCAATGCTATGTCTATTTCCCTCCCACTCGGATCCACATACTTAATCGGGTTATTCGCGCAGTAGGCGTACGGGGTCATCCAGAAGTACTTTTCAAACATGGGGTCGCGGCTTGTGAACACCGGTGGTTTGTAATATCTTGCTTCGTAGTAGTACATGCCTGTCTCCTCGTCAAGTTCCTTGGCGTTGAAGCTGTATTTGCGCAAAGACCCGTTAATGCCGAAGGTGGCTAATATGTTACGACTTGGGTTCATGCTTACAACTACTATTTTTTAAGGATCTTTAAAATCATTTCCATTTCCTATATTGCATATACATCAATAATCCCATCCTACGTGGGCGAGGACAACGTTTCCATTTGTAAATGGAGCCTTTAAGTGCACTCTTATGATATTTAGGGTCATTCTTTTTTTGCTCCCACCACTTTTCATACAAGCCCTTGATGATAGCCATGTCCTCTAACGTCAATGCGTAATACTCGCCGTTTTTTGTTATCCTATTGTATCGGAATTTCGGATTGATGATTTTTTCTATATATTTTGCCGCACATTCGCCAATATACACATTGGGGAGATATGAACTATAAGGGTTTCTATAGCAGAAAGATACTGTAAGTTCATTGCTGTCTATTATTGAAATGAGTTCAGGAATTTCGGACAATTCAACATCTCTGAAATCAAAATATACAAAACGATAAAACGTGTCCCGTCCACAAACAGTATCTAATCCCATTGCTCCACAATCATTAATAGAGGTTGAAACTTTTAGTTTCGAAGATTGTGAATATAATGTCATCACAAAAAACAGCAGATAAATAATACAAAAAATCCTTTTCATTGTGATTTATTATTAGTAAAGGTAACCTCTAAAATTAACTTATTTTCCTATTTCGTCGCAGCTGGCAGCTGAGGTTACTGTAACAGCCGAACCACAACGGTAATTTTTTAATTTCAATTTGCAAAAATAGTCAAATATCCGATACGATTACGTCATTTTATTTGACTATTAAATTTTTTTTCTATTTTTAGAGGTGTCCATTATAAAGATTACCTCGATTACCAGAACCGCCGTGCCGGTCATCTGACCGCATTGTGGCGCATCGTGGACTGGAACGTGGCGGGAAAGATCACACCCCGTGCCTGCGCAGCAGCGCCCCTATGTCCGGCCTGCGTCCCTTGAAGCGCACATAGAGTTCCATGGCATCCGCGGAACCGCCCCGTTCCAGAATCCGATTCCGGAAACGGTCCGCCACCTCGCGGGAGAAACAGCCCTCACGCTCAAATTCCGCGAAGGCATCCGACGAAAGCGCCTCCGCCCACTTGTATCCGTAATAACCGGCGGCATAACCTCCGCCGAAAAGGTGTGTGAAGGCGGTGCTGATGCAGGTGTGCGGCACCGGCGCAAAAAAACGGGTCTCCGCCGTGGCCTGCTCCTCAAACCGCTCCACATCCCCGTCGAAGGGCTGCCGCAAGGTGTGCCATGCCATGTCAAGCATACCGAAAACCAGCTGCCGCATGGTGGCATAGCCGATGCAGAAATTGGCGGAGGAACGCACCTTTCCAATCCATTCCTCCGGCAGCGGCTCAGCCGTCCGGTAATGATACGCGAACAGCCTGAGGAATTCCGGCTCCTGCGCCCAATATTCCATGATCTGTGAGGGAAGCTCCACAAAATCGCGCACCACCGATGTTCCCGACAATGTGCGCGACTCCGTCGCTGACAACATGCCGTGCAGCCCATGCCCGAACTCATGCAGGAATGTCTCAACCTCCCTGAAGCTTAACAGGGAGGGCTGCTCCGCCGTGGCCGGTGTGAAATTGAAGACCAACGAAACCTGCGGCAGCACACGGCTGCCGTCCGCATTCAGACATCCGTCCCGAAACGAGGTCATCCAGGCCCCGTTGCGCTTGCTGCCGCGCGGGAAATAATCCAGATACAGCCATGCAACCTGACCTTCCGGCCCATGCACCGCATAGGCCTCCACATCCGGATGGTACACCGGAACATCGCGCCGTTCGAAGCGCAGCCCATACAGCCGCCGGGCAAGCTCGAAGATGCCTTCGCGCACCTTTTCCAGCGGGAAATAGGGACGCAGCAGCTCTTCGTCAAAATCACAGCTCTCCCTCCGGCACTTCGCCTGATAATAAGACCAGTCCCACGGGCGCAGGCCGCCGCGCAATCCGAGCCGCCGTGCAAGGGTCCCGACCTCCTCACGCTCGCGCTCCGCCTTTGGACGGTATGCGGAGGCAAGCTGTTTAAGGAAACCGTTCACCTCGCCGGAGCTTTTCAGCATCCTGTCGGAAAGCGTGTATTCCGCATAATCGCCATAGCCCATCAGCTGCGCAAGCTCCAGCCGGAGGTTCACTATTTCCGCGACCAGCCCGCAGTTGTCGTGCGCGCCGCCCAAGGCCCGGCTGTTGTAGGCTAAGTAGAGCCGTTTGCGGTTCCGGCGGCTCTCCGCATACTTCATGTACGCCGTGTAGGAGGGCAATGAAAGGTCGAACGACCAGCCGCCCGCATGGCCGTTGCGGAGGGCCCGTTCCGCCGCGATGGACAGCTCCGTCTCCGGAAGACCCGCCACCTCCTCAGGATGCTCCGGTGTGATGTGCAGCTCAAATTCGGTTGTCGCAGCCAGTACATTATTTTTATACTGCAGACATTTTTCGGAAAGCTGCCGCGTCAGCTGACGGTAGCGCTCCCGCGCCTCTCCCTGCAGCAGGGCCCCGTGCCGTACAAAGCCGCGGTAAACCTGCCGCAGCAGCATGTCCTGCTCCTCAGGCAGCGTCTCATGCCGGTCATGCACCGCCTTGACACGCCGGAACAGCCCTTCATGCAGGTGATAGTGGTTCTCGTACTCCGTGACAAGCGGCACCGCCTCCTCCGCCACCTGCTGCATTTCGGGCGAGGCCTCCGCCTCCAGCAGGTTGAAGAAGATGCCGCTTACGCGTTCCAGAGCCTCTCCCGCCCTGTCGATGGCGGCAATGGTGTTTTCGTATGTCGGAGGCTCCGGATTGGAAGCGATGCGCTCCAGTTCGGCCCTGGCATCGGCTATCGCCTGCCGGAAGGCAGGAAGGTAGTCCCCGGATTTAATAATGTCAAACGGCGGATTGTCAAAATCCTGCAGCAATGGGTTCGTCCGTTTCCCTTTCATGGTGCATATCAGTTTTTGAAAATGCAAATTTCTGAAAAAATGGGATATCCGGATGCGGTTGGGCAAAAAATATGTTTTTTTATGCAAAAGCGTCGGAATCGTGTGCAAAAAACAATTATCTTTGCACCCGCAAAAAAAACATTATTCATCTTTAAAACAATTTGATATGAAGAACCTTATATGCATCATACTGCTCTCCTGCATTACAGCAGGCCTATGTCCGCACCTCTCCGCGCAGGATGCCGTCAAACTGAAAACCGTCCGGACCGACTACGGATACATCCGGGGACAGTCAATCAGGAACATGGGATTGCTGGATGCCGCGACAATCAATCCATACGCCCTGCCAAACATTGTGCTGTTACCCGTACAGGTGAACCTCAGCAACGACACCTTCCCCGCCGGATGTGCGCTGCAACAAAGTTACGAGGTCTATTTCTATTCTTCGGATGACAAAATCATCTTCTCCTTAGGGCAAAATTCACAGAAAAACAAACTGATGGAAGCCATCATGCCCGGAGACACCTGTCACCTTTCCATGTTGTCCATGGACATGTTCTCAATAAAGGCCTATTTGGAAAGCAATAGCGTGAAATGGGAGAACATAGCATATTGGAAACTGATCACCGGCTTCTGCTATTCCGACAAGGAGGGCGACTATCCGGCAAAAAAATACTATGCGGGTGCCGACACCGTTGTTTTCAGGGTGCTGACTGACGGTTCAGCCGCACAGCAGGCTGTGAAACTGAAAACCGTCCGAACGGAATATGGTGTACATAAAAACTCTACATTCAATGCCATAGGCAATTTGGACGGTGCGGTAATCAATCCCGATTCCGTTCCAACACTTTTCACACATATGTATATTGTGAACACAAGCAATGACACCTTCAAGGGAACGGACAAGTTCAGGCAGGTCATGATTTTTTATGCCTATTCTGAAAAAGATGAATTACTGATTGAACCTGATATTGAAGAATCCAACACCTATCCGTTTGTGGGTAACCTTTTACCTGGTGATACCACCCAATATGGCACAATGGGCTTTATTTTTTCTGAAATGCGAAAATATTTCGGAGAAGAAATTTGGAATCAAATCAGTTATTGGAAAATTGTCACAGGAATCAGCTACACCTCCGTTGACGGGACATATCCGGACGCAGTGCTTTTTGCCGGTGCGGACACCTGCACCTTCAGAATATCAACATCTGGCGTCGGTGTGGTGTCAGTTACGGATGATGAAACCGGATGTGAGGTCTTCCCCAACCCCGCCACAAGCCAGATACGGCTGCGCGTCGCGCATGGCACCCTTCAGAGCCTGCGGGTCTTCAACGCCGTCGGGCAGGAGGTGCTGCGGCAAGGCCTTGAGGGCAACGAACAAACGATTAACATTTCCACTCTCGCCAACGGAATCTATTTCCTGCAAATCCGGACCGGCCACGGCACGGTCATGCGGAAAATTGTGGTGGAATAACCATACATCGCGATAAAAAACACATACCTGACATGATAGAAATCATCTGCACCAACAACAACCTGAAAAAGGAATATCCCATAGGGACCACCCTGCAGGAGATTGCGGAGGACATGAAGGTCACCTCCGACTACACCATTCTGGCCGCCAAGGTCAACAACGAGGTTAAAAGCCTGCACTACGAGATTTACAAAAACAAAGTGGTCCATTTCATCGATGCGACCGACATTTCCGGCTACATGATCTACGAGCGCTCGCTGCATTTTCTGCTCTACAAGGCGGTAAAGGAGCTTTACCCGACACAGAACCTGGTCATCGGGCATTCCATTTCCGGCGGAAAATACTGCGAGTTCGAGGATGCCGGCTTCACCATCGATGAAGCGGTGTGCCAGGCCATCGAACAGCGGATGCGGGAGCTGGTGGAACAGGACATTCCCTTCATCCGCGAGGAGCTGCCCACCAAAGAGGCACTTCAGATTTTTGAAAAAGAGGGTCTTACCAATAAAAAGAACCTGATTGAAAAACGTAACTACCTCTACACCTCGGTTTACCATCTGGGCGACTGCATCAACTATTTCTACGGCTGCCTGGCCCCCTCCACCAGATACCTGCGGAAGTTCGGGCTAAAGCCTTACGGGAGCGGCCTGCTGCTGATGATGCCCTCCAGGCACCATCCCAACCACCTGGTCAACCCCGCCCCCTCACCCAAACTGTTCAACATCTTTTCCGAATACAAGACGTGGAACAAAATTCTCGGCATCTCATACGTCAGCGACATCAACCGGCTGATTGACGAAGGCAACGGCACCGCCCTGCTGATGCTCACAGAGGCGTTGCAGGAAAAGAAGATAGCCCAGGTCGCCGACCACATCAAGGAAAAAGGGGATGTGAAAATCGTACTGCTGAGCGGACCTTCATCATCGGGCAAGACCACCACCTCGAAACGTGTCTCGCTCCAGCTGGCGGTTCTGGGCTACTTCCCGGTACCAGTCTCCATGGACAACTATTTCGTGGAGCGCGGTCATACCCCTCTGGACAAGGATGGAAAACCCGACTTCGAACATCTTAACGCCATCGACCTCGACCTTTTCAACAGCCAGATGAACGACCTGATTCACGGCAAGGAGATTGACATTCCCACCTTCGATTTCCAGCAGGGCACAAAAGTGTGGAAAGGAAACAAGCTGAAACTGGGTCCCAAAGGCGTGCTGGTCATTGAAGGCATCCATGCCCTGAACCCCGCACTGCTGCCCGGTTTGCCGCAATCCCAGACATTCCGAATCTTCGCCTCCGCACTCACCACCATCGCCATCGACCGGCAGAATCCCATCCACACCACCGACAACCGGCTCATCCGGCGCATCATCCGTGACTCAAAATACCGCGGCTATTCGGCGGAGAACACGCTGCTCCGCTGGGAAAGCGTGCGCAAAGGCGAAACGAAATGGATTTTCCCATACCAGGAAAACGCCGACGAGATGTTCAACTCCGCCATCTGCTGCGAACTTAACATATTCAAGCCTTTCGCGCTTCAGCAGCTCTACAAGGTGACGGAGGCCTCCGAAGCCTATTCCGAGGCGCGGCGGCTCATCAAGATGCTGGAATACTTCACGGAGCTTCCGGAAAAGGATGTGCCGCACTCCTCAATATTGCGCGAGTTTTTCGGCGGAAGCGTCTTCAAATATTAGGCGATGGTCACCAAAAACGAACTGAAGCGGCTGCGGTCGCTGCAACAGAAAAAGTTCCGGCAGGAATACCGGATGTTTGTGGTGGAAGGGACAAAATCGGTCCTGGAGCTGCTTGAAAGCGGCTGGGAGGTTGAAGGGCTCTACGCCACCGCCGCATGGATGGAGGCGCATACGGACCTGAACCTGCCCGATTTGCAGATTATAAGCGAAAAGGAATGTGAGATGGCCAGCGGCCTGCAGACACCGCCCGGCATCATGGCCTGCGCCCGCTTCCGCGAGCCGGACGGCACGGATTTCCAAGAGAGGCTGCCCGACAAGCTGCTGCTTCTTGACGGTATCCGCGACTGCGGCAACCTCGGCACCATAATCCGCACCGCCGACTGGTTCGGCTTCACACACATAATATGCTCCGAGGACACGGCGGAACTCTACAACCCAAAGACAATCCAGGCCAGCATGGGCTCGTTCACACGGGTGCGGCTGCACTACACGAAGCTTCCGGAGTTCATTTCCAGCCTGCCGGAAGAATACCGCATCTACGGAACATTCATGGAGGGGCAGGACCTGCGCGGCACGGAATTCCCGCAACATGCGGCCGTGGTCATCGGCAACGAGGCGCACGGAATTTCGCCCGAAGTGGAACGGATGGTGACTGACCGCCTCTCGATCGTCCGCGTGGCGGACCATCCGGTGGACTCCCTGAATGCCGCTGTGGCAACGGCAATTCTATGCTTCGCGCTAAGCAGATGAGCCGCAGCTGGCAGGGCATCTGAAAATAATTCTGCGGCAAACCGCCGAAGCTATTGTTTTATTTTATAAGTTTGCGTTTCTCTTTCTATAAAAGAAATAAAATATTAATCATTTAAAAACCAGTAATATGCAATATACTGTATTCACAAAAAAACACGAGGAACTGGGCGCTAAGATGGTAGAATTCGCCGGATTCTACATGCCCGTGCAATATGAAGGCGTGGTCGCCGAACACCTGCATGTCAGGAAAGCTGTCGGTGTTTTCGATGTCTCCCACATGGGTGAAATTTGGGTGAAAGGTGCCCGCGCACTGGAATTTGTGCAGTGGGTCTCCTCCAACGACGCCTCCGTGCTCACGGACGGCAAGGTGCAGTACTGCTGCTTCCCCAACGACCAGAACGGCATTGTGGACGACTTCCTGACCTACCGCATCCATGAGGACGAGTACCTGCTGGTGGTCAACGCCGCCAACATCGACAAGGACTGGGCATGGGTGAACAAGCAGAATGAGGAGAAGGGCTTCGGCGTGACGCTGACCAACGCCTCCCCCGTCACATCACAGCTGGCCGTCCAGGGTCCGCTGGCGCTGAAAGCGATGCAGAAACTCACCGACACTCCGATCGAGGACATGGAATACTACACCTTCAAATACCTCACATTCGCCGGAGTTCCCAACGTGCTGCTCTCCACCACCGGCTACACCGGTTCGGGCGGCTGCGAAATCTATTTCCGCAACGAGGATGCCTTCAAGATTTGGGACGCCGTTTTTGAAGCCGGCAAGGAATTCGATATCAAGCCGATCGGCCTTGGAGCTCGCGACACCCTGCGTCTGGAGATGGGATTCTGCCTCTATGGGCATGAGATCAACGACACCACCTCCCCGCTGGAGGGCGGCCTCGGCTGGATTACCAAGTTCACCGACACCAAGAACTTCATCAACAAGGAGAACCTGCTGAAACAGAAGTCAGAAGGCCTGACCCGCAAGGTTGTCGGCTTTGAGATGATCGACCGTGGAATCCCGCGCGAAGGCTACGATGTGGAGGATGCCGAAGGCAACAGCATCGGCCATGTCTGCTCCGGCACCCAGGGACCTTCCGTGCAGAAGGCTATCGGAACCGCCATCGTCAGCAAGGAATACACGAAGACCGGCAGCGAAATCTACATCAAAATCCGCGACAGGAAACTGAAGGCGGCAGTTGTAAAAATGCCGTTCTACAAGGGGGAATAGCATTCACCTGTTTGTAACATATTGTGCGCGTTCTTTTTACAATGAACGCGCATTTTTTTTGTTTTTTTTTGATAAAAAAACGCATCCGCATTAAAAAAATGATTATATTTGCAGCGGAAAAAAAATAAAGTTCTAACATTAAAACAACTGCCGTTATGGAAACGAAAAAATCAAAAAAAGCAGATCTGGAAAAAAGGAAAATCCTGTTCTTTGAACTGGGATTGGTTCTCTCATTAGCGCTGACTCTGACTGCCTTTGAGATAATTGGGAGTCGGGAAGGCCATGCTTTCCAATACGATTGGGACGCGATTCCCGAAGAAATCGAGACGGTGATTCCAACCACGCCCGAAAAACCGGAAATCCCCACGCCACCTGCACCAAAATTCGGCAACAGCTTCGAACTTGTGGACAACCACGTTGAAATCCTGGATGAGATCATCCCCATCGACCAGATGGGTGACGATTATACCGTTATCATTGAAATTGACGATCCGACGGATGAACCGGATGTGCCGGAAAACCTCATTCTGGATGTGCCGGAAGTGGAGCCCTCCTTTCCAGGCGGCGATGAGGCCCTGTACTCATTCATTGACAAAATCATCATTTATCCCAGGAAAGCCAGGGAGGTCGGTATTGAAGGCACAGTGGTGGTGGAATTCGTAGTGGAGCCTAACGGCAAACTGTCAAATGTGACGGCCATCCGGAAAGTGGCGCCCAGTCTGGACGAAGAGGCTGTCCGGGTGGTCAAAATGCTTCCGGCGTGGAATCCTGGCAAACAGATGGGCAAAGCGGTCCGCACCCGCTTCCGCCTCCCAATCCGTTTCCAATTGGACTAATCCGTAAATATTTTTACGGAAAATGCCATCCATATTGGAAAATAAAGTATTTTTGCATTATCGGGATTTATCAATTGAATAACATTTAAAATATTGACAATATGGAATCTAAAAAGTCAGTAAAAGCCGATTTGGAGTGGAAGAGACCCGTTTTCTTCGAAATCGGACTATGCGCCGCCCTTGCTCTCACACTGATGGCCTTTGAGCTAATCGGACCGAGAGAAAAGAATGAGACGACGTTCCAATCACAAGTAATTCTTGTTGATGATGATGTAGTACTTCCGACCAAGCGTGAGCAGGAGCTTCCGCCTCCTCCCCCCGCCCCACCCATGACAAGCACGGTCATTGAAATTGTCTCTGATAACATTGAACTTGAAAATGATGGTTCTTTTGACACGGAAATCTCTGAAAATGACATTACAGAAACCTACGATGTGGAAGAGCCCATGGTGGAGGAGGTGAAAGAGGAGGAGATTTTCGCCGTTGTGGAGGAAGAGCCCGCTTTCCCCGGTGGAGAGGATGCCCTGTTTGATTTCATAGGGAAAAACATTGTTTATCCGCGTGCGGCAAGAGAGGCAGGCATTGAAGGGACCGTCATGGTGGAATTCGTTGTGGAACCCAACGGGAAACTCTCCCATGTGACTGCCATCCGTAAGGTGGCACCCGCGTTGGATGAGGAAGCCATCCGTGTGGTCAAGATGATGCCCACATGGTCACCCGGCAAGCAGCGGGGCAAGGCCGTCCGTGCCCGTTTCCGTCTCCCCATCAACTTCCAATTGTCCAATTGATCCAATAAAGTTTGAGTTATAACTATTTTTAATAATTACAGAGGCTATTGAACATTCACTGGCCTCTTTCCTTTTTTTAACAGAGAAAATATGTCCAATTATTCCAACCTGATAAACGAATTCATTGCTTCCCTTACTATCCCCAAACGACCCGCCAACCTTTATGACCCCATCCGCTACACCCTGGCACAGGGCGGCAAACGGTTGCGGCCCGAACTCTGCCTGATTGCCTGCCACACCTTGGGAGGAAACCCCAAACAGGCGCTGTATCCCGCCGTGGCACTGGAGCTGCTGCATAATTTCACCCTGATTCATGACGACATCATGGACCAGTCCGAATTGCGCCGAGGTCAGGAATCGGTCTACAAAAAGTGGGGGTCAAGCACCGCCATACTGGCCGGAGACACACTGTTAGGTCTCTCATACGATCTGATGCTCAAGCACACCACAATTGGTTCCAACAAATGCTACAGTCTGATGACCACCACCTTCATCCAAATTTGCGAGGGGCAGCAGATGGACATGGATTTTGAACGCCGGAAGGTGGTGCCAGTGGAGGAATATCTTGAAATGATCCGGCTGAAAACCGCCGTGCTTTTAGCCGCCTGCATGAAAGCGGGAGCCATTTCCGCCCATGCCTCCCCAGAAACACAAAACGCCTTTTACAATTTCGGCATTAACATCGGATTGGCATTCCAGATTCAGGATGACCTGCTGGATGTATACAGCCAGACAGAGAAATTGGGAAAAACCATTGGAGACGACATTAACACCAACAAAAAAACCTTCCTTTCCACCAAAGCGATGGAACTTCTGCAAGGTGAAGAGCTGGCCGCCCTGAAACATTATTTCACCAAAATTGACTTCAAACGACAGGAGAAATTTGAAGGTGTGAAACAACTGTATGATGCCTGCCATGTCAAAGAGGCCGCCATGGAACAGATTAATGGCTATTATGACAAGGCTTTCCGGATTTTGGAAACCCTGAACCTGAAAGCTGACCAGACCACGGAATTGCATGAATTCACTAAAAGATTAATGTACAGGGAGTTCTAAACCGCTTCCGGCATGAGCGAAACGTCAAACTACGCGGAAAGGAGATGGATTATCCTGCTGTTTTTCGGCATTGTGATTGCCGCATATCTGCTGCGCCTGTTCCAACTCCAGCTGCTGGATGAGCAATGGGACATCAAGGCACGGAAGAATGCCCTGCGCTACGTGGACGACTTTCCGCCCCGAGGACTGATTTATGACCGGAACGGCCAACTGCTGGTGAACAACACCATCTCCTATGATTTGATGGTCATTCCAAGACAGGCAAAGATGGAACTGCCGCAACAGGCGGAAATCTGCCGGATTCTGAACATTTCCGACTCCGACTACAATGCACGTATGGAAAAGGCACGGAAGTATTCCACCTACGCCGCCTCCATTTTCATGCGCCAGCTGACAGAAGAGCAGCACAACTACATGGAGGAGCGCATGTACCTGTTTTCAGGCTTCTACATGCAGGCACGCACCACCCGAAACTACCAGACCCACGCCGCAGCCCATACCCTCGGATACATTGCGGAAGTGAACTACAACGACATGGAAAAGG
>JAEEGH010021070.1_pt1 | contig 13497 bp, 9 predicted proteins | sample 9134181 | NCBI WGS metagenome assembly JAEEGH01 (sample SAMN16246544, study PRJNA631951) | gut metagenome | biome: gut microbiome; feature: rumen; material: DP-attached | host: Bos | place: Iran: Karaj | collected 2018-10
ATGGTCGATGCACGCTGCTGCCGGCACCTACTACTATACCTTCATTTGGGGTATGGCCGGTGAGAACCTCTACTACAACGACAAGGACAACATTCCCGTCATCGACATCAAGTAATGTCGTCATAACGAAATAACGAAAAAACAATCAAATAACAATGACACCAATTCAAAAAACCAAAATGTCCAACTTCCGTTGGGTCATCTGCGCGCTGCTGTTTCTGGCAACGACGATTAACTACATGGACCGTCAGGTCTTGTCGCTAACCTGGAAGGACTTTATTGCCCCCGAATTCCACTGGACGGATGGTGACTATGGTACGATTACGGGTATGTTCTCGTTGTTTTATGCCATCGCCAACCTCTTCGCCGGTAAGTTCATCGACTGGATGGGTACCAAGAAAGGCTATCTCATCGCCATCTTTGTATGGTCGCTCGGTGCTGTGCTGCATGCTGGTTGCGGATGGGTGGCTATGACCATCGAGGGTTACGACTCCGTAGCCCAGCTGGGTCAGTTGACGGGTGACGCCGCTGTAGCCATTGCTACCATTTCCGTATGGCTGTTCCTCAGCTGCCGTCTCATCCTCGCCGTTGGTGAGGCAGGAAACTTCCCCGCAGCTATCAAGGCTACGGCAGAATACTTCCCCAAGAAGGACCGAGCCTTCTCGACATCTATCTTCAACAGCGGTGCATCGGTAGGTGCCCTGGCTGCGCCTGCCACTATCCCCCTGCTGGCTCGCGCCTGGGGTTGGGAAATGGCCTTTATCATCATCGGTACCTTAGGCTTCATCTGGATGGCTCTTTGGATATGGCTCTACGACAAACCTGCCAAGAATCCACGCGTCAACCAGGCCGAGCTCAACTACATCGAGCAGGACAACGACCTGGCCGAGGCCCAGGATCGCGACAACATGAAAGAGGAGAAGACCATTCCGTTCTTCAAGTGCTTCACCTACAAGCAGACGTGGTCGTTCCTCGTAGGTAAGTTCATGACCGACGGTGTATGGTGGTTCTTCCTGTTCTGGGCACCCGCTTACTTCAGTGACCAGTATGGCTACACGTCAGACTCTGCCATGGGTATCGCCCTCATCTTTACCCTCTATGCCATTGTCACCATCCTGTCGATTGGCGGCGGCTACCTGCCCACCTATTTTGTCGATAAGAAGGGCATGAACCCCTACCTTGGCCGCATGCGTGCCATGTTCATCTTCGCCTGCTTCCCCGTACTCGGTCTGTTTGCTCAGCCCATGGGAGCCTACAGCGCCTGGTGGCCTGCCATTCTGATTGGTCTTTTGGGTGCCGGACACCAGGCATGGAGTGCCAACCTGTTCTCCACCATTGGCGACATGTTCCCGAAATCAACGATTGGTACTATCGTCGGCTTAGGCACTATGGCTGGCGGTTTAGGTTCTATGAGCATCAACCTCGGCTCTGGTATGTTCTTTGACTGGGCTGCCGAGCAGGGTGCTAACTTTACGTTCTTCGGCTTCGATGGCAAACCCGCAGCCTACATGGTAGTGTTCTGCATCTGCGCCGTCGCCTACCTCATCGGCTGGTGCATCATGAAGGCCCTGGTACCGAAGTACAAGCCCATCACGATGGAGGATTAATCCACTACCATCATCTCTACCACATAATAAGGGCATGCCGATGTTGGCATGCCCTTATTATATGATAGATGTCAGCAGCGACTACTTAACGACGGTTTTAAAGGTACGTCCGTCAGTAGTCTTGACGATGGTGACCTGTCCGTGCCGTGGAGCACTGATGCGCTGTCCACCTATATTATAATAGGTTTCAACGCCAGGTTTCTCAGTCTTTGTCGTAACGGCAATACCCGTTCCGGTCTTGCAATGGATGGTGTAGGTATTGCGCGACTTCAAATCGCCAGAATAGACATCGACATAGATATACTTTCCGTCAGCAGCCGGCTTTTCCGTCTTCAGCACATGCGTTTCCTGACCGTTGCCAACAGCCACCAAGCTTGCAGCATCGATGTCTGTGTTAACTTCATAGTCATACTTGTCTGGCGAGAATCCTGTAACGCCTCCCAACTGTCTCAGCTGACAATTATAGACCAGCGACAGGTCGTCTACCAGTAGCTCGTCACCATCATTGCCTTCTCCTGTTGTTGCGCTACTCGATATGGTAATCATAATGGCCTTGCACTCGGCACCATAGGGATAGCTGGCATAGTCGAAGGGGATGGAGATACGCTTCCATCGTTTGCCCGTCGGCACGATATTAGCATTGCGAGCGTTGCAGACAACATGACTTTTTTGTGCATCTAACGGCGGTTCCTGATAGAATGTTCCGTCAGTGATGGTACCACTCACTACGCAATAAGGGTCAAAATCATAACCGCCCTGGGTAAACTGTATCCATAGCACCAGCGAGTCAGGCTTGTGAGTCAACATGATGTAGTAGGGATCGTTATTGCTATCCCGCTCAGTACTGCTCATGTCCAAAAAAGTATAATTTTTCGTTTTGTCAGAAGCAGTGAGCGAGCCACAATTTAAGCGTCCCGTGGTCATCGTACCGTTGAGGATTCTTTTACCCATTAATGACTTCTCCGCAGTAATAAGGCGTGCACACTTTCCATTATGTCCTGACGAACTCGTCAGAAGTCCCGCAGGTTTTAAGGTGTTGAATGCAGAAGAAACTCTACTCTCTGTTATATTCGCACTTCCATACGAATGCCAGCAGTTGGGTTCGACGTATTCTCCAGTCTCAGTCGTAGTATGCCAACTTTCAAAGTCGCCATTGGGTACTTGGTAGTTCGTACCTTTCAGTATGCCGTCACCTAAGTAGATGTCAACCAACTGTCCTGTTGAGGCAGACATGTCGACGGTAAGGCGGGCGGTCATCTTACTGCCATTGATGGCAGCTACCATCTTGACCGGCTGAGGATCTGTGGCAGATGTGATTGCCACGTCCTGATTAGCCATCAGGATGACACTGCTGCCCTGTGCCTCAGACTTGACATCTTTCAATTCCACATTGCCCACATACGTTGCATTAAAGGTGACATTATAGAGTGAACCGTTCTTTGTAACGGTGATAGAGAGTGGTGAACTGTCCACCAAAGAACCATTGACATAAGCCTTCGCATCTTCAGTGAAAGCCTGTGCCCAAATAGCTGCCGTTGTCATGACAGCAAATAGTAAAATAACAAGTCTTTTCATAAATGGAATAACTATTGATTCGAAATTGCGCGCAAAGGTAGTCATTTTTATTAAAAAAATGAAGATTTGCGCGCAAAAATGAAAGGGGAAGACGTTTTTTTTAGCCAATATCCCCAAAATATGGTACAAATACCACTACATAAATCCCTGCTTACGGAGGACTTCAAGCAGTCCTAAGGACATGGCTTCGTTGTCTTTCTTCGTATAGCGGATGTCAGTGAAAACCTGTGCCAGCGTTTCTTTATGGTTGATGTCACAGAAGTGGCGGTTTTCCTCCAACTGCTCCTTATAGCGATAATACGTGTCGATGTCGGCAGGCGTATAGTCGTGATAGGTTTCGCTGTGTATGAAACTCTGCAACGGCAGACGGTCTGAGAGTGGCGGTTCTTCGGCAGGCCATCCGACGGTGAGCGTAGCGACAGGTATCACAAGTTGCGGCAACTGCAGGACGTCGATGATGGTCTGCGGCATGTAGACGGTGGTACCCAGATAACAATATCCCAGCCCCTCTTCGTCCATCAGGTTACAGAGCGTCTGGGTGTAGAGCAGGGCATCAATGGCCGCATTGACGAACGACAGGAAATTGTCATAGCCCGGCTGGGCCTTGCGTTCTTCACACCAACGTGTCGTACGATGGAAGTCGGCACAGACAGTGAGCACAACAGGCGCCTGTGTCACCATCGGCTGGTTGAAATGGGCAGGGGCCAGTTTGGCCTTCATCTCTTCGGAGCGTGTGACGACGACGCTGTAGAGCTGCAGGTTGCCCATGGTTTGTGTACGTGCCGCCTCCGTCATCAGACGGTTCAGCAGTTCTTCACTCACTTCGCGAGAAGCGTATTGGCGGATTGTTCGCCGAGTCAGCAAATTTTTCATGTTGCAAAATTACGCAAAGTTTTCTATTCGGGAAAACTTTTGCTAAAAAAAATCAAGGAAAGTTTCCCGAAATGTGAAATTTAATGTGTAACTTTGCAGCCAAAACAACAATAACATGCAGACATATACTTATGATGAGGCGTTCAAAGCCTCTTTGGACTATTTTGGTGGTGACGAACTGGCAGCCCGTGTATGGGTGAACAAATATGCCATGAAGGACTCGTTTGGCAACATCTACGAGCAGTCGCCGGAACAGATGCATTGGCGCATCGCCAACGAAATAGCGCGGATTGAGCAGAAATACAAGAATCCCCTCAGTGCCCAGCAGATTTTTGAGTTATTGGACCATTTCCGCTACATCGTCCCCGCCGGCAGTCCCATGACGGGCATCGGTAACAGCCATCAGATTGCGTCGCTGTCGAACTGTTTTGTCATTGGCTTGGACGGCGATGCCGACTCGTATGGTGCTGTCATGCGCATCGATGAGGAACAGGTGCAGTTGATGAAGCGCCGTGGTGGTGTAGGCCATGACTTAAGCCATATCCGTCCGAAAGGATCGCCAGTTAACAATTCAGCATTGACATCAACGGGACTGGTGCCATTCATGGAGCGTTATAGTAATAGTACGCGTGAGGTGGCCCAAGATGGTCGCCGCGGTGCACTGATGCTGAGTGTCAGCATCAAGCACCCTGACTCGGAAGCTTTCATCGATGCCAAGATGACAGAAGGCAAGGTGACGGGAGCCAACGTCAGTGTGAAGATTGACGACGCCTTCATGGAGGCAGCCATCGAGGACAAGCCCTACGTGCAGCAGTTCCCGATTACGGGCGACAATCCCAACGTCCGCAAAGAGATTAGCGCCAAGACTCTATGGGAGAAAATCGTACATAATGCCTGGAAGAGCGCCGAACCCGGCGTGCTGTTCTGGGATACCATCCTGCGTGAGAGCATTCCTGACTGCTATGCCGACTTAGGGTTCCGTACTGTGTCCACTAATCCCTGTGGCGAGATCCCCCTGTGTCCCTACGACTCTTGCCGTCTGTTGAGCATCAACCTCTATTCGTATGTCAAGCAGCCGTTCACCAAAGACGCTTATTTCGACTACGAGCTGTTCAAAGACCATGTGCAAAAGGCCCAGCGCCTGATGGACGACATCGTAGACCTAGAGCTGGAGAAGATTGACCTCATCATGGAGAAAATCAAGCAGGATCCGCAGTCTGACGAGGTGAAGGGTGCTGAACAACATCTGTGGGAGAAAATCAAGAGGAAGAGCGGCATGGGTCGCCGGACTGGCGTGGGTATCACTGCCGAGGGCGACATGATTGCTGCCATGGGACTGCGCTATGGCACACAGGAAGCCACAGACTTCAGCGTCAACGTGCATCAGACACTGGCGCTCAATGCCTATCGCTCCAGCGTCGAGATGGCTAAAGAGCGTGGCGCCTTTGAAATCTATGATGCCCAGCGCGAAAAAGAGAATCCCTTCATTCTGCGAATCAAGGATGCTGATGCTCAGCTTTACAGCGACATGACGAAATACGGTCGCCGCAATATTGCCTGCCTGACCATTGCCCCTACGGGTACCACATCACTGATGACACAGACCACCAGCGGCATCGAGCCCGTCTTCCTGCCTGTCTACAAGCGCCGTCGCAAGGTGAACCCTAACGAGCCTGACGTACATGTAGATTTCGTCGATGAGGTCGGCGACTCCTTCGAGGAGTACATTGTCTACCACCCGAAGTTCATGGAGTGGATGAAAGCCAACAACATTGACACCACCAAGCGCTACACCCAAGAGGAGATAGACAGTCTGGTAGCCAAGTCACCCTACTACAAGGCCACAGCCAACGATGTTGACTGGCTTATGAAGGTACGCATGCAAGGTGCCATCCAAAAGTGGGTAGACCATTCTATCAGCGTCACCGTCAACCTGCCCAACGACGTGGACGAAGCCCTTGTGAACCGCCTCTATGTCGAGGCATGGAAGAGCGGCTGCAAGGGCTGTACCATCTATCGCGACGGCAGCCGTGCCGGTGTCATGATTAGCGTGTCGAAGAAAGACAAGAAGAAGGAAGACAAGCAGGAGGACACTACCAAGGACAACAACCTGGAACAGAAACCGCAAAATGCCCCCTGCAAACTTCCCGAGGTGACCGAGGTTCGTCCTAAGGAACTGGAGTGCGACGTGGTGCGTTTCCAGAACAACAAGGACAAGTGGGTGGCCTTCGTCGGACTGCTCGACGGCTATCCTTACGAGATCTTCACGGGTCTTCAAGATGACGAGGAGGGCATTGTGCTGCCCAAGACCGTTACCAAGGGTAAGATTATCAAGCAGATAAATGACGACGGCACGAAGCGCTACGACTTCCAGTTTGAGAACAAGCGCGGCTACAAAACTACCGTTGAGGGCCTTTCTGAGAAGTTCAACCCCGAATACTGGAACTATGCGAAGCTCATTTCCGGCGTGCTTCGCTACCGCATGCCCATCGACCACGTCATCAAGCTCGTATCGTCGCTGCAGCTGAAGTCGGAGAGCATCAACACATGGAAGGTCGGCGTAGAGCGCGCCTTGAAGAAATACATCCAGGACGGCACCGAGGCCAAGGGCCAGAAGTGTCCGAACTGCGGCAGCGAAAGTCTGGTGTACCAGGAGGGCTGCCTCATCTGTAAGAACTGCGGCTCATCCCGTTGCGGATAAACATATTAAGTTAAGAATGAAGATATGAAGGTAGAAAGTTCATACGTATTTATCAAGGAGGCTCGTTTCCATGCCTACCACGGCGTACTGCCACAGGAACAGGTCGTAGGTACCGACTTCCTGGTCTCGGCACGTGCTTCCATTGATGTGAGCTATGCCATGGAGCATGACATGGTGGAGGTGACGATGGACTATGGCGCCCTGTATAACATCATTGAACTGGAGATGTTGGCAACGTCGCAGCTCGTGGAGCATGTGGCTGGGCGCATTGCCGAGGCTGTATTCAAGAAGTTTCCACAGACTGCAACGCTGGATCTGACCATCACCAAGCTCAATCCGCCGATGGGTGGCGACTGTGCCGGCGCTGGTGTGGAATTACACTTAATAAATGATAAAACTCAGTCGTAACGCATTGGTATTTCACGGGAAAACAGTAATTTTGCACCCGAAATGAGAAAAAAACTACAGGTTCTGATAGGATTACTATTGCTGGCAGTGACGCTGCAGGCTGCAAATGCCAAGTTTACGTTGGTCATTGATGCAGGCCATGGTGGCCACGATGCCGGTGCTGTAGGATCTATTACGAAAGAGAAGACCATCAACCTGAACGTGGCACTGGCTTTTGGCAAACTGGTAGAAAACAACTGCCCTGACGTCAAGGTGGTCTACACCCGCAAGACCGATGTATTTGTACCTCTGCATACCCGTGCTGACATTGCCAATCGTAACAAGGCCGACTTGTTTATCTCAATTCATACCAACGCCCTGCCTAAAGGACGTATCTCACGAGGCATGGAAACCTATACTTTAGGTATGCACCGGGCTGCCGACAATTTGGATGTCGCCAAGCGTGAGAACTCCGTCATCCTGATAGAGAAAGACTACAAACAGCGCTATCAGGGCTTTGACCCTAACTCGTCAGAAAGCTACATCATGTTTGAGTTCATCCAGGACCACAACATGGCGCAGAGTGTCGAACTGGCGAAATTTGTCCAACAGCGCACTTGTAGCTCTGCTGGACGTCAGAATAAGGGTGTCAAGCAGGCAGGCTTCCTCGTTTTGCGCGAAACCTCCATGCCAAGCTGTCTTATTGAGCTGGGCTTCATCTCGACACCCGACGAGGAGCAGTTTCTCCATTCGAGCGCTGGTGTGAGCCGTCTGGCATCAGGTATTTACCAGGCCTTTGTCGACTACAAACAAAAGCATCATCGTTCCAGCCAAGCAGCACCCGTTAAGGTGAGCGTGGCGGATACCCCAAACGTCCTTCCTCAGGAAAAGCCTCGCGAGGAAGTAAAGGTTTCCAAACGGGACAGCCGTAAAAGCAAGGTGATGCAGGACTTGGCTGACGCCCGTGAAGGAAAGGCAACCCAAAGCACACAGAACTTAGCTCCCAACGCAGACTCCATCATCAAAGCCACTCCCGTCGTACAGGAGAAACCTGTTGTCGTCGTTCAGGAGAAGCCCGCTGCTGTTGTACAGGAGAAACCAGCCGTGGTGGTGCAAGAAAAGCCAGCTGTTGTTGTTCAGGAGAAGCCCGCTGCTGTTGTGGTACAGGAAAAGCCCGCCGTTGTCGTACAGGAGAAACCCGCTGTCGTTGTACAGGAGAAAGTACAGGAAAAGCCCGCAGTCATACAAGAGAAACCTCAGGCACCTGCAACGGATGCGCCCATTTTCAAGGTGCAACTGTTGGCAGCCTCTGTTCAGTTGAAGGCCAACGATCCGCAGTTGAAGGGCGTGCAGAATACAGACTATTATCGCGAGAACGGTATGTTTAAATATACCGCCGGTGCCTCTACCGACTATAACGAGATTAATCAGTTGCGCCGCACCCTCAACGACCGCTTCCCGCAGGCCTTTGTCATCGCTTTCAAGAATGGCCAGCGGGTAGACGTGCATGCAGCAATACAAGAATACAAGCAAAGGAAAGCGAAAAAGTAAACAGTAATAACAAATAGAAATATGATGGCGAAGTTCTTTACAAAAGAGGTGAAAATAGCTTTGGTTGCCATTGCCGGCGTAGTGATATTGTTCTATGGTCTCAAATTCCTGAAGGGGCTGACACTATTTTCCACCGATGACTCCTATTATATTGAGTTTAATGATGTCAGCGGCCTGTCATCCTCATCGCCTGTCTATGCCAATGGCTTTAAGGTGGGCGTTGTCACCGAAATTGACTATGACTATACGCATCAGAAGAAGATCGTCGCCAAAATGAGCCTCGACAATAACATGCGCCTGCCACGCGGTTCACGGGCAGAAATTGACAGCGACCTCTTGGGTAATATCAAAATCAACCTTGTCCTGGGCGAAAACCCCTTAGACCTGCTTGCTGAAGGCGACACCATCATTGGCGCAGAACGTTTGGGACTGATGAGCAAGGTGGGCTACATGATTCCTGCTATTGAGGCTATGTTGCCCAAGCTTGACAGCATTCTGACAAGCCTGAATACGCTGTTGGCCGACCCCGCGCTGAGCAATACGCTGCACAATGTGGAAGGCATGACAAGCAACCTCAACAGCACCAGCCGTGAGTTGAAGACCCTGTCGGCATCACTCAACCGCGAAATGCCGGCCATGATGCAGAAGACCAACGGTGTACTGGACAATACCCAGCAGCTGACATCCAATCTGGCTGCCATTGACGTCGCCGCCATGACTGCCAGCGTCAACCAGACACTGGCCAATGTCCATGAACTGACGAGCAAGCTCAACAGCGACCAGGGCACCTTGGGACTGCTGATGCGCGACGCCTCACTGTACAACCATCTGAACCAGACGGTCGCCGATGCCGACTCGCTGATGGTTGACCTGAAGAGTCATCCCAAACGCTACGTCCATTTCTCCATTTTCGGTAAGAAAGATAAATAAATATTCTTCATAATTTTTATTTCGTCTAAATAGTATACCGCCTGCAAATTATCTTCGCACAACGTCCCCAAGTGCTTGATTTTGCATGACTTTTCAAGGGTTCATTGGTATTCCAATGCACAGGATGCCAGCGCTGTGTATTTTTACGCAAACAACTGACATTCAAAAGCTTGAAAATTTGCAAGAGCCTGCCCTGTATTAGTTTTTTAGAATCCGGTTTAAAAGCCGAGTAATAAGCAAGTTACAACCTTCGCCATAGAAAACGAGAAAAAATACATATTTGTATATTTCAAAAAAAAGTGCGACCTTTGCAAACGAAATCAATTAAACCATTTCATTCATTAATAACTAAAATAGCTAAAAAAAAGTAACACGCCGCATGGAGAATAGTCCAAAGGCGCTTTGGGACAACTGCCTTCATCTGATTAAGGAGAACGTCACGGAGCAGCAATTCAGAACATGGTTCGCGCCAATTGTCTTTGAGCAATACGATCAAGACAGCCGGACTTTACTGGTACAGGTACCAAGCAGGTACGTGTATGAGTATCTGGAGCAGTACTATGTCACCTTGCTGAGCAAAGTTCTTTGCCGCTGTTTTGGTACCGATGTCAAACTGAACTACCGCATTGTCGTCGACAAGAAGCACAAGCTGACCGTCGATGAAGAAGGCAGCGAGCCTGTCAACATCACTGAAGCACAGCCTTTGTCACGCGTCAACAAGTCGCCCACGGTGCTTGATGCTGCCCTGCCGCAGGACCTGAACCCGCAGCTTGACATCCATAAGACATTCCAAAGCTTCATCGAGGGCGACTCCAACAAGCTGCCGCGTACCGTGGGACTCTCCATAGCCGAGCATCCGGGAAAGACGACGTTCAACCCCTTCTTCGTCTTCGGCCCCTCAGGATGCGGTAAGACACACCTCATCAATGCCATTGGCGTACGTTGTAAAGAGATGTACCCGCAGAAGCGCGTCCTATATGTATCGGCACGCTTGTTCCAGGTGCAGTTTACCGATGCCACACGACAGAACACTGTCAACGACTTCATCCGCTTCTACCAGACCATCGACGTCCTCATTGTCGACGACATCCAGGAGTGGGCCACGTCACCCAAGACGCTGGATACCTTCTTCCACATCTTCAACGACCTGTTCCGCAACGGTAAGCAGATCATTCTGGCCAGCGACCGTCCTCCCGTGGACCTGCAGGGCATGAAGGACCGCCTGCTCACACGCTTTGCCTGTGGACTCATTGCCGAGCTTGAGAAACCCAACGTACAGCTGTGCATTGACATTCTGAAGGCGAAGTGCCGCCGTGACGGACTCCAGATTCCAGAGGATGTCATCCAGTTCATCGCCGAGACCGCCAATGGCAGCGTGCGCGACTTGGAGGGTGTCATCAATTCTCTGCTGGCCTATTCCGTAGTCTACAACAGCAACGTTGACCTGCGGCTGGCCGAGCGCGTCATCAAGCGTGCCGTGAAGGTCGACAACAAGCCGCTGACCATCGACGACATCTTGGAGAAGGTGTGCGACCACTACAACATCTCGCAGCAACAGGTGTTCAGCAAGAGCCGCAAGCGCGACTACGTCCTTGTGCGCCAGATTTCCATGTACCTGGCTCAGAAGTACACCAAGATGCCCGCCTCGCGCATCGGCCAGCTCATTGGAGGCCGTGACCATTCGACGGTCATTCATAGCTGCACCACCATTGAACAGCGTCTGAAGATTGACAAAGCGTTCAATGCCGAAGTCAACAGCATTGAAAACTCCTTTAAATTAAAAAGGTAAAAGTGAATAGTGAAAAGTGAAAAATTTGCTACCGCCTTTAGTTGTAATAAAACTGAGCGGTAGCAAATTTTTCACTTTTCACTATTACCTTATACCCTTAGATCAGGTTGTCTTTTTCGATATCCTTGAAGTACTTGTAAGTCGAGACCTTCAACTCGTCCGTAGCAGGCTCGTCGGCAACGATGATGCCATGAGGATGCATCTGCAGGGCTGAGATGGTCCACTCGTGCGTGACAGCACCCTCTACAGCAGCCTTCAGGGCGCGGGCCTTGTGGTGGCCATTCACCAGGATCATCACCTCCTTGGCGTCCATCACCGTACCTACACCTACTGTCAGTGCCAGCTTGGGAACCTTGTTGACATCGTTGTCAAAGAAACGCGAGTTGGCAATAATTGTGTCCGTCGTCAGCGTCTTGACGCGTGTACGGCTGGTCAGGCTCGAATAGGGTTCGTTGAAGGCAATATGTCCGTCGGGACCGATGCCGCCCAAGAACAGGTCAACACCGCCAGCTTCCTTGATCATCTCCTCGTAGTGAGCACACTCGGCAGCCAGATCCTCAGCGTTGCCGTTCAGGATGTGGATATTCTCCTTCGGACAGTCGATATGGTCAAACAGGTTGCGGGCCATGAACGAGTGGTAGCTCTCGGGATGCTCCTCGGGCAGACCGACATACTCGTCCATATTGAACGTCAGCACGTTCTTGAACGACACGCGACCTTCCTTGTTAGCTTTCACCAAACAGGCATACATACCTTCGGGAGAGCTTCCCGTGGGCAGACCCAGTACAAACGGTTTTTCCTTCGTAGGCTGAGCCTCGTTGATGCGACGGATGACGTGCTCGGCAGCCCACTGTGACATTTTCTGATAGTTGGATTCAATAATTAGTCTCATAAGTCTTTTAAATAAAATTGTGTTTGTAATATGGCCGCAAAAATACAAAGAAAAAATGGACTGGCGAAGAAAAAAGAACAAAAAAAGAATAATTTTTTTTGTATTGTGCTCACTTAATCGTATCTTTGCCATTAAAAAAATGGCGAAGATACTTTCGCTCGACAAAAAAAAGAATAAATTCTTTTGTTTTGTGCTCGCTTAATCGTATCTTTGCAAGTTGAATAACTAAAACAAGGCATGAAGGAATTTGTAATCTCTGAAGCTAAGGCCGAGACTGCGGTGCTGGTGGGACTGATCACACAGCAGCAGGACGAGGCCAAGACGAAGGAGTATCTCGACGAGCTGGAGTTTCTGGCTGACACGGCTGGCGCCGTCACGGTGAAGCGTTTCACGCAGAAGGTGCAGGGGCCGAGTCAGGTGACGTATGTCGGCAAGGGCAAGCTCGAGGAAATCAGACAATATATCAAGCAGCAGGAAGATGCCTACGACGAATGGCGCGATGCCGGTTCCCCAGCACCTGAGGAGGGCATGTCTGCCCCGCAACCCGTGGGCATGGTCATCTTCGACGACGAACTCAGTGCCAAGCAGATACGCAACATCGAGGCAGAGCTGAAGGTGAAGATACTGGACCGCACGTCGCTGATTCTCGACATCTTTGCCATGCGTGCCCAGACAGCCGAGGCCAAGACCCAGGTGGAACTGGCACAGTACCGCTACATGCTGCCACGCCTGCAGCGCCTGTGGACGCACTTGGAGCGTCAGGGCGGCGGCTCTGGCTCGGGTGGCGGCAAGGGCTCGGTAGGTCTGCGCGGACCGGGTGAGACGCAGTTGGAGATGGACCGCCGTATCATCCTGCAGCGCATCACACTGCTCAAGCAGCGCCTGCAGGAGATTGACCAGCAGAAGACAACGCAGCGCAAGAACCGCGGGCGACTCATTCGCGTGGCCTTAGTGGGCTATACCAACGTGGGCAAGTCGACCATGATGAACCTGCTCGCCAAGAGCGAGGTGTTTGCTGAGAACAAACTCTTTGCCACCTTAGACACGACGGTGCGCAAGATGGTCATCGGCAACCTGCCCTTCCTGCTGGCAGACACCGTAGGCTTCATCCGCAAGCTGCCCTCTGACCTGGTGGAGTCGTTCAAGTCGACACTCGACGAGGTGCGCGAGGCCGACCTGCTGGTGCATGTGG
>JAEEGH010021072.1_pt1 | contig 13497 bp, 15 predicted proteins | sample 9134181 | NCBI WGS metagenome assembly JAEEGH01 (sample SAMN16246544, study PRJNA631951) | gut metagenome | biome: gut microbiome; feature: rumen; material: DP-attached | host: Bos | place: Iran: Karaj | collected 2018-10
GCACCAGCGGTCAGCCTTTGTGCGAGGCGCTTGAAAGCGGCGGCTTTTTCCGGATCTGTACGCGAAGGTGCGTTGCCCAGAACGGCGAGGACATATACAACAAAGGCTTTGCGCCCGACATCCGAATCATTCCGACAGCGGCAGACATCGCCTCGGGCCGGGATGCGGTATTGGAAAAGGGAATGGAAATCATAAAAAAGAATACCTGAAATTCCAGTTTGTCGGGATACACGCTGGAGAGAAATCGGAAGATAATCCTATGGAAATCTCCCCTAGTCGATGAGCGGAGTGATAATGCTCCGCTGGCAGATCGCGGGGATGGTGTTCTGTGCAGTGGTGCTTTTATACACCTGTCTGTTCCAGGCGAGCGGACAGGCATTGAACGCGCTGATGATGTCTCTGAGCCGTCAGGGTCTGCTGTTTGTGCTGGTATTCCTGGCCGCTACGGCTGCCGCAGGATGCGAAGGCTTCCTCGCCTCCCAGCTGATAGCGGATTTCCTGAGCGCCGCATTGGCCATCGTTCTGTTCAAAAGGGCGTTTTCTCAATGATTTCCTGTTTCTTCTTCCCGAATCCCACGGCAGAAAGGCTTTCGTGCGCCATTTTCGGCTTGGCCAAAGCAATCAGGCCAGGCGGCAATGATTTGGAGGAATGAGGATGTTCAATCATCACGACATCAATCGCAACGCATTCATGCTTCACGGCCCGCTGGCGTACCACGGCTACGACTGGTGGTGGCATTCTTTCACGGCCCAGGACGAGTCAACCGGCGAGGACAAGCCGTTCTTTATCGAGTTTTTTGTGTGCAATCCCGCGCTGGCGGAAGACGAGCCGGTGTTGGGGCAATTGCCCGCCAACCAAGCCGCGGGCAAACGGCCTTCCTACCTGATGGTCAAGGCGGGCACCTGGGGTGAGGATCACTGCCAGCTGCACCGGTTCTTTGCCTGGAAGGATGTTCAGCTTCACGGGGACGCGCCGTACCGGATTGAGGCCGGCGATTGTCTGGCCTGCGAAACGGCGCTGCAAGGAAGTATCAACATTACGCCCGAGGAAGCTGCCGCCCACCCGGAATGGATGTGCGACGCGGGCGAAATGTCCTGGGATCTGGCCGTCGACAAGCAGATCGCCTTCAACGTGGGCTACGGGGCCAGCAAGCCCCTCCGGGACGCGGAAGCCTTCGCCATGTATTGGCACGCCGAGGGCATGAAGAGCGCGTATAACGGCACGATCACGTTCAACGGCAGAAAATACACGGTCACGCCCGAAAAAAGCTACGGCTACGCCGACAAAAACTGGGGCCGGGATTTCACCAGCCCCTGGGTATGGCTGTCCTCCAACTGCCTGGTAAGTAAAAAAACGGGAAAGCCGCTCCAAAACAGCGTGTTCGACATCGGCGGCGGCAGGCCGAAAATCTATTTCGTGCCGCTGGACCGGCGCTTGCTGGGCGTGTTTTACCATGAGGGCAGGGAGTACGATTTCAATTTTTCCAAGCTGCATCTGATGGTGAAAACAGAGTTCAGCTTTGAGGAAACGGACGAGGTAGTGATATGGCATGTGCGCCAGGAGAACATCCACGCTGTTATGGAAACGGAGGTGCATTGCCTGAAAAAAGATATGCTTTTCGTCAACTACGAAGCCCCGGACGGCAGCAAGCGCCACAACCGGCTGTGGAACGGCGGAAACGGATTCGGCACGGTGAAGCTGTACGAAAAACGGAACGGACAATTGGAGCTGGTGGACGAGATAGAGGCCACCCATATCGGCTGCGAATACGGAGAATATGCAGAGTAAACCGCTGTTCTTGGAAGATAAAAGGAGAGAACTATGACCTACGAAGAGGCAATCCGGACGATTCCGCTGGGAAGGTATCGTCACTTTACCGAGGATTACAACATTCCCAGCCAGCGCCTGTGCGAGCGGCTCGGGATGCGTCGGGAAGGGCTGTTTATGGAATTCGTCTCTTTCATCAACAATCCTGACGGAACGCCGCATTATGAGAACACGGTGCAGTATGCGATCCTGAAAAAAGAATGGAACAGCAACCATCCGGGATTTGTGGGGATGCAGAGATGAAGAAATATGCGATGCCGGTCATGATGCTGGCTGTATTTGAAGCAGTAGCCATTACGCTGTGGCTGACAAAGGGCAATTTGTTCTATCTGTTCAATTTCAGCTATATCGGCATGTCCATTTCGCTGGGCGTCTTCCTGTTCATCAAAAAATACAGGCATGCCAGGCGCGTCGTTCAGCTGCTTGTCGGTCTGTACATGCTGGTCTATCTCGGCTTGATTTGTAACGAAAACATGCAGATCGAGGGATTCTGGTACTATCTCTTCACAGGTGTATTTGAGGCGGCAACCATCCATTATGCCGTAGCAAAGATATTCGGGCCGTTGATTTTCGGACGCGGATGGTGCGGATATGCCTGCTGGACGGCCATGGTGCTGGATTTCCTGCCTTACAAGGTGCCAAAGCAGCCGCGAAAGAAGCTGGGGTGGATCAGGTATATCACATTTGCTGCCGCGTTGATCTTTGTCGCTGCGTTGTTCCTTGCCCGCGTCGGGAACATGGAGAGGATCATGTTCTGGGCGTTTGTCATTGGCAACACGCTGTATTATGTGATCGGGATCATCCTTGCATTTGCGTTCCAGGACAACCGGGCGTTTTGTAAATATATCTGTCCGATCACGGTGTTTCTGAAGCCGATGAGTTACTTCTCGCTGTTCCGCGTGAAATGCGACAAGGATAAATGTGTATCTTGCGGCAAATGCAAACGTGTCTGCCCGATGAATGTGGACGTGACGGACAATTCAAGAAAACGTGAAAACGGAACGGAATGTATCCTATGTATGGAGTGCGTGAAGAACTGCCCGAAAAGCGCTTTATGACAGCTCTCAGTTTAAGAAGCATCAAAGAGCGTAGCAATCCATGCGGCAAGGACGACCACTGATCCCCATGCAAGGCGGCGGTTTGACGACATATTTGAGGGAAAGAGCCCTCTCCTGAAGAATTTGTCGCAAAGATCGCGCTCCAGTTGAAGCATGTATAGTATAGGAGGGCATATGACCGAATATCAACTGCAATGGGCACAGGCACGGGACCGGCTGGCAGCAGCGCTATGTGTTGCAGGGTATCCCACTGAGCTTTCGGAGATCATGGCGAAGCAACTAAAAAGCCCCAAGGCCATCGACCGCATGACGGCTTATGTGCGCCATGGATATGCCCGAAATATGGAGATGCTGGTCGATGAAATGCTGGCCATTTGTGCAGACACAGAGAATTGGCGCGAAAAGAAGGAAAGCCAGGAAGCCCAGGCGAAATACAATGCATATCTGTATGAGCGACGCATGAACAACGACGGCCTTGATGAATAGAGCATACGCAAGACGGGCAAACAGGAGGGAATCATAATGTTCAAATTCTGGGGTGACGGTTCGCAGGAGGCCATGGATCTGGTCAAAGCCATCCGGGTGCGCAGTACGGACAACTTCAACTGGACGTTCATTTTCATTCTGGCCGTGGTCTTCTATGTCTACTGGACGGAGATCCACAAGAAGAATTATGCAGCCGTGTTTGCCGGGTTGGCGCTGTACGGCGTACACTGGCTCTACGAAATCTGCAACGCCATCATCGGGAAGGTGACGGGGTATCCTCTGTGGTCTGTCAGTAACGAATCTACTACATTCATCCTGCTGATCGGCGTGTGTTGGGAGCTTTCCATGATGTTTTCTCTGGCGGGGATCATTTCCTTCAAGATGATGCCCCAGGACCGGACAAAGCGGTATCTGGCGGGAAAGCTCGTAAAGAAGGGGATCAGCTGCAAGCTGGTGGGAGCGCTGGAAATGGCGCTGCTGTTCGCCTTGTTTGAATCCTTTCTGGCGGGCACCAGCAATCATTCCTTTATCTGGGTCTATCGCTGGTGGGGCGTATTGCCGGTGTTCGTGACGACGTATATCCCCTTCTTCCTGGCCAGTAATTATGTGCCAGATATGGAACCGCGGAAACGCAAGACGTTCCTGATTACGGAATGGGCGCTGGTGGCTATCCTGCTCATCGTGCTGATCCCGCTGGGAGTCATCTGACGGCAGGGAGAAAACCATGAAAAGCATTCTGATTGCAGATACCACCCGGGAGGAGCGGGAGCAGATCGTCGCGGAATCCATCGGGAACATTGATGGCCTGTGCGACGGGTGCAGCCCGGGACTCATCGAAATGTACCAAGAATACATCGACGGGCACAAGGAGCTCCGGGAAATCAACATGGAATTCAACGCCCGCTATACCCGTAGTGCAACGGGCCCGGACAGGAGCGGTTGCAGTTATTCAGATAAATGATTGTTGAATTGACCATGGGATGAACAGATTTCGATGATCATGTCAATAGAATATGGAAAGGTGTGTAAACATGAGCAGCGGGATCACACAGGACGAGCGTGGAGTTTATCACTGGAGTAGTACAATAGATCAGGGTTATGAGAACAAAGCCTTCAAGATCGCGTTTGGCGTCGTCGGCGGGATATGTGTTATGCTCATCATTATGAGCCTCATGTTAGGCGGCGATATGATCGGTGTTGTTCTTTTATCATGCTTAGGGGCTTTGGCTGTGACCGGAGGCGTTTGCTGGCTGTTCAGCCGGAACGCTGGCAATCGTAAGCAAAGCTACATCATGACGGAAAAGAGCGTCCAGTTCCATCAGCGAAGGTATTATGCCCCGTTTACGTTCCGTAGTATAAAGAAAGCTGTTGTATATGAATCTCGTGACATGATCGAGCTTTATCAGGCTGTAGGCTCCGGCCCTGTTTTCGTACCGCATGAAGATTTTCCCTTTGTTAGAGATTTCATTCTGGAAAGACTGCCGGATACGGCAGAAGTGCTGTATGAATGATGGAGGCGGCAAGATGAAAAGGTTTATCTGTATAATAATCCTGGCGCTGCTGCTGTGCGCTCCGGCTATGGCTGAGGATGCAGCGCTTACCTATTGCTGGTTTTCCTTTGGTGGATATCTGCCGTCCCAAACATATGAAGTGACTCTGGAAGAAGGCATATACCGCCTTGAGCGAGACGATGGCGCATCTTGCCAGTTGGAGGAAGAAGCCTTTAATAATCTCCTGTCGATCATCGACAATAATGACCTCTATGCCTGGGACGGCTTCAATGAGAGTGAGCAATACGTCCTTGATGGAGAAGGGTTCAGTCTTGATATTTCTTTCTCCGATGGGAGGCATATCCATGCCCATGGTGATAACAGGTTTCCCGAAGGTTATGATGCAGTGAAGAATGAGATGGTCAAACTCTTCGACGCGATCTTGGACGGTGATTTTTCAGGAACATATATTTACACTGCCGGAGGATTTGGCGGCGACTTTACAATCACGCTGGAAACTGACGGTTCCTACACCTTTTATGAAGGGCCGCTCAGCAGCTATATTGGCGGCGGGCACTGGTACGCCGAGCGCAGTTATATCTATCTGGTCGAGGAGAACGGATTTGATCTCCAGTTTTATTTTACGGGAGAGAAAGACGCCCTCATCTACGAAGGGGGATACTCCGATCCCTTTCCGTACGTCAAGGTACCGGATGGCGGGCGGTTTGTGAAGGCAAACTTATCTGTTCATGAATAGATATGGGAGCGGTTTCCATGATTCGGCTTAGATATGGCAACACGAACACCTTCCTGATCCCTTGCTCCGGCGGTTATCTTCTCCTGGACACGGACTACGCCGGGACGCTTCCCGCCTTTTACCGCGCCATCAAGCAGGCAGGGGTCAGGGTTTCGGATATCGCCTACGTCCTTGCCACGCACTATCATCCCGATCACATGGGACTAATCCCGGAACTGATGAAGCTGGGCGTAAAGCTCCTGCTGGTCGATACCCAGAAGGACGCCGTCCATTTCTCTGATTATATCTTTGCCCGTGACAGGCTTCCCTTTGAGCCCATCGACGAGAGAGCGGCGACGGTCATCCGCTGCGCGGAGAGCAGGACGTTTCTGGCGGGGATCGGTATCAACGGCGAGATCATCTCCACCCCCAGCCACAGCCCGGACAGTATTTCGATTGTGCTGGACGACGGCGATTGCTTCGTTGGCGATTTGGAGCCGAAGGAGTATATAGATGGGTATGAAAAGAACGACGCATTCAAGGCGGACTGGACGAGGGTGATGTGCTTTCATCCCAAGCGAGTTTTCTATGCGCATGCAAATTGAAGTGTTGACAAATCGGAATTTTATATTGATTCCATCAAGGAAAGGAGGCGGAAGCAATGGAGAGGCTTTCCGCAAATCGGGCGGCAATTGATTATATGGAAAAGCATCTCACGGAAGAAACCGTAACTGAAGCGATACAGATGTTGGAGGAAGAAATGGTGGTATAGATGATTATCCGCTTATAATGTGGTCGAATGACTATCACAAAAGTATGAGGTGAAAACGCCGGAATGGGAAAGTTGAGTTATTTTATTTACAAAAATGCTCGAATATGCTATACTGACATCGAGAGACAAAGGAGTCTGAATTGATTCCTTTGCCTTTTTTGTTTCTTTCACATCGAAATAAGTATTCTTCGAACAGAATGACACTGATCCTGATGTCGGAAAGGGGGAGCATTCCATGGCTGCGTTTGACAAGGTACTGTCTGGCATTCCCGGGCTGGATCAGGCGCTGGATTATATCCGAATGGGCGATAACGTGGTTTGGCGCGTGTCCAATCTGGAAGAATTCCGCCGTTTTTCAGACCCGTTTGTGGAACAGGCAAAAAAGGACGGCAGAAAGATCATCTATTTCCGATTTGCCAGTCATCCGGAGCTTGTAGCGGAATGTCCGGAGGTCAAGCGCGTGTGCATTCCGCTTTCCCACCGGTTTGAAACCTTTACCGTAGATATTCACCAGGTGATCGAGCAGGAGGGCAAGGACGCCTTCTATGTGTTTGACTGTCTGTCGGAGTTGCAGACTGCCTGGGCCACGGACCTGATGATGGGGAATTTCTTCCGCGTCACCTGCCCCTTTCTGTTCATCCTCGACACAGTGGCTTTTTTCCCGATCATCCGTGGACGCCACTCCTTCCATGCGATCAACAAAATCAGCAATACGACCCAGCTTTTCCTGGACGTGTATTCGGATCAGGGCAGCGATGCCATGTATATCCGTCCTCAGAAGGTATGGAACCGGAGCTCCGACACCATGTTCCTGCCGCACATCTTCCATCCTGTCACCGGGCAGGTCCAGCCAATCCAGGATGGCGTACAGACCAGCCGCTTCTACCAGGTGATGCACAGCTATCAGCGGACGCTGGAAGAACAGTACGTGGACTCCTGGGACCGTTTTTTCAATCAGACCCGGCTGCTGCATGATAACGCGATACCTGTGGAAGAACAGTGCGCCAGAATGTGCAATATCATGATGACCCGGGATGAAAGGCTTCGGACGCTGGTGAAAAAGCACTTCAGGCCAGAGGATTACTTTGAGGTCAGGGATCATATGGTAGGTACCGGTATGGTGGGTGGAAAAACCTGCGGAATGCTGCTTGCCCGGGCCATGATCCGCAATCTCGCGCCGGACATCGACCGTGTGATGGAACCTCATGATTCCTTCTATGTAGGCTCGGACGTGTTCTATACCTACATTGTGGACAACGATTTCTGGGATCTGCGCGTCCGGCAGCGAACAGAAGAAGGATATTTTGAATTGGCGGAACAGCTGGAGGACCGCCTGAAAACCGGGACCTTCTCCCGGGAAACAAAGGATCAATTCATGCATATCCTGGAATACTATGGCCAGGCCCCTTATATTGTCCGTTCCAGCAGTATTCTGGAGGATGGTTTTGATAACGCGTTCGCAGGGAAATACGAATCGGTTTTCTGCGCCAACCGTGGCACACCGGAGGAAAGACTGGAAGAATTTGAGAATGCCGTACGGACAGTGTACGCCAGCTCGGCGGGGCTTTCCGCTCTGGACTACCGCAAACGGCGGGGCCTGGACCGGCGGGATGAACAGATGGCCCTGCTGGTGATGCGGGTTTCGGGATCGGCCTACGGAACGTACTATATGCCCTGCGCCGCGGGTGTTGGTTATTCCTTCAGCCCCTATAAATTCCTGAAGGACATAGATTCCTCAGCCGGCATGCTCCGGCTGGTGATGGGGCTTGGCACTTCAGCCGTAGACAGGACGGAGGGCTCTTATCCGCGGCTGGTCAGCCTGGATAGGCCGGAAGCCACAAACTGTACCACCGTGGCTGAAAAGCACCGATATTCCCAGCGAAAAGCGGAAGCGGTGGATTTACGGAACAGGCATCTGAGCAGGGTGTCCCTGCAGGAACTGGAACCGATGCTGCCGCAGTTCATGAAATACCAGGTGCTGGAACACGATACGGAGGCAGAAGCGTCGCTCCGGGAGCAGGGTGTCGTTCGGTCCGTCTGTTTCATTTCCTGCCTCGGGCTGGTTCAGAATACGGAAATGATGCGACGAATGCAGCGGATGATGCACCTGATCCAGGCTGAATACGGACTGCCTGTGGACATTGAGTTCACCATCAATGTATCGGAGAATCGGGAATACATGATCAATCTGCTGCAGTGCAGGCCACTGCAGGTTTATCGGGACGCAGGCGGAGTAGCCCTGCCGGAGGATGTTCCGGAGGACAGGATCCTGCTGGAGACTCGCGGCGCTTCTATGGGGCTTTCCAGGAAAACCAGACTGGATCTGATCGTATACGTTGACCCAATCAAATACTACCATCTGCCCTATTCCAAGAAGCCCGATATTGCTGCGCTGATCGGCCGGATCAACTGGAAATACAGGGATCAGGGAAAGCACATGCTGCTGATGGCTCCCGGGCGGATCGGCACGTCATCTCCTGAGTTGGGTGTTCCAACCGCGTTCTCCGACATCAGCAGTTTCGAAGCCGTTTGTGAGATAGCGGAAAGCCGGGCAGGCTATAACCCGGAGCTGTCTTACGGCAGCCACATTTTCCAGGATCTCGTGGAGGCTCAGATCCTGTATACAGCCGTATTCTCCGACAAGAAGACGCTCCATTTCCGTCCGGAACTGATTCAAGCATCGGAGAATATCATATCCCAAATCCCGCAGGGCTCTAAATGGCGGGATGTAGTCTGGCTGGCGGATGTAAGCGATCGGAATTGCATGTTGTACCATGATATGACAGAGGAGCGGGTTTTGCTGCATTTTTGATTCTCTGCGGGCAGCCAAGCCATGCGAGCGGCCAATCCGTCAACACCCATGACCATCGTGATCCTCCCCTTTTCTATCAATCCGAACTACCCACAGGATTTTTGATTTTTGGGCAGAATATAGGGGGACAGAATGGCTGAGAGGTTATCGATACGTTTTACACCATGGATGGTAGCAAAAGATATTTACTCAACTTTCCCACAAGCTTTTCTACCAGAAAATCTTTGTATTATCAGATAAAACCGGGTAAAAAGGAGGAAAAAAAGCAAGTCTTGACGCACAAAACAGGCCGAAAATCATGTGATTATTGGCAATAAATCATCGCCATATAATACACAAAAAGTGATGTCAAGTACTGTTTATTTCCGTCCTGAAGTTTGTCATCATCCTTATTTTTCAAGGATTTACGCTGCCTTCTGCTTATGGGAAAGTTGAGTTATTTATTAGCCATACTGCTTCATTCGCAGCACAGAGTTCCGAAACCGGCGAAGGTCGCTCAGCGTAATTGGGGACCAGGGATTCCGCAGTACTCACCGTCTGATCTGATGACAAAAGCCGAATTCACGAATTTCGCAATGGGTTGCATCAATAAACACTTCTCTCGGATCAACCAATCCTGCATCGATACAGGTCTGCAATATCCTTGAGAATATCTGCTCGAATAAATCTGTTCCTTTGAATCGCCGGGTATAGTTCTTTCCAAAGGTGGAAAAGTGAGGAACTTTATCATACATACCAAGCCCCAGAACCAGGAGCAAATGACAGAATTTCGTACAATGATCAATGGCGCCCCAGTGACTGCGTATTACAGCCAACGGACTATAGATAGCGTATTTTTGCCCCTTCTACACCATCTGACTGCACTTCAACAGCAGAAAGGGAAGCGGGTTCTGGTTCTATTGGCTGCACCGCCGGGATGCGGAAAAACCACGCTGGGATACTTTTTGGAAAAGCTATCCAGAGAGCGGCAAGACCTTGTGCCGATCCAAGCAATCGGGATGGATGGCTTTCACAAGAGACAGGACTATTTGAAAAGCCATTTTGTACAGGTGGGCGGACAGCGAGTTTCCATGGTGGAGATCAAAGGGGCCCCCATCACATTTGATTTACAGCGGCTTACGGAAAGCATACAGCGGGTAGCTGCCGGAGAAAAATGCGGTTGGCTTACTATGACCGAATGCTTCATAATCCGGTGGAAAACGCTTTGCAAGTAGAAGAAAACATTGTCCTGTTGGAAGGGAATTACCTGCTGCTTGGCGAAGATGGATGGCGGGATTTATCCGCCTATGCGGACTGCACCGTCTCCATAACCGCGGATGAAGCAAAGCGATCAGCTGGTGCTGATCGACGAGGTGGAAGCATCCCATATCGGCTGCGAGTACGGCGAATATGATCACGAGGGCGCGTATCAAGATTGAGTTGTTCAAATGAAGGAGAACCGAAAAATGGAAGAAAGGAAATCATTTTGTTCAGCAGATTAATTCACATAGCACCATCCTTGATGCCATATAAATCAATGCTTTTCAAGAAGTAATTGTGGATTTTTCGGCACTTTCATTGTGGATTTTTCGGCTGTTTTGTTGTGGGTTTTTCGGATTTGTTTACTTCGCATCATTCCCCCTAATATGAGATAAAAACAAGCTCCACTTTGAACAGCGATAGAAAAAACGGGAGGGAGAATGAGGATGGAGGACATCAATCAAGGCATTTCGCTTTATAAAAGCACGCCAAACGCTGTGCTCATTGATCTCCGGGACGCAGAAGACTATGCGGAAGGCCATATTCCGGGGGCTGTCAATATGCTGCCCGAAACCGTCCGTGAGCAGATTGCCACAATCGCTCAAAAGGATACGCCCATCTTTCTTTACTGCTATGGCGGTATGCGCAGCTATCAGGCCGAAGCCTTGCTCCAGGCCCGAGGCTATCTCCATGTCAGCAGTATCGGCGGATTTGACCGATATGATGGAGAACTGGAAGAATGAATAAGGAGGACTGAGCTGAAATGAGCACGGCCATCGTTTACTATTCCAAGCATCACGGCAACACAAAAAAGCTGCTGGATGCCATCGCTGAAAAGCATCCCGTGACGCTCATTGATGTGACGGCGCAGCCAGACGCTGATTTGTCTGGATATGAGCGCATCGGCTTTGCTTCCGGCATTTACTACAGCGCTTTCGCCAAGCAAATCATCTCTTTTGCGAATGCGCATCTCCCCGAGAGAAAGGATGTTTTCTACATCTACACCCACGGCGCGCCGAAGGGCGATTTTCTGAAAGCCATGCGTGAAATCGCCGATAAAAAGCATTGCCGGGAAATCGGGGAATACCGCTGCCAGGGGTTTGATACCTTTGGCCCATTCAAGCTGGTCGGCGGCATTGCCAAGGGGCATCCTACGGAGGAAGAGATCAAAGGCGCTGTGACGTTCTATCAGCAATTGTGATGGGCAAGCTGCTTTTTCATGAAACAACAAAAAAGGAGCGACTAAAATGAAGAAGATTGGCCTGGATACCTTTATGGATTTTCGGATGCTTTCCTCCCTGAACCTTTCCCCGGATGGTGGGAAGCTGGCCTACATGCTGACGGGCATCGACCGGGAAAAGAAGAAATATGTCAGCCGCCTGCGCCTACGCATCGGAAACGATGACCGGCCCATGGTCAGCGACGGCAAAATCGGGGAATTCTTTTTTGAGGATGCGGAGCACATCCTGTTTGCCACAGACAAGCGAGACGAGAAGAAAAAGGAAAAGGATGAGGAAGAAAAGGGCGCTTCCACGGTGCTGTATCGGTTGCCCCTTACCGGCGGTGAAGCGGGAAAGGCCTATGAGCTTCCGTTGGACGCGGGCGGCTTCAAACTGCTGCCAGACGGCAATTTGCTGATGACCGGAGAAATCAGCACGGAGAACCCTGATCTGTATCTTCTCACCGGCGACAAAAAGAAGAAAGCGCTGGAGAAGATCGGCGAAGAAAAGGACTACGAGGTACTGACGGAATCTCCCTTCGTGTTCAACGGCAGGGGACTGATCCAGGGGAAGCGCAGCGCGCTGTTCCTCTATCACGTGAAAGAAAACAAGCTTCGCCGCCTGACCGCAAAACATATGGACGTGGGCGCCTTCCGCATTCACGGGAAGGACGTTTATTTCAGCGGCGTCAATTTCCGCAATCGCCGCCCCAATCGGGACTGTCTGTACCGCCTGGATCTGGAAACGGGCAAAACGGAGCAAGTGCTGGGACCTCGCTTGCTGATTTATGCCATCGAGTTCATCGGGGACACACTGGTGGTGATCGGTGCGGACGGCAAGCGCTTCGGGGACAATGAAAACCCCTGCTTCTATACCCTTGATCCTCAATCAAAGGCACTGAAACTCCTTTGTGAAGCGGATGAAAGCCTGGGCAACGCCATGCTGACCGACGTGGAATACGGCGCTTCCCGCTTCACCAAGGCAGCAGGCGATCATCTTTATTTCCCGGCGCTGGATCGGGACGGCTGCAAGCTGAAGCGCATCGGCCTGGACGGCAGGATCGAAACCGTCGTCTCCACGGATGGCATCCTCAGCGATTATGACGTGCATGACGGCAATATCTTCTTTGCAGGCATGCTGGACATGAAGCTCCCGGAGCTCTACCAGACGGAAAAGGACGGCAATCACTGTCTGACCACGTGGAACGATGATGTGCTGAAGGACACCTACGTGGCCCAACCCCAGCCGATCATGGCAGAGCTGGACGGCGAGGAGATCGACGGCTGGGTATTGCTGCCGGAGAATTATGACCCCAGGAAAAAGTATCCCGCCGTGCTGGATATTCACGGTGGGCCCAAGTGTGCCTATGGCCCGGTGTTCTTCCATGAAATGCAGGCCTGGGCGGCGAAGGGATATATCGTGTTCTTCTGCAACCCCCACGGCTCGGACGGCAGAGGGAACGCCTTCTCGTATCTGGACCTGCAATGGGGCAGCATCGACTATCGCCAGATCATGGCTTTCACGGACAAGGTGCTGGAAACCTATCCCGCCATCGACACCAAGCGGCTGTGCTGCACAGGCGGCTCCTATGGCGGGTACATGAGCAATTGGATTTTAGGGCACACAGACCGCTTCTGTTGCATCGCCACCCAGCGCAGCATTGCCAACTGGGTGTCCATGTACGGCATCAGCGATATCCCGCCCATCTCCAACTTTGAGGTGTGCAGCGCCGATCCCTATTCTGAAAAAGGCTTCGCGGAGATGTGGGATGTATCCCCCTTAAAATACGTGCGAAATGCGAAGACCCCCACGCTCATCATCCACAGCGAAGAGGATCACCGCTGCCCCATCGCCGA
>JAEEGH010021073.1_pt1 | contig 13496 bp, 9 predicted proteins | sample 9134181 | NCBI WGS metagenome assembly JAEEGH01 (sample SAMN16246544, study PRJNA631951) | gut metagenome | biome: gut microbiome; feature: rumen; material: DP-attached | host: Bos | place: Iran: Karaj | collected 2018-10
GGTGAAGGAGTTCCTCGTCAAGAAACACAGTGAAGACATGGAAAACAACCGCTATTGGATGAACTGCATCCAGACGCAGAGCCGCGACGGATACAATCCGATGGCCAACTATAACGACATCATCAACAGCATCACCGCCGACGACGTGGCCAACATGGCCAAGGCCGTGCTGAAAGGCTACAAAAAAGAAGTCGTGCAGATCCCTGAATGATTTTTTGCTATTTTTGCAACGTTTTTTTGAAATCAAATCAAGTAATAACCCATAAAACTAAATCACATGGTAGAAAAAGTCCAACAGCTGTTAAACGACAGCAAAGCTGCCCGCTGGGCGGCACTGATTCTCATTGCACTGATGATGTTCTTCGGCTACATGTTTGTCGATGTGATGTCACCCCTGCAAAGCCTCGTCGAAGTGGAACGGGGCTGGACTCCCGACATTTTCGGCACCTACGCCATGTCGGAGTACATCCTTAACGTATGCGGATTCCTCATCCTTGCCGGCATCATCCTCGACAAGATGGGCATCCGTTTCACTGGCGTGCTTTCCGCCTCCATGATGGTCATCGGCGCCACGATCAAGTACATCGGCATCAGCGACTGGTTCCAAGCCACCTCGTTCTGCAATTGGCTGAACTCGTGGTGGACGACCATGCCCGGCAGCGCCAAGATGGCCTGTCTCGGCTTCATGATCTTCGGTTGCGGCTGCGAAATGGCTGGCACGACCGTCTCGAAAGCCATTGCCAAATGGTTCAAAGGCAAAGAGATGGCTCTCGCCATGGGCATTGAGATGGCTATTGCCCGTGTGGGTGTGTTCGCCATTTTCTCCATCTCGCCGCTCATCGCAGGCAAAATCAACCCCACCGTCGTCAAGCCCGTCGGCTTCTGCACCGTGCTGCTGCTGATCGGCCTGATTTGCTTCATCGTCTTCACCTTCATGGACAAGAAACTCGACAAGCAATTGGTTGACGCGGGTCTGGCCACCGACGAGAAAGACCCCGAAGACGAGTTCAAGATCTCCGACCTCGGCAAGATTTTCTCCAGCCTGAGCTTCTGGGTCGTGGCACTGCTCTGCGTCCTCTACTACTCGGCCATCTTCCCCTTCCAGCGCTATGGCGCCAACATGCTCCAATGCAACCTCGACGGCATTTCAGCCGGAGCTGCGGCCAACATCTTCCGTTGGTTCCCCATCGGTGCCGCCGCCATCACTCCTTTCCTTGGCTCATTCCTCGACCACAAAGGCAAAGGCGCTACCATGTTGATTTGGGGTGCTATCCTTCTGATTGTCTGCCACTTGGTGTTCGCCTTCGTCTTGCCTGCCACCCATAGCAAGCTGATTGCCTACGCGACAATCGTCATCCTCGGCATCTCATTCTCGTTGGTGCCTGCCGCCCTGTGGCCGTCGGTGCCTAAGATTATCGACGAGAAAGTCCTCGGCAGTGCCTACTGCCTGATTTTCTGGGTGCAAAACATCGGTTTGGCATTCGTCCCGAAACTCATCGGCAACGTCTTGGTAAGCAGCAACGCCAACAACGAGGCTGTCATTGCCGCCAAAGAAGCCATCGCCGCGGGAGCCACCGACACCTTCATCCCATACAACTACACGGTGCCGTTGATCATCTTCGCCTGCTTCGGTGTGGCCGCCTTGCTGATTGCCATCTACCTGAAGGCGCTGGATGCAAAGAAGCATCTTGGTTTGGAGGAACCGAACATCAAGTGATCAAGAATTTGAGAATTGAAAGAAAGGGCTGCCACGATGGATGTGGCAGTCCTTTTTTTATTAAAGCGCATTTTTATAGAGCCTCCAGTTCAGGAAGGATGACGGATTCGTCACTTGTCAGATCATGCTGGAGAAACATGCAGTAATAAATGGGCATATAGGTGATGCCCTGTTTTTTATAGACCTGCCTTTCATTGGAAAAAACGATGGCTCGGTCCATGCCGTATTCTGGAGTTTCAAGGAATTTGCTCAATGCGCTGTGCTCAGTGTAGTCCTTGCCCGACTTGATTTCCAAAGGTAACACTTGCAACCGCTCGAAATCGTCAATCACGAAATCCACTTCGCCTTTTTGCTTGTTGTCATAATAATGCAACGGAAAACCATGGGCATGGAGTTCTTGCGCCACAACAGACTCATAAACCGTTCCAAGGTTGATGCTCTTGATATCCTTCAATACCGCATTGACATTCAAGCCATAAAGCAAATTTGTGAGCAGTCCCACATCATTCAAATACAATTTGATGAGTCGCTTTTGTTCCGACTCCAGCAAGGGAAACTTGGGATTGCTAATGGCAAGCACTTCCAACGCCACTCCCGAGTTGGAAAGATATTCGAACTCATCAGCATAATCATTGAAATGTTTTCCTGTCTTGTTCTCAATTTGCTTATAGACGATTCGTTTCTTACGGTTTTCCAAGTTACTGGGAATCAAATCGTAGATACGTCGGATTTTCAGTTTATGTTCTTCGTCATACTGTGAGGCATCTATGCGGTAAAGCTCGTGAATATCGCGATGTACCGACCTCACTCTGACCATATTACGGTCTTCCAAATAGCGATTCACAGCTTCGGGCAGACCGCCTATCAACAGATAGTATTGGAAGCGTTTCAGCAAAAGATTATGCACATTTTCTTCCAAAGGTGTTTCTTGCAAAAAATGCCGCTTCACCTCCTCCACCCATTCCATACTGATGCCAGTTGCCCATAAAAATTCCTCAAAATCAAGCGGATACATTTGTTCTATCTCCACACTGCCGAGAGGCACCGAAGGCGTTTGCGAAAGCGCCACACCCAGCTGCGAACCACTGGCAATGAAACGATAACGCCCTTCCTGGTTAAGGAATTTAAGCAGGGTGAGCAGGTGGGGATAACTCTGTATTTCATCCAAAAAGATCAAGGTGTCTGTCTTGTCGCCCATAGGCTCAGAATAATAGTTGCTAAGGCGCATGTACAGGTCACTGGTGGAATGGACATCGGCAAAAATCTGTTCACCTTCCTTGTCTTCTTTGAGGTTAATTTCCACATAATGGGCAAACAGTTTCTGGCCCACGTAACGAATGAGATATGATTTCCCTATTTGTCGAGCCCCGTTGACGAGGAGGATTTTGTCCTGCTTCTTTCGCAGGAAATCTTCGAGATAGGTTGTAAACTTACGCTGTAACATGGTATTTGCTTGAAAATCTGCCGCAAAAGTACATACATTATTTCAATTCAGCAAGCAAAAACCACTTATTCCATAAAAACAGCCTTAAAAAATACCACTTATCCCACAGAAACAGTCTAACAAAAAACCATATATTCCGTTTTCTTAACCAAATTACTATCCATATCAGAAAGTTGTTATTTGCTGCTTGCGAATTTAGTTGTATTTCTGAAAACAGCATAATAGGCTGGAAAATTGTTTTGAGTGGGATTATGATTGAGTTTGCTGGATTTTGAGTAATTTTGCGGTGTGAAATGCTATTTGCACATAGTAAGCTTAATAGTTGGACTTGCCATGCTGGTGGCTTGCTCCAAACCAGCTGAGGTCCCTGAGCCTGTCGAAGGGCCGACCCAAGAATTGGCGGCCATTGACATCCTAATGTGGCACCATCCCGACAGTGCGCTGGCGGTGATGATGGAGTTTGCGGGGAGTGAGGCGGCGGATAGCATGGATGTGTTTGAGGGGCATTATTGCCAGGTGTTGATTGCGGAGCTGCTTTATAAGAATTACTATAAGCAGAGCAATAGGATGGAGCTGCTGAATGCGGTTCGTTATTTTGATTCGATTGTGGATGGTGCAGATGGGCGTAATGCGGACGCACGCAATAAAGCGGACACACGCGGTGTGTCCGTACGGGAGCGGGAGGCGTTTTTGGCGGCGCGGGCGCATTATATTAATGGTGTGGGGCTGTATGAGCGGGATAGCGTGGTGGCGGCCTGCGGGGAGTATCTGAAGGCGTTGGAGATTTTGGAGACGCATTTCCCGAATTTGGAGACGCAAGATGTTGCGTCTTTACAGGTTGAGCACCTGCCCAGATTTATGAATCTTACCTATACTCGCCTGGGTGATTTGTTCTCAGAACAGTTTATGCAAGAGCCAGCCATAAGTTGCTATAAGAAGGTGCTTGATTTCAATGCCTTGGAACCTATTTCTCAAACCAAGTACTGCAATCTGCTGCGAAACTTGGGGAGACAATACGACAAGCTGCACCAATATGACAGCGCGGCGTTTTATTACAATAAAGCTTTGCGAATGTTACCTGATACAAATAGTTTGGATTATAGGGATTTGGTATCGCAAATAGCACTTCTCGACTATGAAATAAGTAAGGATGCCTATTCGTCCATAAAAGAATTGAAACGCATTATGGTGCAAGCTGTCGATGAAAATGAAAAAATGGCGCGCTTTACGATCATTGGGTGTATTTATAGTGATGACAGACAATACGATTCGGCATTGGTTTATCTGGTACCTATGTTTGAGAACAAGGACAATGCTGTTAGGCAAAGGGTTGCCGCTTCTTATTTGCACGAGATTTACCAAAGCAAAGGCGATACGGTGAAAGCTGCACAATTTGCGGTTTACCTCGCCGAAAATACCGTTTCGCAAGGGAAAAGTAACGCACAAATCTCGCAGCTTAACGAGTTGTTTCAGCGGCATTTGCAGTGGGAACAGGAGAAGGCTGAGGCTGAGAGACGGCAAGCCGAACAGTTGGCGGCACGTCGACGCTTGGTGCGGGGTGTGGTGACGGCTGTGGTAGTGTTGCTGGTTTTGGGGCTTGGATTGTGGTGGTGGATGGCCAAGCGGAGAAAGGAACATGAGGCCGAGACGCAAACTTTGAATGAGGAGAAGCAACAGCTTCAGACGCAGGTGGACGATGCCTTGCAGCAGCTTCAGACGGTGGATGACGCGCTGCAACAACTACAGACACAAGCGGACGATGCCTTGCAACAGGCCCGGGCGATGTTGCCGCAGCGGGTGGCCGACCTTTACCGCGCGAAGGTGCCGAACCGCTTGGAGCGCATCATGGATGAGTTTGAGGCGGCCTATCCCGGAGTCATGGAGCGGGTGGCGGCTGCCTACCCCAATCTGACCAAGACGGAGACCCAACTTTTTGTGCTTTCGTTTCTGCAATTCCGCGCGAAGGAGGAGGCGGATTTGCTGGGTTTGAGCCAAAACACGGTGCTACAGTACCGTTCCAACCTACGAAAAAAGACGGGAAATGCCTCGATTTCGTCTTTTTTGGAGGCGTAAAAATCTATATATACCGATTATAATCGATTGATTTTCAATAGGCATTCAAAAGGAAAATCTATAATTGGCCTTTTGGTTGATTTTTTCGTTGATTTTTGTTATAGTTTTGCAGCAACGAATTTTAAAACTATAACACCATGAAAAAAATTAGACTTTACACCCTGCTTGCGCTCCTGCTGATGGCGGGAGGGGTGACGATGCAAGCGCAAACCTTCAGCTCCGTCTGCGAGACGGGACAGTCTTTGCGTTACACGGTCACAAGCCAAAACCCGCCCGAAGTTGAACTTGTGCAATGTGAAGATTTTTTTGGAGGAGTTACTATTCCTGACTCGGTGGTTTTTAATGGCCAGAACTACGCCGTTGTCTCCATAGGAATGTCGGCATTTGGATCGTTAGAAGGTCTTCATTTCAACGGACCTTTGTCTATTCCCAACACGGTTAGAAACATTGGGATAAACGCTTTTACGCATTGCCGTTTCACTGGTCCGTTGGTGATTCCCAATTCCGTTGAAACGATTGGTTTCAGGGCGTTCATGGATTGTGATAGGTTCACCAGCTTGACCTTGTCGGAGTCTTTGACCGTCATTGAAGCTTTGACCTTTTTGCAATGCTATGGCTTCAGGGGCGACCTGAAAATCCCTGAATCTGTTAGATATGTTACGCCAGAGGCATTTGAGAATTGCAGATTTGACGGCACATTATACCTTTCGCCACAAATGGTATATATCGATGGAGGTTTTGAGAATTGTTACATGTTTAAGGCCGTCGATATCCCTGAAGGCGTAAGCAATATACTTCATTCTGCCTTCGACTTCCTGCAATATGCCACAGAACTGACGCTTCCTTCAACGATTACGTTTATTGGGGACGACGCTTTCTGCCGTTTGTTCTTCCTTGAGCAAATGACGGTGAAGGCCATTGACCCTCCCTATCTTGAGGAAGGAGCTTTTCTCAACACTAACCGCGATATTCCCGTCTATATCCCCATGGGAACGATTGAAGCCTATCGAAGTGCGCCGTATTGGTCGGAGTTCACCAATTTCATTGAGGTTGACTTTGATGGAGTTGACGAACAAGAAGACAATGTAGAGATGGAAGTCTATCCGAACCCTACACGCAATTTGGTTCAAGTTGTGCTGCCCAACGAGGCCGAGGCCACGGAAATGGAACTCATCAACATAAGCGGCCAAGTGGTGGCCACAAAGACCTTCAGCGGCAAGGGTGGTTGGATGGAGATGGGCGACTTGCCCAAAGGGATGTACATGCTGAGGATCCGCAATGCGGAAGTGTGCCTCACACGGAAAGTGCTGAGGGAATGAACTAATGTGTAACTTTGCAAACGACAAATCATTAAAACAGAATAAACTATGAAGAAACTATCATTTATCCTTGCCGCATTTCTGGTATGCGGAGCGATGTTTGGCCAAGAACCTTCAAAAGCAACTCTTGACTGCGATGCACCTGAAAACTTTCGGGGCGAATACCGCTACACTGATAACGCTAAGGAATTGTGTTATGGCACAATGCTTTCATGGCAACACCCTGATAATAACTTTTGGTTCCATTACGACGAGGAGCCGATGTCAGGTTCTGTCGATGTGTCCTGTTGGGGTATAAGAATTCCCTATAATATCAATAAAAATGTATTGTTCTTGACTAAGGTAATGTTTTTCAAAACTGGATGCACAGAACATGGAGGGACTGTCAATTTGAAGATTTATTTGGGAGGTGAAACCACGCCCGGTATGATGGCATATAGTTCCACCGTAGACATTGAACAAGGTCCTGATGAATGGGTTGAAATCGAGCTGATGTCTTGGATTACTTACTATGAAAGCCCAATTTGGATAATGTTGGAGACTTCAAACATTTCAAATGCTGCTGCTTACTGTCCAACTGCGGGCAATCCCGATGGACGTTGGGCTTGGTCGGCTGAGAACGGCTTGCACGACTACTTCGCCGTAAACGGTACAGGTGGGGACTGGATGGTAAGGGCTTGTTTCACTAATGATGGAAAAAACGATACGGAAATAGATCATTTCAACATCTATCGCGGTGAGAGTTTGGACGAAATGGAACAGATTGCTGAATCGGGGAAGTATTCATGGTTCTATTACGACACTCTAACCGAAACACCAGGCCACTACTATTATCGCCTCACGGCTTTCTATGAAGACGGCTGCGAATCGGCATACGCCTTAGACATAGACAATCCTGAAAACGATTATGTCCATATTTATGTGACTGGGGTTAATGAATTAGGAGAAAAGGATGTCGTGGTTTATCCCAATCCGGCAAGGGACAGGGTTGTTGTTGAAGGCATGGAAGCTGTTGAGGTAAAGGTTTACAATACTTCAGGGCAGATGGTGAAATGTGTGCAGAGGACGAATGAGATTGATTTGAGCGGATTGGTGGAAGGGGTTTATTTGGTGAAGGCGAAGGATTGTGAAGGGAAAATCTTTATGGAGAAGGTGATGGTGAGGTAGTGCTTTTCGTGCTATCGTTATACGTGCTAACGTACTATCGGGATTACGACAGTGGAATTTTATGGTAAAAAATATAATTATATCAACGAAATAATATGATATGAAAAGAGCATTGACCATCTTACTTTTTGCCCTCATGGGCACTTCGCTTTTGGGGCAGACGAAAATGCAATTCAGGGATCCGTTTTGGGTGGATACGACCTCAGCCGATTTTCAAGGTATTGTGAAACTCTGGAATGACTACAAAAGCAGCCTTGTGTCTGAGCAGTCGCCTACTGCATTTTGGATGGAATCGGAAGTGGCCACCTACGGTAATCCTGATTTGCTCATCCAGTCGTTTACTCTTTCCAAATACGATTTCATGGATTTCATGGGCGGGAAGGAATTGTTTATAGGGGTTGAAAAGCGGAACGACACTTTGTTTGAAATGCGCACCATGCTTTTCAGCAACTTTCCCACCGATAACCAATTGACAGGCGTGTTCACTTACCCAGTTGTCAAAGTGGCCGAGAATGAGTACAGGTTTTATTCCAAACTCTCATTGTTGAAGCCGGACATGAAATCCTACCAAGTGGGTTGGGTTACCTATTTTTATCCATATAATTACCCTTTCGACAAGGAAGCGGCGGACCAAACCTATGCCGTTGCCAATGAGTTTGCAGCCGCCATGGGACTTGAAAAGCCCAAACCAGTGGAGTATTATCTTTTCAACGACAGGACGGAATACTTCAGGTATCTTGGGGCGGATGTCAGTTGCTATGATTTTATCGGCTGTGGCAGGGTTTATCCTCATGGGTTTGCATTTGCCGATTGCAACAAGGTGTTTTTCACCAAGGGAGGCGAAAGCTTGGCGCATGAAATCATGCACTTCATCATCAAGGAGAAGACTGGAAGAAAGAGGGCTCCGATGTTTGAGGAAGGTGTTTGCTCATATTACGGTGGCCATACGCTGCAACCAAAGGGAACCATTATGTCGGAACTAAAGAAATGGCTCATGGAAAATCCGCAGATTGATTTGGGAGTTGATTTGGTTATGGCTTACAAAGACGAGGACGGGAGGTTTGTGACCGACTCGACAAAGGCGGCCACACCAGAGAGATTTGCATATGGTGACTTTGCCAACAATTACGCATACGCAATCCAAATGGCAATATGTGAAATGGCTGAACGCAAAGGAGGCAAGGCATTGGTGATAAGGATGCTTAACGAGATAAAAGAAAACGAAGGAGAATATGATGTGATTGAGGTGCTGCTGGGCGTGAAGCGGGAGGAAGTGAATGGGGTTATTAGGGATTATTTGAGGGAGAAGTATTGAGGGAGATTTCCGGTGCTTTATCTTCGTTGAATGCGGAGCATTTCGTTATTTCGTTATGCGTGCTTTCGTGCTAACGTGCTAACGAGGGACTCCCCCTGACCCCCTCTTAGAGGGGGAAAGAACTCCCCCGCCGCTTTGCGGCACCCCCTCAAGAGGGGGAAAGGACTAATAAGACTAATAATAATAAGACACTATGAGAGCGATGAGGATTTGGGCTTTGGTTTTGATGGTGGCTGTGATGCTGCTGGCGGGATGCCGACGGGAGAAGGCGGCACAGGCGAAGGTTGCGCCTGCTGAAAGCAGCAGGACGGCGACGGTGGATAGCACGAGGATGGAGATGGAACTGATTGAGTGGGTTGGTGCGGGAGTGGAGTTGGATAGGTGATTTTTTAGTTTAGAGTTGAGAGTTGAGAGTTTAGAGACAGTGGAGAGTTGTGAGTTGTGAGTTGAGAGTTGTGAGTTGAGAGTTTAGAGTCAGTTTAGAGTTGAGAGTTTAGAGTTTAGAGTTGAGAGTTGGGAGTTGTTTAGTTGTTCAGTTGTTCAGTTTCGTTATGCGTGTTAACGTGCTTTCGTGCTATCGTGCTAACGAAGGACTCCCCCTGACCCCCTCTGAGGGGAAGAACTCCCCTGCCGCTGCGCGGCACCTCTTCGGGGTTGGGGATGATTGGTGTGTTGAACATTTTATACGGCTGGTTCACGTCTGTGTGGAAAGAAGTCGTATTTTTGCAAAAATTCTTGAAGGATGAGGGTAAAACTTGACGACATATATGGTTTGTTGCACAGCACCGAAGGTACTGTGGTGGAGTTTAAGACGGCACGGGGCGGGTTTCCGCAGTCGTTTTGGACTACATTCTCAGCTTTTGCGAATACCGATGGCGGAGTGATTGTGCTTGGCATAAAAGAGAAGAACAAACTGCCAGTGGTTGACGGATTGACGGAAATGGAAGCCATCGACCTGAAGAAGAAGTTCTGGGACATGGCTCACAACCCACAGAAGGTGAGCGACCCGCTGTTGGAGGACGATGATGCTCATGTGGAAGAGATTGCGGGAAAGGGCTGGGTGCTGGTGTGCGAGGTGCCGAGAGCTTCCTACGACCGTAGGCCTGTGTTCCTGAATGGCCGTCCGTATGGTAACACCTACAAGCGCAGACATGAAGGTGACTACCTGTGTACCGACGAGGAGGTGCGTCAGATGTTTGCCGATGCCAACCTGCGACATGGTTCGACGGATGCGCGTATCCTGAAGGGTTACTCGATGGACGATATTGACCTTGATACGCTGCATAGTTACCGCAAGGCATACGATGCACGTCACGAGAATCATCCTTGGTCGGATTTGTCGGACATGGATTTCCTGAAGAAGGTGGAGGCCTGGCGGAAAGACCGTGAGACAGGTGAAGAGGGATTCACGGTGGCGGGCATCATGATGTTCGGCAAGACGCAGAGCGTGACCGACCAACAGTGTATGCCCTGGTTCTTCCCCGACTATAGAGAGCATCTCGGTACGGTGGAGGGAGAGCGGTGGAGCGACCGTATCTACCCCGACGGCACATGGGAAGCGAATGTGTATCAGTATTTCACACGGGTGTTCCGCAAGTTGGTACAGTTGCTGCCCAAGCCGTTCCGTTTGGCTGGCGACGGGATGACGAGATTAGAGTTTACCCCTGCCCATATAGCGGTGAGAGAGGCATTGGCGAATGCCTTGATTCATGCGCAGCACAACTCGATGGGCAATGTGGTGGTGGACAGTTGGGTTGACAAAATAGTGATCAGCAATCCTGGTTCGATGCTGGTGAGCGTGAGCGAATTTTATGAGGGCCACCATAGTGTATGCCGCAATCCGCTGTTGCAAAAGATGTTTGTGTTTATCGGTGTTGGCGAGAAGGCAGGAAGCGGTGCGGACGTGATTGTGAAAGGTTGGGAAGACCAGAAGTGGACCAAGCCCGTGCTGAGTGAGCACATTGAGCCTGAAAGAGTGGAGATGGTGATGGAGATGGTGAAGGAAAAAGACATTGAGACCGTGCCTGCTGGCAAGGAGTCGGCAAGGAGTTGGCAAGGAGTTGGCAAGGAGCTTGGCGTGGACTTCCATATATTGGAGCGCATCGCCGAATACTGCAAGGAGCCAAGGTCGCTGGCGGAGATTGCCGAGCATCTGGGACTCTCTGACCGATATAAGATGAAGAAGAAATACATTGACCCGCTATTGGGCAGGTATTTAGAGATGACTTTGCCCGAAACCCCTAATAGCCCTGCTCAGCGGTATGTGCTGACGGAAGAAGGCAGGGGGATGGATTTTGAGTAATTTTGTGGCGTGAAACTGCGTGTTTATATAGGGATTGTTTTGATGATGGTGATGGTGGGATGTACTCCCCCTGGCCCCCTCTCAGAGGGGGAAGGACTACCACCCACGACCTCACCCCGGCCCTCTCCTGGAGGAGAGGGAGGAGACTCCCCCGCCGCTGCGCGGCACCCCCTCATGGAGGGGGAAGCCTGCCGGACGCTGGTGGGGATTGATAGTTTGATGTGGAAGGAGGCGGATAGTGCGCTGAAGGTGATGATGGAGTTTGCGGGGAGCCCAGAGGCCGACAGCCTTGATGTGTTTGAGGGGCATTATTGCCAGGTGCTGGTGGCGGAGCTGCTGTTTAAGAATTACTATGGGCAAAGTAACCGAGCGGAGATACTAAAGGCGGTTCATTATTTTGATTCGATTGTGGGGATGGATGGAGCGGACGCATGCGGTAAAGCGGACACACGCGGTGCAGCCGTACGGGAACGGGATGCGTTTTTGGCGGCGCGGGCGCATTATATTTATGGTGTGGGATTCTATGAACGTGACAGCCTTATTGAGGCTTGTAGGGAATATCTCAATGCCTTGCGGATGATGGAAGGACATTTCGCGGAGAATGAACTGGTGGGCACGAAAGCCCGCTTTATGGCGTTGACTTACAACCGCCTTGGGGATTTGTTTTCCGAACAATATATGCAGGAAGCTGCCATCTATTGCATTAAACGGTCATTGATCTTTGATAGGATTGCACATTCTTCGCCCAGTAACATAGCCAACATCCTCTATCATTTGGGGAAACAATATGACAAGTTGAATAAAGCCGACAGTGCAGCCTATTATTATGAAAAGGCTTTGGAAACCATGCCCGACAGGAATTCCATGCTTTATAGGGATGTGGTTACCAGCAAGGCTTTGTTTGAGTGTAAAGTTTACGGCAACACCATGATTGCTCTTGATAGCATGAAAAGCATGGCTGCGCAAGCAACAAGTGATACGGAAAGACTCAACCGATTTCTAACTATTGGTGGCGTCTATAAAAGTATGGGGCAATACGATTCTGCCAAGGTTTATTTGGAGCCTGTGTTTGAAAAGGATTCCAACAACGCCTCAATTGTAGCAAAATATCTGCGCGACATTGCCCTGGCCGAGAGCGACACGCTGAAAGCCAGCCAATACTCGCAAGTTTTGGCTGAAGAGGCCGTTGCAGCACCCGAAAACCTGTTTCGGGCCTCGCAACTGAACGACCTGTTCCAGAATTACTTGCATGGGAAGCAGGAGAAGGCCGAGGCTGAAAGAAGATTGGCTGAACAGGAGGCGGCACGGCAACGCTGGAGGCTGAGCTTGGCGGTTACCGTGGTGGTGGTGATGGCCTTGGGGCTTGGGCTGTGGTGGTGGACGGCCAAGCGGAGAAAGGAGCATGAAACCGAGACGCAGACCTTGAACGAGGAGAAGCAACAGCTTCAGACGCAGAGGGACGATGCCTTGCAGCTGCTTCAGACGGTGGACGATGCCCTACAACAATTGCAAACACAAGCGGATGATGCCTTGCAACAGGCGCGGACGATGCTGCCGCAGCGGGCGAACGAGATTTATAGCTCGAAGGTGGGGAACCGCTTGGAGCGCATCATGGACGAGTTTAAGGCGGCCTATCCCGAGGCCTTGGAGCAGCTGGCCGCTGCCTACCCGGATTTGACGCCAACGGAGCGCAGGATTTTCGTTTTGTCGCATCTGCAGTTCCGCGCTAAGGAGATGGCGGATCTGCTGGGATTGAGCGAAAACACGGTGAACCAATACCGCTATAACCTGCGAAAAAAGACCGAAAACGCCTCGTTTTCGGCGTTTTTGGACTAACAAAAACTTATATTTGTCCGTTGTAACCATTTGATTTTCAAGTGGCAGTAAAAACAAAAAGTTATAATTGGCGTTTTGGTTGGGTTTTTCGTGGTTTTTTGTTATAGTTTTGAGGCATCAAAGTTATAACTATATGAAGAAGCTAAGACTTTACATTTTGGTTGCGCTCCTGCTGATGGCGGGAGGGGTGATGCAAGCCCAGCAATGGGAGCTTGACTTTGGCGACCAGAACGACATCAACCAACATTCCCGCATCGATGCGGGCGTGATTGATGCGGATGGTAACGCCGTCTTGATGGGCCGATTTGGTCGCCGCCGCGATT
>JAEEGH010021076.1_pt1 | contig 13495 bp, 10 predicted proteins | sample 9134181 | NCBI WGS metagenome assembly JAEEGH01 (sample SAMN16246544, study PRJNA631951) | gut metagenome | biome: gut microbiome; feature: rumen; material: DP-attached | host: Bos | place: Iran: Karaj | collected 2018-10
GTCTTGTCTCCTGATGTCAGGATACACTTGATAGCCTTCTCTATCATGGCATCAACACTTGCCATCATCTGGGCCAGCTCAGCCTGGGCATCGGCACTGAATCCTACACCAAGGGCTTTACGTCTCATTGCCATATCTGCAATATTCTCAGCATGGTCACCGATTCGCTCAATATCGTTTGCCACATGGAACAGGGAGCCCAGCTCCTTAAGATCTTCGATAGGAAGTGTCGACTGGTTTATCTTTACAAAATACTGAGTTATCGAATTATTAAGGAAGTCTATATTTTTCTCAACTTCATATACCTGATTAATATCGTCATCATCAAGAGTGATTAACGCGTTCAAGGAACGGTTCAGGTTATCATAAGCAAGAGATGCCATTCTCTCAAGCTCCTTCATACCATCTACAACAGCTGTTGATGGGTTAAAGAGAACCTTGTCACCAATGTACTGGAGCTGGAATGCTTCCTGGTATCCGACCTTCTGGTCTTTACCTGGTACGATGAGGTATGTCATCTTAACTATCAGTGTTGAGAAAGGTAATAAAATGATTACCTGGAATATCTTGAATATCGTATGGGCGTTGGCAACAAATCGTCCTTCGTCTGACGATACTCTGTGAATCATTCCTGATACCGGATCCATCGCAATCTGAAGAATGATAAACATAATAATTGTTCCGATTATGTTAAAGAGCAGATGAATGAGAGCTGCTCTCTTGGCATCCTTCTTACCTGCAAGAGATGCAATAAGTGCCGTTGTACATGCGCCAATGTTACATCCAAGTATTATGTATAGACATATATTCGTATCAACAAACAGATGCTGCTGTGCCATGAGGAGCACAATAGATACTGTAACTGATGAACTCTGAACTATTGCAGTCACTGCAAGTCCTATAACGATTGCATAAAGCGGATTCTTAAGTCCCATCAGTATTTCTGTGATTTTACCTGTATCATTAAGGGATGTCATGGAAGAGCTCATTGCTTTAATACCCATAAACAGCACACCAAATCCGATAATTACATCACCGATTCTTTTAACTGTGAGATTCTTCGAGAACATCGTGAGCAGTACACCACATAAAAGTATGATAGGTGCATATGCAGATAAATTGAATGAAACCAGCTGACCTGTAATAGTGGTACCGATATTGGAACCAAATATTACACCTGCCGCCTGATACAGATTCATCAGACCTGAGTTAACAAATGAAACCACCATGGCTGTACATGCCGATGATGACTGAATGATACCGGTAAAAATACATCCGACAATCATACCCATTACCCGATTTCTGGTGAACATCTCGAGTATGGAACGCAACTTTGCTCCGGCCGCTTTTTCGATACCGTCACTCATGAGGTTCATACCAAGGAGAAACAGTCCGAGACCACCGGCAAGCGAAATAACACTGTTTAACATCATTTCCGTTACCTACGAACTAAAGAAAAATTTACTAACAAAATAATCTTATTAAAGAACATTTCTGACATATATAATTTTATATAACGAAACTAACCAAAACAAGCATGAATATATTTTTTCGCTTTATTACACATAACAATATCAAATATGAATTGCTTTTTGGTTATTTTTACCCTCTTCGATGTCATTTGCAAGGGCTTTCTTAAGTTCTTCCACGCTCTCAAACTTCTTTTCAGGGCGCTTAAACTCTCTTAAAGATACTGTGACAGTCTGTCCGTAAATATCCCTGTCAAAATCATATATATAAGTCTCCAGCAGCACAGAATCACTGCCTACTGTAGGCTTCACTCCAACATTTGTTAATCCAAGGTACTCTTTTCCGTCAACAAGGACCGTTGAATAATACACGCCGTATTTCGGAATTACTTTCTTGTCATCGGGTTTTAAATTAATAGTTGGAAATCCGATCGATGAGCCGAGATGTCTGCCCTTAATAACTTCGCCAGAAAATGAATATGAATATCCAAGGTATTTACCGGCCTTATTCACATCTCCGTCCTCAATCAGCTTCCTGATAAGTGATGAAGATATCTCTGTGCCGTCATCACAAAGTTTGGGGATTACACGGATATCATAATCTCCTGCTGCTCTGTGACTTTCAAGCATTGCTATATTGCCAAGTCCTTTTTTGCCAAATGACAGGTCCGGGCCGGCAGCTATATATGCCATATTAAGCTTCTCAATGAAAAAGTTCTTTATGAAATCCTCGGGAGCTACCGATGATGCATATTCATTAAACTTAAGGAGAATCAGGAAGTCTATACCGGCTTTTTCAAGTATATCAGCTTTCTCATCAAATAATGAAAGATATTTAAAATCTCCGGTACCGAAATATTCAGCGGGATACGGCTCAAAGGTAACGATGACTGCCGAGAGTCCTTCAGTCTTTTTTGATATCAGGTCACCAATTATTTCCTCATGACCTAAGTGAACACCGTCGAACTTGCCTATGGCAACCGCAGTCCTCTTTCCGTTTAATTCATCTATATTATTATTTTCCGATAAATCGTATCTGATTATCTTCATGATAATTATTAAAAAAACATTTTCTCAGGCATCAGCCTGTCTTTCTCAGTGTCAAAAACATATGTGGCAACAAAATTATTTTCTGTATTATAAACTCTGAAGCGCTCACCATTTTCCGGCTTTACTAAAGGCTCTACGCACTTTGTCTCCAGCGGATTACCGTTATTAATCAGTTTTGCATATTCACTCTTAACTGTGAGAGCCGGTGATTTTTCAAAGACTTTTTCGGTCGGAATCACTGACCCTGTAATTTCGCCGGATACTGCAAGTTTTTTAATGTCATCCAGTTTTATTGAATTGCTGATATCAAAATCTCCTGCTTTTGTTCGGATAAGCTTTTCCATACAGCCGCCACAGCCAAGCTTATCTCCTATATCCCTGCACAACGATCTGATATATGTGCCTTTGCTGCAGCTTACTGTAAATGACACCCTTGGTAAATCCACAGAAATATCTGTGATATCAAATATCTTTATATTACGGGGCTTTCGCTCTATCTCCCCACCGTTTCTCGCAATGTCATAAAGTTTTTTGCCATTAACTTTTATGGCAGAATACATCGGAGGAATCTGAGCATAGTCACCGATAAAAGACTTTACTGCATTAACAACTTCATCCTCTTTTACATTTACAGGGTACTCTCCTGTAACGGTACCTGTCGTATCCTCTGTATCTGTGGTCATACCAAGACGCATAGTGCATCTGTATATCTTATCATGTTTTTCCAGCATGTCACAAAGCTTTGTGGCATTGCCGAGACATACAAGGAGCACACCCTCTGCCGCAGGATCCAGCGTGCCGGTGTGCCCAATCTTTTTTTGCCCAAGTATACCACGGAGCACTGCTATCACATCCATCGAAGTGAATCCCGGCTCCTTGTATACATTTATCAGTCCGTTATACATTTATCTGCTTTCCTATCAGATCTATGACCTTGTTCATTCCCTCACTCAAATCGCCGTTGTAATCAAATCCGGCTGCTCTCACATGGCCTCCGCCGCCCATTGCAACAGAAACCGATGATACGTTCACATCATCTGTCTTTGAGCGCATGCTGAATTTATATATTCCCGGCTTCTTCTCGTAGATAAATACTGCCGAGAGAACTCCCTGGGTTAAGAGCAGCTGATTAACCACTCCGTCAAAATCATCTTTTGTCACACCATACTTATTCATAAACTCGCCTGATGCAACACCTACTATAAGCTTACCGTCAAAATAAAGCTTACTGTCTATAACAACATGACCCTGGACTTTGTTCTGAAGATATGTCTTCTCATAATATGTCTTATCGAGAAGATCCGAGAAATCAAATCCATAGCTGATAAGGTCAGCAGCTCTGCGAAGTGTATCGGCAGTAGTATTTGAAAACCTGAATACACCAGTATCATGGGCCATTGCCATGTAAAGAAGTGCAGCCATATCAGTGTCCATGTACTTCTTATCTGTGAGGTTATAAATCAGCTCACCTGTAGATGAAGCGCCGGCTACAATATAGTTCACATCTCCTGAGCCGTCTTTGTTGCTCACATGGTGATCTATATTAATCGTCTTCTTTGCATCATGAAACAGTTTTTCGAAATCTCCGAGTCTGTCCGGAACCGTATCCAGTACGATAAACACGTCATACACTTTATTATCAGGCGCAGATGTTTTAATCTCATTTATAGCGGGTATACCTGAGAAGCACTGACCGGGATTCTCGAGATATACATCAATCTCCTTTTCCGGAAATACTTTCTTTAAGTATAAATAAAGACCAAGACAGGAACCTACGCAGTCCCCGTCCGGTCTCACATGTCCGCTTATTCCGATGCTCCCCGCATCTTTTACTTCTTCAATAATATTGATCATTATACTTTTAAAAATTATTCCTCAGATGATTCTTCATCATCTCTCTTAATATTTTTGTTGGCTTCCTCAATGAGCTTAGACATATGATTGCCGTACTCTATTGAAGTATCCAGAATAAATCTGAGTTCCGGTGTGTTACGAAGATTAAGTTCTCTTGCAAGTTCTCTCTTCATGAACCCTTCCGCGGATTTAAGGCCCTTTAATCCTTCCTGGGCCTTTTCTCCGTCACAGAGCATGCTGACAAATACTTTGCATGTCTTTAAATCAGGAGCAACCTCCACACCGGTCACAGATGTAAACTCAGGGATACGGGGGTCTTTTATCTCAGACCTGATTATCTCTGCAAGAGTCTTCATGACCTCTGAGTTTATTCTTGTATTTTTAATACTGTTTTTTCTCATTATTCTCTCGGTACCTCTACCATGATGTATGCCTCAACGATATCAAGCTCCTTCATCTGATCAAAGCCTTCAAATACGAGACCACATTCGTATCCGTCCTTAACTTCCTTAACATCATCCTTGAATCTCTTGAGTGATGCAAGAGGTCCTTCGAAGATCTGCTCTCCCTCACGGGTGATACGTACCTTACAGTCTCTCTGAATGCATCCGTCGATGACTCTGGCACCGGCAATGTTACCGATTGCGGAAGCCTTGAATATCTGCTGAATCTCAGCATGTCCGATGACTTTCTCTTCAAATACGGCATCGAGCATACCCTTCATGGCTGCTTCAACATCCTCGATAGCATGATAGATAACCTTGTAGAGTCTGACATCAACGCCTTCACGCTCTGCAGTAGATTTAGCCATTGCATCGGGACGTACGTTAAATCCGATGATGATAGCATTTGAAGCAGATGCGAGGATTACGTCAGATTCATTAATGGCACCAACACCACCGTGGATAACCTTAACTACTACTTCCTCATTTGAAAGCTTAACAAGTGACTGCTTAACGGCCTCAACAGAACCCTGAACGTCAGCCTTGATGATAAGGTTGAGTTCCTTGAGGTTACCCTCCTGAATCTTAGAGTAAAGTTCGTCCAGACTCATCTTGCTCTTTGTCTCTTCAAGAAGCTTTGCCTTGTTCTGTGCAATGAATGTATCTGCATAGCTCTTGGCCTGCTTATCATTATCATGACAGATGAATACTTCACCTGCGTTAGGTACATCGTCAAGACCGAGAATCTCAACAGGTGTTGAAGGAAGTGCTTCTCTGACTCTTCGTCCTTTGTCGTCAACCATGGCTCTTACCTTACCATGTGAAGCTCCTGCGGAGATAAAGTCTCCTACATGAAGAGTACCCTTCTGTACGAGTACTGTTGCAACAGGACCACGTCCCTTATCAAGCTCAGCCTCAATGATAAGACCACGAGCCTTTCTCTTGGGATTAGCCTTAAGCTCAAGTACATCAGCTGTAAGGAGGATCATCTCAAGGAGTTCAGGGATACCCTGGCCTGTCTTGGCAGATACAGGTGCAAATATTGTCTGACCACCCCAGTCCTCTGCGATGAGTTCATATTCTGTAAGCTCCTGCTTAACTCTGTCGATATTAGCGCCGGGCTTATCAATCTTGTTAACTGCTACGATTACTTCGATACCTGCAGCCTTGGCATGGTTTATAGCCTCGACTGTCTGAGGCATGACACCATCGTCTGCTGCAACTACAAGGATAGCGATATCCGTTGAATTTGCACCACGCATACGCATTGATGTGAATGCTTCATGTCCGGGTGTATCGAGGAATGTAATCTGCTTTCCGTCGATATTAACTGTATAGGCACCGATATGCTGTGTAATACCGCCTGCCTCTTTGTCTGTTACGTTAGTCTTTCTGATGGCATCAAGGAGTGATGTCTTACCATGGTCAACGTGACCCATTACACAGATAACGGGAGGTCTTGATACAAGTGACTCTGCAGGCTCTTCCTCTTCCTTAAGGAGCTCGGCGATTACATCAACCTTCTCCTCCTGCTCACACATAATCTCATATTCGAGAGCGATTTCCTCTGCCTCCTCGAATGAAATCTCCTGGTTAACTGTCACCATCTTGCCCTGCATGAAGAGCTTCTTAACAATTGCAGAAGGCTGAATCTTCATCTTGTCTGCAAGGTCTTTGATAGTAATCATCTCGGGAAGTACGATTACCTTGATATCGTCCTCGACTACCTCTTCCTTAACCTTGACAGGTTTCTGGAAACGGCCTGCCTGGCTGTTTCTTCCCTTGCCCATCATCATATCGTCATCTTCGTAAAGGAGATCCTTTTTGCTTCTTGAATCTCTTTCCTTACCGTTTGTCTTTTCACGGTGTCTGTCATTCTCGGTATTAATGGGAGCTGCATCAAATCTGCCGTTCTGAGTCTTTGCAGGCTTGTTGAATCCTCTTCCGCCTACATTACCCTGGGCAATGATTACGCCACCCTTTTTGTTACCGTCTTTATTAAATCCGTTGCCGCCCTGACGGTTGTCACGGTTAAATCCACCCTGACGATTCTCATGTCCGTCACGACGATTGTTATTGTTGTTATTATTTCCCTGAGGTCTGTTATTCTCTCTGTTACGGAAAATATTTTCTCTCTGAGGCTGCTGGGGAGCTGCTGCGGGAGCCTGCTCTCTCTCCTGACGCTTCTCCTCTTCTCTGCGTGCTTCCTGCTCTCTTCTGATACGCTCATTTTCCTCACGCTCTGCGCTCTCTCTTCTTGCAGATGCTTCCGCAGCCCTGTCAACCATATTTGTTCTGGGCTTTATGGGTCCACGCTGCTCAGGTCTGTTTACGTTCTGATTATTCTGAGGTCTTCTCTCCTGGTTTACGGGATTACTCTGGGGCTTTGATGCAGGTGCTGTGCCCTGACCTACAATAACTATCTTCTTTTTCTTCTTGGGAGCATCGCCTGAAGCGGGTGCTTCCTTTACTGCTTCTGCAGGCTTTTCTGCCTTAGGCTCTTCTGCCTTAGGCTCCTCTTTCTTAGGCTCTTCGGCTTTAGGCGCCTCTGCCTTGGGTGCCTCTGCCTTAGGTGCCTCAGTATTACCGCCTCCAAGGAGACCTCTTGCCTTAAGTTCTTTCTCAACGATTGCAATCTCTTCGTCAGAAATACTGCTTGCCGGAGTTTTTCCCTCAATTCCTTTACCTGCAAGAATCTCTATTACATCATTATTGTTAATTCCTTCAACTGTTTTAATATACTCTCTTATTCTCATATTTTATCCTCCGTCGTAAATCCCTGCTGTCCCTTACCTGTTTCTTCACTGACAAGCTTTGATATATTATTCGCAAAGCCTTCGTCACACACGGCGACTGTCGCTCTTATGTCCTTCCCCATGGCGTATCCCATCTCATCTTTCGTTCCGAAAACGATAATCGGCGTCTCATAGAAAGTACACATATCGTTAAATTTTTTCCTCGTGTTATCCGAGGCATCCTCCGCGACTATACACAGATAACATTTACCTGCTTTGACGCTCTGCTCCGTGGCAAACTCCCCACTCTTTATCTTGCCGGCTCTCACCGCAAGTCCGAGCATGGAGTATATCTTATTTAGCCTGTTCAATCAGAATCTCCTTCTCAAGTGCTTCGTATACCTCGCCTGGTACACTCATCTTAAAGGACCTGTCAAGGCCTTTACTCTTTCCGGCTTTTTTGAGGCACTGCACATCATCACAGATGTAAGCACCTCGTCCGTTCTTTCTGCCGGTACGGTCTATCTCAAAATTTCCCTCAGGAGTTTTTATCACTCTGATGAGGTCCTTTTTATCTTTCGTCTGACCACATCCGATACAACTCCTTAATGGTGTTTTCTTAGCACTGCGCTGGTCTGCCATTTAGTTCTCTGACTCCTCTGATGATACCTCTGTCTCGGGCTCGTCGAAGTTCATCTCCTCGTCCTCATCATACTCATCATCGTCATCCATGTAATCTTCAATACGGAATCCGTATGCATCCTTAGCCTGAGTCTCAGACTTAATATCAATCTTGTAGTTTGTAAGCTTTGCTGCAAGACGGGCGTTCTGTCCGCTGTTACCGATAGCAAGTGAAAGCTGATCATCGGGAACAACTACATTTGCTGTCTTCTCCTCAGGATCTGCAAATACGTTCACGATCTGTGCGGGAGAAAGTGCATTTCTGATAAAGTTTCCGGGGTTCTCGTCCCAGATGATGATATCAATCTTCTCATTATTAAGTTCACGTACTACTGCGTTAACTCTTGCTCCGTTTACACCTACGCATGAACCTACGGGATCAACATTTTCGTTGTGTGATACTACAGCCATCTTGGTACGGCTGCCGGGCTCACGGGCAATGCTCATGATCTCAACTGTTCCGTCGTTAATCTCAGAAACCTCCGCCTCGAAAAGCTTTTTAACAAGATCAGGATGTGTACGGCTTACGAGGATTCTGGGTCCCTTGTTGCCATTCTCAACCTTGAGCACGAGGAACTTCATTCTCTTGCCTACTTCGTATGACTCGTTAGGCTCGTTAGCCTTATCCTTTGAACCAGAAGCTACGGGGAATACCATCTCTTTTTCAGTAAGGATTGCATCTGCTGTACCAAGATTTATTGTGTAGCTTACTGAAGTCTTCTTGATATTCTTAATCTCAGCCTCGATTTCCTCAGCGCTCTTATTCTTTCTTGCGCCCTCTTCACGAATTTTCTTAACCTGTTCGTCAAGCTGCTTCTGACTGATGTTTGATACGTTCTTCTTCTTTATGATACCAGTGATGATATCCTTCTCTTTTGCTCTGAAGCTTCTGAATACGATATTCTTCTCTTCCTCACGGATTGCCTGAGTGATTACGTTTCTTGCTGTCTGTGCAGCCATACGTCCAAACTCTGATGACTGTACTTCAACCTCTACGATGTCACCAACATTGCAGTCTTCCTTAACTTTTCTTGCCTCATCAAGTGAAATCTCAATGGCAGGATCCATTACATCGTCCTCTGTAGGTACGACCTCTTTATCTGCCATAAGTGTTACCTGATAGTTCTCATAATCTATTATTTCATGGATATTGTTCTTGCTCTTGTACTGCTTCTCAAATGCAGATACAAGGGATTTGCCGATAGCATCAAGGATTACCTCGCTTTTGATATCTCTCTCCCTCTCAAGTGCAATAAGTGCCTCTTTAAAATCGCCTTTCATTTTCTTATTCTCCTCCTAAATAATTTTTAAAAATCAAGTGCAAGTCTGATATTTGCAATCTGTTTTCTTGAAAAATTTTTCTGTGTGTCATTTATATTTATGACAACATTTTCTTTATCAAAGCTTTCAAGCTTTCCCTCATACTCTTTGGTACCGTCAACCGGCTCGTAAAGCTTTATCTCTACATCCATTCCGATGCTCTGCTCGAAATGTCTGTCTTTCTTAAGGGCTCTGCCAAGTCCCGGCGAGCTGACCTCGAGAATATACGGATCCTTTATGAGATCTGCCTCATCAAGTACATCCGAGTATCTCCTGCTGACTGCCTCGCAGTCATCTATGGTGACTCCACCGTCCTTATCTATATATGCACGGAGGTAGTAATCACTGCCTTCCTTAACATATTCCACATCATATATCCTGACGCCGTTTTCCTCTGCTATGGGAGCAAGGAGCTTTTCAGCCTCAGATTCGTAGTCTTTTTTACCTGCCATATAATTCTCCAACAATAAAGAGTAGGCCGAAACCTACTCTTTTAATACTTAACTGTTACCTTATATAATTTACCACTTATGTAAATTATATGCAAGTACTTTTTTATAATATTTGATATAAATTAAGCCTCTACAAGGAGTGACTTTCCTGTCATCTCTGCAGGCTGCTGCTCGCCCATGAGCTCGATAAGTGTGGGAACGATATCTGCAAGGCAGCCGTTCTCACGAAGCTTGTACTTCTTGTCTGCATTTACGAGAATGAAAGGAACAGGGTTTGTTGTATGTGCTGTGAAAGGAGCACCTGTCTCATAATCGATGAGCTGCTCAACATTACCGTGGTCTGCTGTGATAAACATTACAGCATTGTTCTCGATTACGAGATTCTCAATCTCGCCGAGGCATCTGTCGATATCCTCAACTGCCTGAACTGCCGAATCGATTACACCTGTATGACCAACCATGTCAGGGTTTGCGAAGTTACAGATGATTACATCATATACGGGATTGCCGTCATCATCCTTTGCTGCAATTGCTTCTGAGAGCTTGTCGCATACTGTGTAAGCTGCCATACGGGGCTTCTTGTCATATGTGGGTACATACTTGGGTGAGTTTACGAGTACTCTCTCCTCACCTTCGTTGGGAGCTTCGATACCACCGTTAAAGAAGAATGTTACATGAGCATACTTCTCCGTCTCAGCGATACGTGCCTGCTTCATGCCTTTCTTTGCAAGCCACTCGCCAAATGTATTTGTTACCTCAACCTTCTTGAATGCAACAGTCTTGTTAGGGATTGTCACATCATACTCTGAGAAGCATACATATGTGACATCAAGTCTCTTGCCTCTGTTAAACTTATCAAATTCGTCATCACAGAAGCAATGAGTAATCTCTCTTGCTCTGTCAGGTCTGAAGTTGAAGAAGATGATTGAATCGCCATCTTTTATTGTAGCAACAGGAGCACCGTTCTCCTCTACTACGAAAGGTACTACAAACTCATCGTTTACACCTGCATCGTATGAAGCCTGAATTCCTTCGGGAGCAGATGCTGCTTTGTTGCCCTCGCCCTTTGTGAGTGCGTTGTATGCTACTTCAACACGGTCATAGTTGTTATCTCTGTCCATTGCGTAGTAACGTCCTGATACGGAAGCAATCTTACCTACGCCGATTTTCTTCATCTCTGCCTCAAGTTCCTCAGCAAAGCCCTTTGCTGACTGGGGAGGAGTATCTCTACCATCAAGGAAGCAGTGTACATATACTTTCTCAAGTCCTTCTCTCTTAGCAAGCTCAAGGAGTCCGTAGAGGTGAGTGTTGTGTGAGTGTACACCACCGTCAGAGAGAAGTCCGTACATATGAAGTGATGAATTGTTCTTCTTGCAATTATTTACTGCGCGGAGAAGCTCCTCGTTCTTGAAGAAATCTCCGTCCTGGATTTCTTTTGTGATTCTTGTGAGCTCCTGATATACGATACGGCCTGCACCCATGTTAAGGTGTCCAACCTCTGAGTTTCCCATCTGTCCTTCGGGAAGTCCTACTGCCATACCGCTGGCATTACCCTTTACAAAAGGATACTGCTTCATAAGTCTGTCCATTACGGGTGTCTTGGCAAGTGCAACTGCGTTGCCCTCCGTCTTTTCATTAAGTCCGTAACCGTCAAGGATTAACAATACCGATGTTCTCTTTGCCATCTTGTTTTATCTCCATTCGTTAATATATTTTCAAAAGGCTGTTGCCTCATTGATCTGCTTCACAGACACCGACTATCAACTGGGATTTGCCGTTTTCATTAACCATTCCGGCACGAAGCGTTACTTTTATTGCCCCATTTGCAATCTTCAGTCTGTAACTATACATATATACTTTACCATTCTTTGTCAATTTAAGGACATTATCTCTGGTAAATGATTCTGCAAAATCATCATAATCCTCCGGCAAAATGACATCTTCCGCCTCATCCACAGCCGTCTTAAAGAATTCTGTTCCCTGAGTTGATGTACCAAGGTCAGAGAAATCACTGTTCGCGCTGTATTGTACATACTCTTCCGTATCAGGATCAACAGTGTAAAGTGCGATAACATCTCCGAGAAGTGCTGATGCCTTTGCATATGCGGATGCATCTTCCTTTAACTTATCAATGGCTTCCTGCTGTCTCATCTGCGCATCTACATTGTTAACGCCGACAATTATCTGATCTTTGCTCTTGTCCATAGGAACAGCTTTCATATTAACATACTGGTATTTATCTCCAAGAAGAAGCCTGTATGTATGAGTAAATGCTCCACTGATTTCAATTGCTTTAAGCACATTCTCTTTTGTTAAAATTTCAAGAAACTCTGCCAAGTCATCCTTGTAAATATATTGAAGGGCATCCTTGGCTGCTGTTCCAAAGAAATCTGTTCCTTTTTTTGCTGCGGAAATATTGGCATTTTCCATATCGTGAGAATACTGGGTGTATGTATTCGCCTTAAGATCGATGTGGTAAAGGTCGATATAGTCAGCTGACAGTACCTTGGCCACGCTTGTATATGTCAGTGACTGCTCGCCAAGAGGCGTTATCTCAAGGATAGCAATTGCATACGCACCCTTACCGTTTATAGGATTATCTATAAGGTGCCTTACTAGTGCATTTACTGCTTCACCGTCATCTGTCACCTCATTAACGAGGATTCTCTGCCCCGGTGTTTTGCACTGCCGTATATAACCCTGAAACAAATCACTTATCTTATGATAAGCTTCCATAAATTCACTGTATGATTTGTTACAGCGAGCTATCTCCATATTCTTTCCGTCAGATTCAATGATTGCCATAGGCAGTGTATTGAAATAATGACGAATAGATTCATTGTCCTCATTAGAAAGAGCGCCAAGGTCATAAAGGTTTATGGCACTAATCGTCTTCTGGTAATATGATTCATCGGGATTCTCAAATCCAATCTGCTTGCCTGTTTTGTATCTCTCCAGAATCTGGTCATATGAAACAGGCTTGCAGAAATAGTATCCCTGCATCTTGGTACATCCAATCTGGCTAAGGAATTCAACCTGCTCTATGGTCTCAACACCTTCACATACAGTCTCAAAGTTGAGTGAACATGCCATTCTCATAAGTTCTGTTAAGAGTACTCTCGACTTGGGACTTGAATCAAACTGTCTCATAAACCTCATATCGAACTTTATGAGATCAAAGTCAAGCTCCCTGAGCATCTCAAGTGATGAATATCCACTACCGAAATCATCCATCCATACACAGAATCCAAGTTCCTTGAATCTGTTAATCTGCTCCTTCATATATTCATAATTCTGGCCAACTACACTCTCGGTAATCTCAATTGTCAGGAGTTCAGGTGGAACACCTGCTGTCTTAACACGGTTCCAGATTTCCTCAACTATATCACAGGCATCAAAATCTGTTCTTGATAAGTTAATGGAAATAGGCACTGCCGTAAGTGTACCTGTAGTACTCTGTCTCTTGATTCTCTCAAGTATGACATCAACTA
>JAEEGH010021078.1_pt1 | contig 13492 bp, 7 predicted proteins | sample 9134181 | NCBI WGS metagenome assembly JAEEGH01 (sample SAMN16246544, study PRJNA631951) | gut metagenome | biome: gut microbiome; feature: rumen; material: DP-attached | host: Bos | place: Iran: Karaj | collected 2018-10
ATATAGTATAGAAATATAGAATAAAGTCTGGTGGTGGGAAATTGGCTGATAATTCTGTTTTAAGAGAAGGAATAAAGTTTTACTCTGAAGGTGCCTATGAAAAGGCATTGGGCTTTTTTCTTGCCCTGCCTGCTGATTCTGGCGCTGACACAAATGAGATATCCTATTATCTGGGACTCTGTAATACCAAACTAAAAAAATACGATGACGCTCTTCTTTACCTGGAACAGGTAGTAACTTCTGGTGTAAATCTGGAAAAAACTTTGCAGTGCCGTTTTCTTCTTGCTGTAATTTATGTAGAAACCGGAAGAAAACGTCTTGCAGACTTTGAATTAAATAAACTTCTTGATACAGGTTATATGACTGCTTCTGTTTATGCAGCCATTGCCTATATTGCCTGGGAACAGGACGATCTTAGTCGTTGTCTGGATTTTTATGAAAAATCTCTGGAAAAGGATCCGGACAATGTTTCATCATTAAACGGCTTAGGTTATGTTCTGGCCTGCCAGGAAAGGGATCTTACAAAAGCATTAACCTTGTGCAAACAGGCAGTAAAGATTGCTCCTCATTCGGCTGCATGCCTTGATTCTCTTGGCTGGGTATATTACAAGATGGGACTTTATGATGATGCTATGCAGTATCTTCAGCAGGCAGAACAGATTGATACAGACAGCGTAGAAATTGCTGATCATATTCAGTCTGTAAAACTAAAGACAAGGCGGTAGGTAAGACTGATGAAAAAAATACTTGCGTCTTTGACAGCTGCTCTGCTGCTTATTTCTTCTGTATCATCTCAATCTACAACAAACACTGCGGGCTTAAAGGTTCCGGAAGACAGAATTCGAACTGGTGATGAAGGTTTTGCTTCTGAGGAATTCAGGCGCGGTGTGCAGGCATATTACCGCTGTGCTTTTAATGACGCAATTGTTCAGTTTGAAAGGGCTTTAACCTATTTACCAAATGATAACCTTATTCTGGAATGGCTTGGAAAATCATATTATAAGTCTGGACTGGAAGGTTCTGCTTTAAGTTACTGGCAGACTGCTTCTGATAACGGCTATGGCGGACTTCTTTTGGAAAACAAAATAGAAATTGTCCGTGAGCGTCGTGTTACAGGAGATTCTACAGATAAAACTTTAAGGCTTTCTGAAGCAGGAGCTTTTCCTGGTGACTTTAACGGCAATATGATTTACAGCGGTCCGGTATCTATTCTTGCAAATTATGATGGTACCATGTGGGTAGCCGCTTACAATTCTAATGAACTTCTTCTGCTGAATCAGAATGGAGTGGTGATTGACCGTGTAACCGGCCCTATTAACGGGTTTGACCGTCCTAGTGATATTATCAGGCTGAATGACGGTAACATTCTGCTTGCCGAGCATGCCGGCGACAGGCTTGCTCTTCTTAATTCTAATGCCCGTTTTATAAAGTATATTGGTTCTAAAGGGCGAGGCCTGGGCCAGATGGTGGGACCGCTTTACCTGGCACAGGATTATCTGGATAGAATTTATGTAACAGACTACGGCAACCGCCGGGTTGATGTTTTTGATAACGAAGGTAATGCTCTTTTTTCTTTTGGTGGAAAGCAGGGCGGATTTTCCGGCTTGAGGGGACCTACAGGGGTCGCTGTGCAGGAAGAGTCTGTGTTTGTTGCCGACGACCAGTCCGGCTGTATATACGAGTTTGATCGGGCCGGAAACTATATTCGCGAGCTGGTTGAACCTGGTACTTTTACTAAGCCAGAGGGAATCCGTTTTATGAACGGTTCTCTTGTTTTGTGTGATGCAAACAGGCTTGTTTCGGTTGACCTGGGCACAGGGGCTACTTTTGAATATGTTCGCACGGGAAATGCGCCGTCCAGGGTTACGGTGGCTGAGCCGGACGTGAACGGAAATGTTGTTGTAACAGATTTTACTGCTAACGAAATATATGTTATGTCAAAAGTTCAGGAACTTGTTGGCGGTTTCTTTGTTCAGATTGAACAGCTGGATGCATCTAAGTTTCCTCAGGTTACTGTTGAACTTAGGGTAGAAAACCGCCATCGTCAGCCGGTAGTGGGACTTCAGCAGGAAAACTTCTTTTTGACAGAAAAACAGCAGCCTGTAGTAAACTTAAAGCTTTTGGGTGCTGCATCTAATAATACAGAAGCTGATGTAACAATTATCATTGACCGTTCTAATAAGAGCCTTTTGTATAAAACAGAAATTGAAAGTTCTGTAAAAGAGATTGTTGCTTCAATGAATGGTCAGGGGGTACTTAGAATTGTTTCTGCCGGCGCGGTTCCTGTAACTGAATATGTTGGTCGCCCGGACCTGCTTGGAGACTTTTCTATTGATGGTTTAAAGACTCCGCTTACTAATACAGTTGCCGAAGACCTTGCTATCCGCCTTGCTGCAAATGATCTTGTAACGGCATCTAAAAAACGTTCGATTGTTATTATTAATGCGGGCGACAAAAACGATATTTTCTTCCGACAGTACAATCTTTCTGAATTGACTGCTTATATGAATAACAATTCTGTGGGATGTTCTGTTGTTCAGATGTCTCAGAATGCCCTTCCAGAAGAGCTTTCTTATATTGTTGATAATACAGCCGGTAAAGAATATTACGTTTATCGTCCTCAGGGCCTTAGCGAAGTAATAAAAGATATTATTGAAACTCCTCAGGGAATCTATCAGTTGTCTTTTACTTCTTCTCTGCAGAAAAATTACGGTTTGAGCTATCTTCCTCTTGAAGCAGAAGTTTATCTTTTGAACAAGAGCGGTCGTGATGAAACCGGTTATTTTGCGCCTCTTGAATAGTCTTTGACTTCTATAAATTTCTAATTTCTAATCTCTAAAACTCTGCCTTTGCACCAATTGTTGCATCTATGGCAAAAATATTTGTGCTGATTGTTCCATGACTTCTTGTATATGAAAGACCTAGTCCTGTTGTTATTGTAAAATACTGCAAAAGCGTAAAGTCTGCACTGTGTTTATATTCGTATTTTTGTTTAAATGTATTGTCTGAACTTGCAAGTTCCAGGTTTAAGCTGTCTTTTCGGGCTACAGAAACTTTATCTGTACTGAGAGTCGGCTTAAATAATCTTGTTAAAGCGTAAAAAAGGCAGTCTTTTGAAGGTCTTGTGTAAATAAAGGTGCCCCTTGTAAGCCAGGCCTTATCTGTTTCAAAAGATACTTCCAGGGCAGAGGTTATATAGGCCTTGCTTGTAATGTAAAATAGTTCCTGAAGGTAGCAGGAAAGCTGATAGCTTGTGTTTTCTGGTATATCAAGCGGAACTTTTACGATTCCGGAAAAACTTGTGTATAATTCATCCTGATTGAACCAGGTGAACAAACTTAAACGGCCGTTTTTTCCAAACATGTTCAGGGCGGTGTTTGTGACGGTAGACTTAAACTGGTAAAGATCCCCGGAGCTATCACTTTTTTCTATTATTCTTGAGGCAGAAAATTTTACCGAACTTGGAAGCCACAAGTCTTTTACAGAGTTTAAGAGCTTTCTGTTATATTGAAGTTCATATTTTGATGTATAGTTTGCGTTTATTTTGTCTGCAAGCTGCTGGTCAAAAAAGTCGTAAAAAGGTGCCTGCTCGTAAAACCAGAGCCTCTTATTCTGCAGGGCAAACAATTCTTCTGTATCTGTAAGGTATGATGATTGGGCTGTTGCTGCATATGGGTAAGTTGCTCCTTCTGCGGCTTTTTCCATGCTAAAGGAAATTGTCTGGAACTTTGTTGCAAAAGGGAGAGCAAATTTTAAAGAAGTTTTATCTGTTAATGAAAGGCTGGTATCTGCATAAAGGGCAGAAAGTGAGTATTCTGTTTCTGGAGAAATTTTTACTTTTGTCAGGGGGATTGTTCCGCCGGCCTTTGCCAGAAGGTTACTTTGTCTGGAAGAGGCATTAGAGCTGCCCGGAGAAAACTCCAGTTCAGAAATATCTTTCCAGGAATTTATGTAATTATTTACAGATATTTTGTCAAAAGAATTTGTCAAAATGTTAATTTTCTGTTTGGTTTCGGCCTTTGTACTGAAGTTAATGCTTCCGCTTTTTATAGGGATTTCTGTTGAAATGAGGGCGTTTGCATTTTGGCGGGCCGATGCTGCTGTAGAAGAAGCCGTTGTTTGTGCTGTCAGTTTTAACGGTAGCCCGAGACTAGAAAAATCCAGGCCTGCAGAATCTTCTTTGCTTAAGCTTGAGTCTTCTTTGTTATAGCGGTAGTTTTCTTTAAAACTTAGCAGACCAAAAAGCGGGGCCTTACTTTCTATTTTGTGACCGGCCTTGTAAAAGTCTATGTCTTTTAGAGAGGTGTCTGCTTCTATTCTGACAGGGCCTGCTGTAATTCCGCCTTTTGCTTCTGATTTTACAGAAAGCCCGCTGTCAGAAAAATATTGGTGAGAAGTTACTTTTACTTCTGCGTCTTTTAAAATTTCTTTTTCTTTTATAGTCAGAACTTTTTCTGTTTTATATTGAGCGGCTACATAGTTTTGCAGTGAATATGTAAAATCTGTTTCGGAATAAATAAGATTATTTACAAAAAAATCTGCGGCAGAATAAAAAGTGCCTCCGCTAATTAGGGAAATTTGGATTTTTTCTCTTGTTGGAATAATGTTTTTGTTTATATATAAAGAATAGCATTCTGCATTGAGCTCGGAGCCATCAACATATAATTTATTTGCCTCCAGATCTGCGCGAATGGTGTGGTAGGTAAGTGTATCGTTTATAAAAGTGGAATAATCACTAAGTTCAATTCTAAGGGCTTCACTGCCGTCTTCTGTGGCTGATGGAGCATCTGTATCCAGAATAAATGTTAGGGCCGGAATATTGCTTGTACTTTCTGTCTGTGATTTTGAAATTGCATTAAGGGCAAAGGTAAAATCTATGCCCTTGTAATAAGAAAAGTCTGCGGCTTCAAAATAAGAAACTGCTGTAATACTTTTATCTGTATAATCCTCACTGGAATTTTCTGCGTGCCAGGTAATGCGGGAAGAAAAGTTTTTACTTGTAAGCATCTGGCAGCTTGTGTTTACAGAAATATCGTCTGACTGCTGGGTATAAATGCTTCTTGTTATAAGTTCGTAAGGGCCTGCGTAGACAGTTCCGCTTCCAAGACTAGAAAAATTGCTACCATCCTTAACACTTATTATAATTCTTGCGTCGTAATTAGAAATAAAGCGGGCACGGTCCTTATCTGAAAGTGAAAAGCGTACAGTCTGCCAGTCTTTTGAAGAAAAATCAAAGTCCTGGATTTTCCAGATTGGAAGGTTGTCGTCTTCGCCGTACTTGTCTGCACCTGCGTGAACGCCTAACTGAATGTATAATTCATAATTGGAAGCATCCTCAGTAGAGGGCAGGGAAGACAGAAGGGCAAACTCTACTTCTGAGGTATTTTTTAATAAGTTGCCAGCCTGCAGTTTTATGTCTGCGGCTGCCCAGGGCTTTGTTGCCGTATTTGAAGACGAAAAATCCCAGGAGATTGGAATTTTATAGCCTGTAATTTTACTGTCTGTAAGACCTGTGAATTTTTTTACTGTATATTCATCAGCTTCTAAAAAGCCCTGGGGCTCCTGCTGAACAGAATAGCCGGAAGAAGCACTTAAGTAATAGGTTTGTGCTCTTGCGTCTGGCTGGGCGCAGACTAAAAGCTTGCCCGTGGCATTCAGTTTTTGCACAGATGCAGCGGTCCTTTCTTCCAGTTTAATTTTTTCATTTTCATAAAGTATTCCGCCGCTTAAAGCTGCAAAGCCCTGTTCAAGGCTGTCTTGAGTTGCAAGAGTATTTGCCAGAGTAACTGGTATTTTAGAAGTTAGGGCAAGGTCGCCGTGGAGATTTTTTGTAAAGTCATATTTATAGCCAAGGCCAGAAGTGATGGTTCCAGAAGAAAAATCTGTGTCTTCTTCCTGCCAGTAAACAGTAATTTTATCTGTCTGGGAAATTGAAGAGCTAAGTTCGATTGTTCCGCTGGAAGAGTCGTAAGTGGCCTTTTCCAGATTCCCGTTTTTATAAACCTGAACCGTCCCTGCCGCAGCCTTAGTCCCGATAAAAAGGCTCGTAACCGGCTGGTATATTCTTGCCAAAAGGACCAGGTCTGTTTCGTATGGCAGATTCAGATAAATTTCCGGAACTGTAGAAGCAAAAGGAAACTTATAGCTGGCCGACCGCGCTTGTGCGCCCCTTTGCCCCTGGTCCAGCCCCCCTGCGAGCTCCCCTGTGAGTCCCCCTGCCAGCTCCCCTGCGAGCGCATCCTCCACCTGTGCAAATAGCCTGTCTTCCTTAAAAAAGTCCTCGTAGTTCAATAAGCTTGCATTCTGGTATTCCTCTGCAGTAAAGCGGGTACTAGTTTTTTCTGAGGAAGCAGAAATTACAGAAAAGTCTGCATCTTTATTAAGACCGCAGTCGTAAAGGTTAGCAGAAAGGTAAGGAGAAAAGCCGTAGGAGTTTTGAATTACAAGGGCATTTTCTCCTTCTATGCTTGTTGTAAGGGAAAAAGCATAGTCTGCAAGCGAATATTTTATAGCCGCTTTATTAAAAAGCTGCTGGATTTTTCCTGCAAAAGTGTCTGCCTGGTCATACGAACCTGTTGCTGACTGTATCCTTGTGGGCGTGGAGCCATCGGTAAATGTTAAAAGGATAGTTGGCACGGAGCCATCAGTTTTTGAAGTTCCTGCGCTGTCTGAAAAAATAAGGCTGCTTTGATTTACGAGCACCTTGTATTCTGCAGAAGAAACTTTTTTATAGCGCTTGCCGTTTTTGTCGCGGTAAGTTCCGTTTTTGTTTTCTACATAGATATTTTTAATTTCTGCAAGACTCTGCTTTTCTGTCTCTGGAAAAGTAAAAAGGCGGCCGTAGGCATATTCAGAAATGGCAATTTTGCTGTCTGTAACGCTGTTCATCCCGTAAAAAACTGCAGATTTTGAAGCAGTTACATCGTAACGAAGCAGAGTGTCTATCTGGTGACGGTTATCCGAGCTCTTAAAATTTGCAGAAATACCGGGAGCCTGGTTCTGTCCGCCGGAAATTCCAAAGCCAAAGGTATTTGCAGAATAATCATCTGGCATTGTAATATTACGGTTAGAAAGTTTTACCGAACGAACAAAGCCCTGGCCCTGGTAGCCCGCTGTAATGGTGTTTGTTTTAAAGGAATCTGCAAAATCTCCGGAAAAATACCAGTGATTGTTCAGCATTATGCTGGCAGAAAGTTCTACTTCCTGTTTATAAATGGGGATTGTTCCGCTTACCGCAAACAAATTGTCGGAAGACCAGGATAGGGCAGCTCCACCTGTAAATTCTCCCTTCCAAAAGCCTTCTAAAGAAAAGTCTACATGCTTTGTGTCAGAAATATCCCATTCAAAAAGAGATTCACTTGCTTCGGCTTCCGGGACAATCAGCGTGTCTGGAAGAGTTGTTCCCGCACCTTTTTTAGTAACGCTTTCTTCTGCGTAGGCTCTTGCTGTAAAAAGACCTGCTTTAAGTGCCAATGCGGCAATAAAAATAGCCTTTAAGGTTCTAGCCTTTTGAATCTTTATATCAGGATTTTTAAGCTTCATTTTTAAGATGGCCTGTTCAACCTTCTGCTTTTTTTCTTTCTGCTTATCTTCAAAAAGCTGCTGCTGAACGGGGCCTTGATCTTTTGTAATATTATCAAAGCCAATGCCTAAAAGCCTTATGCCGCGGCCTTCTGTATATTTTTTTTCTAAAAGTCTTTTTGCAATTTCATAAAAGGAATCTATTGTAGAAACGGGAGTGTCCTGAGTTTCCTGAATAGTAAATGTAGAAAAGTCGTTATAGCGGATTTTTATCGTTACAGTTTTAGAAACAGCTTCCTCTTTTAATAGGCGGAACATAACGCCCTGGGCCATTTCCAGAAGCTGGGTTTCTGCAGTGTAGGAATCTGTAATATCTTCAGGAAATGTGGTTTCTGCACTTATGGAATGGCTTTTTGGCTTTGTATTAAAAGATTCCATTTCGTTTCCGCGAACGGCTTCGTATAAAAAGCTTGCCATGTTTTTTCCGAACATAAACTCAAGGTTTTCATATGGCAGATTATATATGTCGCGGGTGCTGTTAATGGCCTTTTTTCTAAGTACTTCCAGAGATTTTGAACCAAGCCCCCAGACCTTATTCAAAGGAAGATTGAGCATAAAGCTTTCTTCTTCTCCCTGTTTAATTATATAAAAGCCGTCTGGTTTAGAAAGTCCTGAAGCAATTTTTGCAAGATATTTTGTTGGGGCAAGGCCTACAGAAACGGTAAGGCCAGTTTTTTCTTTTACTTCTTTTTTAAGTCTTTTTGCGGTTTCTTCCGGCGGGCCAAATAGTTTTTCTGTTCCGGTAAGGTCTATAAAGGCTTCGTCTATAGACATCTGGTTTACGTCCGGGGAGTAATCCTTAAAAATGTTCATTATCTGATAGGACAGTTCCGCATAGCGCTTCATTCGTCCATGTACAAAAATTCCCTGGGGGCAGAGTCTGTAGGCCTGGAATGTTGGCATTGCAGAATGAACCCCAAATTTACGGGCTTCATAAGATGCTGTAGAAACTACACTGCGCTTATCTGTGGGAAGACCGCCTACAATTACAGGTTTTCCGCGGTATTCAGGAAAATCTAATTGTTCCACAGAGGCAAAAAATGCATCAAGGTCTACATGAAGGAACCATTTATTGCTCATCTAAAGGCCCCCAGTGGAACTGTTTTTGAAACTACACTGTAAACGTTTTCTTTATCTGTCTTAAAAAAGGCGGTTACGGTAAGGGTAGCGGGCCTGTTATCTGTTCCATAACTAAAGCGCATTTCCTGCGGCGGATTACTTGGAATATTAAAAAAAACTGTCGTATAAGAGATTGTTGTATAGGCATTGTCTGTATAAAGCAGAGGCTGATAGAGATTTGAATGCAGCCTTACGTCGCACTGAAGAGGCTGCCCCTTAATCTGAATATCGATGGTTCTGATAATGTCGTCAAAAATCTTTTTATCAAAGTAATGAACTGTAATGGCGTTTTCTTCTGTAGATTTTTCAAAAGTAATGCTTTCTTTTACGTTATTTTTTTCTATCTCTTTAATAGCCTGATAAGAAATAATTGGAAGCAGAATTAATACAACAAGAAAAAAACTTGAGTGAGTAATAAAGAAAGTAAGAGTATTCTTTGAGTTTCGGGAAATTGAAGTAAGAATTCTAAAGTAAATCAAAAATAGAGGATAGAGCAGGGCCGCCATAAAAAATGGCACCTTGTTGTTTGTAATAAGATAGATTCTTAAGTCCTGAATATATGCGTAAGAAATTAAAGAAGTAAGATATGGAACAAAAATCAGGATCATCAAAAAGAAAACTGTAATATGCAGGGGATTATTTTTTATTACAAAAGCCAGAATAGAAAGAAAGCAGATAATCATAAAAATTGGGAAGAGTGAAATATCTACCAGAATAAAAATAGACTGATTAATAAAGCATGAAAAAACAATAAGATAATCTATAGATTTTTCGCCAAACTTTGTGTTGGTAAGCAAAATAATTGTATAAAAAGCCGCGCAGATAAAGAAAGAGATTATCAGCTGAGTACCGCTAAGAAAAATAATTTTTCTTGCATCTGTAGACGGCGTCAAAAAGGCACTGAAAAAGAGTTTTCCCAAAAAGAAAGAAATTAATATTAAAAGAAAGGTAACCGGAATGGCATACCATATGTGTTTTATTGCGTTCCAGGTGGTTCTTTTCTGGCGTCTGTTTACAAAAATCAGCATAAAAATAAAAATGAGCCAGATAAGAAAAATTGTAATAACCATTTTTATGGTTGCGGTTTCTTTTAGCCTTAAAAATCTGTTAAAGACTTTTACCATAAGAAAGTGATGGTCCCAGGTCCTGTTACTGGTAAGGGAAAATGCTTTTATTATGTTCTCTAAGCTCTCTTCTATAACTGATTGCTCCGTTTCCCTTGAATATTCAAGTTTTATTCCAGGTATTTCGTTCTCAAACAGAGTAGAAAGGTTTCTGTCATAGAAAAAAGAGTAACTGTATAGCTGGCTTACATAGTAGTTTGGAATCTGCTTATTTAAGGACGAGTGTAAAAAGGAATTGAAAGCAATTTTGATAAGGTAAGACGGGGCAATCATTCTTCTGCTGCTTGTAATTACCTTAGTGCTTTTTGCATCCAGGTCGCAGATAATAACTGTGTTGTCTTCGTTGGAACTTAAGGCCTTTACAAAAACGTCTGTTCCGTAAATCATGCCTTCTTTTTCTATAAACTGGCGTTCCCCGTAAGCAAAAACAATGGAAATGTTTACCGGAAGCTCTGCTTTTTTTATATATTTTACAAGACTCAGAGGAATGTCCATGTTGTCGGCAATGTCATCCTGATAAAAACACAAAAAGAGGTTTGGGATGGTGCCATCAGCTTGAGAATCTTTGGAAGGATAGTTCAGAATTATGTTATAGGGAAAAGAATTGTCTCCGTTTAGAATAAGACTTTGGGTAATTGGAGACATTTTTTCTTGTTTTAACTGCTGAAAAATGGAATCGCATGAGCTTACCTGTGCAAAAACAGAGTGAGGTAGGAGAAGAAGTAATAATATAAGAAGACGATTCCTAAATTTCATCACCTTTAGATTATAATTTTTATTGTTTACATTGCAAGTCCTATCGTGTATAATAAATTAGATATGGGATTATCTGATAAAAAGTTTATTTTGGAGCTTCCTTTAAAAGTCGTTCTCACAGAAGACGGTGCTTCCAATTTTATTAGTCATAACAAGAAATTACTTCGCTTTAGATTGGCAGATAACGTAGAAGAATATGGAATTTCTTTGGATAAATTTTCTCCACAGTCCATCCAGAGCATGATTCTTCTTGATTATATTTCTAAAATCGAAATCTCAATGTCTGAATTTGTTTCATCACGTCAGGAAGTAATGGATCTTTCTAAGGTAATCGTATATTCATTACTCTATAAACAGTTTGACCGCGATGTTTATACTGCTTTAATTCAGTGTGAGTGTGTCCGCAAGCATAACCGTGCAAATCCTTCTCATCTTATTGATGAACGTACAAAAATGTCTGAAAAACAGCTTCGTTCTATTCTTCAGAACAAAGAAAATATGATTCAGACAACCCGCAAGCAGATTCTTGAGCCAATCTGGCAGTCGGTAATGAAGAACAAGGATTATTCATCAGAAGAAAAGAATATTTACCTTTTGATGTCAGAAAAATTCCTGAACCGTCTTGGACTTATGAACTGGTACATTATTACTCTTTTTGCAAAAAATGAAGGTGCAAATGAGATGTATGTTGCAATCAGAAATCTTTTAAGTTCATACATGGAAAAGTCTAAGGTTGCAGAATACATTTCCGTAATGGTTATGGAATTGGCTCTTAATAATGAAAATACAAATATCCGCAAAGAAGCTAAAAACATGTATCATGGAATTGATGATATAGACCAGCTTATTTTTGATCCGGAAATTCGAGCAAAAATTGTACAGGAACTTCAGCGCAAGCACGAACTTGTATTCCTTTCATGGAAACTTGGTGGTGGTTCAACTTCTATCGGTAAACAGGGCCGCCTTTCAATTACACTTTATAATAAAGATGATGAATTCCAGGAAATGAAAGACAATATTGAGTCTGCTAAGGCTTCAAATACAAATAAAAAATCCCTTATCGACTTCTACCGCGAGCTGCCGGAAGGTCAGGAGGGAACAGACCTTGGTCTTTACTATCTTTCTTATCTTGATGATGCCTGCAAAAAGGTAAACGTAAAATTTGAATCTCTGGTTAATCAGTTCTCTGCTTCAGATCTTACAGTCATCAATCTCAACTTCAACTTCTAATTTATGGATAGTTTTTTTAAGAAAAAGCTCACAGTCTTTATTCTCATTTTTGCTGCTGTAATGGCACTTTTTATTTCCTGCTCGCAGAATACTCCAGAGCTTACCACAACAGATTATTCAGTAATTTTTGATTATGAAAATGCGGAAGCCCTGCCTGAAGCAAGACTTTCAATTTTTGCCGCTTCTGCCTCTGATGTCCGCCGTTATGAAAGAATCAGAATAAACTCTCTTGAAACAGGTTTTTGCTGGGAAGTAGATAACCTTACAAGACTCGAAAACGAAGACCTTCAGTGGGCCGGCTATACTAATCTTGTAGCGCCTGAAAATGAAAAGCTTCCTACAGGTCTCTACGAAATCACCTATTTTAATGCAGATGAAAAAGAATGTACTGTAAACCTGGAAGTTAATTATGATATTGGCATTTATGATGTGCTGCTTACTGGGCTTGCAGATTATATGGCAGAAAAAAAAGGTATTGAAAAAATTGCCGTATATGATAAAGCTCATATTTTGATTTATTATGGTGACAGAACAGAAGAATTAAAAACTACCCGTGATATCTGGAATAAATACCGGGATGCAGAATATTATCAGGTTATCTGGTATTCTATAGATGGTACAGTAATTTGTATTGAGCCGGAAAAGCCTGTCGTTCCGGAAATTTCAGAAGAAGAATAATTTAGATTTTTATAAAGGAAATATGATGGATAATAATTCAAACATTGAAAAGGTTGAAGCTGGAGAAAACAGCGAAGCGGTACCACCCTCGGGTTTAAGACGAGAAGTAAAAACTTATGTATTGCGCGCAGGCAGAATGACTGCAGCTCAGGAGCGCGCATATAACGAACTTGCACCGTCCTGGTGTATTCCTTTTGAACACAAAAAATTAAATTTCGTAGATGTGTTCGGAAATACAAATCCTATTGTAATTGAAATCGGCTTTGGCATGGGAGATGCTACTGTTGCACTTGCCCAGGCAAATCCTGATATTAACTATCTTGGAATTGAAGTACATACTCCTGGTGTTGGAAAAGTACTTTCAGAAATCCAGAAGCGCGAACTTAAAAATCTTTACATTATTGAATACGATGCCCTTGAGGTTCTGGAATATATGATCGGCGATAATTCGGTAAACGGATTTCATATTTTCTTCCCGGACCCATGGCCTAAAAAGCGCCACCATAAGCGCCGTATGGTTCAGCGTCCTCGCACAAATCTTTTTGCCCAGAAGCTTGCTCCAGGCGGCTACCTGTATTTTGTAACTGATATTATTGATTACGCAGAATTTGCCCTTGAAGAACTGCGTCAGACAGAGCACCTCAAAAATAAATACGAGGGCTTTGCAGATCCTCAGCCATGGCGTGCTCAGACAAAGTTTGAACGTAAGGGCCTCAAGGCAGACCGTCAGATTACAGAACTCTATTTTGAAAAGGTTTAATAATGGACTTGTTTGAATCTCAGAGAATCTCAGAACTCGAAGCACTTATCACCCGCTACCAGAAATCTTACTACGATGGCGAAGGCGAAATTAGCGATGCAGAATTTGATAAGCTTTGGGATGAGCTCAAAGCCTTAGACCCGGCTAACCCGATTCTTCACAAGGTTGGCGCCGACTCTGGAAACTTTGCAAAGATTCAGCATGTAATGCCAATGGGCAGCCAGGAAAAAGCAGCTAACCCGGA
>JAEEGH010021079.1_pt1 | contig 13490 bp, 11 predicted proteins | sample 9134181 | NCBI WGS metagenome assembly JAEEGH01 (sample SAMN16246544, study PRJNA631951) | gut metagenome | biome: gut microbiome; feature: rumen; material: DP-attached | host: Bos | place: Iran: Karaj | collected 2018-10
TGCCCCACTACGGCCTCGCACACGGTGTTCTGCGCTCCTTCTCACGCAACGGCCAGATGCTCCTGAAACTGGTCAAAGCGGAATACAACAAAAAAATTAAACCTCAAAATACGGAATTCGTAATTCAAAATTCGACCCGCGTCTCCCCCCGCGAACTCGACCGCATCAAGAAAGAGCGGCTGGTTATCACCACCCGCGTCTTCGACCACGAGCAGTTGTGCTGGGGCAAGGAGAACGCCCATATCAACGGCGGCATTAAAGACATACCATACGACACCGTTCTCCACTATGCCGGAGGCACCCTTATACTCAAGCGAGTCGATTTGCCACGGCTGCCAGGTCACTACCAGCATTTTGTAGAGCTACACCAGCAAAGCAACGGCGACGCCTACGACCGGACAGGGTCCGTATTTGTCATCTACCCCAACTGCAATCCGACGTTTTTCGACGGCATCAACAACCACCCCGACTCGCTACCCATCTTCACTGGCCGCGACGGACAGCGTTATCAGGGCATAAGCATCGTGCAGAACTCAGACACCTATTACGAGCCACCTATCGAACTGGTGCGATTCTTCACCCCATTCGGCGTGGGTCATTTCAACGAGCGCATGAAAGACTTCGGTATCGACTGGCGGCCCGAGACCTATTACCGTCAGGAAATCACAGACCTGTATCGCGGCGGCACCGTATATATAGGCGCGTGGATTGGCAACTACGACCGCGGCGGACATCTGCTGACTATGGACATCAAGTCCTACCCCAACGACTACGGGTTCAACCTCAACGATATTCCTCCTCAGCTGATTTCACTCTTCAACACCTGCAACGTGCTGGAGATGGCGGGGCAGAACTATGGCAAACTCTTTGCCACCGACTCACTGACCTGCACCTTCACCGTCCCGTTCAAGAACCCCGTCTCGGCCAAACTCCGCTACATCAGCACAGGCCACGGCGGCTGGGACGGCGGCGACGAGTTTGTACCCAAGACCAACACCATACTTATCGACGGCAAACCCGTATTCACACACACACCCTGGCGTCAGGACTGCGGCTGCTACCGCGACCTCAACCCTGTGAGCGGCAATTTCTGGAACGGCCTCTCCAGCAGCGACTACTCCCGCTCAGGCTGGTGCCCCGGAACTGCCACCCAGCCCGTCTATTTCGACCTTAGCCCATGGGCCGATGGCAAACCGCACACCCTCACCGTCGCCATTCCACAGGGAGAATCGGTAGAAGGCATGTTCAGCCACTGGTCGGTCAGCGGCTGCCTCATACTGGAATACAACGAATAAAACTATTGGTACTGCGGGGCAAAGGCCTGCATATACGGCCTCACCTCCTCAGGCGCGGCTTCGGTCATTGCCTGCCATTGGCGCTCCACAAGCTCGTCCTTCGGCCAGTAGTGGTAGCCGCTGAGTATCTCCTCGTCTATGCGGTGCGCCACAAGCTGGTAGTACTCTTTGTTTGAAAGCCCTTCAGGACATCCAAGGTCGATGGCAGGGTGGAAACTGTAATGTACATGCCCTTTGTTCTGCAATATGCTGCCGAGCATCTGCTCCATATAGTTCTCCTCAAGCGTCGCCTCCGGATGGTCAAGATGCCACAGATGTCGCGCCTTGTACGCAGCGTTGGGCTCCAACTCGTATGTAATCGTCACTGGCACTATACGATAGTCGGCTATTGAGCCTGTCATGCTGAGCATGTGTATTATCGACGGGTCTGTCTTGTCTATCCTGTCCTTGGTGCGTCCGTTCCTCTGCGCTATCCATACCGACGAACCTCGTCCGTCAGCTGCCGCAAGCGACTGTCTCAACTCTCCGCTTATCTGCATCATCTGCTCTCCAAATCCGCGCTTCGATCCTCCTCGCCCAATGGCTATAATCTTGTTGCAGAGCGCTATATCCGTCACAAACTCGTTGACATATAGGTTTGTGCCCGCAATAATCTGCGACGTCTCAAACCCGTTTTCAAGCAGTATGACCTGCATAAAATAGGCGTCCAACACTATGTCCCTATGGTTGGAGATGAACAGCGTCGGCTTGTGGGTGAGGTTCTCGAGACCCGAAAAAGTAAACCCTCGTGCTGTTCGCTGAAGCACCACATGTGCCAGCGGTATCATGATATCCCGCTGGAATTCCAACACCGTCTGCAATCCAGCTATCTTCTTCGACAGATAGTCCGATGCCTTCTCTGGATAAGCCCACCGCGAAACCACACGCACATTCTCCGACTGCGAGAGTCGGACAAACGCGTCATGTATTTCCGGGTTATCCATCATTCAAACTGCAGAATATGGTCGGTCGGCGATCCGTCAAGCAGTATGTCGCAGACCGTCTGCGCTATCGGTAGCTTGGCGCCTTCTCTTATCTGGTCGAAACTCTGTGCCGCATAGTACCCTTCCGGTATCATGGGCATCTGCTCAAGCGCGGTCTTCACATCTATCCCCTGGCCTATCATGCGTCCCAGCGTGAAGTTCCTGCTGAGCTCCGAATAACAAGTGGCCAGCAAGTCTGCCACCGCATTTTCGTCAAACTTGGCGGCTCTCGTAACCTCTTTCAGAATGGCCGCCACCAGCATTCCTGTGCAGTTGTCGCCTCCTCCGATTCCTCGGCATATTCCCACGGCCACCGCATATATGTTCTTCAACGTGGCTGCTCTCTCCAGACGGTGCATGTCGCTTGATGGGGTGCATCGCATCACCGTCGAGCGCAGCATCGCACACACCTGTTTGGTCAGTTCTCTGTTGGGGCTGGCCACCGTCAGCGCTCCCATCTGCCCGCGCGACACCTCCTCGGCATGCGACGGACCGCCTATGACACACAGGCGCTCCTCGCCCACATTGAATCGCTCTTTCAGGAAGGTGGTTACCGATTGATGTGTCTCTGGCAGAAAGCCTTTCACTGCCGAGATTACGTTCTTGCCGTCAAAAACATGTGCATCCAGCGGCGATAGCAACTCATAAAGAAACGGCGAAGGCACTGCCAGCAAGATGTCGTCCGAAGCTTCTATAGCTTCTGTGATGGGACGTCCGTCTTTACGTTTCCACCAACACAATTCAACTCCGTGTTCTCTAATCAACCTCTCTATTTCTGTGGCCCAACTGCCACTGCCGATAAGTGATATTTTCATGTTTGTTCTTTTACGGACACAGGCTTTAACTCTCTGACTTCATGTTAGTAATGGCGTGAATTTAAGCGAGCTGTCGGTTTACACCTATGCCATATACGGTTTGCAAAAGTACTAATAAATTTTAAAAATAGTTAAAAAAGCCTCCAGAATTGTGAACGTGTAGACTCAACAACCAAGTGCAACGCTGTTGTGCAAATATAGCATAAATTTATATTTTGGTGTAAGGAAGTTCAAAAGTTTTCTGGGGCGGAGGTTGATTTCGGCCTGAACAAAGGATATGTATTCGGCGGAGAGAGTGGAGAGTATGGTGTTCTTTGGGATAAACTGACGTATAAGTTTGTTTGTGTTCTCGATAAGGCCTTTCTCCCAGGAGCTGTAGGGGTGAGCGAAGTAAACGTGACAGTGTAGTTTTCTGGCGATGTATTCGTGTTCGGCAAACTCCGTTCCGTTGTCGGTTGTGATTGTGTGGACAAAGAACTCATAGGGACGCAGCATTGCGACCACAACTCTGGCCACCGCCTTGGCATTCTTGCCCTTTGGGCAATAGGCCATCAGCATCTTCCTACTTAGGCGTTCCACGAGAGTCACGATGACCCCTTTGCCGCACGGCCCGACGATAGTATCCATCTCCCAGTCGCCAAAGCGCTGACGGCGTGACACTATTTCCGGACGCTGCTCGATGCTCACCCTGTTCCTTATTGGGATAGGGTTGTTCACAGGTCGTCGTCGGTGCTTGAGACTGTGCGGCAGGTTTTTGTACAATACTCCCCCATCCGCCTTGTCCTGGCGCACAAGGTGGTAGATCCATTCCGCAGACACGCATTCTCTCCCATGCCTCTTCATATGCCCGACTATCGTTTCGGGCGACCATTTGCGCCTCAGCAACTCGATTATGTCGTTAGTCATCTCGTGTGTCATCTTTCTTGGACGGTGGCTGCGGGCTGAACTCATGCTTGCGAACATCTCGGCATCCTTCAGGACATATCTGCCGACAGAGTTGGAGTTGCGTTTTATTTCTCGGCTCACGGTTGATTTTGAGACCCCTATAAGCCTTGCGATTTCACTTTTCGTCTTGTTTTCTTTCAGACACACGGAAATTGTGTATCTTTGCTCGTGGGTTAGATGGTTGTATTTTTTCATTTCAACACAAAGGTAATCATTTTTCCCGGATTGTGCCGATTATTTTCGGCACTTTCTTTTTACCTAGTGTTGCACTTACAAGTTGAATTTAAGACGCAGAATTGTGAATAGCCCTCGCGTATATACTTTGTTTTTGCCACTTCCAGAAATCTCATGGTAATTCCTCAATACCCCTCATACGCGAAAAATATATTGCAAGGCGTAGTGATGCACATGTCGTAAGGAAATAGGCTCCCGCCTGAATCCATAGCGTCAGGTAGTATGGTTTCACAACGTCAAGGGTTGCCCCCATCGAATTGATTGCTATAAATCCCTGTATTCCTGGCGTGGATGGAAACAGATTTGCAAAGGCGTGCCAAAAACCAGGCATATTGCACTGCGGCCAGATTGCTCCCGAGGCGAATATCAGCACAACACTGAAGAATATGCAACAGATAACGCCTGTATCTCGTTCTCTGACAAACGCTCCTATAGTCATACAGAAATAGATGGTGGCCAACAGGAACGGCAACAAGAACAGTATTAAGTTGTTAATGTTTCCGATATGTGGCAGTCCGAACCATCGCGGCATGAGCACCAAGTCAATGGCACAAAGGGGGATATAAATCATCAAATAAGCGAGCGAGCGTCCGAATGTGACACGATGGATGTGATGATAACGCAAGTGGCGCGGTATTCTTGCCACCACCTTCTTGTCTTCTCGCTTTGTTCCAAAAAGTATGCTGATGCCAAGAAACATCGTCTGATGCAGCACCAATACCAACAACGCAGGAACAAGGAATGAATTGAATCCTCCCGCTGGCGAATAAAGCTTTACGTCGTCGTAGCCTATTGGTGTAACCAGATCATTGGCCTGTTCTCCGGTGATGCCTGTCTTCGAGTACCTTGCCAACTGCACATCTCGCATCTCATCCACCAGCACCGCACTGGCACCGGAATACACACTGCGGTAGTACAGAAAACTGCTCATGTCACAGAACAGGCAAGCCCTAGCTGTCTTTATCTCCGCCATGCGCGTTCCGTAATCTTTTGGGAAAAAGAGTATGCCGTGTATTTTACGGTCCTTCATCAGCTGCTTTGCCTCCTCTAGGGAGCAGCATCTATAGTCCACGTTGACTTCCGGTGTGGCATCGAACTTATGGGCAAAACGACGACTGTCTTCACTGTTTGATTGATCAACCACCGCTACCGATACGTTGCGCACCTGTTCGTTCTTGTAAATGGCAGCAAAAATGAACGGATACAACAGAGTTGCCACAAAGAAGATGAGCAACACCCCTCCGTCAGTGAAAATACTACGCAATTCTATCGTGAACACATCCCAGACATCTTTGAGATAGTTGAATAGTCCAAGCCTTGCAGATGTCTCGGTATATTCACGGGCATCATCAACTTCATGTGTTTCCTGACATGCTGCCTCTTTCGGCTGTCTGACCATCAGTATCCCACCTATGATGCCAGGGATAAGCATAATCAACAATGCCACAAGATGCGGCCATATATGGCTGAAGCCTGTCCCAAACATAGCCACATCACTATAGGTCAAATAATAATGCCTCAATGGGAAAATATGCGCCAGTGCCTGTAATGGTGCTGGCATAGCATCTACCGGATACGAGAAACCCGACATTGAGAACGAAAGTGCCCCATAGATGGCTCCAATGCAAACCGACATGTGCTGCTGCGGTATCAATGCTGCCAGAAATACTCCCATCGACTGTGCTGCCATTATCAACAACACCGACGCCAGCACTAGCCACCAAAAGTTACCCAATATGACAAAACCTCCAGGACCGAAAAAGATAATGTTGCCTATAATCGTCAACAGTGTGAACCATACGGTATATGGCATCATTTTCCCCAATATGGATGCCAACGAGTTGCGGCCCGATGCAAGCCACTCGGCCATTGTGCGTTCCTTGCGTTCCCTCCCTATTTCGTATATCATAAGCAGCATGACCATCAGCGCCACTATTCCCGGAAGGATTGTTGTCAGCACGTATGGCTGATAGTTCGCCATCGGGTTGCTGATAAGGTGCGTGTCGAGCTCTATGGGCTGTATCATTCCCATGATACGTTCGTTGTCAAGGCCTTTCTTGCGCAACACCTCCCGCTGCACCGCAGCCGCCGAAAGTTTGCCTATGGTGGCTAGAGTTTTGTAACTCAATGAGCCTGCGAGCAGATAGCTGTTGTTAGCATAGAGTGCCATGTGCGGAGATTTGAAGTCCAACACATTGGCGTATGTGCCTTCTGGTATTTCCAGAAACGCATATATCTGCTGACCCTGCATCGCCCTGCGCGCCTGATGATGGTTGTCGTAAACGGCCACCACTTTCACTCCCTGGGTGGCATCCACTTCATGACAGAGCCGCCTCGACAGATAGCTGCCGTCATGGTCAACTATCGCTATGGGCAGTTCTTCCGGCTGCCCCTCCCGCATCATCGTTATAAAGAAGACATAACTGAACACCACCCCCAACGTCATCAGAATGAGGTAACGCGGGCGGGCAGCAATACGTTGTAGTTCTCTAAGAAGCGTTTTGAGCATTGATTACTTTTACCTTGGAACTTACAAATTAACCCTTTATTATCACCGTCATTCCAGGCCGCAGGTCTGTTATATGCTCCACCGGCACAAGCTTCACGTCGAAACTCTTCACATCATACTGGCCTGTCATCTTGGTGGCTCGCCACGTTGCATAGCTTGCCATCGCCTTAAGCTGTGTCACCTTCGCCTTGTATCTCTGTTCCCCGAGGGCTGGTATGTTAACTTCCACCTCGGCTCCAACCTTAAGGTCCTTGAGCATATCCTCCCGCACACTGAAAGTGAACCACACGTCACTCATATCCAACACACTCATCACTGGCGATCCTGTTCCCGCCAGCTCTCCTCGCTTGGGATATATCTCCACCACCTCACCGTTGCATGGAGCCAAAAGGTATCGCGAGTCTATATAACTCTGCACCTCACTCACTGCACCACTGGCTTGTGCTACAAGTGCCTGTGCTGCCATCTTGTCCTCATTCTGGGCTCCTTCCATGGCCATGTCATACTGTTGCTTGGCTGCGTTTGCCGTAGCCACCGCCGCCTTGTACTGCGCCTCCACCTCATCGCGTTTCTGCGCTGAGACCACATTTTTCTCATAAAGTGCCTGTACCCTGTCGTACGATTTCTTGGCTATATCCACTCCAACCTGTGCCTTCTGCCACATCTCGTATGCCGATGCCACCTGCTGCTGTCTGGCTCCGTTCTGCGCCTTCACGCTCTGTGCCGTGGCGGCGTTTCGTGCAGCCTTAGCTTGCATCATCTTGGCATCCACCTCAGGACTGCTCACAAATGCCAGAGTATCTCCTGTCTTCACCGTCTGTCCCTCTTCCACAAATATTGTGTCTATACGTCCGGGTACCTTGTTAGCCACTCGGTATTCACTTGCCATTACCTCTCCCATCAGCACTTCAGGTTCAGGACGTATGGCAAACAATCCTATCAACGCAATAATCGCTACCACAACGATTACCACTCCTATTCCTATCCAAAGACTTTTCGTGTTGTTCTTCATATCCGTATTGTTTATATTTCGGTTTTCATTTTTTTACATTCCCAGTGCCTGTTTCAGGTACAGCCTGTCCATCTTTATCTCTATTTCGGCATCAATTATCTCACTTCTTGCCGAAAGCCAAGACGTCTGCGCTGCCATAAGGTCGCTCGACCCTATCACGCCTGCCTTGAACGACTCGTTCGCCATTCTAAGTGTCTCTTCTGCGTATGCTCCGTTAGACTCTGCCTCTGCCAGCTTGCGTTCGGCCACCTGCAGTTCGAAGTTCAGCTTGTTCACCTGCAGCGTTATCCTCTCTTCCGCTTCCGCTATCTGGTAGCCTATCTCTCTCCTTTTGTGCTTCGCAGCCTTTACCGCATAGCAAGCACCGGCATCAACCAACGGTATATTAGCTGCCACACCTACCGAGAACATTCCGTCCCAAGTTTTCTGGTATCCGTTGAACATATTGGGGTTGCTCACTCCGTATGAGCCTGTTACCACAATATTGGGCTGCAACTGTGAGGCTGCCACCCTCACACCTTCCCGTGCCAGGCTGTCTCCTATGCGGAGCATCCTCAACTCTCGCCTGCGGCTTAGCACTGCCTGCATATCTATAGAGTCTCCTGACCACATCTGTTGTCCTCCATCCGTTGTCTGCCCACTGTCCACATCTATGTCCACCACATCAATATCCCTGTCAAGCGGCAATCCACATAGCTGACAGAGGACCATCTTCGAAAGCGTCAGTCCTGTCGTGGCCTTGGTAAGGTTCATCTTGGCTTCGTTAAGTTTCACCCTTACCTTAGCCACATCACCCTGCGTAGCCACCTCCACCTCTGCCATCGCTGTCACATCGTCACTCAATTGACTCAGCAGGTTGTAGTACTCCTGAGCCAGCTTCTGCTTGTGTTTCACCGACACCACTCGCCAATAGGCCTCATCCACTTGCTGCTGCAGTTTCTCCTTCTCCGAATCCATCTCTATTCCCGCCAGTTCTCGTGTCAGTTTGGCTGCCTTATAGGCCGCTATCAGTTTTCCTCCCAGATAGATCGGCTGGCTCAGCGTAACAGATCCTGCATATATTTGACGTAGGTCGAATTCCATCGCACTAGTTATTTCGTGTCCCACGTCGTTCAGTTCAGACCCCATTCGACCTTCGTGCAACCTGTCTCTGAAATCCTGTTCCAGCGTGGCGTTCGAGACACCAGTGGCGTCATGCACATAGTCTATCACCGCATCAGCCACCATGTCCTGCGCACTGGTTCCCATGTTGTTAATCTTGTCTTTCTGCTCGTCGCTCAAAAGCGAGATGCTTTTTTCGTTCCACGTAAAGGCTCCGTTGGCTGACAACTTCGGGAAAAACTGGCTCAACGCCATCTTCCTCAAATCCTCTGCTCCGGCCTCCTTCTCTCCAGCCATCTTTAATGTGTTGCTGTTCTGCATTGCCATTGATCGGCACTCCTCCAGCGTCAACATTTGCTGTGCATAACAACTTGTTCCCATACATATCGTGGCGCCCACTATTGCCACTGTCTTGCAGATATTCTTCAAATTCATATATCTTTTTTTTCAAATATTGCCTAGAGCGCAATCATTATACCAACATGGCACGCTGTGACAAAATGTCACAGCGTGCCAATAAGTCTGCCATTGTGAAAAAAACTACCCACTACCTACTCCCCCCCCACCTGCTTCTTGAACGCATATACCGCTCCGAGGATGAAACGCTCGTTGTGAACCTTGCAGGCATCGTGCGCTGCCGTCGGTGCAGGGTCTCCGAGTGTGTTGCGGTAGGCGGCGAAGGTATGTTCTATCTCGAACCAGAACGACAAGCCGAAATTGGTTACATAGCCGATTCGCGGCTGAACACGGTACATCCAGTCAATATCGTAGCCTCGGCCGTAAACACCCGTGACCGTTTGCGATGCCAGATGTGTCTTGCTACCAGTGGTATTGTATGCTCCTCCAATGAATATGCCTGGCTGCCAGTGGCCCTTGGTTCGTCCGAAGTCGAACCAGATGGTGGCGAAATGGAAAGGCCGGTAGTCATATTTGCCCGTGAGCATGTCGTAGCGCTCATAGTAGCCGCCCAGCGTACACCCCTCATACAGGTTGTCCGACAGTATTGTCTGCGCCTTCAGGCTCCACTCCCTCCAGTTGTAGCGCATGAAAGCCGAAAACGAATGTGAGACATAGCGTGTATCGACCTTGTGCTTCCCGCCAGCGCTGTCCGTCACATAGTCCCTCGGCTTTATCACCAGCAGGTTGTATGCAACGCCTGCAAGCAGACGGTCGCTATGGTAGCGCAGCTGCAGGTTGAATTCAGGCACCAGCGAGTGCTTCAGATATGTGGTCGAGGCGCCATTGGCTCCCTGTGACTTGTTGTCCAGCTGAAAGGCTGCCACCGCCAGCGCTTCAAACCGGCCGTACCTCATCGTGTACCTCATCTGCGTGTATCGTGCGTATGGGTGAAACGGCGCTCCCATGTTCAGTGGCTGTGTGGCAGGCATTATCTCATGTACGGTCATGGGGTACCAGAACTGCCCCAGCAGCAACTCGTGGTGCCGCCACCGCATGTCGATGTAGGCATGACGGAGTCGGAAGAGGTTGATCGAGGCATCGCTTGCACCCGTATAGTCACCTTCGATATAACCCTTGATTTTCGCTCCCAGCACATCTGGGCCCTCAATTGTAAGCGCTAATCGAGCGGTGATGGCCAGCATATTGAGACTCGGCGTCGCATTCAGGTCATGCCCGTCAGCATCACGTTCCACAGGCTTCGGATAGAAGAGCATCATCTCCTCACGGCCTGAGACCACCTGGCGGGTATCGACAAAAAACTGCGGGTTCACCAACCCCGAGAATCCAAACCTCCACTTTTTGTTGGAGGTGCTGTCGGCCGGCTCAGCAAAAACGACACCAACACAAAGTGTTATAAATAAAAATACAACTGCTCTTTTCATAAATTCAACTCAACACCTTACTCATCCTTACTTTTTGTTACCGGCAAGAGCCAGAATAAGACCCAGCGCTACACCAAGCAACGCCGCAAAAAGCACTTGCAGGTTTGCAGGCAGGATGAATGTGATGGTGTGGGCGGGAAACCAAAACAGCGGTATCGTCTTCTTGAATACCAACCCCCACTGGACCTCCCAGTTGATGGCCTTCAGACATTCGGCCATCTTCATCGGTTTCAACAACCCCCTCACCGTTCCACCGTTTTTCAAGATGTGTATGTCGGTACATTTGTGGAAGGTCATCATGACCGGGGCGAAGATGGTGTTCATCAGCACGCTGACGCAGAAAGCGACACCCAGCTTGCCCCATGAGAAAGACGACTCAGCGAATATGGCCGCCAGTGAGCCCTTCTCGCAACCTGCGAGGATTTCCATAAACCTCGGAGTGCCAGTCTTGAATATAATCATCGCCATGGCGATGCAGATACCGAGGAAACCCCACACCATCATCCTCGGCAGCACACCGAAGCCTTTCTCATAATAAAGTCCTTTGCGGATGCGCAGAGCCAGCATCTCGCCGAAGGTGGCGAGGATGGCGAACTTGAAGAATGCCATGACGAAAGGCAGACGTTCGGTGGCGGTATTGAATGCGTCGTAAAATCCAGTGGCTGGGATAAAGAAAGGCACCAGCACCACGGCGACGCACAGGATGACAATCAAATCGGATTTTTTCATATTCTAATATTGAATGATAGAACGAAACTGACGGCTAGCAACTCGCCAACCAAACAAAAATAACGCCAAACGGCACGGTTTTAGTATCTGCACCACACTCTCGATTCTCTGGTATTACCACGTCTTCATTGACATTTTAGCCATATACCAATCACTGGAGCCAAAAAAATCTTTTTTCCCAATGGTTCTAAATCCTTGCGGTGTACCCGTTCACACGTATGAGACCTTCGGTGCGCCCACGATGGAAGATGCGGCCCATGATGTCGTAAACGAGGGCATAAGCGTTTTCAGCACCTTCGATGATAATCTCACTGCCGCAAGAATATATCTTCACCTCTTCGGCAGTGATGTCGTCGATGCCTTCAATACCCGAAACCGACCGCCCATATCGGTAGCTTGTGTCCAATGGCTGTTTCAATATTGTCTGACAGAATGTACCCATTCGCGATATTTGCAATCTGCGTATAATCCTTATTTCCCCCACCCACCTCGAGTATATATTTGCCGTCCACCATAAAATCGCCATTGGATTTGCGGTATTCCACTATGTGGTTTGCGCTCAACTGATTGACGACGAAAGTCTCGCGTGCCGTTCCCGCCTGTATTGGCGTAGTGGACCATGCGTGAAGCAGATTGGTATTCTCGATGTAAATCTTGTCGGGTTTCTGCATACGCTTCACACTCTTCAAGTCCGAATACAGAAGATGTATTAGCTTGGCTTTGTCAAGATGTCCCAGATATGCCACCACCGTATCGCGTTTAATGCCGCTGATTACTGATAACTTGCTTATGTCCACCTGAAAAGGTACGCTCCCTGCGATTGTGGTAAGTAGGGCTTTGAGTTTGCGCGTGTTGCCTAGGTCCACCTTGCAGATGCGTGGCAGTTCGTCGTCGATTATACGGTTGACCACCTGCTGGATTGTCAAATAGTAATCCGTTTCGTTGTCCAGATAGTATGGATAATAGCCATACTTAAGGTACTCGTGGAATAGAGCCACTGCCCTGCCAGCCTTGTTCATCTCTCCTATAAGCGCCGCAGGCTCTTCGAGCACCTGTTCCAATGTGTAAATTGGCATTTCTATACCCTTGTAGAAATGCAGGAATTCCCGGAAACTCAAACCCTGTATGTCGTGATTGACACATCGCCTCGACAGGTCCGCATCACCACCCACAAGACTTAGCAGGCTGCTTCCGCTCAATACCACACGCATCGAAGGATAAAAATCATAAATTTCTTTTATCTCGCTGCTCCAATTCTCATATTTGTGCACCTCGTCGAGAAACAGATGTTCTCCACCCGAAAGATAGAATTGTTCGGCAAGCTCGAGCAAACTATGCGTGCTGAAGTAGTTGTCGTCGCACGAAACGTACAAGACACTTCTGTCAAGCGGTTTGTAGTGAAGTTTTATGTATTGTAGCATCATGGTTGTTTTCCCTACGCCTTTGGCACCTCTTATCGACATCATCCTAGCTTCCCAGTTAATCGAATTCGCCCACTGACGGATAATCTTTGTAGATGTCAAATCCAACAATCGGTCGTGTTTCCTAAAAAGAGTTTCCATAATTGAATAGTATTGATTTACTATGATGTGTGGTAAAATATATTAGATTGCCCTATAGAAAGGGCGATTTTGATTAAATTTTGCCCTTTATGGTGGGCAAAATTAGCAACTATTTGTGACATAGACAAATTTCTCGCAAAAAAATTTTCAACCTGCTGTCCCCAGCCAACAGCGGTGCTCAAGGTCGTGACCTGCGGTCAGGCTCGGAAATCCAGCACAACGGGGCGTGGTATAGTCATGGTATGGTCATGGTAAAGTCATGGTAAAGTCGTGGTATAGTCATGGTAAAGTCATGAGAAACATAAATTGTAGCGAATTTAAGTTTTTTTAGGAAGGCTCGTGACTAATTTAACATTTCGTCGGGTCATTACATCTACGGGGGGGGGGGGGAGGGGTATGCAGCAGGATCTACCTTTAGCCAACAA